>Ga0070730_10001246_pt1 | contig 24847 bp, 19 predicted proteins | sample Coa_R1_3_FD_66447 | JGI IMG/M metagenome (GOLD analysis project Ga0070730, IMG submission 66447) | Surface soil microbial communities from Centralia Pennsylvania, which are recovering from an underground coalmine fire - Coalmine... | ecosystem: Environmental > Terrestrial > Soil > Unclassified ... | reverse complement strand
TCTGGAACGAGGCTGCCAAATACTATGACGAGCGGGGATTAGCCGCCATCGTCCTCATGATCTCCCTCACCAATCTCTTCAACCGCCTCAATGCCACAACGAAGCAGATAGCGGGCAAGTGGTAAGACAACTGAAGACAGGTCAGTCGGTGCGAATCATCATAACCTGCGGAGACGCACTGATTGATCTGCTCAGAACGTTCAATCCGCGCATCAAATGAAGAACGCCAGAAAGGAAAAAACCAATGAAAAAATTTATCATATTCTATAAAGGGCCGGCCAGCAGCCCGAGCAGGCGCACGGCGTTCCCAGAGTAGACCGCAGCCATGTCCTCTCTGGAAAGACCGGCCGAGTCGATGTCCGCTATCGTCGCCTCGACCGAGTTCGAGGGTCCAAGTGGCATGTCGGTGCCGAATAGCACTTGTCGCGGGCCGAAGAACTCGAGGACGCAGCGTACCGCGTGTGGCGCGCCGAACAGCGCCGTGTCGACGTGGAACCTCCGGAAGTATTCGAGCGGCGGCAACTGCAGTTTGTCCTTGACCTGCCGATAGCCGGGACCCATAGCGAGTCGGGCGGAGAAGTGCGGCACCATGCCGCCACCGTGGTGCGCGATCACGATCTGGCGCGGGTGACGCTCCATGTGCCCGGAATAGACGAGGCGTGAAAGGGCGGCGGCGGTCTCGTAGGGCCAGCCGATTGACCACCACAGGCCAAAGTCGGACCTGCTCTCGGCCGGATAATCGGCCCAAGCTGCGCTCCGCGTCGGGTGGAGCCACACGGCGCGGCCGGCATCCTCGAGCCTGGTGAACAGCGGCTCAAAGCGTGGGTCGTCGAGCGCCACGCCCAGGATGTTGGTGTACAGCTGTGCGCCCAGCGCACCAAGATGAGTCAGAGCGCGGTCGAGCTCGCGCAAGGACTCGTCGACGTCGCTCAGCGGCAGCGCGGCCGCAAATCCGGCGAAGCGGTTCGGAAACCGCTGTACCAGTTCCGCCATCTCGTCATTAGCGATGCGGGCAAACTCCGCCGCGACTCCCGGGGGCCCAACCTCTTCAAGCGGCGGCACGGCAAGCACTAGAACCTGTGCGTAATCGCCGTATGGCTCGATCTTCCGCCACCTCGCGTCCAGGTCTGTCAGCACAGGATCGAAGGAGAAGACGCCCTCGCGGTAGTAATCGAGCCGGCTGGGAGCCATGGTTTTCTCGAGATGCCGCTCCAGCCGATCGAGATAGGAACGAGGCAGGATGTGCGCGAACGCATCGATCTTCCGCATGTTTGAATCCTTTCGTCTGGTTGCATGTGGCAAGCGCGGCTAGAAAAATTCGGAATGACGCCTCTACCTGATACAAGAACCAGAACTTAGGGGTAAGAGGACCCTTTGTGGGCCTCGGTGAAGCTGGTTATTTAGCTTCATCGAGGCCCACAAAGGGTCCTCTTACCCGAGGGTTGCAGAGGTTTGATGGACGCACGTCGACGCTGACGTGGCAGAGCATCATTGCTGCTGAATTGCGACTATACAAAAACGGGCTCTCTTCTGAGAGAGCTAGCGATCATAGTAGAGAATACGTCCACAATTAGTACACATTTGGAGTTCAGAACTAGTTCGTACTCGTTGCAGTTCGCTGGGGGTCAAAATCACACGACACCATTGACATGAATTTTGCTCAACTTTAGAGACTGCCCGGCCCTGCTTCATACGCCTCATCGTGTTATAGCGAGAGAGAAGCTCGGCATCAAGCGTAGACACCATTTTTGAGCGCTTTGCTTGCAGATCTTGCTTCTTCTTTTCTAAATGATCACGACGTGTTACCAAATCGGAGCTTTCCTGTTCCCAGGCCTGCTCTGCCTGCTGGAGGGCCACCAGTTTGCTGCGCGCCATTTCCTGTAATGATTCCGCCATATCAATCACTTCCAGAACGACATCTTCCTGACGGCTTTGCTGAGCGCGCAGCCGTTGCGACTCCTGTTGGAGTGATTGCAGTTCCTTGGGATTGACCACAGTACCATTATACAGGCGCTGCTCCTGCACTTTCAGACGGCTATTGAGATCCTCAAGAGCCCATTCTGCCTCCTTCTGTGTCAGCAGGCTGGCCTGGGCTTGCTGTTGCGCGTGAGCATACTCCGAACGCAGTTTGCGCAGAGTAGTATTGCTTTGTAATGTATTGGTAACAGACTGCTGTTCGGCGTTTATACGATCCAGTTCGAGGTCAAGCTGCTGTAACTGAAAAAGTAACGCAGCCACTTGTGCCGTGCTCATAGGTAGATTAAGCCTCCTTTCGGAGCAACCGACATCAAAGGGAGTATCTTATCTATTGTACTGCTTGCGGCTAACGACTTCAATAGTTATGTCATACATAGATGTAAGGTTGTTAACACAGCATTAGGGGAAATTTCACACTGCATTCACATAGATAGGATATACTAGGGAAAATTTTCCCGACAAAAGAGGGAAGGAGCAAGATTATGCAGGTTATTCGCTGGCAAGAGGCAGTGGCACCTCAGGAACAGACATTACGGAAACGAATGCAACAGGAAGGGTTATCTCCCTACACCTGGTCCAATGGGCCAGGAGACCAATATGCGGTACATAGTCATAGCTATCAAAAGGTGCTCTATTGTGTTCGGGGTTCGATTCGTTTTGTGCTGCCAGATTACGCCAATACAGATGGGACCATCAGGGAGATTGAACTAGGAGCGGGAGATTGTATGATGCTGCCGGCGGGCGTACGCCATAGTGCTCTGGTTGGTGATCAGGGTGTCACCTGCCTTGAGGCTGCCCGACATTAGGGGATGCCCCTGGGGAACAGCCATCCTATGTGTGATATACTCGAACTCAATCAGCGATATATAAACTCTGTTTGATGGAGAGGGGAATACATGCACAGTTCGGAGCGCCGACAGGCAATTATTGTTCTTGATTTTGGTTCACAGTATAGCAGATTGATTACGCGTCGCGTGCGTGAGTGCCAGGTTTATAGTGAACTGGTACCAGCGAGCACGACGCTGGCACAACTCCAGAGCAATCCACATCTTGATATTAAAGGCTTTATTCTTTCTGGTGGGCCGTCCAGCGTCTATGATGAGCACGCCCCCAGCTGTGATCCGGCTATTTTAAATAGTGGTTTACCAGTTCTGGGTATTTGTTATGGTATGCATTTACTGGCAAAACAACTTGGGGGACATGTCGCGCAATCACATGGATCGCGCGAATACGGCCCGGCGACCATCGAGGTGCTGGCCGACGCAGCGACTCACCTGGAGACCTACCATATATTTGAGGGGATTACTATTTCGCCAGCGCAAACCGAGCAGTTGAACAAACAGGGCGAATCCGGCCCGCTGCGCCTGCCAGTATGGATGAGCCATGGTGATAGCGTTGATGAGCTACCAGAAAGTTTCCGCGTGCTGGCCTGCACAGAGAGCAATCCAGTGGCGGCGATTGCCAGCCCGCGAGGCTTTGTGGGGTTGCAATTCCACCCCGAAGTCACCCACACACCACAGGGGAAAGAAATCATCCGCAATTTTCTCTTTCGTATTTGCGACTGCAAGCCCGATTGGACCCCAAATGCAGTCATCGAAGAGACAATTGAACAGATTCGCGAGCGGGTCGGCAATGAACGGGTGCTCTGCGCACTCTCTGGTGGAGTTGATTCGGCGGTAGCCGCGTTGCTAGTCCACCGCGCGATTGGGGATCAACTTACCTGCGTATTTGTTGATACCGGATGTATGCGCGCAGGCGAAAGAGAGCAGGTGGTCGAAACCTTCAGCAGCCATTTGCACATTCCGCTGGTGGCCGTCGACGCACATGAGCGCTTCCTGGGACGGCTGGCCAATGTGATCGACCCGGAGCAGAAACGCAAGATTATCGGGGAAGAGTTTATTCGCGTCTTTGAAGAAGAGGCCAGCCACCTGGCAAAAGAAAAAGGATTGATTACCTTCCTGGCGCAGGGAACCCTCTACCCGGATGTGATTGAGAGTACCAGCCACGATACCGCCTCGACCGCAACCAAGATTAAAACGCATCACAACGTTGGCGGTCTGCCAGAAGATCTCTCATTCAAGCTAGTAGAGCCATTACGCACACTCTTCAAAGACGAGGTGCGCGAGATTGGGCTGGCGCTGGGCCTGCCGGAAGAGTGGGTCTGGCGTCATCCGTTCCCTGGACCGGGCCTGGCCATTCGTATTATTGGCGAGGTAACTGAGCCGCGCCTGGAGATATTGCGAGCCGCAGACACAATCGTCATCGAAGAGATCAGGCGGGCAGGCCTTTACCGTACCTTGGGGCAGGTCTTCGCAGTATTGACGCCTATTCAGAGTGTCGGCGTGATGGGTGATTTCCGCACCTATGCTAACGTTGTCGCCGTACGCGCCGTGACGACCGGCGACTTTATGACGGCGGACTGGGCCAGGCTCCCCTATGATTTGTTAGGACGCATTGCCAACCGGTTGGTCAATGAAGTGCAGGGGATCAATCGTGTGGTCTACGATATCACATCGAAGCCACCCGCCACGATTGAATGGGAATAAGCCGGGCAATGATCGAATTCTCCATTATCACCAGTGGCTTCTATCGTCCCGAGCAGGTTGTGATGACCTATGATGCATCTTTGCGTATGCCAACCACGCCACAGATGCAGGCGTGGATGGATGCGCGATGGCAGGAGCAACTCACGCGAGCCAGGGAGAGGGGGACGAAGCTCTTTGATACCCCTCTTTTTCGTTTCATTGAAACAACCCCAGAGGCGGCCACCCTACATATTGTCGTGGGGGATACCAGCTATAAAGAGTATGTCACAACACGCACACAGGACTTTGCGCGAGAGTATCCAGGGTGCGAGGTAGGCAACCCGCTCGCAGTTTGTTCTGCGGTAGAGACAAGCGATGGCTATATTCTGCTCGACAAGCGGCAGGGGGTCGACGTGTACGTGGGACGCTACCACGTCATCGGAGGCTTCTTCGAGCGCCACCTGGATACCGTTGTGGAGACGCCTGATCCTTTTGGAGCCATGCGGCGTGAGATACGCGAAGAGACGGGCATTCAGGCAGAGGATATCAGCGAGCAGTATTGTCTGGGTGTGGTCTATGATCTTACCATGCCACATGGCGAGATGTGCTTCCTCACACGCCTGCACATTTCATTAGAGGAAGTGCTGCAGAGAACGCCTGAAGAAGACGAGATTAAGCAGTTAGAGACATTGCAGGTGACGGCCGAGAGTTTGCGCGAGTTCATCGTACGTCATCATGGCAATATTTCAGCCACAGGCGAGCCCAACCTCCTGCTCTACGGAGCCTGTAAATTTGGCGAGCACTGGTTTGATGAAGTGACGAGCAATCTATCGTAGTGGCAAAACGACTCCCTTTTGTGTAGAATAAGGGAAATAAGTGGACCTGGCAAGTATTTTTCCCAGGCAGAAGGGACAAGATTATGCCTGAATATGTACAGATACAGACGTATGCAACCTGCACAGCACGCACTTTTCCAGAAGTGCTTCAACAATATAAAGAGGCGATAGAGCGAGCGGGGTGCAAAGACCAGAATGTGCTCAACTGGCTCGCCCAGATTAAATGGCCCACCTCGGACGATGATGGCTTTGGCGACATTTACGCGGCTCCCTTTGCGCTAACACCCGCAGGAGTTGCAGGCGTAGAATGCGACGGTATGGAGGTCTCACTTTATCTGAACGCGGCAGTGCCAAGTCTTGAACAACCACCTTCCTGGGTCGGATTTAACCTGCTCTTCGCATTGGAGACAGTGAAAGAGCACGCCATCGCAACCTATAAAGCAGGGGTAGGAGGAACGCTCTGGCTCATCATGAACGAGTTAGCAGGCGCATTTCCTGAGCCGGGCGTCTACTTCACGGACGAGTGGCAGGATAACCGGTCATGGCGCGCGCTGACAGAGCATGTGGGCGATCCCTGGCAATTTGACCTGGCAATTTTTCCACGAGCATTGGCCAACCGCTTTGAAATGATCCCTGCCGGTTTTCAGGGAACGGTCGTAGAGCACGGCTTTAGCTTCGCCCAGGTCAATCGCTGGGAGAAACTTCCCTGGTTAGAAGTGGCCATCGCATAATGCCGCATATCGACTCAACACCTTCTTGTATCAGAATGTTGCAAACGAGTTTATATACCCAGCATTTTATGGTATACTAAGCAAGAGTCAAGGAGGCGTGAGGACATGAGCAAAACAATCCTGGTTGTCGATGATGATGAAGGTATCACAGAGGTCATGCAGATTGTCCTGGAGGGCGAGGGATATCGGGTGCAAACCAGCAGGACAGGTGATTGTTTGCATCAATTCCATGGTACTTCGCCAGATTTGATCCTGCTTGATATACTTCTGATTGGAAGAGATGGGCGAGAGGTTTGTAAAGCGCTGAAAAGCAATCCACAGACCGCGCACATCCCTGTAATTATGCTTTCAGCTTATTCCGATACTGGTCTGGTCGCCGACATGAGTGGAGCGGACGGATATCTTGAGAAACCCTTTGATCTCGACACGCTGATAGAGACGGTAAAAAACCACCTGACATCCCCTGCTATAGAACCTGCACTGTTGAGCGAGGAAGTTCCTGGCTAAAGAGCACATCCCATCCCCATGATTTTTTACCTTCATTGGATGTGCAGAAATTTAATGTATGACCCCCAACGAGATCACCCCTTGCAGAATCCCCATAGTGAGGATTATTGGACAAAAAAGTCAATTTATCAGTCAGAAGTGGAATTCTTTACTGCCGTGACGGTAGCGGTAGAGCCGCTGTATTGGACCTCAACGGTCACAGATTGATTGTTGCCGATGGATTGCGCATTGCCTCCGAAGTCGCCAAGATCTGCGCTAGAGGGGACAGTGAAGGTGTAGCTTCTGGTACCTACCTGTAGATGAACCACATGATCGGCCCCAACTGCGCTGAACGTGATGCCCTGATATTCAATAATGCTGGTATCGGGATCGCCTGGAGTGGCGGATTTGAGAGCGGTAGCGTTGAAACTGCCGTCAGGATTAGCGGAGGTCGTGGCGTCAACGAGAGATCCAACGGCGGGCAGATTGCCACCAAAGTCTGAACGATCCGTCTGGGCGGTGATACTCATTGAGAGAGTTTGCCCGTTGGCCATGCCGGCAACAAGTGTGGTGTTATTGACACTCCTCACGGTACCAATGAAGGAGATACCACCTGCTTTGAAGCCGAGATTTTGAGGAATAGAAGAGGCAGATGTCGTCCCGGTGGGCGTGGGTTGATGAGTAGCGGTTGGGGTGACAGGGGGTTGAGTGGCAATAGCCGATGGTCCTTGAGGGGTGGACGTAGCAGTAACATTAGTAGGAACACCGCTAGTGGGGCTGGCAGAAGCGCTATCAGCGGTGGTTGGCCCGGTACATGCCGAGGCGAGAATAAGGATAAAAAGTCCGATGATGCAAGCAAGTATCCATCGAAAACGCTGCTGCATAATCTTTCCTTTCTAATTTTCTTCCAAAGTTTATAGAGTAGTTCAGGATGTCCTCTTTGAAGCACTGCAGGGAGAGAAAGCAGTGTCCATCTATATATATAGACGTAGAGAGGAGAGCTTTTTCTAACTAATTGGGAAGCGCCGGGATAAGAAACACACTATTGTGTGTAGTTTCTACAAAATTGTGATAGCTGCTGTTGATGGGTTAAAATATGATAGTATCGCTACTCTTATAGTATACGTTATATGGAGGGTTATTTTCACCGGTCAGGCGTATTAAAAAAGCTGAATTTCTGCGTGCCGAATTTTTGCGTCAGGTGGTTGGGTAGAAATCTGACATAATAGAGGAACCTGTGGAGGGTGGACATCAGGGAGACGGTGGAATGATATAATGTGTCTATGCAAATTACAGCTTTACAACCACAGGCGAGCAATACCGAACGTATCAATGTGTTTGTTGATGGGCAGTTTCTGCTGGGCGTGAACGCGCTGATTGTGCTGCAGATGGGGCTGGAGGTCGAGCAAGAGATCTCAGCCGAGCAGGTGGAGCAGTTGCGCAGCGAAGAGGCACTACAACAGGCGGTTGATCGCGCCCTCAACTACCTCTCATTTCGGCCACGCAGCCGCGAAGAGGTGCGCCGTTACTTGTATGGCAAAAAGACACCCCCTGAGTTAATTGAGCAGGCACTGGCGCGTATGGATCGCCTGGAGATGGTCAATGATCGCGCCTTCGCATCTTTCTGGCTCGAATCGCGTGAGCAGTTTAATCCCCGTGGCTCGCGTGCGCTCAAAAATGAACTACGTATGAAAGGCGTGGCGCGCGAAGTGGTGGAAGAGATGGTCAATGAAGAGCAGGATGAGGAGCTGGCACTGCGAGCCGGGCGCAAAAAGGCGCTGACACTCACAAAGCAGCCTACGATGGATTTCGCGACCTTTCGAGCGCGGCTGGGTTCTTTTTTACAGAGGCGAGGCTTCGGCTATCAGATTGCGACCCGTACGGTGAAGGCGTTGTGGCAGGAGTTGAGGCCAGAGGATGAGGGAGAGGAATTCGAAGAATAGGTCTCGTGGGATAATGGCCAGCACCGTCTTATGGGTGTCAAGTGAAGTGACCTGGGCCAGAAGCTGATAAATCAGCGAGAGGTATCGATAAATCGACCTGTATGGTCAAGGGCGCTTCATTTGATGCTTATAAGACGATGTTGGCCATCGTCCGGGATAGGGGTTATTCTGCCTGACGGGCTGATGTGCTCACTTCGTGGAGTTGATGCAGGACGGCCTGGTAGGAGCCAAGGATGCCCGTCTCCGCGTAAGAGATGTCATACTCCTGACAAAATGCTTTGACGACACGCTGTGCAGCGCGCAGGTTGTTGCGAGGCATGCTGGGGAAGAGATGATGCTCAATCTGATAGTTCAATCCACCGTACCAGAAATCAGTGAAGCGACTGGCGCGAATGTTACGAGCGGTTAGCACCTGCCGACGCAAGAAATCCATATCACATTCCTTCGCCAGAACGGGCATACCTTTGTGATTGGGAGCAAAGGCCGAGCCGAGAATGAAACCTAAGAGCGCCTGGTGCAGTGCGATAAATGCGATGGTTGGCCAGAAGCCAAGCAGGGCGAGCAACACGCAGGTTGGCACCACGAAATGAAGAAGCAGGAGCACGCTCTCAAGCAGGCGATATTTCCCTTTCTCGTGTAGAAGGTAGCTCACACTGGCACGCTGCAGATCGAGAGCCACAAACAAGAGCATGGGGAAGAAGAGAAAGATCTGGTGCAGCATGATGAAGCGGCCAAAGTTGCGCCTGGTGCGAGCCTCTTCCAGAGTAAAAGAGATACCAGGCAGGTTCAGATCTGGATCAAGATCGATCTGGTTGGGGTGGCTATGGTGACGATTATGTTTATCGATCCACCAGCCCAGACTCATACCAACCAGAAGATCGGCGCAGACCAAACCCGCCAGATCATTTTTCCAGCCACTGGCAAAGATCTGTCGATGACCAATATCATGACCAATGAATCCGATCTGAGCAAACACAATGGCCAGATAGGCCGCATTTAAGAGTTGGATCCAGGAATGTGGTCCGAAGACCAGAAAGAGCAATCCCACAACGAGCAGCCCCATGGTGAGAAAGATCTTATAGGTATAATAGGCAGGTTGTTTCTCTAATAAGCCCAGCTTTTTGATGCGTAGTTTCAATCCAGCATAGTCATTGGCCAAAGCAGAGGGGAGAGGAAGGGTAGGACTGAGAGTGCCGCTAGAGGAATGTTGACTCATTGTAAACTCCTTAATAATATAAAGGTTTTTATTATAACGCCATGTACAAGTTGCTCACCCCAGCGTAGGAGCGAGCATTCCGGTCAAGCAAATCGCACATGGCGTTACTATAAAAGTGCTTTGCTTTACTTCTTTCTCCACGTACGTTCAGGCAAATGATAAGTAGCAGATGGAGATAGGAATGAGATTAATGGAAGCAAGGCAAATGCCGGATCAGTCGAGAGAAGTGGAGGTGCATCTTTCCTTGATCTGCTCAGAGGATAGCAGGAAGGTGTGGCAAAAATACGGCAAAAATGTGTCAGTTGTGTGAACGAAAGGGTGGGAAGGGAAGGTTCGTCAAGAAAAAGCGGGAAGGGGAGTGATGATGTGGAGCCAGTCGAGCCACCTCTTTCACCCCCTCTAAAGGGGAGAGGGGTCCCCTTTTCTGGATAGGAAGGGATTTAGTGTTGGAGTCTACGGGCGGCTGCATCATAGATGACAACAGCATCGTCATCGTAGCGTATGACCTCATCGGCAGTGAATTTGCGGGACGAGAAACGATTAGTGGCCGCACGCCCGAAGCCCACGACACGCAGAGCGACAGGGGGATCGGTCGCCAGGAAGATTTCGCCGATGGAGCCAACATTTTTGCCTTTTTCATCAACCACAGCGCGACCGAGGAGATCCTGGGCGCGGGTCAGAGGGGGCAGAGCGCGGGTGAGCATCTGCTCGTTGGGGATGGTAACGGCATTGGCATCGATACTCTTAATACCAGTCACCGGAAGAGCGAGATCACCCTGAAGACGAGTACGGACACAGAGGGCATAGATGGCATTAGTACCATCTTTAAAATAAAAATCGACGACTTTGCCGACGGCTCTTCCCTCGCTGGGAATGACTATATCCAGGCTGTAGATCTCTGACCACGGGCGAATCGCTTTACTATTACTCATACAGATACTCCTCAATACATTTGCGATGACGGACTGAAGGCTCCCACTATTATACAATACACAAGGTCCATATTCAAATGTTTAGAGTGAGAATACACTAAAAAATACTGAATGACCCACATACATATTTACAAAAATTTTAGGTCGCTTGAGATGCAAAGTATGAGAGTAATACTTGACAGGCAAGTAAGGTAGGGATATAATCTGAAAAAAGTGCATTTCCCATCTGATGAGCATTGGAACAAGTATTAGCGGGAGATCGTTCTAGCGTCCCCCTCTTCTTAGAACGACGTTATGCTCATACATTTACCAAAGAAAACACGAAGTAATTCCCAAATCTAGCGTTTGCTTGCTTAAACGGAGCCCAAAGATATATAGAGGTGAATATATGGATAACGAAATATTAGTTCTCAGCAACAAACCACTCATAGAGTCTGAAACCACCGTGACGCTTGATATTCTCAGCAATGACGAAGGGAGACGAGGGGAGACCCTTGAGGTAAAAGAGCGGGAAGGGAAAATCACTTTTAATCCCAAAGGCTTTCGCATCTTCTCTCTGCCTGACTCGGGAAGTACCGTTTCACAACCAGGCATGCTATTGGACAGAACAAAATGGGATCTCTACCTGATTGTGATGCCCTTTACCTTGCATGAGCCGGCTAATAACACCTATTACCAGAAAGTAGAATTTCGGGTGATATTGCCTGACCAGCAGGACGCACTGGCCTTCGATCTTTTCCCCAAAAATGTTAGCTCAACGAGAGAGGAAACCAGAAACTACACACTGTCGCCAGACATAAAGTTTCAAGAGATCGAAGTCAGTCTGGGACAGATCCAGAGGACGATTCATTTTGAGAGCATCCGGCCCACTATTCGAGCCTTCGGAGTGGGTGAAAGCAGCTTCTACTGGATACATACAGGTTTTGAAGAGCAAAAGGAAGTTATACCTGAAACAAAGCACGCTCTGATTGTGCTGCAAGTTCCGCGTGGCACCAAATCTGTCGATGGGGCGATCTGGTATCAAGTGACAATAGCCAAAAAGCTCGTGGGTCGTTGGAAAAACAGGGCATGTGACCTTATTTCGCATCCAATTCATTGGGAACTCCATGATGTCATCCCATTTTTCGGCCCCAAGGACCCTTCTCAAACAACAAAAGCCAGCACCGGAGTACCTCATGGAGAAGCAACAGGCGCTCCGGTCTCCAGGAGCCATACCTACGTGGATGCCTGTATTGTGTGTGCTCTGGCAGAAGAGGCAGAAGCAGTTATCAGCGAGATCACGACCCTCTGCGGCGTGACATTCCAGCAGGCATTCAGCTCTCGTACCAGGCGTGAGTATCGCCATGCAACGATCTCTAATAAGCAAGGAGAGCGACTCACGCTCCATGTCTCCTGTTTACCGAACTATGGTCCGCTGGAGACTGGCCTGCACCTGAAGCCAATCCTTGAAGAGTTCAATCCACGTTTTGCTGCCATGACTGGCATCTGTGCTGGCGACAAGAGGAAAGTCGGGTTAGGTGATATTGTAGTTGCGGAACGAGCCTTTGCCTACGATGTGGGCAAAATCGTGAGCGGAGATGACGGGCGGCCAGAGCATTTGCGCGACACAGCTACGCAACACCCCCATCCAGATATCCTCCAATTTGCGCGCATGTTTGGTGGCTGGAAAGCCGAAGTCGCCGGACTGCCACGGCCGGCCTCGCTGCACCAGCAACGCGATTGGCTCCTCAATACACTACTGGCCGAGAAAACTCCGCGTGTAGACGACATTGAGGAACAGGAGCTAGAGCAATTTGCTCCTGATTGGAGAAGGATTGTGAGTGAGCTGCAAAGTGGCCCACAGCCCTATCTATCGCCAGCGAGGGCATTGCTGGACAAATCCCGCATCTATGAATTGCGTTTTGGAAGAGAGAAGTTCCCCTTCAAAGATGAGCCAGCACCTAAACTGCATATCGAGCCTATGGCTTCCGGCAACACTGTGCGCGCCGATAATCCTTTCGATGCCATCCGGGTCCCAGTGCGTGGGACCGTAGCGATTGATATGGAGGGAGCAGCCTTCTATCGTACGATGGCGGATTTCAGCGGCATACGCTCGCTGCTGGTCAAAGGGGTCTGTGATTATGCGGACAGCAGCAAGGACGATTCCTATCATCATTATGCTTCGCGCGTGTCGGCACGATATGTATTGTCTTTTCTCAGGGAGTATTTGACCTCAGGTTTGATGCCTCGCTGACCAATCCGCCAGGGAAGAGATGTCCTGTATGTGTCTGTATGTGTCTGTTGAATGTTCCCTAAATGCGGTTCCTGACATCCACCCAGGGCATTATGATGTACAAAGAAAAAAGAGAATAACCGTTAGATTGATTGCGTCAGCACTTTGAGTATATTATTCCCATTTGTCCTATTCCCCTCTAAATTTGTATATGTCGAACGTTCGATTATGTGGAGCCTCAATAGGCTGAAACACTTTGAGAGAAGGTGAAGTATGGTAACCGAGTTGCGCGGCCTGATCGTTGGGATCAATCGATACAAAGACATTCACTTTCGTGAGAACCCACTGCTTTTCGCGCGTGCTGATGCGGAAGAGATGGCGACAGTAATCCATCGCTCCAGTGCATTACGTATAGAGAAGGATAATCTGAGACTGCTCATCAATGAAGAGGCCACACGCGAAAATGTCTGGTACAGTCTCAACCAGGTGTTCTCCACAGGATCGAATTTCGAGAAAAATACCATTGCACTTTTCTATTTTGCCGGGCACGGCGTAATCGATCGTATAGAGGGCAATAACATTCTGCTTGGCTGCCACAATGTAGACCACATACATCCTGATCAGGGTGGAGTGCGCTTGAACGACATCTACAATTTAGCACAGCGTACCAGCGCAGCATGCTCCATCGTCATTATCGACGCCTGTTTTAGCGGTGGTCTGCTAGGTGGCGGCGTCAGGAACATCACACGGGTAGATCACGAAGCGCCAGCGCAACTGGCAAGGAAGGCCATGGCGATGGTCAAAGCAGGAGATGACAAAACGATAGCCATCTTTACTGCCTGTGCCGCCAGCCAGGCTGCGCGCGAGGACGGAGATGTCAAGCATGGAGTGTATACGCATGAATTGTTGCGTGGTCTGCGCGATGGGGAAGCCAGGGACGAAAATGGGACCGTCGATATCTCAGGATTATCAACCTACCTTGGGCGACGCTTCGCCGAAGACTATGATTGGCAGGGTCCTCGTTCTGTCGTGTTGGGAGGACGTCCGGTGGCCCTGTCGTATGGAGAGCCGCGTGTACCGGGTACGCTGCAGCCCCTCCAAATACACCCGCGCGCAATACAAAGCCTTACCAGGGTTGAAGGACGCAATATTCTGCCCCCCCAGGAGCCCGGCATCAAACCAGTCAGGCCCCAATCCATGCAGGAGAGGTTACAAGCATCCCTGCGGCCAGGCGGGATTATTGCTGGTGTCTTGTTGCTCTTCGTGCTGGCGAACATGATATTTGAGCCAATACGTTTTTTTTCTCTGGTTGTCGCATTTGTATTAGCTATCCTGCTGCCTTTCGCAGGCCTGGCGATGAATCGTGTCTTTGGTGTCGTGCTGATTGTGGCCCAGGCTCTGCTTTTGGCAGGCTTTGCTTTTCAATATTTTCATGGGGGAGTATCAACAACCATTCCCTATATTGATGGACCTCTCAATTTTCTCGCCAGTCTGCTCTGGTTATTCTGGATAGTGTTTGTGATAGAGACCATCGGCCTGGGAGCTTTTATCGTACTTGCGCTCATGCAACCACTTGACTAATTACTGCCGCGAAACCTCCAGGGAAATCTGCCACCACTGATCATGCAAGGCAACATTTCCTGCGCTTGTTTCGCCGCATTTTTGAGGCAAATTTTCTGGCAATCGGAGGAGTTTATGAATCTGACGCAAGCGGTAGGGATCGATCTGGGGACGACCTTTTCGGCCATCGCTATTGTTGGAGAGCATGGGCAGGCCACGCCCGTGCCGAATGTAGAGGGGGCCATGACCACGCCATCCGTAGCCATCTGGCAACAGAATGGCTACCTTGTCGGCCAGCCTGCCCTTGATCTGGTCCAGCGCAGTCAAGGGGCGGAGCGTGAGCAGCTTGCCGCCGCGCTGATACGTGGAGTGAAACGGATGGTAGGGAATCCTCCAACGGGTGGGTTGGTCTCCAATGGTCGCAACACCTCGCCTGTGGAGGTCTCGGCGGCTATCCTTGCCAAACTGGCGCGCGATGCCAGCCTGCGACTGGGCTTCAAGGTACGCGACGTCGTGGTGACTGTGCCCGCCCATTTTGGAGATCGAGAGCGCAGCTCGACCAAGGCAGCCGCCGAGATGGCGGGGCTGCGGGTTTTACGCATGATTAACGAACCGAGCGCCGCCGCACTGACCTACAGTAAGGGAAAACTGGTCAGCACTGGAACGGCCCTGGTCTTCGATCTGGGAGGAGGGACCTTCGACGCGACCGTGCTACAACTCGGCGAGAAAGAGTCGCGCGTCCTCGCCACCCAGGGAATAGAGGAATTAGGGGGAATTAATTTCACCAATAGCCTGGCGAACCTCCTGCGCCGCCGCTGTGAAGCTCAAACGAAGACCACTTATCCACAAGATAGCATGGCGACCGACCGCCTGGTGACCGAGGCGGAGAGCGCCAAGTGCACCTTGAGCACAGCAACGACCGCGACCGTCCAGCTTTTCTCGGCTCAAGGAACACCCGTAGCCCTGACTGTCAGCCGCGAGCAGTTTGAAGAGTTGATCGATCTGTTTGTCTATCAGCTCCAGACGGCAGTTGAGATGGCGCTGGAGATGGCGAAGAAGAGCCCCACGGAAATTGATCGGGTCCTGTTGTGTGGTGGATCTTCCCGTATCCCAGCGGTCCAACAGATGCTGGCCACGCTCTTTGGTCGACCACCCGAGCAGGTGCTTGACCTCGATCTGAGCGTAGCACTAGGAGCGGCTTACGAGGCCTATAACCACGAACGCGCCGCCGCCGCCAGGCAGCAACCAGCATTACAGGGTTTACAGGTCATGTCCGCCGGGCTGGTGATTGACTGCGTCAGTTATCCAGTCGGCATCGCAGTCCTCAATGCTCGGCGCGACGATTTTACGAAACTGGTCATGTTGCAGCCTGGCGACCCATTAGAGAGCTGGAGCCAGCCCTATACGGTGCGGATCATTGGTTCCGCGAGCTTCCCACCTATCTCTATCTACCAGGGTGCAGGTATGATGCTGGATCCACGAGATCATCTCGGCGATATTACTCTCACCCTGCCACCAAATACCCCTGATGGAGCACGGGCAACCATCAGAATGCTCCAGGATCAGAGCGGATTGATCCAGATACAGCTCACGATTGAAGGAAAAGAGTTACCCGGTCACCTGCAGCGCGCAGTGACTTTATAGCAGAAAGGATAGTTCCTGTGGCCGCATCTAAAGAAAATATTGCCGCGCTGAATGCTCAGCACAAAGTATTTATCCAGGAAAAAGAGCTCTATCCCAAATATCCCTTCGGGATACATCATGTTCAGGTACTTACAGGAGATAAATGGCTTATCTATCGCGATGGTCGCCTTATCAAACAGTTTGATAAAGCTGGTCCATACACCTGGTGGAACGGCTTCCTCCATAAGTGGACGGCACAGATCATCAATACTCGCGTCGAACTCTATGATATTGAAGCGAAAGGGCGCGTCAAGGGTCCATCTCTCTCAAAAGAAATGCTAAGCGCACAGACAGCAGAACTGGCCTGCGAGGTGACAGCGGACCTGGAACTTTCAGTTAAAATTGTCGAAGTTGAGAACTTCATTCAATATCGCAACCCGCTCTCCGTCTTTGAGGCTTCCATCAACAATATACTGGTCGAGTTAATTGGTCAACTGCCCTACGATCAGTATGGTCAGTGGGCTACCGTCTTGCGAGATCTGGTGCGAGATCGATTACAGGGGAGTTCTCAAGGAGGTAGAGACGACTCTGAAAGGCGTGTTGGGATACGGGTAGAAGAAGTCTTTGTGACCGAATTTAAGCCCAGCACCGTAAGTGATCGGAACGTCCTACAGATGTATCAACTGATCGAACGAGCCAGGCGCGAACTAATTGAGGCGCAGGCCAATGCCCAGCGCGATGGAGTGGTAGCCAGATCATACGCCGAACAGGGAGCCACCCTCAATATTGCCCCTTCCATCCTGGCACTGCAAAACAGCCCCGTCGGCAAGGCGCTGATCGATCGAGACGCGGAGTTGCAGGGATTGATGGTCCAGGCCGGGCTTCACCCTGGTAGCAATTACATGATACAACAACAGCCAGTTGACTTACAGGCAGTGAACCAGGCGCCCGTCGTAGGCTATCTGCGCCAGCCCCAGACAACCACCCCTCTCGCAGCAGCTTCAGGGTCGCTGGCAAGCGCGCCAGAGATCACCGGGAATCTCTCTAAGCTGGGAGACAACAGCGGACCACTGCCAGCATCACCTTTCATGGCAGATGAGCCACTGATTGATCCTAGCCGTCAGAATAGCGAGTTGGCCGCACTCCAACAGGCTGGCTTCATCCCCGCAGGGAGTGGGAAAGTATCCCCACGCTATGATGAGCAGGGTCGGCCCGTAGAAGGAAGCAAGGAATGGGTGCTCCAGGTAACATGGCAGCGGCCCAGTGGATTCCTTACGATCATCTTTTATTGTCCCGCGAACTATCCCGCAGCGCCTCCGCGAGTGCAGATAAGATCGAGAGCCGCGACCGGCAGCGGCGCGACCTGGATAGAGCCGAACACAGTGCGCAACTGGCATCCCGGTCGCACCCTATCTGAGGTCGCACAGGAAATCAACCAGAGCCTGCCCCCATCCTGAGTGAAAGGGAGTCTGAGATGCAGTTACCACAGCCATACCTTTATACTTCAGAGCGCATGGTAGCGGTGATAGATCGCTCGCAAATGGCTCCCAGCGAGGGAATTATCGCCGATTCGGTCTTTGGATACCACACGCTCTGGGCGGCGGAAGTGCCTTTCATTCCAGCACAGGTCAAGGAAAAGGGAGGAAATTTTGAGCTGGAGGCGGCTAATGGCCTCAAGGAAGTTATGCAAAGGCAGGTACGCTTCCTCTACGACCTGGCGCAATCGCGCAATCACCAGGCAACATTTGAAATGCGGCTGATATCACGGCCTCAGCCCAATGGTCCGACGCGGGTAGGGATCGTCTTCCTGGGCAAGGTCTTTGATACTGATGCAACCGTCTCGCAGCAGCTTGCGCTCGGGTTGTGGGACAAATTTAGCGCGCTCTTTCCACGGGAAGCCCCCTTTTCCTATCCACTGGTTCCAGTAGCGCAGCTTGATAGCGCCACACCCGGGCAGCCATGTAGCTTCATGGACTGGTTTCAGCCATTTCCCTTCGAGCACCTGAATCGGCCACAAAGCCTTGTTGAACTGCGCAAGTATGAAGATTGGCCCGCGATCCGTGATATTGGACGTGTTTTACATCCACGGGACTATATTCCCCATCCCTTTGTGGCAGCGCTCGATCACTCGGCCATGGCACGCCTTTTCGAGACGATGGCGCGCCAACAACAGGTCACAGTCGTAGCCATTACCCTGCGTCCACAACGACTCACCGACCAGGAGGTGCTTATTCTGCACGAATTTTCTGGCTGGTATAAGCGCGCACCGAACGCAGAGCCAGATATCGTGCTGAAAAATCGACTCATTCAGAAGTGGCGTGACTACTATAGTGATAGTATTAAGACGTACAAAAGCTCCCGCGCAGAGTTGGGGAAAAAAGTCTATGATGAACTGGTAAAAGAGCATCGCAGCCTGTTCCTGTTGCGTTTGCAGGTAGTCGGCGACCCGGTCGTGCAAGACGATATCATAGAAGCACTGGGATCCGAAGTGATGGCAAACGCGGGCAACGAGTACCCCAGTCGGTGGGAGCGCATAGAAGCGGCCACCGGAGAAGAATTATACTGGGCACGCTTCAACTTACAATGGCTAGAGTTTGCGCGTTGGGGCATCTCGCCCATCATCGAGCAGGATCGCCGCATCATTCGATTACGTCAACTGGTCACGATAGTTGAAGCGGCAGGAGCTTTCCGCCTGCCGCTGGCACCAAGCAGAGGTGGATTGGCAGGGGTAGATGTACGCGATGAGCCGTTTACCCTCCCGACGACAACACTCGCCTCGACCGATGATGCTCGTAGCACACTGGGAACATTAATTGATCGAGGTGTGCCAACAACGCTCAAGTTCTCCATCCCATCCAGTGCCCAGGCAGGACAGGCCCAGATCTTTGGAGATCGCAGCGAGTATCGAGGGCAGTTGGTAGAGAAACTGCTGGCAACGAATGGCGGCCCCTGGATACTCCTGCGTCAGGGAACCACGGATGGAGAGCAGATAGCACAGCGCTTAGCGGCCCGCTACATCGCTCTCGACAGCACGGCACCAAAGGGGGACCTGGGCTTTCATCCGTTGCTACCACCACCAGGCGTAGCGCTGTCCAGATTTTTAGATACGCTGGTGCGCGTCCTTTTGACGGTTTGCGCCCTCGATCTGGCAGCCATGCCACTTCTGCGCCAGGCGCTCTACGAAACCTATGAATCCGCTGGCTGGAGAGAGCATGAAGTCGGCCACAGTATAAACCTCATGATGCTGGCCGAACGAATCGATGCCATAGCCAAAAAAGAGATCTTCACATCCAACGTAGTGATGGCAGTACGCACACGCTGTGTTCCGACCTTGCAAGATTTAGCATTGACAACCGCTCATCTCCAACAACCATCGCTTGCTACAGAGGAGGCACCCTGGTTGAAGCCAATCATCATTGATGTCGGCTGGCTTGGAGGAGAACTCAACAATGCGCTCTTCTATGGATGCCTCTGGATATGGTATGCGCTTGCACTAGCGGCAGATCCAGGCTCAGCCTCAAAGCGACGTAGTTTGCTGGCCCTGGAAGACGCCCATATGCTCTTTAGCCCTGTAAAATCGCCGCAGCCCGCTATAGCCCCCCTTGCCGCGCTCATTCACGCCAGCTCCCAGGCAGGCACCAATATACTCCTGATCGACGATCGCCCAGACCTGTTTGATAGTGAAGTGACCAATCGGGCCACAGTGACCATTTTGACGAGCAGCGCCACTACGAGTGTGCGGGAGAGTGGGGCGAAATTGATGGGAGCATCACCCAGCCAGCAATCGCGAATAGCGCGGATGAGCGCCACGGAGGCCGTGGTAAAACTGCAAAGTATCGCACCCGTTCTGATTGGATTGTAGTTTTTTGTGAAATGGAGGATGCTGTTATGTCAGGGATCAGTGGTCTACAATTTGAGGCCCGCTGTGTCAAGTGTGGAAGCCTCCCTTCGACCCAGATCATGCTTTTGGAAATGAAGAATCACCTTTATATCTGTCACAAGTGTCGCCAGCAGGAGGAAGCGCGTGGGAAACATATTGAATGGGTGAACAATCAACAACGAGCGGCCTTGCCCCAATCCGCCCAGGTCGGGGGCGCCGCGCCATCTGGTCCTCTGGCGAGAGTCAGCACCAAGACGCGCACATTAACAACCAGCGCGCCTGATAGCATCTTTGCAGTGCTTGAACTGTCGTCGCAGGCCTCAATAGCAGAGATCAAAGAGGCCCTCAGAAAGAAAATGCGGACAGTCATGCGCGACCCGGACCAGAAAGAGCTGAACAATCGCCTGCGCCAATGGCAGGAGAAGTTGGAGGATGAAGAGGCATTTGAGGCCTCTCTCGCCAGCCAGAGATCAGCACAGCGAGAACGAGGTACCTTTTCGGTGGGAGGGCAGATCGTCACAACCGCCCAGGAGTTTCTGGCGGCCTGCGAGGGCAGCGCACAGAGCTGGGCAGATGGTGAGCACTATCTGCGTTCCGGTCAGCTCAGGCAATGGATCCTCTTCCAACTCGATGATCGCGAGCTGGCGGTGCAGGCACGGCACTATCAAAGCTGGAGTGCCGTGTCAGATTTTCGTGCTCTGAACGCCATACTGTATTGCCTTGTCCCCCAACGTCCATTGCGTTTTTATAAGGAAGAGAAATGGCAGCCTCTGGAACAAGCTCCCTCCGCCACCACCCCAAAGGCACTGGCCGATCTCTGCGACGAACACTGGTCACTCGGCGAAAGACATCTTTACGAAGGGTGTATAGTCTTCTGGCTAGAAATTTCACACGGCATAAAAGGGGTGGACAACTATTATAAGCGCTGTGTTGCGGGGTATGCCGATAAGGGAGTAGAGCGAGGAGTTGGCCTGGAGCTGCTGCTCGAATATGCCCTACCTGATTTAGCAAAACCACACCTGGAGGTCACCTTCAACGGACAGATAGGCGCCTGTCGCATAGAACGCTGGGATCGAGAAATTCCCCATCGGCCAGTGGTAATGAAGATCGCCAATACGACACGCGGGCATGTGAGCTTCCAGACGAGCCTCCAACAAAGACGGGCAGTGACGGAGCCAGATTGGATCGCACTGAATACAAATTCAGCTCAAAGCTTCAGTGATAGGCGGGAGGTAGGCCAGCCCATACAGAAGTCGCTGACACTGATGCACCTGGAAAAGCTCAATCGAGGCCAGAAATATCAACGTACCCTCACACTGGCGCTGCGTGGTGAATATGGCGCACCTCCGCGGGTACAAGATTACCCGATCACCCTGAAGACCATGTATTTCTTCCAGGGCTTGCGAGGCCAACTCTGGCGCTGGGGCTTACGAGGAGGGCTGCCCGGCCTTTTTTGGAACTTCGTCACAGGAATTGCGCTGGCCTTTCTCGCCTTCCGGGTAGTCGTACTGGTCCCGCTGGGCCACTATCTCTTCTGGGCGCCTGCGTCGGTGGGCACAATCTCCTTTGGCGATGTTATGAATGCCACGCTTGCCGGTCTGGCGGGGATGATAGCGGATTCAGGGAACAGCTCTTTCCTGGCGGTTGGAGCCATGCTGGGCCTCGTTGGTCTCTGCGTTGGCAGCGGGAAGGGGCACGCCAATTATCAGCCAGGGCAGAACGCAAAAAGCTTTCGCAAAGGCTCCTTCTGGCTCATACTTCTTGCAGTGATCGCACTGCTAACGCTTAATCATGGCTGGGAAACCATCGGTTATGCCTTAAGTTCTGGAAGTAGGAACCCCGACCTGGTTCAGTGGGGCCTGTATTATGGTCTCGGTGGACTCATGGTAGGCATACTCGTTTTCATCATCGCCTGCATTACCGCCTCGATCCATACCCGGCTCGAAAGGTTTCTCCGCAGACGCTATCGACACTTACTCCATCCTGAAGGGAGCGCTTAAAGCGACCATGGCTGAGATACACACCCCATTTATCAACTACTATGAATATCTGAATATAGCTCAGGACGCACCCACGGGAGAACTACAGAGGGCCTTCGAGGCCCTGGTCAACAGCACCAGGAAGCAGTTAAACAACTCATTAACGATGCAGAGCGCACGATACATAGACAATGTAATTGTGCCAGGCATTCGAGAACAGCTGCTAGCAAGTTCCCAGGCACGTGCTCTCTACAATGAGCAGCTTCTCGCCGCTCGGCAAAAGCAGGCCGCCCGTAGCACACTGGCGAACAATGAAGGATTGGATGACGTCTTGCCCCGTCCCTTCTTCTTCGACGAACTTGGGGGGTATGATACTGAGACACCAGCAATGACACTGCGAGAGATTGCTCACAAGCTCGATAGCGAGTGGGCACAGGCGATCGCATGGATCACCAATACAGCAGATCGCATTCATGTCTTTGTGGGCTTTCTCACCTATATTGCCAACCGTCCGCAACTGGCTGAAGAGATCAGCAAGATTATAAAAGCGACGCAGCAGGGCAGCATGCCAGCCAATGAGGGGATAGAGCATTGTATCAACATTCTGGACCCACAAATAGAGCGACCCATGGCAAGCATCTGGTCTCCCGAATTTGATGGGAAAGTCTTTGAAGCGGGCGAATTTATCCCTGATCTGCCAGCGAAGACCGAACTGATCCTGGGGCATAGTGGAACACGTGGCTGTGTTTTTGGTGTCGTAGAAAGTCGCAGCAGCCTGGTTCGCTTTGTCGGCGAACAATCCCAGGTACGTTTTGTACTCATGCCCGAGGGGACCGATCCCGCCATCTGCGCATCTGAGGTACGGATTCCTCTGCTCTTGCAGGTGCAGTCCGTGCAGCGAAACAGCGATTATACCGCGGATCTCGTTGTGCGTATGGAGAATCAAGCATCTCCCAGCGAAATTCCACTCAAATTACACCTCTATGTGCTACCCTTGCCCCCACGTGTGAGCTTCAAACCAATGGCAACGCAGGAGCAGCCGCTCTGGATCAGGCCAGCGAGACAGGGTGAAGTGGTCAGCGCGGTGATCACTCCTCAGAACGGGGGCGACGAAAAGCTCGTGCCACTGAGAGGTCGCATCTCGACGAGTGAACAGGGGGCCAGTGCGTCGCCCGAACGCTTTCAGGCGAATGAGCCAATTACCCTCACAGTTGATACACGTAACCGACCATACGGGAAAGTGTTTGATGTTATCTTCAATATTGAGTATGGCACCTCCTCGCGAGCCAGCGGTCCGACCGCGTTATACCTGCGCAGCGAGATTCTGCCGACGCCCTGGCAGAGCCTACTGCGTCAAAGGAATTTTAGCGAGCGTTTAATCACCGGCTTTGTGAGTGGATTGGCAGGAAGTATCCTGGGAGTGATCGTGGGAGGGTGGCTGGTAGGCCATACAGGGCTGTGGTTCCTGGGTTTGCTAGCCGTACCAGCGTTCTTCATCTGGCTTACCCGACTGATGGCGCAGACGCTGACGGCACATGTACAACGATCCGGCAAGACCGAAGCGAGCCTGAAACAAGTGCGCCCGGGAGTGCTGTGGGGCGTACCAATCGTCATTGCACTCATAGTCACCCTCACCTGTGCTCTTATCCCGGACGGGGGATTAGCGCTTCTCTTCAGCGCATGCAGCTATTTTGTTGTGGGGCTGCTGCTGGGTTTTATACTAGATCAAGCGCATAAGCCTGCAAAGCCCTCATGATAGACCAGAAGCTCAGCAGGAGAAATCGGAGAAGGGGCGCCCCATCAGATGAACATAAGGGATAGTTGTCTAGCGTTCGTCTAGTAGTCGTCTAGTAAATGCTATCGTGATGACCCGGACTATAGCTTATGCTACTCTGACGAACACTAAAGCTTCTCTCCTTCTTCATTTGTGCAGGCGTAAGAGAGAAAACAAAGGAACATGAGGTATGTTGAAGAAGTTCAAACGTATCTATGACCTCAAACGTTGGGTGAGACATATGCTTCTGGTACTTCATTATTGGATGGGGATGCAGCGAGACAATCCCATAGAATGGATGCCTTCTAGTAGTATCCCCCACTTTTACCATCGCCTCCCTAAAAGATGGAATAATATTTTTATGCCACAAAGACGAGGAACAACAACAGATCAACTTGCCAATGTCATCCAGGTCATCGAGATGGGCAAAAAGACAGGGTTATTGACTGTTGAACATGACCATGGTGCAAAAAGAGAAATCGGCGAGGTGACCTTTGTGCGCGGAAAAATAATGGAAGCCCATAGCGGCCAACTTAACGGTCAGCAAGCGCTCAACTTACTGAGCACCTGGGGTGCCTGTCACTTCGCCTTTATTCCCCTGGCCAAAGAAAGTTACACCGAGCCACAGATGGCCCTCCCCCCACTGCAGTCAAGACAAGCATGGAAAAGCACATTGCCAGATCTGCCAGCCCTAACTGGTATCGCCTGGAATGAGGAAGGAGAGAGAGCAGAGAGATTGACAGACAGCATTCCTGTGATCTCCCCCAATCCCCGTCGCGTAGAGCCGGGTGAGGCGACGTTACGCCTGCTGGAACAAGCAGGGCTCTCGCGCTTACATCGACATTTGTTTCAGTTAGCCGATGGGCAGAGAAGCAGAGCAGAACTGGTACGCCTGATAGGGCACAGACCAGACGAAGTGCAGCGCCTGCTGGATGATCTGGAACGCATTGGAGTTATTCAGCAGTAACCTCTTCACACTTAAGAGGATGGGAGACAAGACTCCAGAGCCCATAATCATGGGCACATTGCCCAGCCGGATTGATAAAACCACCCTCCCCAGAAAATCCGCACAGTGACACAAGGGTGACACTTTTTGGCGTGTCACCCTTGTGTCACTGTGCGGATTTTCTGGGGAGGGTTTAGAGCCCAAAAGTGACAGAATGACAAAGTGAC
>Ga0070730_10001245_pt1 | contig 24851 bp, 22 predicted proteins | sample Coa_R1_3_FD_66447 | JGI IMG/M metagenome (GOLD analysis project Ga0070730, IMG submission 66447) | Surface soil microbial communities from Centralia Pennsylvania, which are recovering from an underground coalmine fire - Coalmine... | ecosystem: Environmental > Terrestrial > Soil > Unclassified ... | reverse complement strand
CGACACCATGAACCTCGACATCACGGCTACGCTCTCTTCCGCCATTCAGCGCGAAGGGCTGCATTTGCCGCTGGATATCGAGTACCGCGATCTCCAGGTGCACCAGTGCGAATATCAGTCTTCCTGCGCGACGGTGGTGATGCTTGACTGCTCGCACAGCATGATTCTCTATGGCGAAGACCGTTTTACTCCGGCCAAGAAAGTGGCCATGGCACTCTCCCAGCTGATCCGCACGCAGTATCCCGGCGATTCGCTTTCGCTGGTGCTCTTCCACGATTCGGCCGAAGAGTTGCCGCTCTCGCAACTGGCGCGAGTGAAGGTTGGCCCGTATTACACCAACACACGCGAGGGATTGCGGCTGGCGCAGCGCATTCTGCAGCGCCAGAAAAAAGACATGAAGCAGATCGTCATGATTACCGACGGCAAGCCTTCCGCCCTCACCCTTGAAGACGGGCGTATCTACAAAAATGCCTTTGGGCTCGACCCCCTGGTCGTCACACAGACTCTGGAAGAAGTTTCACGCTGCAAGCGCGCCGGCATTCTGATCAATACCTTTATGCTGGCTTCCGATTATGGTCTGGTGCAGTTTGTCCAGCAGGTCACGGCGATGTGCCGTGGCAAGGCCTACTTCACGACTCCGCAGACGCTTGGCCAGTACCTGCTGATGGATTACATGTCCCGGAAGATGAAGACCATCCATTAGATTGCTTCACTCTCACGCAAACCTAAACCAATGGGAATGCCAGCTTCCTGCAGAAGTCTTCTGACTTCCGCCATAGCGGCTTCCCGGCGCTCGGCATCCGTGGTCCAGGCTTTCGCGGCTTCGAGAATCGAAGTTCCGCAGTGAGGGCAGGTTTCTTCACCGGGCCAGATATACGAGTCGCAGTTCCGGCAGATATCCAGCTGTGGCGGGATACGGCCCTCATCCGGCGCAGACACCTGCGGCGCGGCTGCCTGAGGAACACCCAGAGTTACCAGTTTGGGCACGGCAAGCGAACTGGAAACCACAGCGCCGTCAGATATTCTTTCGGTGATCAGCTCGAATTCACCCACGGCAAAGGACATTTTGGCTGCGTCGCGTACCTTGACGACCCGTTCCCGCATTCCCATCTTGTTCAATTCGAGTGCACGGTAATGGCAATAGGGATTGTTGCCCGGCTTGCCCAAAAGCGAGTGTGAGGTCCAGGTGCAGCCGCCCCGGCAAACGTCGGCGTAATAACAAGTGCGGCAAAATCCCCAAAGACTTTCCACCGACCGCAACCGCCCAAAATGGATTTCCGGGCTGGTCTTCCAAATCTGCTCCAGGGTCAAATCACGCACATTTCCACCGGCAAAACCCACCGTGGCCAGCGATGGGCAGCCTTTGACGGTTCCATCGGCCTCGAGAGCCAGTACAGTCTGCCCCGCGCTGCAACCGCTCCAGTGGACACGCTCATTTCCAAAACCGCGCCACAGGTGCTCATAGGGACCAAAATAGCCGATGTTATTACCCACGATCATCAGCAGGTCGCGCTCAGCGCCCTCGCGATACAGGCGGGCAAGCAGCGGCATGACCTCCAGTAACTGATGGGGCTGAAGAAGGACCTCTTCCGCGTTATCCACTGCGTTTCCCATGGCCACGGTCAGTTGAATCTGCCACTGGCGGGCGCCAGACTCGATGATCTTCTCCATCAGCTGGGGCAAATCGGCAGCGGTCTCCGCGCCGATCTGGGTATTTACACTGGTGTTCAGCCCGGCATCGTGCGCCCGCTGCAGCAAATCGTAAGCGTTACGAAACGAGCCGGGGACGCCGCGCAGCCTGTCATGCAGGGGTTCAAGGCCATCCAAAGAAATGCCCAGGCCGCCCAGGCCGGCTTTCATCGCTGCAACCAGCCGGGCCGGCGTAAACTGCCTGCCACCGGTCTGAATGGCACAGTAGATTCCATGAGAATGGATGGCCCGGATGATCTCCGTGAAATCTTTGCGCAGATAGGCTTCGCCGCCAATCAGCGATATTTCTCGCGTGCCCAGCCGCGCCAGCGCTTCCACCACCTCCAGGCATTCCTCGGTGGTCAGTTCGCCGGAACGGCGATGTCCGGCGCGGGAGCCGCAATGCATGCATTTAAGGTCACATGCCAGTGTGATCTCCCAAACTACATGCACCGGAACATAGCTTGTAAAATCAGCTTCGGTCCGAAACCTTGGTGGAGCTTCCATAAGAGACCTCAGTTGAGCCGGAGTACCGAACTTTCACGGTTAATGCCAAACACGCTATTTCTTTTTTGCTTCGTGTCTGGCTATTTCAATTTTCAGTACTTCAAGCGCGCTGCGCACATCGCCATGCTCAGAGAGATATGTCTCGGCTTCTTTCGCGACTCTCTTCATCTGATCAATGCTTCCACTGGCAATGGCCTGCTGGATAGCTACTCCATAGGGCGGGACAGACATATTCAGTTTCCCTCATTTCTTTGTTGTTTCATTGCTGCATTTGACGCCGGATTTCAATCCGGCAGTTTTTTAACTTTGAAGCTCAAGCAACAGAGAGTGATGCTCCGTACAGAATGCCGGCAACATGCACTGGAAGGCCTTCCCTGGAATTGAGTCGCGCCCTCCAGTCCGCTTTACTTTTTATGGATTGATTCCTGCTACTTGCGGCTTTCCAGCTTCGCGATCTCAATCTTCAATAATTCAAGCGAAGCGCGAACATCGCCATGTTCCCGCAAATGCTGCTCAGCTTCCTGAACAAGCTTCTTCATCTCGCCCAGATTTCCCCCTGCAATGCAGTGATGAATGGTCACGCCATACAGAGGACGGGGGCCTTGGTGCGAATGGGATTCAGACATAGATAATTCCTTTCTTCTCTGCCGTGGCAGAATTAGTGTTTCTTATGCTCAATCCTGGCGATTTCAATCTTCAGGGCTTCCAGCGCTGCCCCAACATCACCGTGTTCGGCTAAATGCTTTTCGGCCTGGGCAGCGAGCTTTCTCATCTCATCGAGATTTCCACCCACAATACACTTGTGAATCGTGACTCCGTAAAGAGGGATAAGAGACATCGTCGATCCTTTCCGTCAGAAATTCTCCAATGGTGGTTCTTTCTATTCCTCCCATTGCTGAAAGTCAAATAATTTATCGTAATTTCGAGTGATTTATTTTTAGACCCGGAAAAAATTAAAACCAGTTAAGGCTTGGTGGGATAGATACTTTATTGGGAAACTTTGCGGGTCTAAACAATGGAAGGTCTTAATTCAGAACAAACAAGCTTAGCCTCTCCGATTTGGGCCACATACGGGTGCAGGAGCGGGATTCCCACATCACACTCCCGCATCCAGACGATCACAAGAAACATGCAGGGTGTGGTCGAACTGCCTAACCTAAGGCACAGTTGTGATAGTTACCGTATTTAAAATCTTGCAGGGCCCAAACAATGGAAGATCTTAATTCAGTCAAACAGCTAAAAAATAAGGAGAGGCCTGGATTCCGCCTCTCCTGAAATACCTGCCTGGTTATTTATGTCTTTGAGGTCTGTACGGCGGCTTCGGCGGCCTGGAAGCCGATCTTTGAGTGCGTTCCGTCGCAGAACGGCTTATTCACGGAAGCGCCGCAGCGGCACAGCGCGACGGCCGGCTTTCCGCTGATATCAACTTTTTTGCCCTCGGCATCGGTGATTTCCAGTTCATTCAGATCGCCGCTTACCACGTACGGGCCGTTATTTTTGATAAGTACTTTGATTGCCATGTGTGTTCCCTCCTGAAATACTCGCGACAGACGAATGTAAATGGGAAAAGAAGAAATGGCAATGAGCGGCTGATCCTGAACCGGAATCGCGACAGAGCACAAACAGCAGGAGACAATCCGCTTTTATCCCAGCGGCTATCTCTTCTTGAATGAGATGTTCACCAGCAGTTTGTCACCTTCTATATCCACCACGTTGCAGAATGTCTTGTCGCCCCGGCGGGTGAAGTCCAGCGTGACCCGGCTGTTCCCCACCCGCAGATTGCGGACACACAGGGAATCGAGCCACTCGGGCAGCGTGGGGTTCACAATCGTCAGCTCTTTTCGGGGAGCACTGGGGCGAATGCCCAGAACCGACGTCATCAGCAGAAAGACCGCACCGGAAGCCCAGGCCTGAGGCGAACAGGAAACCGGATACTGTACCGGCTCGTCAAACTCCCGGCGCTCGATGCCGCAAAAGAGTTCGGGCAGGCGGTAATCGCGAAAATTAAGGGCAGCCTGGCAGAGCGCGGTGAACACCTGGGTTGCCGGCTCGCGAAATTCATAGAGCGCCATGCCGTGGGCGGCAATGGAATTGTCATGCGGCCACACTGAGCCGCGATGGTAGCTGAGCGGATTAAAGACGCGCTCTTCGCGCGACATGGTCCGCCAGCCCCAGCCGGTAAACATGTCCGGCTGCATGAAGCGCTGGGTCACGGCGCGGGCGCGCTCCTGAGACAACATGCGCGTGAACAAAAGATGCCCGGCGTTGGATGCAATAACCTGAAGCGGGCGCTTTTCACGGTCGAGAGCCATGGCATAGAAGCCGCGCTGCGGCATCCAGAACGCCTTTTCAAAGCGTTTGGCCATCTCCGCCGCTTCCTTCTTCAGCCGGTCGGCGGTTTTGATGTCGCCAAAAGAGCGCATCAGTGATGCCAGACGGTACTTCGCGTCATAGACGTAGCCCTGAACTTCACAAAGTGCAATCGGCGCCTTCGCTACTTCGCCATCACGATGCAGGATGGCATTCCAGGAATCTTTCCAGCCCTGGTTTTCGAGGCCAAGAGGCGAGCGCCGCAGATACTCGATGAACCCATCTCCATCGAGATCGCCGCATTCGTCAATCCACTCGAGAGCACGATAGGCGTGCGGCAGCATGTCCCGAACCAGTTGTTCATCGGCGGTCCAGTTGAAGGTTTCGCACAGCAGTATCAGCCAGAGCGGGGTGGAATCCACGGAGCCGTAATAAGGGCCAAAGGGGATTTCGCCCGCGCGCGTCATCTCGCCTTCGCGATATTCATGCAGGATTTTTCCTGGCTCTTCGTCGCGCCAGTCATTTTTTTCCTTGCCCTGATGGCGGGCCAGCACGCGCAGAGTCTCGGCGGCCAGCCGGGGATTCAGCAGCAGCGACTGATAGGCTGCGATAATTGAATCGCGGCCAAACATGGTGGCAAACCATGGGACACCGGCAGCGATGACGTGCTGCCCGGCCTCGGGAATCTGCAAAGCGTGAAAATCACCTTTGCAGGTGCCGATCATCTGGTTGAAGATACTGTTGCTGGACTCAAACTGCGTGGACTGCGATTCCCAGGCGGCAAAAGCTTCCCGGCGCGAACGCAAACTGTGAGCAAAATCCGGCCTGCCTGAATGCGACGGCTTGTCCTCGACCCGAGGAACAATGGTGGCCTGAATCTGAGTGCGTTTGAAAGGCGGCAATTTCAGCCGCCAGAAGGCGGCGGTATTTTCGATTTTGTCCGGCGCGGAGGAAAAATGGACAACCGTCTCCCGCGCAACTCCGTCATGCCCCACATAGTGGAACAGAATTTCCTCGCGCTGCACGATTGGCTTGTAGTAATGGCCCAGCTTTTTCCGGGCGACACCTCGCACCTGGAAAATGTCCATGAAGTCGGCTTCATAAATAAGCTCGACCAGCACTTCGAGTTCGTGGAAGTTGAAATTCTCAATGGTGAGCTGGTCAAACAGCGTGTTCGCACACAACAACTGTTCGCGGCGGACGTGGATGCTGTTTTCAGGAATCTCGTAAGTGTCGCGCAGGGTACTCTGGCCGGTAGTGAGTTCAATCTGCGAGGCAAAAGTCTGCTCCGTACTCGATGACAGCACCACGGTGCGGTTTCCGCCGACCCGGAGTTCCAGCCGGCTCAGAAAACGGGTGTCATCGTAAAAGAAGCCCACGTTCGGCGCACCAGCAGGCGCAATATCACCGGCCAGAGTAGTGGAGAGAAATGTTTTGCCGTCAATCAGCGTAAGATCGTCAACCTTGCCTGGCCCGGTGTGCTGAAAGGCGATGCGCGGCTCCGTATAAGGCGCGGGAATTTCCACCAGCTGATGATGAGGAACAAGCAGTTTTGCGTTCATGCCACAATAAGCTCCCGGCCTGAAGGCCCTTTTCGCAACGCCTCGGAATAGAGTTGCAGGTAATCTTCCGTCATGCGTTCGGCGGAGAAGTATTGCCCGGCATAATCGCGGACCGTCTCCGGTGCGATGGTCAGGTTTCTGGCGCACTGGGCCAGTTCGTCCGCCGTGTTGCGTACATGTCCGGACACTCCTTCCCGAACCACCTCGCTCACGGCTCCTCCAGGCATGGCAAGCACGGGCGTGCCACAGGCCATGGATTCAATCATCACCAGTCCGAACGGCTCCTCCCACTGCACCGGGAACAGCATGGCCAGGGAGTTGCCGAGCAGTTCGTTTTTCTCTTCGCCTCCCACTTCGCCGACATATTCAATGAATCGCCCATCCACCTGAGGCGCAATCACATGCTCCCAGTAGTCGCGGTATACGGGCTGAATCTCTCCTGCAATCTTCAGAGGTATGCCGGCTTTCTGCGCTATTTCGATGGCGATATGCGTGCCTTTGGGCGGCGCAATCCTGCCCAGAAAGCAAAGCCACGTCTGCTTGCGCGCCTGGAAGCGATAATGAGAGAGACTGATGCCGTGATGAATGGTGCGGACTCGAGCAAGGGAAAGTTTCTTTCGCTGATAGTCGCTGATGGCCGCCCAGGATACATCAGGAAACATGGCATAGTAATCTGCCAGCTTTTGCTCGAAAGCGTGATGTACGGTGTAGATGAAAGGTGTATCGATGAATTTAGAGAAAGCAAGACCAGGCGCGCTGTTCAAATGAATCAGGTCCGCTTCGCGCGAGGCTTCCCTGACTGCCCATGCAGAATGTGCCAGGCCAGCCAGACTGGACTCGGTCTCTCCATGAACAGGCCAGTTTTCTTTTTCGTAGAGCCATCGCTTCGGCACATCAATCGTGGACTCGCCGTTGGTATAAAGCACCAACTCGATACCCTTGCGCTGCAATCCCCCGGCCAGTTCCGCAATAAATAACTCCGTTCCGCCGTATTTTTTTGGCGGGACAGATATAAAAGGGGGCGCAATCAGGGCAAGTTTCATCGCAATCCTTAAACATGATGCGCATTTTCGGGCCGGTGTTTTCCTGGCGGATACAATCAGCGAAAAAGGCGCGGATCTCCGCATGAATTACGGGAATCCGCGCCGGCAATCACAGAAAGGGGTTTGTTTATTCTCTTGCCGATTTAAAGATGGCGAATACCGCACCCTGGGGATCGGCAATGATCGACATGGTGCCTGCGTTCTCAATTTTGTTCGGCGGCATGTGCAGGGTTGCGCCCAGTTGTTTGGCTTTGGCGGCAACGCCCTCGACATCGGAAACGTAAAAATAGATCATCCAGTGCGGCGGCACATTGGGGTTGCGATACTTTGCCGGTGGAATACCGCCAATAAAGTCCTCGCCATTTTTGATGTGCAGGTAATCATTGTCGCCCTTCATGGTTTGCCAGCCGAACAAATCGGAATAGAAGCTGGCGGCGCGCTCCGGATCCGAGGTGGCCAGGTCCGCCCAGCAAAGTGTTCCATCCACGTTTTTAATTCCAATGCCAGTGCTCTTTTTTGCCTGCCAGAGCATAAAGGTTGCGCCCGTAGGGTCCTGCACCACGGCCATGCGGCCCGCATCCATCACATCGAATGCAGGCTGCAGCACTATGCCGCCTAACTCCGCTGCTTTGCCGGCTGCCTGGTCCGCATTGTCCACCGTAATATAGAGGTTCCAGTGCGGCGGAATACCCATTGCCTTCTCCTCTTTTCGGATGGTGTACCCGGCGGCGGCATCACGCTCCTGCAATCGGAATATGGTGTAAAAATCGCCTGGCCCCATGGGGAACTCATTGGCCGACCAGCCAAAGAGCGTGGTGTAAAAGGTTGTGGCGGCTTTCTGGTCGCTGGTGGCCAACTCGACCCAGGAAAAATTTCCGGCGGGATGCTTATCAATGTTGGTCATGGCGCAAAGCAGTATACGCCCTTGATGCTCTTCAATCACTCAATTTCAGGATGGGACGAAACCCGAGCATAGAGAACGTCCCACTGGTGATGCCGGCCGGAGGGCGCGGGACGATTGCCGGGGAATGTCCGCTCCAGCAGAGTGATGCCGGAGATCCGCTCCACATCAAACCAGCGCCAGCCAGGAATTGGTCCTGAGCTTTGACCACCGGTCTGCCAGGCCAGCCGGCGCGTGATACCATTCTGCACACCATAGTCGTGCGGCTCTTGCAACACGCTCTTTGCCGCCAAACACGAAGCCTGTCTGCCGCTTCTGCTGGATCGCAGCAAGAATTACTTTGGGAGCCTCAGGATCGATGCCTGCCATCGCTTATATCTTAGCGAATAGGAAAGCTCGAGAAGATCGTATAATGATTGCGCCATGAAAACCAAGACAGTGCTGCTGCTTCCCTTGATCATCCTTACGGCCATTTGCTTTGCTCAGTATGCAAAGGCGCCACTTAAAATACCGGCGACCAAGCCAAACCTGTATCCGGCGGAACTCAATGCGCATGACGAAGTCAAACATGCGCTGGCCGCTGCCGCGCCCAACAAACGCGTGATCCTGGTATTTGGCGCGAACTGGTGCGGCGATTGCTACGCGCTGGATTATGCCTTCCATCAGCCTCGGATTGAGCCTCTGCTGAATGCCAATTACAGGGTCGTCCATATCAATGTGGGTAAGTTCGACACCAATCTGGACCTGGCCAAAAAGTACAGCATCAACCTGGAAAAGGGCATACCGAATCTGGCCATCATCGACAGTCAGGACAAACTGATCACGTCTTCTCCGGAATTCGAAAAGGCGCGGGTGATGACCGAGGACGATGTAATCGACTTCCTGAACAAATGGAAGCCCGCAAGTAAATAGTCACGACGAAGCAGACAATAAGTTTGATTCGCCGCAGCGCCAGCATGGCATCTTAGCGCTGCGGCGAAACTCTTCCCGCCATACTCCATTGCGTTACTGCGCGGCGCGTTCGAGATCGGCCGCCGCTGAGTCGATTTGCGCTGAATAATCCTGCAGCGCTTTGGCTACACGCGTGATCTGACTATCAGCTTCCTGATAGCGCTTTTCTTCAATGCCTTCACGAATGCCTGGCAGGGTCTTGGCGCCGTAGCCAGTGTAGTAACCAGGAGCATAGATAAGGTGCTGATACCACGGCCGGCGCGGCAGGCCGTCGGCATTCGTGAGCATCCGCTCGCTTTGGATCAGCTTTTCATTGATACCCTGTAATGTCTGCGGGGCAATGCTTCCCTTTGCGGCCGTGAATGCCTTGAAAGCTCTGGCGTAGCGCTCCGCGCTGTGCTCCAGTGCGGACTGCGCGTTATCGAGCACCGCGAAATTCAGGAACGGCGGAACATCTTCTTTCACCGGCGGAACAATCGGGCGGCGCGGGTCAGAGACCGCGTTGTACATTCCTTCTTCGAGCGCCTGATTGCGCTCACGCGTCTCTTCCTGCCGGGCTTTGAGCATGGTCTTGAGTTCGTCAGTATATTTGCGTGTGGTGTCAGCAAAGCCGGTGAAGTCGTAGGGCAAAACATCGGCATCGGCGAAGCGCATCACCATGGCGCCGATGGTCTGCGAGAGCGCGCGTCCATAGACAAAGGTGGTATCGGAGAAATGCGTGTACCAGTAGAAATCATCGTAGATGGAGTGGTAAACGCCATCGTCGTTGTCTTCGCCGTCATAGCCGGCATTCAGTGAGGCAATGCCCAAATGACCGATAAACGCGGTGTAATCGCTGCCCGTGCCGAGCGCGCCTATACGCAGATCGGCGCGGCCGCGGGCTTCTTTCTTTTCTTCCGGACTGCCATGCAGAAGACGCTGGGCCTGCAGGCGCTTCCACACGGGAATTTCTTTTTCCGGATCAGTGATGTCTTTGGCCACGGTGTTCACGAACTTCTCGAGCGAATGCGAGCCCTGCACGTCGAGATAGCCGCGCCCGTTGCCATCGGTATTGATGTAGATCGCCGCGTGCTGCTTCAGTTCGCTGGCGTGATATTCAGCCCACTCGGTGGAGCCCAGCAGCATGGGCTCTTCGCCATCCCAGGCGCAGTAAATGATGGTGCGTTTGGGTTTCCATCCCTGTTTGAGCAGTTCGCCCAGAGAGCGCGCCTCTTCGAGCAAAGCGATTTGCCCGGAGATGGGATCGGCCGCGCCGTTTACCCAGCCGTCATGGTGATTGCCGCGAATGATCCACTCGTCCGGCGACTCCGAACCGGGAATTTTCGCGATGATGTCGTAAATGGTTTTGATGTCCCAGTTCGACTGCACTTTCAAATGCACCTTCGCCGGTCCGGGGCCTGTGTGATACGGGATCGGCAGCGCGCCGCGAAAGCTTTCCGGAGCCATGCGGCCTTTCATGGCGGCGAGCAGCGGCTGGGCATCGCCATAGGAGATGGGCAGCACGGGAATTTTGGTGATTGTGGCCGCGTCCTTGATGGCCAGGCGCTTTACGTCACCTTTGGCGCCGACGCCGGGAGTGAGCGGATCGCCGGGATAGACCGGAGCATCGAGCACGCTGCCGCGCTGCACACCATTTTCATTGCGCCGGGGGCCTTCGGGAAAAACATCGTCCTGATGGTAGCCGTCATCGCGGGGATCGGAATAGATGATGCAGCCAATCGCGCCATGCTCGGCCGCGACTTTGGGTTTGATGCCGCGCCAGGAATTGCCGTAGCGCGCGATCACGATCTTGCCTTTTACCGAGACGCCGAGACGGTCCAGCTCTTCATAGTCGCGCGGCAAGCCGTAGTTCACATAGACCAGCTCGGCGGTCACGTCGCCGTCAATCGAGTAAGCGTTGTATGTGGGCAGCTGCTCGCTTTGCTGGCTGGAGGTTGGGTCCTGCGGAACGGGAGGCTCCTGCAGTTTGGCCGTGTAGTGCGTGGGCGCAACCAGCTCCACTATGCGCTCTTTGGGCGTGGGAAAAAGGACGTCAAAGGTTTCGATCTGCGCGTCGAGGCCCCAGGACTTGAACTGCGAGAGAATCCACTCGGCATTCTGTTTGTCATACGCGGAACCGACATGGTGCGGATGCGCGCTCAGCCGCTGCATGGTGTCACGCAGGATTTTAGGATCGGGAATGGCGCGAAACTTGTTTTCCCAGGCGCGCTCCGCCACGGAACTGGCGGCGGTGAAGCCGAAGAGCGGCGGCTCGTCCGGATTGGCCGCAACATTGGCGGCGACAACCAAAGGCAAAATGGCAAACAGTACAACAAGGCCGGTAAAGCGAACTCGTCTCATGTCACAGACTCCTCTCCCGCGAATGCAGCAGGCGATTGTATATGAGACGAGCCGTTCCGCTAAACCCTTAAATAATCCGCGCGCCAGTTCACGATTGCTTTTTTGATGTCATTGCGACTGAGTTTTTCGTTTAAACAGCGCTCGACCAGCGCGGGCAATTCGGCGTCGGAAGCGAAGCGCAGGGCCAGCAACTGGCCCTCGGCAATTTCGGGGATGCGCGAACGCAAAGGCTCCGGCAGCAGGGATTGCAGGCGCAGCCGCTCTTCGAAGCGAATGATGCGGTCCTGCACGCGCAGCGAGTAGTTGCGAATGCGAAGAATGGCCACCATGGCGGCAATCGCTACTACTATCAGCCATCCATGGCCCCAGCCGGGAAAGCGCACGAACTGCACCACGGCAAGGATGAAAGAAATCAGCGCCACCGGAAGAAGCAGGAAATGAAACAGAGGATCGTAGCGAACATGGTTGGCAAATGTCTGCGGTTCACTGGCCATAAGCTCTCCTTGAGGAAAATGTCAGCAGAATAGATTGCCACGCCCGCGCGCGGGATTCAAAATTGCACGCAGGTTCACGATGCAGCCGTTAGAATGATGTTCCCATGCCGGACTTAATCGCTTCGATTGATCAGGGCACCACCAGCACGCGCTTTATGGTTTTTGATCGTGCGGGAAAGACAGTCGCCTGCGTCCAGAAAGAGCACGCGCAGTTTTATCCGCAGCCGGGCTGGGTAGAGCACGACGCCGGGGAAATCTGGCGCAACACGCAGCAGGTAATGGCTGAAGCCATGCGGCAGGGCGGGCTGCGCGCCGCTGATTTGGCCGCCATCGGCATTACCAATCAGCGGGAGACAACCGTTTTGTGGGACCGGCGAACGGGCGAACCGGTGGGCCATGCCCTGGTCTGGCAGGACACACGAGTTGCGGGCGAGCTGCCGCGCTTTGCCCGCGAATTTGGCCAGGATTTTTTTCGCGGCAAAACCGGGCTGCCGCTCTCCACTTACTTCAGCGCGCTTAAGGTTCGCTGGATTCTCGAGAACGTGCCGGGCGTCCGCGCTGAGGCCGAAGCCGGCAACGTGCTTTTCGGCAACATGGATTCGTTTCTGGTGTGGAAGCTGACCGGCGGTCCGCACGTCGGTCCGCACGGCGGCCTGCATGTGACCGATGTGAGCAACGCCAGCCGCACGCAACTCATGAATCTGGCCACGCTCGACTGGGACGCCGATCTCGTCCGGGCATTCGACATTCCCGCGCGGATGCTACCGCGCATCTGCTCGAGCAGCGAGGTGTACGGCGAAATCGCGGAGGGGCCGCTGGCCGGCGTGGCCATTGCCGGAATTCTCGGTGACCAACAAGCGGCGCTGGTGGGGCAAACCTGCTTCGAACGGGGAGAAGCCAAGAACACGTATGGCACCGGCTGCTTCCTGCTGATGAACACCGGGAAGCGTCCGGCGGAGTCGCAGCACGGACTGCTCACCACGGTGGCGTATCAATTTGGCCAGAAGCCCGCGCAATACGCGCTCGAAGGCAGCGTGGCCATTGCGGGCGCTCTGGTGCAGTGGCTGCGCGACAATCTGGGCATTATCCGGAGCAGCAGCGAGATTGAAGAGCTGGCGCGCGCGGTGGAGGATAACGGCGGCGTCTATTTTGTGCCGGCATTTTCCGGCCTGTTTGCTCCGCACTGGAAAGAGAGCGCCCGCGGCGTGATCGCCGGACTGACGCGCTATGCCAACAAAGCGCACATCGCCCGCGCCGTTCTGGAAGCCACGGCCTACCAGACGCGCGAGGTGGTGGAAGCGATGGAGCAAGATTCCGGCATCCGCCTGAGCGCGCTGCGCGTGGATGGCGGCATGGTGGAAAACAATTTGCTGATGCAGTTTCAGGCGGATATGCTGGCGCGCCCGGTGGTGCGTCCGGCAAGCACGGAGCTTACGGCGCTGGGAGCGGCGTACGCCGCTGGGCTGGCAGTGGGATTCTTTAAAGACCTCGCCGAATTGCGCGCACTGTGGTCTGCCGGGCAAACCTGGACACCTAGGATGGATAAGTCGCGAAGGGATGAGCTGTATCAGTCATGGAAGAAAGCTGTGGCGCGGTCTTTGGATTGGGTGGAGTGAGGATTGCGGATTTAGGTGGTTCAAGCATGAGAAATCTGACCAGCCCGAAACTGATAAAAGCAAAGGGGATTCTTTTCCTGTTTTTGGGCTTGCTTGCATCAGCGCTACTGCTTTTCGAGCATCCGGCATTGAAAGTTGCAGTTCTGCTGGCGGTTGCAATCTGGTCTTTTTGCAGGTTCTACTACTTCGCATTTTATGTGATTCAACATTACGTCGATCCGAGTTATCAGTTCTCCGGGCTTATTTCGCTGGTCCGCCACCTGATTCATCAACGAAAATAGACATGTGCAAGTGGTCGCAGAGCGAACCAACGACATGGGAAAACAGTAAGAGCAGATCGACAGGGTATTACAAATCATGAATCTATCAAAAGGATCTCGAAAGCTGACCGCAGCAGAAGTTTTAGCGAAATATACCGATGAGTGGCTTCCCTATTTTAACGATCCAATCGTGGACGTGGATCAATTTGTTAACAAGCCAATCGTGGATGTGAATCAATCAGGCTGGGATGGAGTTCGCCCTATCCATATTGCAAGCTACCGTGGAAATTTGGCTGAAGTCGAAGCTCTGGTGGAAGGCGGCGCCGATGTGAATGCGGCGGGCGATATTATGGCATCTACGCCTTTGCACGATGCTGCCATGCAGGGACATGCAGAAGTAATCAGATTTCTGCTTGCACACGGAGCTGAGCCAGGCACGAGGGACAAGTTTGGGCATACACCGCTTGAAACGGCACTGGTATATAAGCATGCAGATGCCGCCAAAGTTCTGGAGCCTGTCTCACCACCACCGTCTAATGCAACGTCAGGGTAGTAGCCATGTTGTCCCGCTGTGGTGTGGCGAGTGCAGCAGCGCGATATGGCCACAACTACTGAAGGAGAAATACAGCATGAACAGAAAGAGTAGTGCCGGGACAGCAGTGGCTCACGCTATTTTCAGTGCCACTGTGATCATGTGCTGTTCGAGTTTGATGTCAGGATGCCACAGTAGTGAACAAAGGCCGTTGGCAAGTGACGATGGTGTCTAATTTTGTCAGCAAGAGATGCCTGTGGCGACCGTTCTTTCCATTGAGAATTCACTTTTTGCAGTCTGGAGGATGTATGAAAATTGTTTTGCTGGTAGTCAGCCTGTTTATGATTTCATTTGCGACGCTCGCACAGACTGAAGAGCCGAAGCCGATGGTTAGCGACGATCCATTGACGTCAGAGCAGATTGCCGTATATCGGGCATTTCTGCAGGGCTACAACAATGGAAGCGGCAGTACTCTCAATCTGGCCAATGTAACCGATATCTGGGGCGATCCCTCGCTTGATGTAAAACAGGGTCAGGGATGCCTGAAGGGAATCCATTTAGAGAACATCAAGCTGGCGAAGAGCACTGTCCATCGAACCGACGCGCTGGCCTCGGCCAACCTGATTATTGTTGATCCGGCCAAACAAAACGAGCAGGTTCGCCGCAACGATCCGAGTACCGCGCTACGGGAGGGGTCCAAAACCGTAGATGACGCAGTGAAAGATGCATTTAGTTCCGGCCTGCTCACATTGTCAGAGATCGCATTTACCAAAGACCATCAGTGGGCCGTGATGAGCTTTAGCTTTCACTGTGGCATGCTGTGTGGACACGGCTCCGTCATCGTTCTCCACAAAAATCAGGGTGTGTGGAAGATTACCAAACGGAATTGTGGCGGCTGGATCGCGTAAGGAAACAGGTACAGCCTGAAACTACACGTTCACTCCTGGCATAACTTAAAAAAGCATACTTATCGCCGATTGACTCTGAGACTACGCCGCCGCTGAACCCTTCTTTAGCCGCGCTCTCGCCATTACCGAGAAGATTTTCGGCCCCGATCACCCTACAGTCGGCACTTCCTGCGCCATGGGACGGCGTAGCGCAATCCTCGTATTTCGTAGCCTTTGGGGAGAACACCCTGCGACTGCAAGTAGAACTTCGACAATCCCGGGATCGTTCGACTGCGCGCCCCTGAACCTGGCAAGCCATAAACCTCTTCGCGGCGCTGCGCTCACGATGACCGGGACATGCGGTGTCGCAGACCGACACCTTACGAAACGCCGTCATCTCAATTTTGCTGCCTCCGCCTCAGCCTCACGATCCCTATCCCTTCATTTACTCCACACAAAAAGACGACATTTTAATCGAGGTAATAAGCGGGACATTTTTAAAGAGGTTGGACATGACAAAAAATGTCAGTTGACATTCTTTTGAATTCGCAGTACCAGAGGCCCAGCAGTTTTTGAAGCGAGCTTCGAGGGGTCGCCTGCGATATCACTTGTGATGTTTTGAGCTAACCCCTTTAGATCTTGTGATGGAGATCGACCAGGAGGGGGGTAGGCAGAGGCGGATGGCTGACAACCAAACCTCTTACCGCGGATTTACGCGGATGGACGCAGATTAAGAATGCAAATACCACGACAAAACCTCGGACACAGCCTGGGCCCGTATGTGCAATAACTTTCCACATTTTCCAGGCACAGAAACGATAAAGGAGACCAGCCATGGCGGTAGTTCTTCCCGATGGGACCAAATTGACCGATGCAGAATACCAGGAATATGCAAAGCAGAAACGGGCGCGCGAGGATGCCGAATACGCGGCCAAAATCGCCGCCCGCGAACAGGCCCAGAGTGAAGCCCAGCGCCTGGTGGGCGAACTGGGGGAGGCCTACAAGAGCTACACCAGTTTTCTGAAAGACAATCCTGATCTGTGCCTGCGGCTGGACAGCGAGCAGGAGATCCATCAACAGGTGTACGAGAAGCTGCTGGAAAATCTGGAACGGGCACACGGGACACCGCGCTGCGGATACATCAAGGTGAATGGCGTGCCCTGCGGGTCACCCCGGATGAAGGGCCATGAGCTTTGTTACGCCCACCAGCGGATGCAGTCGGCGAAGCCGGAGAAGTTCGATCTGCCGCCGCTCGAAGACGCCAACGCGATCCAGTTGGGGCTGATGCAGGTGGCACGCGGGCTGATGGACGGACAGATGGACAACAAGACCGCCAGCCTGATGCTCTATTGCCTGCAGATTGCGTCGTCGAATGTGGCGCATACGGATTTTGAGACGGAGGAGGAGTGATTTTCGAGGACGCCGGCAAGGTGTCGCGCCTCCGGCGCTCGTCCATCCATTCCATGCGTTCCCAGCGCTTACGCGCTGGGCTACGTAATGCCGCGCCTTCCGGCGCTGATGATTTGCAGCGGCAAAAAGTATGAAGCGCCCTGAGAGAGTATTTGTGCCGCACCGTACGACGCTCGGATTCTAATCGCTCTCTTACCTTTCACGGCGCTTACGCGCTGGGCTAACTTCTCGACGCGCCTTCTGGCTCTGATGATTTGCAGCAGGAAACAGAATGAATCGACCTAAAGATTTTATTGTCTGCGCCTACGGCTCTGATGATTGCAGCGGGGAAACATGTTCCTTGATTTCATGGGCCGGAGTACGAAGGTAAACAATCCTTTCCAGCCCACTCGTCCGATTCGGACTAGCACGTTTGCCGCTGGCGCAGGGTCCACATCTAATAGCCTCTGAAAGGCTGCAAAAACAGGCAGCCGACAAAAATTCCTCGGAGGAACGCAATGACGCAACAGCATCCGCTCAATGAAACACAACTCGAAACCCTGTGGGCGACCGACCCGCGCTGGAAGGGCATCACCCGGCCTTATTCGGCAAAAGACGTGGTGCGGCTTCGCGGCACGCTGCACATTGAGCACACGCTGGCCCGCGTGGGCGCGGAGCGCCTGTGGCACATGCTGCATGAAGAGCCGTACATTGCGGCGCTGGGCGCGCTGACCGGCAACCAGGCGGTGCAGCAGGTGCTGGCCGGGCTGAAGGCCATCTATTTGAGCGGATGGCAGGTGGCGGGCGACGCTAATCTGGCGGGGCAGATGTATCCCGACCAGAGCCTTTATCCCGCCAACAGCGTGCCCAATGTAGTGCGCGGCATCAACAATGCCTTTTTGCGCGCCGACCAGATTCACCACTCCGAGGGAAAGAACGGCACTTACTGGTTTGCTCCCATCGTGGCCGACGCCGAGGCCGGCTTCGGTGGCAGCCTAAATGCGTTTGAACTGATGAAGGCGATGATTGAAGCCGGGGCGTCGGGAGTTCATTTTGAAGATCAATTGGCCTCGGCCAAGAAGTGCGGACACATGGGCGGAAAAGTCCTGGTCCCGGCGCAGGAGTTTGTACAGAAACTGATTGCCGCCCGCCTGGCAGCAGACATTCTGGGCGTGCCCACGGTGCTGGTGGCGCGCACCGATGCCAACAGCGCCAAATTGCTGACCAGCGATTGCGATATCCGCGACACGCAGTTCCTGACCGGCGAACGGACAACAGAGGGCTTCCTCGGCTACCAGGGCGGACTGAGCGCCGCCATCCATCGTGGCCTGATTTATGCGCCGTATGCCGACCTGATCTGGTGCGAAACCTCGGAGCCCGATCTGGACGAGGCGCGGCAGTTTGCCGAGGCCATCCATGCGCGCTTCCCGGAAAAAATGCTGGCCTACAACTGCTCGCCCTCGTTTCACTGGAAGCGCAAGCTGGACGATGCCACCATCGCCCGCTTCCAGAGCGAACTGGCGGGGATGGGATACAAATTCCAGTTCGTCACGCTGGCCGGCTTCCATGCGCTGAACTTCAGCATGTTCGACCTGGCCAGCCAGTACGCACAGCACGGCATGGCCGCTTACTCGCAATTGCAGGAAAGAGAGTTTGAGGAAGTGGCGGCAGGCTACACGGCGGTGCGGCACCAGAGGTTTGTGGGGACGGGATACTTTGACGAAGTGGCCCAGACGATTGCCAACGGCGAATCGTCGATTACGGCGCTGGCTGAATCCACCGAGGCAGAGCAGTTTATCCAGGAAGCAAAGTTGTCAAAAGTCAGCTGAGAGTTCTCCTCCGTTTGGTTGGCCTTCCCGGCGCCAAAAACCGGGAAGGCCGTTTTTGACTTCCTGTTTGGTCCATCCCTGGGAGCCATACAAAAAGAGTTGCACTGCGTATTCCTGTTTATCGCCCGAAGCGGACCGTGACATGGCCGCCGGGCGGAATGCGCGCACCGGCTGCCGGTGACTGCGACTGGGCTACACCGCTGCCGCTGACTTCGAGTTCCAGGCCAATCGTCTGCGCCTGTTCCAGACACGCGCGCAGCGATTTTCCGTGAAAGTCGGGAACGGCTATGCCGCCAACCGCGTCCAGTACGATGGTGCCACGAACTGGCACAGGCGCAGGCACCGCCGCAGCGGCAGGCGGCGGCGCGGGATTCCCGGCGGGACGATATGCCGCCGGAACAAGCTTAGTTTCAGAAGCGGCAACAGGCGCAGGCGCACTCTGCTGTGCCGTTTCCGCTTCGCCGACAATGCGGTCCGGAGCGCCTTCGGTTACGTCTTCGGTTTTAACCTGAGCGCGCAGAGTCAGGCGTTTGGGATCGCGGAGTTCAATATCGTGCGGAACATTCAGATACTCGAGCACCTGCTGGGCCACGCGGGAAAACACCGGAGCGGCAACAAGTCCGCCTTCCTGGGCGCCCTCGGGCGAATCCAGAATGACCAGCACGGTAATGGCTGGATCATTCAACGGAGCAAATCCGGCGAAGGAAGCCACGTGTTTGCGATGCGAATACGCGCCGGTAACCGAATCCACTTTTTGCGCGGTGCCGGTTTTTCCGGCGGAGCTGTAGCCATCGAGAATGGCTTTTTTGCCGGTCCCGGAGAGGACCACGCCTTCCATCATGCGCTTCATCTGCGCGGCGGTGTTCGTGGAGATCACACGCCGGCCCTGCGCGGGATGAAACGTAATCGACTGCTGCGCGCTGCGCGGTGCGGTGACGCCGGCCACCAAACGCGGCGGCATATAAACACCGTCATTCGCGATGGTAGTAGCCATGGAGACAAGCTGCATCGCGGAGACGCCAATCTCCTGCCCCATGGAGATGGCCCCAATGCTTACCTTCGACCACCGGCTGGCAGGCCGGGTAATTCCGCGCGTCTCGCCCGGCAGTTCGATACCGGTCTGCGAGCCAAAACCGAAGGCGCGAATGTAATGGTCAAAGCGTTCGTCGCCCAGGCGCAGCGCGATTTTGATGGCGCCTACGTCGCTCGAATTTTCAAGCACCTGCGCCACCGTGAGCAACCCGTAGGGTTTGTGATCGTGAATCAGCAGGCCGTTTACGGTGATGGAACCCATCTGGCAATCGACCACTTCGCTGGGCGTCGTGAGCTTCTCCTCGATCGCGGCAGCCAGCGTGACCAGCTTGAAGGTAGAGCCGGGCTCGTAAATGTCACTCACGGCTCGATTCTTCAGATACTTTGCTCCGGCCCCGTTCAGCGAGTTGGCGTTGAACACCGGGCGGTTGGCCAGAGCCAGAATCTCGCCGGTATGCGGATTTTCGACGATCACGGTGCCGGCTTCCGCATGGCTGTCCGCCATGGCGCGATCAAGTTCGCGCTCGGCCACGTGCTGAATATTTTCGTCGATGGTCAGGACGACGTTTTCGCCAGGGTCCGGTTCTTTTTCCACGCGTCCGAACCAGCGATGTTTGGCGTCCATGGAGATCAGCATGCGCCCGGGCTGGCCTTTCAGACGCTCGTCAAACGAGTGCTCGATTCCGCCGAGGCCTTCATCGTCGAGGCCAACATAGCCAAGCACCTGCGCCGCCAGCTGCTGTTTGGGATAGAAGCGGCGCGACTCTTTTTGAAAATAGATGCCCTTCAGATTCAGGGCGCGGACGCGAGCGCTCGCGTCTTTATCGATTTTGCGCGCCACCCAGGCAAAGGCATGGCCGGCGCGAAGTCGGCTGGCGATTTCCGCGCGATCGGCGCCGAGAGCGCGGGCGAGTTGCGCCGCTGCCTGCGGCACACTGGAAATTTCAGAAGGAACAGCGAAGACGGAATCCACCTGGGCCGTCATGGCCAGCTCGTTGCCATTGCGGTCGTAGATATTTCCCCGGACCGGGGAGACCTCGATGCTGCGCTGCTGCTGGCGCGCCGCACGCTGGCTGTAATCGCCATAAGCAACCACCTGCAGCCAGAACAGACGCAGGCAGATTGTCACGCACCAAAGCGCGAAAAAGGCCGCCAGAAAAATCAAGCGGCGATGGGGCCTCGAGGACGCCGTGGATACTGCTTTGTTCTGCAAGATTTTTTCCCAAATAAAGTACATGGCGGTCCTGGCTGTTTTTCCAGGGTTCCGCCATTACAGGCCGGAAGTTGTCCGGCCTTTACACACCAACCAAACGTTTATTGCGCCGCCGGAATCACCGCGATCGGAGTAGCCTGCGCTACCACCTGCACGCCGGGGACATCGGATTCAAGGCGCACAATCTGCCCGGGACTGGGAGAATCGAGGCCCATTTCCCTGGCCATCAACTCGATCCGGCCAGGATCGCGAAGCTGCGCTTCTTCGAGCTTGAGGGCGCGATTCGACTCCACCAGCCGTTCGTACTCGGACTTCTGGGCTTCAATTTTGTATCCGTACTCGAGGGCGCCGAAGTGCTGCCAGGTATAGAACATGAGCACGAGAAAGAGCGCGCATGCCGATGAAAAAAGGATTCGTATCTCGCGCCTGCTGCGCGGGTCCACCGCCAGCACCAGCCGTGAGTTGTCAATTGCTTTCGCGAAGTAAAATTCGGGCGTAATTCCGGCTACGGAGCGCCGAACCGGCGTAATCATTCCCGTGATGTTGAGTTCTCTGGCTGCCATTTAAACTGCTCCCACAAATTCATGAAGCTCTATCCGCAACGTCGTTTCGCGCGAAAGGTCGAGGAGAGGGAATTCCTGCCTGCGCTGGCGCGCGTGCTGCTCGGCACGCTCCACACTGGCCATCAGTTCGTCAATTGTGGTTCCCGTAAACATCTCCCCTCCTGCTTCCCAAAATTCTCTTCCGGACTTTCTCCGGATTCCCTGCCCTTCCCGGCTTTGCTCAGGAAGATAAAACCTTTGTTCTTGCCGCGGCCCGCATTTTCGCGCTGCGTGACCGTGGATTGCGCCCGATCTCTTCTGCTTCCGCTCCGGCGGGCTTTTTCGTCAGGACTTCATAAATGCCTGCCTTGGCGCCGTCGCGCAGAGCGTCTTTCACGATCCGGTCTTCGAGGGAGTGAAAGCTGATGACCACCAGCCTTCCTCCCGGTTTCAGGATCCGAGGCGCTGCCGCCAGCAGCGCTTTCAGATCGTCCAGTTCACTGTTTACGAAAATTCGGATTGCCTGGAAAGTGCGTGTCGCAGGATGAATCTTTTCCTGAGCTCCGTGTTTCATTGACCGGAGCGCAGCCGATATTACTTGTGCCAGATGAGCGGTATTTCGTATCGGCCGCGCCCGGACAATGGCTCTGGCGATTCTCCTGGACCTCCTTTCCTCTCCGAATTCGTAAATCACATTCGCAAGGTCTTCTTCACGCATGTGGTTTACCACCTGATCGGCGGTGCGCTCGCTCCGCGGGTCCATCCGCATGTCGAGCGGGCCTTCCGCCTGAAAACTGAATCCCCGCGCCGGATCATCAATCTGCATCGAACTCACGCCCACATCGGCCAGCAGTCCATCCGCGCTTGCGGGTGCAACGTAGCTGCCGATTTCGGCATACGAGTCGTGAATCAGCGTGATGACCGGCCCTTCGGTCACGGCTTCCGTGATCCGTTTGCGGGCCAGCTGCAGTGCTCGCGGGTCTTTATCGAAGCCAATCAAATGACCCCGTGGGCCGAGGCGCCTTGCGATTTCCACGCTGTGGCCGCCCCATCCGAGGGTCGCATCGATATACGTGCCGCCCCGCCGTACTGCTAAAAAGTCGGTCGCTTCTTTTAAAAGAACTGAAACATGGCGCGCCGCCTTTGCTTCCTTCTCGCCATGTGCCCCCTCGGGGGCTTTGTTCGAACCAATGTCCTCGTCCGTCACTAGATGCCCAGTTCGTCCAGTGTTTTCTCATCCTCGGCCGTGAACGGGTGCTCTTCTATGTCCTTGCGGTAGGCCTCGATGGTCTGCACCTCGAGATAAGTCAGGTTGCCCACCACCGCCACTTCGCCTTTGATCCCGGCGGAATCGCGCAGCAGGCCCGGAATCAGCAGCCTGCCCTGTCCATCCATCTCCACCACCTGCCCGTAGTAATTGGTCCGGTTGAGAAACTTCTTCTTGGCCGGATTGAAATTCGAGAGCCGCGCCAGCTTTTCTTCGATCCGCTGCCATTCCTCGAAGGGATACACTTGAGCAACCTTGCCATCCAGGCTGGTGATGTAAAATTGCAGACCATATTTCTCGTCGATAAGGCGCTTGAACTCCGCGGGAACCTTGAGGCGTCCTTTTTCGTCGACCCGAGTTGGATGGTTTCCGCGAAACATGTCTCTTTAGCGCTACGGCTCCGGCCATTGCCGGCAAAAAGGAGGTGGAAATGGCAATTTCATGCTGAATCTCGGCTTCGGTCACCGCAATTTGGGGCTGTTTTTGGTTCATGCTGCCTGGTTTTTTACTTTTGCCCACTGAGCCCTAAATCGAACCGATTCTTTACCACTTTCTACCACTTTAGACCACATCCTACTCACAAATGGTTGTGTGTCAAGCGCCTTTTTTTGGAAGATGGGCGGGAAATCCACTTTTGCCGGGCTGCTGGCTCTCAACTTGTACTGGAATGGGTTTTGAACACCAGATGTGGTGTTTACCGGAATGGTTCGGCTGAGCGGGACGCTTCAGCAGCCGGCGCCAGGCTGAGATGAGTGACGAGATGATTTCACACGCCGGTTGATTGCAGTGAAATGTGGAAAGCGCAGTGGTTTCCTGCTGTTCAGTTCACCGCGTGTTTTTCATCGTTTGCGGCTCGGCTCTCCGTCTTCGGCATTGAATATTTCCGCAGAACGGCATCCAGGTCATCGGGCCGGATGGGTTTTGAGAGGTAACCGTTCATGCCTGCGGCCAGGCATCGGTCCTCATCCCCTTTCATGGCATGAGCAGTCAAAGCAATGATCGGCAGGGTATGCGCCTCGCCCCTCTGCCTCTCCTGCTCCCGAATGGCCGCAGTCGCCTCAAGTCCATCCATCTCCGGCATTTGTACATCCATAAAGATCAGGTCATAACCCTCTTTTTGCAGGGCGGAAAGCGCTTCATGCCCATTGCCGGCCACCTGGACCAGGTGCCCTTTCTTTCTGAGTAATCGGGTCACCAGCATTTGATTTACAGAATTGTCTTCCACCACCAGAACCCGCAGAACTCCTGTGGGTTCGTGCGCGTCTCGCACGGAATACCGTGTTATCAATGGGGCCGGCCCTCTTTGTTCTCTGGCGCCGAGCGCACGAACAACGGCTTCGCGCAATTCCACCTGCCGAATGGGCTTTAGAAGATAGGCAGCCACATCCATTTCCCTGCAACGTACTGCATCTCCTCGATGACCCGCCGAAGTCAGCATCATGATCGCCGCTGTGAATAATTCCGGATGCTCCCGAATTCGCTCGATCAGGCGAAAGCCGTCCATTTGCGGCATGTGCATGTCGGTTAGAACCAGCACGTAAGGCGTGGCCGCTGCCTGGGCTCGCAGCAGTTCGGTTAGGGCCTCTTCTCCCCCTTCAACCACGGTCGGCTTCATCTCCCATCGCTTCAGCATCTCTTCGAGGATCCGGCGATTGGTCCGGTTATCGTCAACAATCAGCACCCGCACGCCGCTCAACATCTCCGGCGGCGGAGTTGACGGCGAAGAGGTGATGGCTCCTGCGTCCGTCGTTTTTTCTTCCCCAACGTCCATCTTCGCCGTAAAGTGGAACTGAGTGCCGTTGCCGGGCTCGCTCTCCATCCAAATCTTCCCGCCCATCCCCTCAACGAGACGCGTTGAAATAGTCAGGCCAAGGCCGGTCCCTCCGTACTTGCGTGTCGTCGAAACATCGGCCTGGGTGAAAGGATCGAAAATCGACTTCTGTTTTTCCGCGGGAATTCCGATGCCGGTGTCGGAAACCGTGAAATGCAGGATACGATTTTTGCCTTCTTCGGCGTCGACCCGTACTTTCACTGCGACTTCGCCGTGGTTGGTGAACTTGATGGCGTTGCCGATCAGATTAATCAGGATTTGCCGCAGCCGGTTTGAATCTCCCTGCACGACCTGCGGCACTTCCCTGTCTATCTCGCAGAGTAATTCGAGTCCTTTTTCACCGGCCCGCAAAGCAAGTGTCCGCAGCGTTTCCTCAAGACACTCGCGAAGATTGAAATCGATCAGTTCCATCTCGATTTTCCCTGCTTCGATTTTGGAAAAATCGAGGATGTCGTTGATGACGGTCAGCAGCAAGTCTGCCGACATTTTGACCGTTTCCAGATACTCCCGCTGCTCCGGCTGAAGATCGGTGCCCAGGGCCAGATCGGTCATGCCAATCACGCCATTCAGTGGTGTTCGGATCTCATGACTCATGTTCGCGAGAAACGTGCTCTTGGCTTCACTCGCCGCTTCGGCTGCCTCCTTGGCGGCTTTCA
>Ga0070730_10001244_pt1 | contig 24856 bp, 19 predicted proteins | sample Coa_R1_3_FD_66447 | JGI IMG/M metagenome (GOLD analysis project Ga0070730, IMG submission 66447) | Surface soil microbial communities from Centralia Pennsylvania, which are recovering from an underground coalmine fire - Coalmine... | ecosystem: Environmental > Terrestrial > Soil > Unclassified ... | reverse complement strand
GTCGATGATCCGGAGGGCGGTGTCGACGTCGTATTCGTCCACGACGAGCGGCGGGGCGAGCCGCAGCGAGCTCTTGCCGCAGCCGAGCAGCAGCAGGCCTTTCTTGAACGCGCGGCCGACGAGGTCGCGCGGGACGTCCGGTGCCGGCTCGCGCGTCGCGCGATCCTTGACGAACTCCACGCCGACCATGAGACCGCGGCCGCGCACGTCGCCGATGGCCGCGTATTTCTCCTGCAGCCGGCGCGCGCCGCCGATCAGCCGGTCACCCATCTTCGCGACGTTGGGCAGCAGCTCGTGCTCGACGATGTCGAGCGTCGCGAGCGCGGCGGCGCAGCAGACCGGATTGCCGCCGAAGGTGCTGCCGTGGGCGCCGGGGTTCCATTTCATGATCGACTCTTTGGCGATGATCGCCCCGATGGGCATGCCGCTCCCCAGACCTTTGGCCGAGAGCAGAATGTCGGGCTCGATGCCCTCGTACTCGCACGCCCACATCTTGCCGGTGCGTCCGACGCCGCATTGCACTTCATCGCAGACGAGCAGGATGCCGTAGCGGTCGCAGATCGCGCGCAGCTCTTTCAGATAGCCTGCGGGCGGGACGACGTAGCCGCCCTCGCCCTGAATCGGCTCGACAAAGATCGCGGCCACACTGTCGGGCGGCACTTTCTTCAGAAAGAGCTCCTCTTCGATCCACGACGTGCAGCGCCGCGTGCATTCCGATTCGCCGCGGCAATACTCGCAGCGGTAACGGTAGCCGTACGGCACGTGATGAATTTCCGGCAGGAACGGCGCGAAACCGGAGCGCTGCACCGCTTTGCTCGCGGTGAGACTCAAGCCTCCGTACGTGCGTCCGTGGAAGGCGCCGAGGAAACCGATGATCGCGGGACGCCCCGTGGAATGGCGCGCGAGCTTGATCGCGCCCTCGACCGCTTCGGCTCCCGAGTTCGACAGGAACACGCGCTTCTTGCTCGCCCCCGGCGCGAGCCGTGCGAGTCGCTCGCACAGCGCGGCAAAACTCTCGTAGTAGAAGTCACTGCCGCAGATATGAAGGAAGCGGGCCGCGGCATCCTGCACCGCCTTGACGACTTTGGGATGACCGTACCCGGTCGAGGCGACCGCGATGCCGGCCATGAAGTCGAGGAAGCGATTGCCATCGACGTCTTCGACCATCGGACCCTGCCCGCGCGCCACGGCGAGCGGGTACTCCTTGGGATACGAGGTCGACGAGAAGCGGTCCTGGCGCTCGACGATCGCCCGGGCCTTGGGGCCCGGCGGCGGAACGACGATGCGGGGATAGTCGCGCACGGCCGTCATGTTGCGATCACCGTGCGGCTCTGCTCGCGCATGAATTGCGCGACGTAATACGGACCGCAGCCGCCCTTCCCTGTTGCGCCCGAGGCTTTCCAACCGGTGAACGGCTGCGCGCCGGGCCACGCGCCCGTCGTCGCGCCCGTGCGCTGATTCACGTAGCACACACCGGCCTCCACTTCGTCGAAGAAGCGAGTGATTTCGGCATCCTGTCGAGAAAAGATTCCCGCCGTCAGCCCGTACTCGGCCTTGTTCGTCTCCTGGATCGCCTGATCGAGTCCCGATACTTCGGCGAGCGCGAGGAACGGCACGAACAGCTCCTCGCGAAACAGCGACGAGTCGAGCGGCAGGCGCGCGATCGTCGGCGCGACGTAGTTGCCATGCAGCCGATTGCCGCCGCTCAAGATTTCCCCTTCGCGCTTCGCCTGCGCGACCGCGCGTTCGAACGTGGCGACGGCGTCGGCATTGATCACCGGACCAAAGAAGACGTCGCGCTCGGTAGGATCGCCGATTGTCAGTGATCCGGTGTTTTCGATCAATCGCTCCAAGAACTCGTTTGCCACCTTCCGGTGGACGTACACTCGCGACGTTGCACTGCACTTCTGGTTTTGTAGGCCAAACGCGGAACGCGTGACCCCCTCGGCCGCCGCATCGAGGTCGGCCGACTCCATCACGATCGCCGCGTTCTTGCCGCCGAGCTCGAGCAGGCAAGGCTTGATCCAACGGGTCGAGAGACCGTGGAAGATCCGCATGCCGATTTCCTTCGATCCCGTGAAGACCACACCGTCGACCAGCGGGTGCCGCCACATCGCCTCACCCGCCTCCGAGCCGTGACCGGACAAATAGTTGAAGACGCCCGCCGGCAGACCGGCGTCCCGATACACCTCATAGAGCGCGAGCCCGGTCCACGGCGTGTCCTCGGCCGGTTTGTAGACGACCGCATTGCCGGCAACGAGCGCCGCGGCCGACATGCCGGTCGACAGCGCCAGCGGGAAGTTGAACGGCGCGATGCACGCGAAGACACCGTAGGGCCGGAGCACGTCCGTATTTCGCTCGACCGGCGTGATCTTGGCCATCTGCTGGACGAAACCGTCCGCGGCTTCCACCTGGCCGCAGTAGTAGTCGATGAGATCGGCCGATTCTTCGGCGTCACCCATAGACTCGAGCCGGCTTTTGCCCACCTCGAGACTCATGATCGCGCCGAGCGCGAACTTGCGCTCACGAATCAATCCCGCCGCGCGGTGCAGGATCGCGACCCGCTCGCGCCAATCGCGGCGCCCCCATGCCACCTGTGCCGCCTTTGCCGCCCGGACGGCTCGGTCGACGTGGTCGGTCGTTGCGGTAGCGAATTGGCCGAGAACCGTACCGTCAATCGGTGACGTATCGATGATCGGCTTGGCGCTCGACGTCACCGCCTCGCCTGCGATGTAGAGCGGATAGGCTCGACCGAATTGCGCGCGCACCGTGGCCAGCGCCTCGGCGAACTCGCGATGGAAGGATTCCCAATCGACGTTCGCCGATGTGTACGTGATCTTCGACTGCGCCGGCGCGGTTGCGGTCACATGCGAGCTTTCACTTTGGAGATCGTCCGTTCGAGCGCGCTCGTAAACCGCTTGACGATCTCGTCGATTTCCGACTCCGTGATAATGAACGGCGGCGCGATCAATGCCGCGTCGCCACTCGTGCCGTCCGCGTGACCGACGTTGGGCCACACCGTGAATCCCGCGTCGAGTGCCGCGTCGGCGAATCGCTCCGCGAATTTCGCCGAACGCGGGAACGGCGCCCGGCTCGCTTTGTCCTCGACGAACTCGAATCCGGCCAGCAGCCCGCGGCCGCGTACGTCACCGACGTGCGGCAGGTCGGCGAGCAGGCGGATCCGCTCGTGCAGCACGCGCCCCATATGCGCGCAGCGCTCGACCAGCTTGTGCTTCTTGAGATAGCGCATCGTCGCAACGCCGGCCGCACAGGCGACCGGATGATGCGAGAACGTCTGCGCGTGCACGAAGCTGCCGGAGCCTTCGGCGATCGCATCCACGACGCGTTGCCCGGCCGCGATTCCCGAGAGCGCGGCGTAGCCGCCCGATACGCCCTTTCCGAACGTCATGATGTCGGGCGTGACATCGTACGGCTCGATCGCCCACCAGCTCCCGGTCCGCCCGACGCCGACGAGCACTTCGTCGGCGACGAAGAGCACGTCATGGCGGTCGCAAATCTCGCGGACGCGCTGGAAGTAATCGGGCCGCGGCGTGGATGCGCCGGTCGACGACCCGCCCACCGGCTCGGCAATGAATGCGGCGACGTTATCGGCGCCGAGCTGCTCAATCGCTTCCTCGAGGACGGCGGCGCTGCACACCGGGCACGCCGGCCCGCGACCGCCGCACTCGCAGCGATACGGATACGGCGCCGGAATGCGATGGACGTCCACCAGCCATGGCCGGAACGGCGCCTTGTGCGCCTCCCGCGCCGAGGCGGACAGCGCGAGCAGCGTGCTGCCGTGGTAGCCGGGGCCGAGCGCGATGATCCGGTGCTTGGAGGGCTTGCCGCGCTCGACCCAATACTGGCGGGCGAGCTTCAGCGCTGCTTCGACCGCCTCGGAACCGCTACAGAGGAAATAGAGCTTGGAGAGATCGCCGGGCAGCGTGTCGGCGAGCTCGTCCGCCAAATTTTCGACGGGTCCGCTGGTGAACATGGTGCCGGACAGATATCCAAACTGGCGGCACTGCTCGGCGATCGAATCGGCGATCTCGGGATTGGAATGGCCGAGGTTGGCGACGTAAGCGCCGCCGACGGCATCGAGGTAGCGCTTGCCGCGTTCATCGATCAACCAGCATCCCTCGCCACGGACGATCTTGGGATAGTCGTAGCCGAGCTTGCGGTAGAAGACGTGTCCGTTCGGATAGCGGTGTGTCGTCACACCGAAAGGTACGGCGCCTATCCCAAAGCGGCGAGTTATGGCGTCTTCACACTCACCGCATGGCCGGCGCGTCCCGTGGTGCTGAAGGCGGCCACGCGAATGGTCCCGCGCAGCGGGATCGGTCCGCGCACCACGGGACTGCGGGCGCTCGGCTGGCTGCCGTCGGTCGTGTAGCGCAACGTGAAGCCCGGCAACTCGACGCTCGCGTAGACCGCGCCATTCCTGACGCGTAAACCGGGCGTCGGAATCCGGTACATGAGTGCCGGGACTTCGCGATCCAGGCGCGGCAGCTCGCGCTTGCCGACGACGTTCGACAGTCGCGACCAGTCTTCGCGATAGAGTGAATCGGCCCGGGCCGAATCCTTCTCCGTTGCCCACGCCGGATCCGGCGCCCACGCGCGCTCGGCGAGCCCGAACATCCTGGGAACGAGCATGTAGTCGAGGCGCCCGTCACCGCCGAGGGTCTCCGACCACAAGTTGCCCTGAAGCCCGACAATGTGGCTCTTCCCGTAGTCGGTCAGTCGGTCTTTGCCCGTGAAAATGCCGGGAGGCAGCGGGTTGCCCCGTCGATCGAGCTTCGTGTTGTGGTAATAGTCGAACGGAATGAACTCGAACGGCTTCTCCATGTCGTTGTAGCCGCCCCAGTCCTGTCCGATCTCCTCGGGATTTTGATTCCACGCCAGATCGAAGTAGTAGTTGGTGACGGGGCTCAGCACGACGTCGTAGCCGCCGTTCGCCAGCCGGTACGCGAGGTCTTCGGCCCCCCATCCGGCGACGTTGTTCCACACATACGCGCGCCACCCGCGCTCGGCAAAACTGGGATTGACGATGTTGACGGGCCTGCCGTCGCGCCGCGTCTTGCGCACGGCGATCTCTTCCCATCCCGACGGCCGCACATTCTGCGTCTTCAGGATCTGCTCGATCCGGAAGTAGAACGCATACCAGAGATCGTTGACGTCGTTGAGCCCGAGCGCCGCCATGAACTTTTGGACGGCAGGCGATCCCGTCCATACGCCGGCGGGGACTTCGTCGCCCCCCATGTGAATGTGGCGCAGCGGCGCGCCGGCCTCGCGATGCATCGCGGCGAGATCCATCACCACGCGCTGGATGAAATTGTACGTCGACTCGAGCGCGGGGTTCATCACGTTGTCGGGGTACCCCTGCACCGATTCGTACTTCGATTGGTCCTGGGGATCAGTGAGGCGGTACTGCGAGTCGCTGCGCGCTTCCATCGCCTTGACAGCGGCGCGCGCGTGTCCCGGCATCTCGATCTCCGGAATCACTTCGATGTGGCGCGCCGCCGCGTAACGCACGATGTCGATGTAATCGGCCCGCGAGTAGAACCCACTGCCGTACGGCTGTCCGACGAGCGGCCCCGAACCGTACGCCGGTTGCAGGAACGCTTTCGAGTCGAGCGTGTGGCCGCGCCGCGCGCCGACCGTCGTGAGCTCCGGCAGGCCGGCGATCTCGATGCGCCATCCTTCATCGTCCGTGAGATGCATGTGGAAGACGTTCAGCTTGTAGCGCGCCATCAGGTCGAGCGTGCGCAGCACCGCCGCCTTGGGATGGAAGTTGCGGGCGACGTCGAGCATGAAGCCGCGGTAGCCGAATCGGGGCGCATCCACGACGTGCAGTGCCGGCAGTGTCACGCCGCTTCCCGCGGTCGTGGGCAGCATCGCGCGGAGCGATTGCAGGCCATAGAAGACGCCCGCCGCCGACGGTCCGACGATGCGAATGCCGGCGGCCGGATCGACGGTCAGCTCGTATGCCTCGGCTGACGATTGCCCCTGCAACTGTCCGAGCTCGAGGCGTAGCGGCTTGTCTTGCCCGCTCGTCGACACGTACGGCGCGAAGTAATCGCGCGCGAACTGGGCCTCGTTGGCGAGGTCAGGCGACGCAGTAATCGCCGGCATGGCTGCGAGGTGAAGCTCTCCCGTTCCACGCGTCACCTGCGCCGGCGTTGGAAAGATCGGCGGCAGATCGGCCACGGGAATGTCTCGAATCAATGAGTCACGCGTGAACTGCATTGCCGGCGTCACCACTCCGACCGAGCGCTCGAATGGCGCGGCGACGTAGTCGCGCAACGGCACACCGACGGTTTTGGCGCTGTCGTACACGATGTAAGGACCCGCCGGCGCGAAGCTGCGATTGGGCAACAGATATGTGCGGTAGGGAATCTTGATCGACGCACCCGGCGCGAGCCCGGAGAATCCGGTCGCGGGAACGACGCGGTGCAGGTCGGCCATCACATCCTGGATCGCGAACCCGGAGCCCACGGTTCCGGAGTCAGCCGAATGCAGCGCGCTGAAATAGATCGCCCAGCCGGTCGCGGGAAGGCGCCAGGTGTCGCGATTGGTCAGTGTAAACTGGGCGCGGGAGGCGCCGCCGTCGGGTGTGATACTGTCGCTCACGAGCTCCCAGCGAAGGTGGAGGTTGGTCTGAGCGAGGGCGGTGGTGGCCGTGCCGGCCCACAGGAGAGTGAGTACGAGGAGGGGGCGTGTGCGCATGGCGAGAGATTAGCGCCCCTCATTAACTTCCACCACCGCCGGCGCCGCCGGCACCGCCGACTACTGGCCCCTCGTCCAATGGCAGGACAGCGGACTTTGGATCCGTCAATCTAGGTTCGAATCCTAGGGGGCCAATTTGACCGAGGACCAAAGCCCTCTGGCTAGGGCAGCGCCGGCAAATTCTCCTCGACGAACTGCGTCAGCTCGGTATAGAGGTGCTGGCGCGTATCGCCACCCGCAATCGAGTGATTGCGGTTCGGACACACCATCAGCGCGAACGCCCGGTTCGCGTCGATCAAGGCGTTGATCATCGCCTCGGTATTCTGGAAATGCACGTTGTCGTCGCCCGAGCCGTGCACGATCAGCAGCTTCCCTTTCAGGTTCTTGGCATACGTGAGGGGTGATCCTTTGTCGTAGCCGGCTGCATTGTCCTGCGGCAAGCCGTTGTAGCGCTCGGTGTAGATCGTGTCGTAGTACTTCCAGTGCGTCACGGGCGCGACCGCGATACCCATGCGGTACACGTCAGGTGCTTGCGTCAGCATGTTGAGCGTCATGAAGCCGCCAAAGCTCCAGCCCCAGATTCCCATGCGCGTCGAGTCGACGTAGCGGTAGCGCCCGATCGCGCGCGCCGCCGCGGCCTGGTCCTGCGTCTCCACGACGCCGAGCTGCCTACTGCTGCGTTCCGCTCGTCAGCCTGTTCCAAACCGCATCGTAGTCCGTCTTGATGTCCGAGAAGATTCGCCGCATCAGCTCCTCTTCCTTCTCGGCGATCGCGCGCCAGTCAGAGCCGGCGCGTGCGATCTCCTCGCGGTCCTGCGCGAGCCGCTGCACGATGGCGCGATCGGCTTGCGGCGCGAATTCTTTGGCGGCCGCGAAAAAGTACTCGAGCTTGCGCGACAGATTGAAGCAGTACGCCGCCAGAAGATAGAACGCCTCGTCCGACATCGGCTTGATGCCTTGCAGCTTCGGCGCGTTCATCCGCGGAATCTGATCCACCACGATTGCCATGGTACCAAGGGCGCTGTTCACGGACATAACGACCTCCCGATCGGAGTGAGAGACGGCCCACGGACGCGCGGGCCGGGGCCGGGGCCGGGGCCACGCGCAGCAAGGAATCGACGTACGCAGGCGACACGCGGTGCATATACCGCGTCGCCGAACGACCATGCATTGCTGAACGAATCGAGCCAACGGCGCGCCACCGCGGTGTCGCCGCGAGCGCCGTACAGTTCCGCGAGCAGCATGCGCTCGGGCGCCATCGACAGCTGGGGATAGAACATCATGAATGGCTGTGCCGGCCGAGCCACTGAGAGCTCCAACTGTGCGATGGCATGCGCGGTGTCGCGCGCGAGCAGCGCGAGACGCGCCGCCAGCGCGGCGCCGAGCGATTGCGGCTGCGGATCCGACGGATCGGTGCTGTCTGCGCGTTCGGCAATTTTTTTCTGCAGGCGGCGCACGACTGCGGAATCGCCCGCGAGCAACGCGTGATGCACGAGCGCGCGGAACGCCTCCTGCTGGTCGTCCGTCGGCATGGCGGTGCTGAGCGACGCCGGAGTCTCGCTCGCGCGAGCCAGCATTCCTTCCGCCAGGCTTCCGGCCGGCCAGCCGGCCAAATACGCATGCACGATCCAGCGGTCGAACGCCGGGGACGATTGGGGGGGCGATCCGACGCCGTCGCGCCAGGCCGCGAGCGCATCGGCCCAGCGCCCCGCGCCGGCGAGTGCGACGAACCGGTATTGCGCGCCGCGCACGCGGTCGTCGTGCGTGCGTTCCGCGCTCATCAGCAGCGCACCCACGCTGTCTACAAGTCCCAGATCGCGATTGTCGTGCGCGAACAAATACGCGACCAGCGAAATGTCGGTGCGTTCGGCGTCGCGCAGGGCCGCGAAGGTGCGGGTGCGTTCGGCGGGATCGCCGGTCGCCAGCGAGATGGCGGCTTCCTGGCCGGGCCGATCTCGATCGTTCGGGTGCATGTGCAGGAACGCGCGGCGCGCCCCGGCGATGTCGCCGGCATAGAGCGCGAGATCCACGCGGTGCTCCCACACCGGCGCAAACGTCGAGTCTGCACCCAGGAGGTGACGCAACGCGGGGTCAGCGTCCTGCGGCGCATTGTCGGAGAAGCCGGCGAAATGAAATACCGACTCGGCCAGGCCGTACCACGCGTCCGGCAACGACGGATAATCGGCGACCAGTTGCTGAAACGCGACGATCGCGCTATCCGCCTGGCGCTCGATGTAATACCGCTGTGCGGTGAGCAGCTCGCGCCACTTCGGCGTCAGTGCCGCGGAACGCGCGAGACCGCGCTCGACGACGCGCAATGCGGCGGGATAGTCCCAGCGCCACGTCTCGACGACGCTGAGCCGGTGGTAGGCGAGTATCGCGTCGGAGTCGGCGGCGATGGCGCGGCGGTACGCTGCCGCGGCACCATCGAAGTCGAAACTCCAGAAGAGGGACTTGCCGCGGCGCAGTTCGGCGAGTGCGATCGGCGAGTTGGTCGCCGATACGAGTATGTCGTTGGCCTCGGCGCCGCCGGTCGCTCCCGCAAGCAGGCGCCACACGAGCACGCCGGCGGCGGCGGCCGCGGCGGCCAGCGACCCCCAGGCGAGCCATGGCCGCCGGCTCTCGTGCCGTCGCGCGACGTCGCGCAGCGCCGCGGCGAATGTCTCGGCGTCCGGGAAGCGGTCCTCGCGACGATCGGCGAGCGCGCGGCCGATCAATCGCTCGACCGCTGGTGGAATCGACGCGCCGGAGTGCGGGCCGGTGATGCTCGCGCGCGTGCCGCCGCGCGGCGTGATAATGGCACGCGGCGGGCGGCCGACGAGCATCTCGAACAGCACGCAGCCCAGGCTGAAGATGTCGCTGCGGCCGTCGAGCTCGCTGTCGCCCGCGGCCTGCTCCGGGCTCATGTAGTCGGGTGTGCCGACGACGATGCCCGCCACTGTCACGCGCGTGTCTGCTGCGCTGATGGCGCGCGCCACGCCAAAGTCGCTGACCACGGCGTGGCCGGATTCGAACAGGATGTTTTCGGGCTTGATGTCGCGATGCACGATGTTCTCGCGATGCGCGTACGCGAGTGCATCCGCCGCCTCGCGCGCGATTTCGAGCGCGGCGCCCACCGGCAGACGCGTTTGGCGCATCAGCCGCTGGCGCAGCGATTCCCCTGAGACGTACGGCATGACGTAGAACAGTAGGCCGTCGGCGTCGCCCGAATCGAACAGCGGGACGATGTGGGGGTGTGTGAGGCCGGCGGCGACTTTGATCTCGCGCAGGAACCGCTCAGGGCCGAGCGCGGCACCCAGCTCGGGTCGGAGGACTTTGAGGGCGACCACGCGCTCGTGCCGCAAATCGTGCGCGAGATAAACGATCGCCATGCCTCCTCGCCCGAGCTCACGCTCGATGCGGTAGCGGCCGGCGAGCGCCGTTGCGAGGCGGGGCCGCAATTCGCTCACGGCGTGTAAAGGTAACCCCTTGGCTACGGCCCGCTTGCCGACTACTTTCCGTGGCCCGATGCGGGACCTGTCGTTGTCACGCAGCCAGTTGCTGCTCCTCGCCGGCACGAGCAACAAGCCTCTGGCCGAGGAGATGGCCCAGCATTTGGGACAGCCGCTGTGCGCGGTAACGATGCGGCGGTTTGCCGACGGCGAGATCTTCGTCAAAATCGACGAGAATGTGCGTGGCCGGGATGTATTCATCATCCAGCCCACGAACCCGCCGGCGGAAAACTACATGGAGCTGCTGCTGCTGATGGACGCGGCGCGGCGCGCGAGCGCGGCCCGGATAACGGCGGTGCTCCCCTACTTCGGTTACGCGCGGCAGGACCGCAAGGACCAGCCGCGCGTGGCGATCAGCGCCAAGCTCATGGCGAACCTGATCACTCACGCCGGAGCGGACCGCGTGCTGGGAATGGACTTTCATTCCCATCAGGTGCAGGGATTTTTCGACATTCCGGTGGACCATCTGTACGCGGCTCCGGTATTCGTGAGCCACTACCGGACCAAGCAGCTGTTTCAGCCGGTGGTCGTGGCGCCGGACGTCGGATCGGCCAAGATGGCGCGCGGCTTCGCAAAGCGGCTCGACGCATCGCTCGCGATCATCGACAAGCGGCGCCCGTCGGCGAACATCGCGGAAGTGCTGAACGTCGTCGGCGAGGTGGAGAACAAAGACTGCCTCATCCCGGACGACATGATCGACACCGCCGGGACGATTTCTGAGGCGGCGGCCGCGCTGAAGCGGCTGGGGGCGCGACGCATCTTCGCCTTCGCGACGCATGCATTGCTCTCGGGTCCGGCGGTCGAGCGGCTCCGCGCCTCGCCGATCGAAGAAGTGACGGTGACGAACACGATCCGGATTCCGGACGAGAAGCAGTTTGAAAAACTGAAAGTGTTGTCGATTGCAAGTTTGATGGCGAAAGCCATCGGGTACGAACATTCGAACCAATCAGTCAGCTCGCTATTCGATTGAGTTGAGGAGCGTATGGCACAGACGGTAACCCTCTCGGCTACGGCGCGGGAGAAAACGGGTAAGGGCGCGGCGCGCCAGGCGCGGTTCCAGAAACAGGTGCCGGCGGTGATCTACGGGCACGGTCGTGCCAGCCAGTCGCTGATGGTCGACGCGCTCGCGCTCGAGAAGGCGCTGACCGGCATCGAGCCGGAGAGCACGCTGATCGAGCTCACGGTCGACGGCAAGAAGGCGCGGACGTTGATTCGCGAGATCCAACGTCATCCGCTGCGGCCCGACATCATCCACGTCGACTTCTACGAGATTCAGGCGCACGAGAAGGTCACGCTCAAGGTCCCGGTTCATCTCGTCGGTACGCCCGACGGCGTGCGCAACGCCGGCGGCGTGCTCGATCAGGTGACGCGCGAAGTCGAAATCGAAGTGCTTCCCGAGCACATTCCCGATCGGGTCGAGCTCGACGTCACCGCGCTCAAGATCGGAGACTCGCTGCACACGCGTGACCTGTCGATCGCGAACGCCGTGATCCTCACGGGCGCCGACCTGACGATCGCCACCGTCGTGCCGCCGCGCGCTGAAGAAGTCGCCGCGCCCGCCCCCGAAGCCGCCACCGAGGTCGCCGAGCCGGAGCTCATCCGCAAGGTCCGCGAGGGCGAGGAAGGCGAAGAGGGCGCGGAAGCGGGGGGCGCGCCGCCCGCGGCGGAAGGCAAGGCTGCCCCGAAAGCGGAGGAGAAGCCGAAGGGCAAGAAGGAAGAGTAGTCGTTGCGCGCCGTCGTCGGCCTGGGCAATCCGGGTCCGGAATACGCGGCGACGCGCCACAATGCCGGTTTTCTCCTGGCCGACGCTCTCGCCGAGCACTGGCGGCTTCCACCCTTCCGTCGCGCCGAGCGCGCGCGCGCGACGGAAGGCGAAGCGCTGGGCGTCGCGGTGCGCATTCTCAAGCCCACGACATTCATGAACCACAGCGGCGCGGCGCTCGCGTCGCTCCGCGCCGATCCGGCGTTCACGCCGGCCCGCGATCTGCTCATCCTCGTCGACGACTTCCAGATTCCGCTCGGCACATATCGCTTTCGGCCCGATGGCTCGTCCGGCGGGCATAACGGACTGAAGAGCATCGAAGGGTCGCTGCAATCGCAGCAATACGCCCGGCTGCGCATCGGCGTCGGACCGTTGCCCGAAGGGACGGGGGACTGGGCGGACTATGTGCTGGCGCCGTTCGAGCCTGAAGAGCTCGAGCAAGTGACGGCGCTCATGCCCCGGATGATCGAGGAAGTCGAGAAGTGGGTTCGCTCCGTCTAGGCATCGTCGGCCTGCCCAACGTCGGCAAGTCGACATTGTTCAATGCACTGACGTCTTCGAAGGCGGCAGCCGCGGAGAACTATCCGTTCTGCACCGTCGAGCCGAACGTCGGCGTCGTCGAAGTGCCCGACGCGCGACTCGAGCAGCTCAACGCGATCGTGAAGCCCAAGCGTAAAATTCCCGCCGTCGTTGAGTTCGTAGACATCGCCGGGCTGGTCAAGGGCGCTTCGCAGGGCGAAGGGCTCGGCAATCAGTTTTTGTCCCACATTCGCGAAGTCGACGCGGTCGTGCACGTCATCCGCTGCTTCGAGGATCCCGACGTCGTGCACGTCATGGGCCCGGTCGATCCGGTGCGCGATCACGATGTTATCACGAGCGAGCTGGCTCTCGCCGATCTCGCCGTCGTCGAGCGCCGGCTCGACAAGACGCGGAAGTCGGCGCGCGCCGGCGACAAGGAAGCCCAGGCCGAGCTCGTGCTCCTCGAGCGGGTCGTCGCGGAGCTCAACGCGGGCCGGGGCGCGCGCGAAGCCGGTGAGAACGCCGACTCCATCAAATTCCTGCGCACGCTCGGCCTGCTCACCGCCAAGCCCATCCTGTACGCCGCCAACGTCGACGAAGACGACTTGGCCGCGGGAGGCGGCGAGCGACTGGGGAAGCTGCGGGCGGCCGTGCAGGGCCACCACGAAGAAGCCGAGATCGTCCCCTTCTCCGCCAAGTTCGAAGCCGAACTGGGCGAGCTGTCAGGCGAGGAGCGGAAGGAATATCTGGCGAGCGCCGGCGTGTCGGAGCCCGGACTCGACCGGCTCATTCACGCCGGCTACCGGCTGCTCGGCCTCCAGACCTTTTTCACGGTTGGAGAGAATGAAGTGCGCGCCTGGACGATGCACCGCGGCGACACGGCATTCGACGCCGCCGGCGAAATCCATTCCGACTTCCAGCGCGGCTTCATCCGCGCGGAAACGGTGGGGTTTGGGGAATTCGTGAAAGCGGGCAGCTACAAGGCTGCCCGCGAGCAAGGACTGGTGCGCAGTGAAGGCCGCGACTATGTCGTCCAGGACGGCGACATCCTGCTGTTTCGCTTCAACGTCTAGCGCGTCCAGATCTCCACGAGGCCGCACGACCCCGAGTTGGCGGCCGGATAGCCGGTGCCCTCCCAGGTCGACGAGTTCGGCGTCGACACGACGGAATGGCTCAAGTCCGCCGGCGGCACGCCGCGATAGACTTCCACCGCGGCCACGTCGCCGATCCCCAGGAAGTCGTAGTCGAGCTCGTGCTGCGCCACGCCGTCGACGCTGACCGGCACCGCGCAAAGCGTCCCGCGATTCCAGCGCGTGGGATGACATTCCTGATAGCGCAAACACAGCGTCACGATACCCTCGGACATCAGCAGTCCGCTGACCTTCGCGACGCGGGAGCGATCGATGTCTTCGCGCGTGAAAAAGCGCGCGAAGCCGCTGTAGGTGGTGCGCCGCTCGTAGAAGCCCGCCAGGTCGCGCCAGAGATTGGGCTCCCGCGCCTCGACCACGAGCGGATTGAGGTCAACGGCATCGGGGTCGAGCAGCACGGAGATGCGCTTGCTTTGCCCGGCGTCGAGCGAGAAGGTGTACTCCTCGGTTTCGCGCCCCTCGTACGAGACGCGAATGGCGTGGTTGCCGCTGGGCAGCCCGCGAAGCACAAACCTGCCGCTCGCGTCGGTGACCGTGAACTTGTGCACTGCGGGCGCGGAGATCAGCACGCCCGCAATAGGCTGCCCGTTATAGGACGAAATGGCCGCGCCGCGTATCGCAGCCGTGGTATCTACCTGGCCGAGTGGAGCCGCCAAGATCGCTGTCGTAATCAGTGTCAAGGCAAACATGTGGAGCCCCCCGTTCCTCCGCTGGCACCGAATCGCAAGAGGCGCGCCAGAGGTATTAGGTCTCGAGGAACGTTAGCCACTACACCATTCGCGCCTGAATCAAACTATTCTAATGCCCGGGGCTGACATCTGCTCGTTAAGCCTCTATCTTTCCCGGCTCAAATTCCCTACCCGGCGCCTCCCACCGCGCTGGGTCGACCATGACCAAAGGGAGGTGGTATGAATCGTCGGTACGAGACGGTCTACATCTTTGATAGTGCCCTGGACGAGCCGGGCATCAACGAAAAACTCAACCGCTTCCACGCGCTCCTGACAAAAGACGGCAAGGGTTCGCTCACCAATGTGGCTCATTGGGGCAAGCGCACCCTTGCCTACAAGGTCAAGAAGAAAGACACCGGCTACTACGTCGTCGCCGAGTTCCAGGCGGCGGGCGAGTTGCTTCCGGAGTACGAGCGCGCGGTGAAGCTCGACGAGGGCGTGCTGCGCTACATGTGTGTCGAGGCCTCACGCGAGCAGCCGAAGCCGGTGGCCGCGGCGGTGGTGGCTCCTGAGGAAGACGAACTGGACGAGGAGGAAGCGTGAGACGTCCCGCCAAGACGTGCCCCGTGTGCGAATCCGGCGCGCGCGTGCTCGACTACAAGGATGACCGGACGCTGAGCCGCTTTCTCACCGAGCGCGGCAAGATCCTGCCCAGCCGCCTGTCGGGCATGTGCGCGCGGCACCAGCGCCAGCTCGCCACCGCGATCAAGCGCGCACGGCAGCTGGCCCTGATTCCCTACATCAAGGGGCACACCGCATAAACGGGCAATCGTCGTGGTGGCGGCTGCTCCTGGCGCTGCTGGCGTTCATGGTCTGGGCGCCCGCGAGTCTGGTCGGCCTCCCCTGCGCGGCGCTCCTGATCCTCGCCCCGGCGGCGGACCGGCAATCCGGTTTCGCGCAGCCCCTGGCCGGGATGATCGGGGCGGTCAGCGTCGCCCTGCTCGTGCTCGGGGGCGCGAACGGCGGCCGCCTGGGCGCCGTGACCAGCGCCTACATCGTGATCGCCACGGCCGCTTTCGTCTCGCTGGTGCTGCTCCGCCCGGACGCGGTTTTGCGGCAGGCGGTGCGCTCGATCGTCGCGGCGGGAATCGCTGCGGCCGTGTTGATCGAGCTGATCTGGGGACCGGATGCGTGGCGCGCGCTCGCATGGGAGGCGACGCGCGCCGCCGGCATGACCATGCGCTCGGTCGTGGAGGTCACGCCTGACGCGTTCGCGCTGTACGAGCCGATGGTGCGCTTCATCAGTCTCACCTGGCCCGGCATGCTGGCGCTGCAGACGCTGGCTGGACTGGCGCTCGCCTGGCAGCTGCACGTGCGCATCGCGGCGCGCACGGCGACGGTGACGGCGGCGCCGCTGACGCGCTTCAAGGACTTTCGCATCGGCGACGGTTGGGTCTGGGGCATCGTCGCGTGGCTGATCGTCTTGATTCTCCCGGTCTCGAGCGCCATCCACATCGCCGGCACGAACGTCGGCCTCGTGGCCGGCACGCTCTACGTGCTGCGCGGCGCCGCGATCGTCGCGACGTTCGCCGAAGCGTTCGGGATTTCGACGGCAATGCTCGTGATCATGGCCGCCGCGGCGGCCGCACTCGCCGTACCCATGCTGTTCGTATTACCGGGACTCTGCACGCTCGGCATCACGGATACGTGGTATCAGTACCGCCGCCGCCTCGGGGAAGCCCGGCAACGGGGGGGGCGGGGGCGGGGGCGCAAAACAACCTGAGGATCTGACGATGGAAATCATTCTCCGCGAAGACGTCCAGCATCTCGGCAAAGTCGGCGAAGTCGTCAAAGTGAAGGACGGCTACGCGCGAAACTACTTGTTGCCCAAGGGCCTCGCCTATCCCGCGACCGAGGCCAACAAGAAGAAGATCGCTTACGAAGGCGAGCGCATCGCCAAGCAGCGCGCCGCCGAGAAGACCGCCGCCGAGGGCGAGGCGACGCGCCTGGCCGACGTCAAGCTGACGTTCGCGGTGAAGGTCGGCGAGGAAGAAAAACTCTACGGCTCCATCACCGCGAGCGACATCCAGCGCAAGCTCGAAGAGCTCGGCGTCCACGTCGACAAGCGGAAGATCGACCTGCCCGAGCCGATTCGCGAGCTCGGCGAGTTCAACGTCGCGATCAAGATCCACCCGGACGTGCGGCCCGAGGTCCGGGTGACCGTGGTGAAGGAGTAACGATCGTCGCGATCGGGTACGTCGACGGCTCGCGGTTTCGCCGCTCGCTGTTGGCGGCCGCGGACTGGGTAGCCGCCGGTCGCGATGAGCTGAATCGCATCAACGTCTTTCCGGTCCCCGATGGCGATACGGGAACCAACATGTGCCTCACCCTCCGTGCCGTTGCCGGCGCGCTGCGCGCTCTCGGCGACGGCGCGGCCCTGCCCTATGTCGCCGAAACGATGGCACAGGCGAGCGTGCGCGGCGCGCGCGGCAACTCCGGCATGATGCTCTCACAATTCCTGTTGGGATTCCGCGAAGGCGTCGGCCAACGGCTGCGTATCACCGCGCGCGAGCTGGCCGGCGCGATCGGCATCGGCTTCGAGCGCCTGCGCGCCTCGCTCGATGAGCCGGTGGAAGGGACGATCCTCACCGTGGCGCGCGAAGCGGCCGACGAGGCGGGCCGCGCCGGCGGCGAATCCGACCTTCGAGTCTTCATGAGCCGCATCGTGAAGCGGGCGGAATCGGCTCTCGCGCGCACGCCCGAGCTGCTCGCCTCCCTCAAGGCCGCCGGCGTCGTGGATGCAGGCGCCAAAGGGTTCGTCCGCCTGCTGGAGGGCGTGAAGCGCCTAATAGAAGAAGGGCAGATCGCCGAGGGCGCGGTCGACCGTGAGAGTGCATCACAGAACGCCGCCGCGTTGACCGAGGTCGAAGCCGATCGCGACTACCGCTACTGCACCGAGCTGATGGTCCGTGCGCCGTCCCTGCCCGATTCCAGTGCAGTACGCTCGGCGCTGCGCACCCATGGCGGCTCCATTGTGGTGCTTGCGACGGGCGACCTCCTCAAGGCGCACGTGCATACCGACGACCCCGACGCGGTTTTCAGGCTGGCGAGCGGGTGGGGTACGCTGGAATCCACCAAGGCAGACGACATGCGCGCCCAGCACCAAGCCCTCCAACCACGCCGCGCCGTCGCGATCGTGAGCGATACCGCCTGCGACCTCCCGGACGAATTGGTGCTCCAGTACGACATCGGGCTCGTGCCCACACAGCTGATCGTGGAGGAACGGGCGTACCGGGACCGCGTCGAGCTGACGGCCGGTGAGTTCTTTCGGCGCCTACGCGCCGGGCTGGACGCAAGCACGTCCCAACCGTCACCCCAGGCATTTGCCGACGCATATGCGGACGCCGCCCGTGCCGGGGAACATGTGATCGCAATCATCCTGTCCAGCGCGCTATCCGGTACGTTCGCCAACGCGGAGGCCGCCGCACGGCGCTTCGATCCGGCACGGGTGACCGTGCTCGACAGCCGCAGCGTCTCCCTCGGAGAGGGGTTGCTCGTCCTGCGTGGCGTAGAGCTTGCGGCAGCCGGCTGGCGGCCCGACGCCATCGTTCGCGACCTCGAGCGCGTACGGAGGCAATCGGGCGGCTTCTTTACCGTAGACACCTTCGAGCGGCTGGTGCGGTCCGGGCGCCTGGGGCGCGGGAGGGCGTGGCTGGGAACGAAGCTCAATGTGAAGCCGGTGATGGCGCTGACCTCGGACGGGAAGATCGAGCCGGTGGGCCGCGCGCGGGGGTCGGCCGCCGCGCGGCGCCGCATCCTGGAACTGCTCGATCGCGCGCTAACCCCGCGGCCGCGTGCCCTGCGCCTCGGTGTGGCGCACGGCGACATCCCGGAGTTTGCCGATGCGCTGCGTGCCGAACTCGTGGCGCGCTACCGGCCGCGGCAGTGTCTGGTGACGCCCATCACACCCGTGATTGCCGCGCATGCGGGGATCGGTGCGTGGGGCGTGTTCTATCAGAATGAAGACTGAGCTCGCCCAGGTCGTCGATGCGTTGGTGGACCGGAAGGCCGTCGATCCGGTAGTATTGGATCTGCGCGGCTTGAGTAGTGCGACGGATTATTTCGTGATCGTCTCGGGGACGTCGGACGCGCACGTGCGCGGCATGGCGCAACACGTGGTCGAGTCGCTCGCGCCGGCGGGGATCGAGCCGCATCACGTGGAAGGGTTGGCGCAGGGGCGTTGGGTTTTGCTCGATTATGTGGACTTCGTGGTACACGTTTTCCATCCCGAGCTGCGGGAGTTCTACCAGCTCGAGCGGCTGTGGGGCGACGCGCCGGTCGTTGCCGCGAGCGATGCGGATTCGGCGGAAGGGTGAGCGCATGCGGCCTAGCGTAGGGCTGCTGGCAATCGGCGCGGCGGTACTGACAACGGTTCCGGTCGGATCGTTGGCGGCGCAGTATTTCGGCCAGAACAAAGTCCAGTACCGCAATTTCAATTTCGAGACGATTCGGACCGAGCACTTCGACATTTACTACTACCCGGACGAGCGCCCCGGCGCGCTGGATGCGGCGCGGATGGCGGAGCGCGCGTACGCGCGGTTGTCGCGCATCCTCCATCACCAGTTCCAGGGTCGCAAGCCGATCATCCTGTACGCCTCGCAGTCCGATTTCCAGCAGACCAATGTCGTGGACGCGTCGGGCGAGGGACTCGGCGGCGTGACGGAGTTCTTCAAGCATCGCGCGGTGCTGCCCTTCACCGGCTCCTACGGCGAGTTCGAGCACGTGCTGCAGCACGAGATGGTGCACCAGTTTCAGTACGACGTGTACAGCCGCGGCCATCCCGGCGCCGGCGTCCAGACGCTCGTGGCCGTGAACCCGCCCTTGTGGTTCATGGAAGGCATGGCGGAGTATCTGTCGCTCGGCCCGATCAATCCCGAAACGGCGATGTGGCTGCGCGACGCCGCGCTCGAGGGGCACCTGCCCACGATCGAGGAGATGACGAACGACCCGTACATCTTCCCGTATCGCTACGGCCATGCGTTCTGGGCCTACATCGGCGAGAAGTGGGGCGACGAGGTCATCGGTGAGATCCTGCAGGCGTCGGCGACATCGGGACTCGATGCCGCGTTCAAGCGGGCGACGGGCCGGACGCTCGACGATCTTTCCAGCGACTGGCGCGACGCCGTGCAATCGACGTTCCTGCCGCAGCTCGGCGACCATTATCGGGCTCGCCGGATCGCGCAGCCGACGCTGACCGAGCGGCGCTCGCACGGCCGCATTTTCCTGGCGCCCGCGCTGACGCCCGACGGCAAGACGCTCGCGTTCTTCGGCGACGAAGGCGGTTTCTTCGTCGATCTCTGGCTCGCCGACGCGGAGACGGGACGCGTGCAGCGTCGACTGGTGAAATCGACGCAGAACAACAACTACGAGAGCCTGCGGTTCATCAACTCGGCCGGCGCGTTCTCACCCGACGGGCAGTACTTCGCCTTCGCGGCCAAGCACAAGGACCGCGACGATCTCGTCATTTTCGACGTCAAGGGCGGTCGCGAGGCACGCCGGATCCGCGTGGGGCTGAACGGCGTGCAGACGCCGCAGTGGTCGCCGGACGGCAAGCAGCTCGTGTTCACCGGCTTCAGCAACGGCTTCACCGATCTGTTCGTGATCAACCGCGACGGCACCGAGCTCCGGCGCCTCACGAACGACAAATACGCCGACCTGCATCCCGCCTGGTCGCCGGACGGCAAGACCATCGCGTTCGTGACCGATCGGGGCCCCGGGACCGACTTCGAGCATCTGCGGTTCGGGAATCTGCGGATAGCGCTCTACCATCTGGACAGCGGCAACATCGAGCTGCTGGGCAACATGGATGTCGGCAAGAACATCAATCCGGCGTGGGCTCCCGACGGCCGCTCGCTGGCGTTCGTGTCCGATCGGACGGGCATCGCCAACATCTTCCTGTACGACCTGAGCGATGGGCAGATCTACCAGCTGACGAACATGTTCACCGGCGTTCAGGGCATCACGCCGCTCTCACCCGTGCTGTCGTGGGCGCCCTACGCCGATCGCATGGCGTTCGTCTACTACGAGGACGGTCGCTACAGCGTCTACTCGATCGAGAATCCCCGTTCGCTGCGGCGCGCGCCCTATCGCGGCCCCGCGACGATGCCGGTTGTTACGCTGCTGCAGTCCGAGGATCGCGACTCGCTGGCGGGAGCGACGCCGCTGCTCAGCGTCGTGGGAACGACCAGCGCAGCGGATCCCGCACCTTCCCGTCCCGGTGAATCCGCCTCGCTGTACCGGTCGCCGCACGGCTTCCGGCCTTCGGCGGAGCCGCAGGCCGCGGATTCGACGGCGGCGGCGCCGGTGGTGACCGTCCGGGCGCTGCTCGATTCGGCGACGCTGGCGCTTCCCGACACGAACGAGTTCACGTTCCAGCCGTACAAGGTCCGGTTCACCGCCGACTACGTCGCGCGCCCCACGTTCGGATATGCGCGTGACAACTTCGGTCGTGGCGTGTTCGGCGGGACCGCCGTCGCGTTGTCCGACATTCTTGGCGATCACTCGGTCATCCTGGCCGGTTCGATCAACGGCCGGATCAGCGAAGCGCAGTTCCTGGGTCTCTACGCGAATCAGACGCACCGGCTCAACTGGGAAGCTGGCTTCTCTCAGGATCCGTTGTACTTCTACGGCGGCAGCGATTGGTCGCGCGTCGTGGATCCGCGCCCCAATACCTCCGACAGTCTCGACGTCTTCTCGACGCGCATCCGGCGCTTCGTGGTTCGCGATTTGTTCACGGAATCCTCCTACCCGCTCAGCCGCTTCAATCGCTTCGAGCTGGGCATGCACGCCGTCAACATCTCGGAAGCAACGCTGGCGCTCCAGACACAGTACGACGCCAGCGGCGCCTTCGTCGACGAGCAGCTCGTGCAGGGCGGCGGGCCCTCGGCGACGTACGTGCAGCCGTCGCTGGCGCATGTGCACGACAACACGCTGTTCGGATACGTCGGTCCGTTCGCGGGCGCGCGCTCGCGCATTTCGATCGCGCCGGCATTCGGCACGTGGCAGTTCACCGAAGGGCTCGTGGATTACCGCCGCTATGTGTTCTTCCGTCCATTCACCGTCGCCGTGCGCGGCCTGATGTTCGGGCGCTTCGGACGCGACGCGGACCGGTTCCCCATGTTCCTCGGCAGCACCGAGCTGATTCGCGGCTACACCGCCGGCTCGATCCGCAATCATGAATGCGTGTCGAACCCGCAGGCGATCCAGCAGGCCACCTGCGCGCCGCTCGACCAGTTGATCGGATCGAAGATTGCGGTGGCCAACGTGGAGCTGCGCTTCCCGCTCACCCGCACACTCGTGCTTGGCTTCTTGCCCGTGGGATTCCCGCCGATCGAGGGCGCGCTGTTCTACGACATCGGCATGGCGTGGGACGACGGGAGCACCATCAAGTGGAACCGTCCGGCCACCGATGATCCAGTCTTGGTCCGCACGCCACTCCGCAGCTGGGGTGGCTCCATTCGGGCGAACATGTTCGGCATGGTCATCATGCGCATCGAGTACACGAAGCCGCTCGACCGGCCGCTGCAGCACGCCTATTGGACCATCAGTTTAGGTCCGACGTTCTAACTCCGCTTCGCTAAAACAGTTGCACTAGCATCGCCCGTTGTCTATTTTGTCGGCGAGGCCACTTGCCGATCTCGCGTTTCCTCTTGCTCTCGATTGTCGTGCTTTGGGGTTGTGGATCCCGAGCGCCGGCTGCCGAATCGCCCCAAGCGCAGGTTTCCCAAGAAGTTAGCCAGGCTCAGGCGCTGGCGCGTGTGCCGGCGGTAGCCATCCGGCTGCCTGCGAAAGGCGGGCTCCCGCAGTTGTATCGGCTCCCGCGTCTCATCGCGGTCGATGGCGTCCTGAGAGGCAAGTTGCCGGCAGTCGAACGCGTGATCGGCCTCGATCCCGAGTCCGAGTACCTGTTTCTCACGACCGCCAAGCACGAGCTGTTGTCGTTCGATCTCGGCAGTGGTCGAGTCGACACGGTTGCCACAAACGTACGGCAGGCCGTGCTGGGCCCGGACGGCACGCTCTACGCCGTCGATTCATTACGCCACGTCATTTCGCTGTCGCGGCGTACGCGGTTCGCGTGGCCGCAGGCGTTGACGGCATTGCCGCGCGATCTCTTCGGCGCGACCGACCAGCATCTCGTCGGCGTCGTGCCGCAGGGTCGCTTGCTCGTCGCGGCGGCCGACCAACCAGCGACCGTGCGCGACATCGCCGCCGGCGGCGACGTTGCGGCCACGCGCTGGGGCGATCTCGTCGCCGTCGCGAGCGATTCGGGTGTCACGCTGTACGATCCGCTCGCCCGCCGCGATCCCGCTTTTGTGAAGCTCGCCGACGCGCCGCGCGCGCTCGCGTTCTCGCCGTCGGGACATCGTATCTATGTCGCGCGTCGTGGCGCTCCCGGACTCGCGGTCGTCGATCGCTACGAGCACAAAGAGCTCGACGGCATCGCGCTCCCGGGCCCCGCTGCCGCCTTGCGACTCGATCCGCTTGGCCGTTGGTTGCTCGCCCGGCCCGCGGTCGGCGACTCGGCATGGATTGTGGATCTCCCGATCAAACGACTCACCGGCATCGTGCCCACCGCCTGGCAATCGGATCTGCCCGCCGTCTCGCCGGATGGGATTCTGATTTACCGCCGCGGGAACGACGTCGTCGCGGCCCGCCCCGATTCACTGACGGAGCTCGGCAAGGTCCCGAATAGCGCCGCGGACTTATGGGTACTCACGTCGTGGCTACCGCGCGGCGTGCCCGCGAGCGTCGCGAGTACCGTGGCCGCCGACAGCGCCGCCACGAGCGGCGGGGCCGAAGGACCACTCTACGTGCAGGTGTCGACATCGCAGAATCCGGAATGGTCCGGCCACCTGGCAGACGACCTCACACGCGCCGGCCTCGCGGCGCGCGTGCTGCCGCCACAACACCCCGATGACGGATATCGCGTCGTGCTCGGGCCGTATGCCACGCGCGAGCAGGCCGAAGCGATCGGTCGGCGGCTCGGCCGCCCCTTCTGGATCTACCAACCGGGACAATGACGACCGCTTCCGCGCGGCAACTGCCGCTCTCGCGTCTCGGCCATCTCGTGCCGCCGCTGCTCGATGAAGCCGCGCTGGTTGTGTTGATGCCGCTCACGGACGATGCGGCCTGGTCGGCGAAAGCCGCGTGGGACATCGCCCGGATTGCCGCGCGCGATGGCCGCCGTGTCGCGCTCGTGGATTTGTGTCTCGAGCATCCCACGCTGCACGAGACGGTCGGCCTCAAGGCCACCGAAGGCATCGTGGACGCCTTCGAATATGGCGTTTCGCTGAACAAGGCGGCGCATGAAGTGACCGGGGTGTTCATCATTCCGGCCGGCTCGGTTACGGCGAACCCGGCCGATGTCTACGCGCATCCGCGCTGGCCGAAGCTGCAGGCGGGCTTTCGCTCTGAAGGAGCATTGCTACTCGCGCTGCTTCCGCCGTCCGGCCTGACGACGTTCTCGGCGACGCCCGACGGTGTGCTCGTGCTCGCGCCGGAAGGTCTTCCCGCCCATTTCGCTTTCCAGCGCGACACGCCATTGCTTGGTGTCGTACGCGATCGGTGGCTGCCGTCAACTCCGCGGCTGTCACCACCGCCGGCGATTCCTATCCCCATCGATCAGGAACCGCGGCGCGGCCGCGGCCTGAGACTGACGCTCGCAGCGCTCGTGCTCGCCGCGCTGGGTGTCGGAGGCTGGGCGCTGGCGCGAGCGCGCGAGTCGTTCATCGCCCCGCCCGCCGCACCCGCCAAGCCAGCCGCACCTGCTCCCCGCCCTCCCTCCCCGCTCCCCGCTCCGCTACCTCCACCGATCGCCAAGCCAGACACGCTGGGCTGGACCATCCAGCTCGCGGCATATGCATCGTTGGACAAGGCGCTGGCCCATGCGGATCGTCTTGCGGCCGATGCCGGCGTACCAGCGCTCGTCACGCCGGTGCCGCAGAGCGGTAAGGGACCGGTCTGGTATCGCGTACTCGCGGGTTCCTATGCGACGCGCGCAGCGGCAGGGAGCGCACGGGCCCGGCTCTGGCAGCGCGGCATAGCAGCGGAGGGCGTCGGCGACCTGCTGTTTGCACCGTACTCATATAGAGCCGACACGAAAGCGTCACTCGACATGCTGCGCCGCCGCGGCTTGCCCGCGGTGCGCTGGTCCAACGGCGCCATTTTGCTCGGCGCCTTTGAAGCTCCCGAACAAGCGACAGCGACACAGACAGCACTCAAGCGCGCCGGTGTGCGCGCGAACCTACTCCCTCGCATGGGGACGGCAACGCCATGAGACTGAGCAGGCTCGAGCTCTCGGGTTTTAAATCCTTCGCGGGATCGGTGGAGCTGCCGTTCGAGCAAGGCGTGACCGGCATCGTCGGTCCAAACGGCTGCGGCAAATCGAACATCTCGGACGCGGTGCGCTGGGTGCTCGGCGAGCAATCGCCCCGCCTCCTGCGGGGCGGGAAGATGGAAGACGTGATCTTCCAGGGATCCACC
>Ga0070730_10001243_pt1 | contig 24859 bp, 26 predicted proteins | sample Coa_R1_3_FD_66447 | JGI IMG/M metagenome (GOLD analysis project Ga0070730, IMG submission 66447) | Surface soil microbial communities from Centralia Pennsylvania, which are recovering from an underground coalmine fire - Coalmine... | ecosystem: Environmental > Terrestrial > Soil > Unclassified ... | reverse complement strand
GTTCGAGTCGACGCGGGCGTCAAGCCCGGCCTGCCCCTCGCCTCCGCCTACGATCCGCTGCTGGCCAAGCTGATGGTATGGAGCGTGGACCGACCGTCCGCGGTACGCCGTCTGCGGAGGGCCCTCGACGAGACGCTCATCGGCGGCCTGCAGACCGACCTGGCATTCCACCGCTGGCTCGTGGACGACCCGGGTTTCGCCGATGGCGCCTATGACCTTGGGCTGGTGGCCAATCGGTGGGCCGGCGGTGCGCCGCTCGATGCGCAGGATGCGGCTCTGGCCGCGCTCGCGGCGACGGAGGGCAGGATGGGCGCGGCGGCGTCGGGGGTCAGCGGACCGGTGAGCGTTGCCGAGCACGACTCTGCCTGGGCGCGAGCCGCCCGCCATGAGGCGCTGCGACGGTGACGGACCGATCGCTGCAGGCGGGGGCGAGCGGCCAGCGCTTCCGGGCCATCGTCGGCGAAGGATCCGACCCGACCGAGCCGGCCGCCGGCTGGGCGCTCACATGGGTCGATCGCGCGACCGGCATCGCGCGCCTGTCCGACGGACGGCGGCAGGTCCACGTCGTCGTCGAAGGGTCCGGGAGCGAATGGTTCGTGACCCTCCGCGGACGGCGCATCCCCGTGGCGGTGCGCAGCCTCCGCGAGGAGGCGCTCGCCGAAGCCGCGCGCGCGACGGCGACGCACGCCGGGCCGATCGAGGTGCGCGCCAGCCTCCCCGGGCTGGTGGTCGCGGTGACGGCCTCGCCCGGCAACGAGGTAGCGGAGGGAGACTCGCTGCTCCGACTGGAGGCGATGAAGATGCAGAACGAGATCCGCGCGCCACGCGCCGGTCGGGTGACCGCCATCCTGGTCGGGGTCGGGCAGACGGTGCGCACCGGGGACGTCCTGCTGCGGCTCGAATAGTCGGGCGCCATCGGTACAATCGCGCCCTCATGAGCCCTCCCGACGAGGCCCCGACGCCCCGGCACGACCGGACCAGCTCGGGCATCGAGGTGGGGCGGGTCTACGGCCCGCCGAGTGACCCGCCACGGGCTGCCGAGCGCCTGGGAGAACCGGGAGAGTTCCCCTTCACCCGGGGCATCCACCCCAGCGGCTATCGCGGGCGTGCCTGGACGATGCGCCAGTACGCGGGCTTTGGCTCCGCTGAGGAGACGAACGCGCGCTTCCGCTACCTGCTCGGATCGGGCCAGACCGGGCTCTCCGTCGCCTTCGACCTGCCGACCCAGATCGGCTACGACAGCGATGACCCGATGTCGGCCGGCGAGGTCGGCCGCGTGGGGGTCCCCATCGACAGCCTCGCCGACATGGAGCTCCTCTTCGACGGCATCGGGCTCGACCGCGTCAGCACCTCGATGACGATCAACGCCACCGCGGCCATCCTGCTGGCGCTCTACGAGGCGGTCGGCCGCCGCCAGGGGGTCGACCCCGCGGCACTGCGGGGGACAGTCCAGAACGACATCCTCAAGGAGTACATCGCGCGCGGGACGTACATCTTCCCGCCCGAGCCGTCGATGCGCCTCGTGACCGACACGTTCGCCTACTGCCGCACCGAGCTGCCCAGCTTCAACACGATCAGCATCTCCGGTTACCACATGCGCGAGGCCGGCTCCACGGCGGCACAGGAGGTGGCCTTCACGTTGGCAAACGCGATTGCCTACGCCGATGCCGCCCTGGCCGCGGGGCTCGCGTTCGACGACTTCGCGCCACGCCTCTCCTTCTTCTTCGCGGCGCACAACGACCTGCTCGAGGAGGTCGCCAAGTTCCGGGTGGCGCGACGGGTCTGGGCCCGGATCGCCCGCGACCGCTATGCGGCGCGCGATCCGAAGAGCATGGCGATGCGCTTCCATGTCCAGACCGGCGGCTCGACGCTGACCGCGCAGCAGCCGGAGGTGAACGTGGTCCGCACCACCATCCAGGCGCTGGCCGCGACCCTGGGCGGCGCCCAGAGCCTGCACACCAACGCCCTCGACGAGGCGCTCGGGCTGCCGACCCCCGAGACGGCGCGCCTTGCGCTTCGGACACAACAAGTGTTGGCTTACGAGACCGGTCTGGCCGCCCCGGTCGATCCGCTCGGCGGCTCGTACTTCCTCGAGGCGCTGACCGACGGGCTCGACGAGCAGATCTCCGCCCTGCTCGCCGAGATCGAGCGCCGGGGTGGGACCCTGGCGGCGCTCGAGGCGGGCTACCAGCCCGGCGAGATCGCGGACGCCGCCTACGCGGTGCAGCGCGCGGTCGAGGCCCGCGAGCAGGTGGTCGTCGGCGTCAATGCCTTCGCCGATGGCGCGGCACAGCGTCCGGCGCCCCAGCACATCGATCCCGAAACGGAGCGACGGCAGGTCGAGCGCACCCGAGCCGTCCGCACCGGACGGGACCGGAGCGTTGCCGCCGAGGCGGTCGACCGGCTCCGTGAGGCGGCTGCCGGCACGGAGAACCTGCTGCCGCGGATCCGCGCCTGCGTCGAGGCCAGCGTGACCCTGGGCGAGATTGCCGGGACGCTGCGATCCGTGTGGGGTGAGTACCGGCCGTGACGGCTCCCATTCGCGGCTCCAAGGCGCCCGTCGCTCGCCTCGGCCCGATCGACCACGTGGCGATGGTGGTGCGCTCGATCGACGCCTCCCTGCCGCGCTATCGCGAGCTGTTCGGCGTCGAGCCGGCGGCGCCTCCTCTCGACCTGCCTGCGCAGGCGGTGCGGGTCGCGTTCCTGACCACCGGACCCGAGCCATCGGCGAGGATCGAGCTCATCGAGCCGCTCGACGAGGAGAGCGGCGTCGCCCGCTTCCTGGCCAGCCGGGGCGAGGGACTGCACCACGTCTGCCTGCGATCGGCGGACCTGCCCCGCGACCTCGCCGCGCTGGCGGCCGCCGAGGCCGAGCTCATCGACCGCGAGCCGCGCCCCGGAGCGGACGGCTCGGTCGCCTTCGTCCATCCTCGCACCCTCAACGGGGTGCTCTGGGAGCTGATCTCGCAGGAGGAGCCAACATGACGACCGAGACGACCCAACCGCCGGTGCCGGAGCGGCCGCTGCTGCGCGGCGAGCGCGTCTGGCTCCGCCCGCTCGAGGAGCGGGACATGCCGGCTTTCGCCGCCGGGATCAACGACAGCGAGGTCGGCGGCATGGCCGGCTACAAGTGGCCGATGAGCGTGGAACAGGCCAAGGGCTGGCTCGAGAAGACCCGCGAGCAGTCGCGCTCCGGCGAGGGCCACTTCTTCGCGGTCTGCGAGCTCGGCGACGATCGGTTCATCGGCACCGTCTGGCTGAAGGGGGTCAACCTCATCGACGGCAACGCGGAACTCGCGATCTTCATGGATCACGACCACATCGGCGCCGGTTACGGGACCGATGCGCAGCGCGCAATCCTGGGCTTCGCGTTCACGAACCTGGGGCTGCAGCGGGTCTGGCTGATCGCGTATGCCGCCAACGAGCGCGCCATCCGCTCGTACGAGCGGCTCGGGTTCCAGCACGAAGGCCGGCTCCGGCAGTCGTGGCGCGGCCCGCGCGGCCTCGAGGACACGGTGCTGATGGCGATCCTGCGTGATGACTGGCTAAGGGCGAGCGCGCGGCCGAGGCGACGCTCGCGCGGCTGAAGGGCAGGATGGGGGCTGGCTGCCGGGCGACTCCTAGCGGGGGACCCCCGCCGCGCGGAGCAGGCTCGGGATGTGCGACGGCGAGTCGGCGACCCTGATCCCGGCCTCCTCGAGCGCCGCCCGCTTCGACTCGGCCGTGCCGGCGCCGCCGGAGATGATCGCCCCGGCATGGCCCATCCGGCGGCCCGGCGGGGCTGTGCGACCCGCGATGAAGGCCGCCATCGGCTTGCGCACCTCGCGCTGTACGAACGCCGCCGCCTTCTCCTCCTCGTCGCCCCCGATCTCGCCGATCATGACGATCGCTTCGGTCTCCGGGTCCTGGTTGAACAGGTCGAGGATGTCGATGAAGCTCGTGCCGACGATCGGGTCGCCGCCGATCCCGACACAGGTCGACTGGCCGATGCCGGCATCGGTCATGGCCTGGACGACCTCGTAGGTGAGCGTGCCCGAGCGGCTGACAAGGCCCACCGACCCGGCACGGTGGATGTCGCCCGGGATGATGCCGACCTTCGCGCCGCCGACCGAGGTCGCGCCCGGACAGTTGGGGCCCACCAGGCGCACGCCCTGCTGGCGGAGGACGTGGTAGACGGCGAGCATGTCGAGCGCGGGGATCCCCTCGGTGATGCAGAAGACGAGGCCGATCCCCGAGAAGGCCGCCTCGAGGATCGCGTCCGGCGCGGCGGACGCCGGGACGAAGATGCAGCTCGTGTTGGCGCCGGTCTCGCGGACCGCCTCTGTCACGGTGTCGAAGACCGGGACCAGTCCGTCGAGCGCGGCCTGGCCGCCCTTGCCCGGCGTCACGCCGGCGACGACGTTCGTGCCGTATTCGAGCATCGCCAGCGAGTGGAAGGTGCCCTCGCGCCCGGTGATGCCCTGCACGAGCAGCCGGGTGTCGCGGTTGACGAGGATCACGCCGCGCCACCCTGGCGGGCGGCCGCGACGGCCTTGACGGCGGCGTCGTCGAGCGAGTCGGCGGTGATGAGGCTCGCCCTGGCCAGGATGGCCTGGGCCTCCGCCGCGTTGGTGCCGACAATGCGAACCACCATCGGCACCTCTCGGGTCAGCGTCTCGCGCGCCTCGACGATGCCGCGTGCGACCTCGTCGCCGCGGGTGATCCCGCCGAAGATGTTGACGAGGATCGCCCGCACGTTCGGGTCATCGAGGATGATCCCGAATGCGGCGGCCACCCGGTCCGCCTTGGCGCCGCCGCCGATGTCGAGGAAGTTGGCCGGCTCGCCGCCGGCGAGCTTGACCAGGTCCATGGTCGTCATCGCCAGGCCGGCGCCGTTCACCATGCAGCCGATGCTGCCGTCGAGCTTGATGAAGTTGATGCCCGCCTCGCGCGCCGCCGTCTCGGAACGCTCCTCCTCGTTGAGGTCGCGCATCTGCTCGAGATCGGGGTGGCGGAAGAGGCCCGATTCGTCGAGCACGACCTTGGCGTCCAGGGCGAGCAGCCGGCCGTCGCGGGTCACGGCCAGCGGATTGATCTCGGCGAGGTCGGCATCGGACTCGACGAAGGCGGCATGCAGGCCACGGAGGGTGGTGGCGAAGTCTCGGCGCAGGTCGGCCGGGATGCCGAGGAAGAAGCTCACGCGGCGGATGTCGTGGTCACGAAGGCCGAGGAGCGGATGGAGGGGAAGGCGGAGGATCGCCGCGGGGTTCGTCCGCGCGGTCTCCTCGATCTCCACGCCGCCCTCGGCGCTGCCGATGACGCTGATCGCCTTCGCGGCTCGGTCGAGGATGAGGCCAAGGTAGAACTCCTGCGCGATGTCGGCGGCGGGCGCGACCAGCACGGTCCGTACCGTGATTCCCTTGATCTCCATGCCCAGGATGGCGGCCGCGCGATCCTCCGCCTCGGCGGGGTTCGCCGCCAGCCTCACGCCGCCCGCCTTGCCGCGGCCGCCGACGAGCACCTGGGCCTTGACCACGACCGGGCCGCCGATCCGCTCCGCCGCCGCTCGCGCCTCGGCGGGGGTCGTGGCAGTCTCGCCGGCCAGCAGCGGCACCCCGTACCGCGCGAGGATCTCCTTTGACCGGTACTCCTGGAGCTTCATCGACTCTCCTGCGCTGCGGGCCGCCCTCGCCGGCGCGCGCACTCGACCGGGGCAGCAGCCGGGGCGGGGTGCCCGAATTGTACCGGGGCCGTTCGCCCGCACGCGGCGCCGATGGCGACGATCGGCCTAGACTGCGCGCCGTACGCCGCCGCCGTCCCCGGCATCGAGTCCTCGCGACCAGGAAGGATCACCCTTCGCAGTGAGCTACGCGGTCACCCTGATCCCAGGCGATGGCATCGGTCCGGAGCTCGCCGATGCGACTCGGCGCGTCCTCGAGGCGACCGGCATCGGCTTCGACTGGGACGTCCAGCCGGCCGGCGAGGCGACGATCGCCAGCGAGGGCACGCCGCTGCCGGATCGCGTGATCGAGTCGATCCGGCGCACCGGGGTGGCCATGAAAGGGCCGATCACGACCCCGGTCGGCTCGGGGTTCCGCAGCGTCAACGTCGGGCTGCGCCTGGCGCTCGAGCTGTACGCGAATGTCCGGCCCGCCCGCTCCATGGCTGGCGTCGTGACCCGCTACGAGAACGTGGACCTCATCATCGTCCGCGAGAACACCGAGGACCTGTACGCCGGGATCGAGCACCGCGTGGGCCCGGACGCAGCCGAGAGCATCAAGATCATCACGCGCGCCGCCAGCCAACGGATCGCGCGCTACGCATTCGAATACGCGCTGCGCAACGGGCGGCACAAGGTGACCGCGGTCCACAAGGCGAACATCATGAAGCTCTCCGACGGCCTCTTCCTGGAGAGCTGCCAGCAGGTCGCCGCCGAGTACGAGGGACGTGTCGCCTTCGAGGACCGGATCGTCGACAACATGTGCATGCAGCTCGTCCAGAAGCCTGAGCTCTACGACGTGCTGGTCCTGCCGAACCTGTACGGCGACATCGTCAGCGACCTGTGCGCCGGCCTGGTCGGTGGGCTCGGCGTCGCGCCCGGCGCGAACATCGGCGAGAAGGCCGCGGTCTTCGAGCCGGTCCACGGATCCGCACCCAAGTACGCCGGCCAGAATCGCGCCAACCCCACGGCTCTCATCCTCAGCGCGGCGCTCATGCTCCGCCACCTGGGCGAGATGTCAGCCGCCGATGCCGTCGAGTCCGCGGTCCGCGGCGTGATCGCCGAGGGACGGACGGTCACGCACGACCTGGGAGGGAGCGCCGGCACCAGGGAGTTCGCTGACGCGGTCGCGGCGCGGGTGCAGGGCTAGCCTCCGACCTCGCGCGCTAGAATCGGCCGCGACCGTCGCCCGCCAGCGGGTTGCGGACGGCGCCCCATCGGTACGGCAGGAGAGGCTTGCGGGTGACCCTGTTCAGGTATCGGATCAGCTGGGCCGAGCTGGCCTGGATCGGTCACCGGCTCTCGGGCATCGGGGTCGTCGTGTACCTGTTCGTCCACATCGTCGAGACGAGCATGGTCACCCTGGGGCCCGGCCCGTACAACGTGGCGCTCAGCCTCTTCCACAACCTCCCCGCGCGCCTGGGCGAGATCCTGCTGATGGCCGCGCTCGTCTACCATTCGCTCAACGGGCTGCGGGTGATCGCCATGGACTTCTGGCCCGGCCTGACGACCCTGTACCGGCCGCTGACGTACGCGGTCGTGGTCGTCACCGTGATCGCCATGATCCCGCTGGGCCTGATCATGATCACGCCGTACGCCCCCTGGGGCCACGCATGAGGCTCGCCGCATGACCCGCCAGCGGACGATCTACGTGTCTGGCGCCGACCCCTCACGGGACGCCCACGCCAGGCCGACCAACCCAGGCTTCGAGCGCTTCATGTGGTACTTCATGCGCCTCTCGGGGCTCGCACTCGTCATCCTGGCCATGGGGCACATGATCATCATGCACGTCCTCGTGCAGCTCTCCGGGCAGGAGGTGAACTTCGCCTTCGTCACGAGCCGGTGGGGGACGCCGTTCTGGCGCATCTACGACTTCCTCCTCCTGGTCCTGGCCCTCATCCACGGCGTCAACGGCACACGGATCGTGCTCGGCGACTTCGTCCGCCGCGGCGGGCTGCGGACCACGCTGCTGGTGGGCCTGGCCGCGGTCACCGTGGTCTGGATGGTGCTCGGCATGGTGGTGATCATCGGCTTCGACCCGGCGACCGCCGGGGCGAGCAGCGTCAGCCCGTTCGCGAAGTAGCCCGATGCTGACCGTCCCGCGCGTCGCCTCTCCTCCGGGCCTGAACGTCCACGACCTCGACGCGGTGATCGTCGGCGCCGGTGGCGCCGGGCTGTATGCGGCGCTCGAGCTCAAGAAGGACCTCGGCCCGACAGCGCGAGTGGCCGTAGTCAGCAAGCTCTACCCGAGCCGATCCCACACCGGCGCCGCCCAGGGCGGGGTCTGCGCCGCGCTCGGCAACACGGAGGAGGACCACTGGGAGTGGCACTGGTTCGACACCGTCAAGGGCGGCGACTATCTCGTCGACCAGGACGCCGCCGAGGTCATGTGCCGCGACGCGATCGAGACGATCATCAACCTCGAGCACCTGGGGATGCCATTCGACCGCACTCCCGAAGGGCTCATCGACCAGCGGCGCTTCGGCGGGCACAGCCGCAACTACGGCGAGGCACCGGTCCGGCGCTCGTGCTATGCCGCCGACCGGACCGGGCACGCCATCCTGCACACCCTCTACCAGCAGTGCATCCGCCACGACGTCACGTTCTACGACGAGTTCCAGGTGCTCGACCTCCTCATGCCAAACGGATCCGATGGCGCCGTAACCGGCGTCCTGGCCCTCGAGCTGGCGACGAGCGAGATCCACACCTTCCGCGCTCGCGCCGTGCTGTTCGCCACCGGCGGCTTCGGGAAGATGTTCAAGGTGACGACCAACGCCCACACCCTGACCGGGGACGGGGTCGCCATCCCGTACCGACGTGGCCTGCCGCTGGAGGACATGGAGTTCTACCAGTTCCACCCCACCGGGATGTACCGGCTCGGCTTCCTCCTCTCGGAGGCGATGCGCGGGGAGGGCGGGTTCCTCGTCAACGATCGGGGCGAGCGATTCATGGAGCGCTATGCGCCCACGATGAAGGACCTCGCCAGCCGGGACGTCGTGAGCCGCTCGATCTATCTCGAGATCGCCGAGGGGCGGGGGATCGGCGGCAAGGATTACGTCTACCTCGACGTGCGGCACCTGGGCGACGAGGTTCTCAACAAGAAGCTGCCGGACATGACCGGCTTCATCAAGACCTACTTCGGGCTCGACCCGCTCCACGACCTGGTCCCCATCCAGCCCACCGCGCACTACGCCATGGGCGGCATCCCGACCGACATCGACGGCCGCGTTCTCGGCGCGGTGACCGACGGCCGGCAGGCCGTGGTGCCCGGCTTCTACGCCGCGGGGGAGTGCGCCTGCGTGAGCGTCCACGGCGCGAACCGCCTCGGTACGAACTCGCTGCTCGACCTGCTCGTGTTTGGGCGCCGAGCGGGGATGTCGATGGCCCAGGACCTGCGCGGATCGCTCGTGTCCGAGGCCGGAGCGTCGGACTCGGTCGCCGAGCGCACCACCGGGGAGCGCGTGCGGGCGCTCCTGAGCAGCGCCGGCGGGGAGCGTCCGGCTGCTATCCGCACCGAGCTCCAGGAGCTCATGTTCACCAAGTGCGGCGTCTTCCGCACCGAGCAGCTCCTCACCGAGGCGCGGGATGGCATCGCCGCCCTGAAGGAGCGGGCCGGGCATCTGCACGTCGAGGACAAGGGCTGCCGGTACAACACCGACCTGGGCGAGGCGCTCGAGCTCGGCTTCCTGCTCGACTGCGCCGATGCCGCGGTCGCCTCCGCGCTGGCACGCACGGAGAGTCGGGGCGCGCACGCGCGCGAGGACTTCCCGGACCGCAACGACACGGAGTGGCTGCGCCATTCGCTCGCCTTCGCCGATCCGGCCGGCGGGCAGCCACGCCTCGACTACAAGCCGGTGGTGGTCACCAGGTTCGAGCCAAAGGCGAGGGTCTACTGATGCCGGCGAGCAGTCGAGGCTCTCGATGACCCACGAGCCGAGCTCCGGACCAGTCCTGGCGCCCCCGCCATACCGATTCCCGCGCGAGCCGGGCAATTTCCTGCACTGGGCATCCGCGCGCGAGCTGCTCGAGGCGTCGCGATACTACTGGCTGGCGACCACACGACCCGACGGTCGCCCATACCTGACTCCGCTGTGGGGCGTCTGGATCGATGACGTCCTGTACCTCGACGGAGCACCCACGACGCGCTGGGCTCGGAACCTCGCGGCGAATCCGGCAGCGACGATCCACGTCGGTGACGGCAACGAAGTGGTCATCGTGGACGGTGTGGTGGACGACGTCACGACGGAAGAGGGCCTGGGGGCGCAGATCGTCGAGGCATGGTCGGCGAAGTACGCCATGGCCGTCCCCAATCCTGTCGGCGACGGCGTGCTGCGCCTGCAGCCGCGGGTCGCACGAGCCTGGAGCCACGAGAGTCTCCATGATGGGGCGCGCTTCACGTTTCCGGCGGACCGATGATGGTGGACGTGCGGCTGCGCATCCGGCGCTTCAACCCCGAGCTCGACGCCGATGCCCACTGGGAGGAGTACTCGCTCGAGGCCGAGCCGTCCGACCGGGTTCTTGACCTGCTGCATCAGGTGAAGTGGTACCGGGACGGCACGCTGACCTTCCGCCGGTCGTGCGCCCACGGCGTCTGCGGATCCGACGCGATGCTCATCAACGGTCGCAATCGGCTCGCCTGCGAGTACCTCGTCAAGGACGCCGGGAAGAGGATCACCGTCGAGCCATTGCGGGGCGTGCCGGTCGTCAAGGACCTGCTCGTCGACATGACCGACTTCTTCGCCAAGTACCGCTCGGTCATGCCGTACCTCGTGAACGACGAGGTGCCCGAGGACGGCAAGGAGCGGCGCCAGAGCCAGGCCGATCGGGCGCTCTACGAGGACACCTCGCGATGCATCCTCTGCGCAGCCTGTACGACCGGATGCCCGGTCTTCTGGACGAACCCCGACTACGTCGGGCCCGCGGCAATCGTCAACGCCCACCGCTTCATCGCCGACAGTCGCGACCATGCTCACGAGGAGCGGCTCCAGATCATGGCCGACGCGGACGGCGTCTGGCGCTGCCGGACCGTCTTCAACTGCGTGGAGGCATGCCCGCGCGGCATCAACATCACGCGCGCCATCCTCGAGGTGACCCGGGAGATCCAGCAGGCTTCGCGTGAGTGAGACGGGCCGATCCGCCGCGCCGAGCGCGGCTCGCCATCGGCGCCTGCTGATTCACACCGATGGCGCTGCCCGTGGCAATCCGGGACCTGCCGGGCTGGGCGCCATCCTGCGTGACGCCGAGACGGGGGAGACGCTCGCAGAGCTGGCGACCTTCCTTGGGGTGCGGACGAACAACTACGCCGAGTGGACCGCGGTCGAGGCCGCGCTCGAGGAGGCACGGCGGCTCGGTGCCACCCATGTCGACCTGCGGATGGACTCCGAGCTGGTGGCCCGCCAGATCAGCGGCATCTATCGGGTCAAGCACGCAGACCTCAAGCCGATCCACGCGCGGGTCATGCTGCTGCTCGCCGGCTTCGAGGGCTATACCGTGGGTCACGTGCCGCGGGAGCTCAACAAGGACGCCGACCGGCTGAGCAACGTCGCGATCGACCAGCCGACGTCGATCCGGTAGGTCGGCCGACCGGCTGGCGTCCGAACGGGCGTTCGAATCGATACAATGGTCGTCCCTGGAGGCGGCCGGACGGCCGCGGGCGCGATCGTCGAAAGGCGGCGCTCGAGGAAAGTCCGAGCTCCATAGAGCAGGTTCGCGGGTAACGCCCGTCCGCCGCGAGGCGAGGACCAGCGCCACAGTGACGATGCCCGGGCCGCGAGGCCGGGGAGTGAAACGCGGCAAGCTCGAGCCGGAGCAAGACCGAATAGGAGGGCGAAAGGCGGCGTTCGCGCCGCAGCAGGTGGCTCGCTCAGCCCTCGGGTAGGTCGCACAGATGGATGGCCGTCACCGGGCCGATGGCGACATCGGCGCGGGACAGAACTCGGCTTACAGGCCGCTCTCCAGGGATATCAGTCCTCGTCCGCTCGCCAGACCGTCGTGGCGGTGCAGGCGTTGCAGATCGGGCGCGCCTCGTCCATGGTCCCCAGCGGGAGCGGGTGCTCGGGACCTCCGAGCAGGCAGGCCACCTGGACGAGACCGCCATCGGGCCCCGGCAGGATCGCCACGTGGCGCACCCGGCAGCGCCGGATCCGCCCCGCGCGCGGGGTCGCAACCCGTGCTGCCGCGTCGATCGGTTCCAGCGCCATCGGTTCCCATCTCGTTCGCATGCCCACAGGAGGCGAGATCTCGCCACCGCTAGCCTATTGGCGGTGAGGGGCTGCCTCAATGGCGCGTTGGTACCCCCGGGGGACCACCACTCCGCCCTGCCGTTCTCGCGAACGGGACGCTAGACTCAGGCTGACGCTCACCGACGATGAGCATTGAGCGCGCTCACAGCGGAGGAGCCTGGTTGTTCGGACGGCGCAAGCGCGAAGAGGAGCAGGAGGAGTCGGCCCGCGAGGCGGAACGACGCGCGCTCTTCGAGGAGCTGGCCAAGCGGCCGGACACCGTCTGCCCCTTCCTGGGCCTCGCCGCGGAGCGCGCCGGCTACCGCCCGGAACCCAATGCCGAGCACCGCTGCTACGCGTTCGGGGATCCCGCGACGCTCTCCGACGAGCAGCAGCGGCACGTCTGCCTCGAACGCGGCTATTCCAACTGTCCGCGGTACCTCCGGGGCGTACTCGTCATCCCGACCGAGGAGCTCGAGGCGCTGCGCCGCCCGCAGGCCGCGGCACCACCACCCCCACCGCCGCCGGTGCGCGCCGCACGGGGCGGGGGAGGCCGCCGCTGGATCATCCTGCCGCTCCTGCTGGTTCTCCTGGCCGCGGCGGCCGGCGGGGGGTTCTACCTCGTGAACAACCCGGGGCTTGTCGGCATCGGTCACTCTCCGACCCCGGGCGCATCCGCCGTGTCGAGTGCGGTGGCCTCGACCGTTCCCACCCCGCCGCCGAGCGCCACGCTGCCTGTCGGGACACCCACGCCGCTGCCGACGCCGACAACCGGCGCGGTATTCGTCGGCTACTGGGTGGAGGTGGCCCCGCAGACCTACGAGGTCTTCCACGTCGACCCATCGGGCGCGATCACGGATACCCTCTCAACGAGCTTCGCGAACTACTCGCACGCCACGGTTCAACGCGTGGTCGCGGCCAACGGACTCATCCACTGGCGTGCCATTGATGCGCTCACTGGCTGGTCCTATGTAAAGGATCGGTCCGGGCCGTTCCAGATCTACAAGATCTACCACTCGCCCGACGGCTCGACGAGCGGCGTCCTGGTCCCCCCCAGCCAGACCTGATCCCCGTCCGGTGGCGATGCCGCCGACGATCTCGCGCGCCGCGCTCATGACCGCCTTCCGATCCGCTTCGGCCTGACGACCCAGGCATCGAGCGCGCCCGGCCAGCGAGCGCCCGAACCGGGAGCGCCCGAAACCCCTGGGTTGCAAGGCCCGCTTCGGCCCGGATCGGACCGCATGCGGTCGGCTGGTTGATGGCCCGGGCACCGCCGAACAGCGGGCAGTACGAAAGATCCACCCGGGATGTGACGAAATCCCTTGACGGGCAGGATGCGGCCTGTAGAATGGCGGCCTGTGGGTTCAAGTGGGGCCAAATGGGGAGTCGTGGTAGATCACTCGCATGGCACCGTCACCCTCCTTCCTCACCGGCGAGTTCCGGCATGCGATCGACGACCGTGGTCGGATCGCCATCCCGGTCCGCTTCCGGCTGCGGCTCGCCGAGGGAGCGACGCTGGCCCGCTGGCTGGACCACTGCCTCGGCGTCTTCCCGGCGGAGGAATGGAGCTCGCTTGCCGAGAAGATCCGCGCGCTGCCGATGACGAACCCGGCCGCCCGCGAGTTCGCCCGGTTCATGTCCTCAGGAGCGGTCGACGTCGAGCTCGACAAGCAGGGCCGGCTGCTGGTGCCGTCCTACCTGCGCGAGTACGCGGGCCTGTCGGAAGGCGAGGTCGTCGTGGTGGGCGCCCTCAACCGGCTCGAGATCTGGGCGCCATCGGCATGGCAGCCCTACCGGGCCCGGATCGAGGGCGCGCCGGAGGAGCTGGCTGCTCACCTGCAGGACCTCGGGATCTAGGCCGCGCGACGCCATGACGCACGTCGTGCCGCCCCATTCGATGCGTCTCCGGGCCGATCGGCCCGCCATCCGACCTGAGAGGTGCGGTCCATGGGAGAAGGGCACCTGCCGGTCCTCGTCGAGGAGGTCCTCGACCTCCTGGCGCTCGGGACGGGCAGCTCCGTGGCTGACTGCACGGTGGGTGGCGGTGGGCACGCCGAGCGGATTCTGGAGACGACGTCGCCGGATGGTCGCCTGCTCGGCCTCGACGCCGATCGGGCGGCCATCGCGGAGGCGTCCGACCACCTGGCGCGGTTCGGCGACCGTGTCGAGCTGCGCCAGGCCAACTTCTCGTCGCTTCTCGATGTCGCCACGCGTGCCGGGTTCGTCCCGCTCGATGCCGTCCTCTTCGACCTGGGCCTCTCGAGCTATCAGCTCGCCGACCCGCAGCGTGGCTTCAGCTTCGCCAGCGAGTCGGCGCCGGACATGAGATTCGATGAAGAAGCTGGTCTTTCGGCCCTCGATCTCATCGACTCCACCACGGAGCGAGAGCTCGCCGGAATTCTCTCGACGTTTGGTGAGGAACGCCGTGCAGGCCGTGTCGCGAAGGCGATCCTGGCGGCGCGCCAGGAGGGTCGGCTGATGAGCGCTGCCGACCTTGCTGAAGTCGTCGGCGCCGCGGTGGGCAGCCGTGGCCGCGCCGATGCCGGCCGCATTCACCCGGCCACCCGCACCTTCCAGGCGCTGCGCATCGCGGTCAACCGCGAGCTCGAGGTGCTCGGCTCGGGACTGGCCGGCGCGCTAAGCGCACTCCGCCCCGGCGGGCGGCTCGCCGTCATCAGCTACCACTCGGGCGAGGATCGGATCGTCAAGCGCTTTCTGGCGCGCGAGAGCCGGGACTGCGTCGAGGATCCGTTGCCGCCGGTCTGCACCTGCGGCCACAAGGCGCAGCTGCGCCTCATCACCAAGGGCGTCGTCACGCCGGCCGAGACCGAGGTCGGACGGAATCGCCGCGCCCGCAGCGCCCGGCTGCGGGTGGCCGAGAAACTCGCGCTCAGCTGAGCGTCCCAACCGCATCGCTCCAACGGAGGAGAGCATCCATGAGCCGAGGACGACCCCGCCACCAGGCCAGCCGGCGCCGCACCTACAGCGCCCGGCAGCGCGAGCTGAAGGACCGCCGGGGGCAGCTCGCTCTCGAGCAGCCGACCTGGCTCGAGGAGAGCGTGAGCTTCGAGATCGACGAGGGACTCGACTTCGAGTCACCGACTTCCTGGGGGGTCCGCCTGCACGGTCGCCCCACCGCCGCCTGACCGATGGCGGTCATCGGTGCCCGCCCCGCGACCGGGATCGGGATCCTGGGTCGCCGCTCCCGCCCCAGGCCCGTCCGCGTCCCAGAGCCCGTGCGCGCCCGTCATCTCGGCGCCGAGCGGCGCCAGCGGCAGCGCAGCATCGCCGGCATCCTGGTGGCCATCGCCGCCGCGGCAGGGGTGGCACTCTTCTACCTGTCGCAGTCGACCAACGTTGCTGCGGTGGGCTATGAGATCGACGAGCTGCGGGGCCAGATCACCGCGTTGAGGGCCGACCAGCAGCAGCTCGAGCTCCAGATCGGTGCGGCCAGGGCGCCGATCCAGATCCTGCAGCGCGCGACTCACCAGCTGGGGCTCACCCCGCTCGACTCCAGCGCGGTCATGTTCGTGGTTCCACGGGGCGGCGTCGCAGCCGCCAGTCCATCGCCAGACACCACCAAGTAAGCATCCGGGCGCCCGCGAGGGGCCCGCCGGAGACGCCATGCTCGCCAGGACCGATAGCCGCGCCCGAGCCCTCTTCCTGCTGGTCGTTTTGGCGGTCGTGGCCGGCGCCATCGGCGGTCGCCTGGCCTGGTGGCATGTCGTCGAGCACGACCGCCTGTCCGCGATGGCCGCCGAGCAGCTCGCCCAGAACGAGGCCATCCCTGCCGAGCGCGGCACCATCCGCGACGCCCGCGGCCAGCTGCTGGCGACATCGGTCCAGGTCTATTCGGTCTATGCCATCCCGCCGCAGGTGACCGACCCGGAGAGCGAAGCCGCGGTCCTTGCTGGCCTCCTCCACCTATCGCGGGAGGAGATCCTGGCGCGGCTCAGTGGCGGGAAAGCGTGGATCTGGCTCGAACGCCGAGTCGCGCCATCGGTCTCGAACTGGATCCGCATGCTGAATCTCCCCGGCATCGGCCTGATCCCCGAGACGACGCGGGTCTACCCGACCACCGGCGCGGCGCCGGGCTCGACGATGGCCGCCCAGCTCATCGGCTACGTGAACCTCGATGGGACCGGGCAGTATGGCGTCGAGGGTGCCGAGAACAAGCTCCTGGCAGGGCAGGCAGGGCACATCGTCGCGCAGGAGGACGTCGCCGGACGGCAGATCGCCGACTCCGTGCGGCTCGACCTCAACCCGGTCAACGGGGCCGACCTGACCTTGACGATCGACTCCGGGGTCCAGCAGCTGCTCGAGGCGCAGTTGTACGACACGTACGTGAAGAACCACGCGCAGGGCGCGACCGGCATCGTCATGGACGTCCACACCGGCGCGATCCTGGCGATGGCCAGCTTCCCGACCTTCAACAGCAACAATTACGCGTCGACCGATCCGGCCCTCTTCAACAACCCGGCGGTCGCCGACCCCTACGAGCCGGGGTCGGTCATGAAGGCCTTCACGCTCGCTGCCGCCTTCGACGCCGGCGCGATCACCACCGATACCAGGGTCCTCGACAACAACGATCTCACCCTTCGCGGCGTCCGGATCGAGAACGCCGATCGGTTCACCCACCCGTGGGGCCACGGCATGATCACGCCGCAGCAGGTGCTCCAGCTCTCGAACAACAACGGCGCGGCGCGGATCGGGCTCAAGCTCGGCGGCGAGAAGCTCTATCAGGCCTTCCGTCGCTTCGGGTTTGGCCAGCCGACCGGCATCGACCTGTACGGAGAGGTCGGCGGCACGGTGTGGGACCCGGCCAGCCCGGACGCGTCGGGTGACCTGACCACCGCGCAGAACGCGTTCGGCCAGGGGCTCACTGTGACCGCCACCCAGCTGGTGGCCGGTTACGCCGCCATCGCCAACGGCGGCACGATGGTCACCCCCCACGTCGTGGCCGGCTGGACCGATGCCTCCGGCACGTACCACCCCACGCCGTTGCCCAAGGGCGAGCGGGTGATGCGCCCCGAGACCTCGGCGACCGTCATGAAGCTGCTGCTCGGTGCGATCGACGGCGGCATCGCCAACGGTGCCTCGGTGCCGGGGTATTCGATCGCGGGCAAGACCGGAACCGCCGAAATCGCCGGCCCGGTGAAGGTCCGCGACGCGAACGGCAACCTCGTGACGCGGATGCACTACATGCCGGGGTGGATCGACTCGTCGTTCATCGGGGTCTATCCGGCCAGCCATCCGCAGCTGGTGACCCTGATCCTCATCCACCGACCCGTGACATGGGGACGCTACCTGGTGGTGCAGCGGCCGGAGATCGTCTTCCACCAGCTGGCCCCGAAGATCCTCGACTACCTCGGCATCCCACCCGACCGGCCATCGGCGACCGTTGCGGCCGTCGCGACCGTCGCGACCCACTGAGGCTGATAGACTCCGGTGCGAATCTCCGCAGGGTGCCGCGTGCCACCGACGATTCGCATCGAGGACCTGCTGGCCGTCACCCATGGCCGCCTCCTCGCCCCGACAACCGTCTCGTCCTTCGCGGGCGCCAGTGTCGACTCTCGGAAGATCCTCCCCGGCTCCCTCTTCGTCGCCCTGCGTGGCGAGCGGTCCGATGGCCATCGGTTCGTCGGGGAGGCGGTGGACGCCGGAGCCGTGGCGGCCCTCGTCGAGCGCCCGGCCGCGCCGGCGCCCCCGGCTGGCGCCGCGCTCGTCCAGGTCACTGACGCGCTGCTGGCCCTCCAGGATCTCGCGGCCTGGTGGCGTGCCCGGTTCCGCGTCCGGGTGGTGGGGGTCACCGGTTCGACCGGCAAGACCCTGGCCAAGGAGGTCATCGCCGACGTCCTGTCGCGAGCGTACCGCGTCCTGCGCAACGAGGGCAACCTCAACTCGGAGAGCGGCCTGCCGATGACCCTCCTCAACCTCGAGCCGGCCCACGAGCTGGCCGTGCTCGAGATGAGCATGTACACGCTCGGCGAGATCGCCCGACTGGCCGAGATCGCGCAGCCGGAGGTCGGGGTTGTGCTGGCCGTCCATCCCACTCACCTCGAGCGGGCAGGGAGCATCGAGCGCATCGCGCAGGCCAAGTCGGAGCTGCCGGCGGCGCTCCCGGAGGATGGCCTGGCCGTCCTGAACGCCGACGACCCGCGAGTCGTCGCCATGGCGCGGGTGACCGCCGCGACGGTGCAGACCTTCGGGCTCGGCCCGGATGCGCAGGTGCGCGCGGTCGACGTCGTGAGCCGCGGCGTGGCCGGGACCGAATTCACGCTCGAGGCTCCGTGGGCCAGGCGGCGCCTGCGCAGTGGCACTCCCGGCCGGCACCTCGTTCCGCACGCTCTGGCCGCGGCGGCCGTCGCCCACTGGTTCGATCTGCCGATCGACGAGGTGGCCGCCGGGCTGGCAGCCGGAAGCAGGGCAGCGCATCGGATGGCGGTCGGGGAGACGGCGAGCGGTGCGGTGCTCATCGACGACACGTACAACGCCGCGCCGGTTTCGGTCCGGGCGGCGCTCGAGTTCCTGGCGGAGACGCCCGTCGCGGTCGGGCGGCGTCGGCTGGCGGTGCTCGGCGACATGCTCGAGCTCGGCCCCGACGAGGAGGCGCTCCATCGGGAGATCGGTGCGTTCGCGGCGGGCATCCTCGATGGCCTGGTCGCGGTTGGGCCGCGCGGGGCCTGGATCGCCGACGCAGCACGCTCGGCAGGGCTGCGCAGGGTGGCCACGGCGGACGACGCGGACCAGGCGATCGCCGTGGCCGAGCGAGAGCTGGCGCCCGGTGTCGGCGACCTGCTGCTCGTCAAGGGCTCGCGCGGCGTCGAGCTCGATCGCCTGGTGGGGGCGCTGGTCGCGGAAGTGGCGACGTCGGTCCATGGCGGAGGCGCGCGATGCTGACGATCCTGCTCGCCCTGCTGCTCGCCTTCGGCGGCGTGGTCGCGCTCGGGCCGGTCTATATCGGCCTGCTACGCCGCCTCGGCTTCGGCAAGCAGATCCGGGTCGACGGGCCACAGGGACACCTCAGCAAGGCCGGCACGCCGACGATGGGCGGCATGCTCATGGTGGTCGTGGTGATGTTCCTGGCCATGGCGATGCGGATCGAGGACGTCAGCACCCTCACCCCGATGCTCACCCTGGTCGGGGTCGGCATCCTCGGGGCGATCGACGACTACGTCAACGCGCAGACGGGGATCGGGATGCGTGGGCGCTGGAAGCTCATCTGGCAGACCGTCGTCGCCGTGCTGGCCGCGTGGTACATCCAGCGCCACTTCGCCATCGGCTCCATCAACGTGCCGCTTGTCGGGCGCGCGGACGTGGCACCCATCGTCTTCATCCTGTTCGTGGCCTTCGTCATCGTGGCCATGAGCAACGGCGTCAACCTGACCGACGGGCTCGACGGCCTGGCGGGCGGGGTCCTCATCTTCAGCTTCGTTGCCTACCTGCTCATCGCCCTGGTGGCGGTCCCGGAGCTCAAGGCCTCGCAGCCGAACCTGGCCGTCTTCTGCGCCCTGGTCATCGGCGCGCTCATGGGCTTCCTGTGGTTCAACGTCCACCCCGCGCAGCTGTTCCTGGGCGACTCGGGGGCGCTGGGCCTCGGGGCCACGCTCGCGGTGGTGGCGACGATCTCCGGCCAGCTCGTGCTGCTGGCGCTCATCGGCGCCGTCTTCGTGGCGGTCACCCTGTCCGTCGTCCTCCAGGTCGCCTCGTTCAAGCTGCGTGGGCGGCGGATCTTCCGGATGGCCCCGCTCCACCATCATTTCGAACTCATCGGCTGGGCGGAGGAGAAGATCACGATCCGCTTCTGGATTGTCTCCGCGCTGGCGGCCCTGCTCGGCTTCTCCGTCTTTCTCGCCAGTGTGAACGGGCTCTAGGTGGACCGATGATGACCGACCTCCGCCGCACGCGGTCCCGTGCCGACCTCGCCGGGCGCCGGGCGCTGGTGCTCGGCCTGGCCCGCTCCGGCGTGGCGGCGGCGCGTTACCTTGCCGATGCCGGCGCCGAGGTCGCCGCGTATGACCGCCGTCCTGCCAGCGACCTGGCCGATGCAGTCGCCGGGCTCGCGGGGCGACGGGTGCGCCTGGCGCTCGGGGTCGGCGAGGCGCAGGCGCGCGCGCTCGTGGACGATGCCGACCTGCTCCTCACCTCGCCGTCCATCTCGACGCGCTTCCCGACCACGGACAGATGGCTCCGTGAGGCGCTCGCCGGTGCCGAGGCTCGCGGCGCGGAGCTGGTCAGCGAGGTCGAGCTCTTCCTGCGGCTGACCCGGGCCCGGGTACTGGGCGTCACCGGCACGAAGGGCAAGACGACCACCACCTCGCTTCTCGGGGCGATCTTCGAGACGGCCGGGGTGGCGCACGCGGTCGGCGGGAACATCGGGCAGCCGCTCATCGAGCGCGTGGACGAGCTGGACGAGGCGAGCTGGGCGATCCTCGAGCTGTCCGAGCTCCAGCTGCCGACGATCACCCGCGGCGCCGACCTCGCGGTCTACACGAACATCCTCGCCGATCACCTCGACCGCCACGGGTCGGTGGAGGCCTACCGCGCCGTGAAGGCGCGCCTCGCCGAGCTCTCCGATGCGGCCGGCGGGGAGGTGGTCCTCGACGCCGACGACCCGGGCTGTGTCGACCTCGGAGCCCGGCTGAGGGGTCCCCTCCACTGGTACGGGCTGGACGGCGCCGCGATCCTCGAGGCGACGCAGGTCGGCGGGGAGCTGTGGCTCGCCGGGGCGCCGCTCCTGCGGGTCGCCGAGGTGCCGCTGCCCGGGGCGCACATGCGCCGCAACGTCCTGGCCGCGGCGCTCGGCGCGCACCGGGCCGGGATCGCGGCGGAGGCCGTCGCCCGAGGCATCCGCGAGTTCCGCGGCGTCCCGCACCGCCTCGAGACGCTCGCGACGCGCGGCGGCGTGCGCTGGGTCAACGACTCGCAGGCCACCATCCCGGCCGCGGCGATCGCCGGGCTCGAGGCGTTCGCTCCCGCACCGGTGATCGTCATCGCCGGCGGCCAGGGGAAAGGGCTCGAGATCGCCGTGTTCGCCGACGCGATCGCGGCCGGCTGCCGCGCTGCAGTCCTCATCGGGGAGACGGCAGACGAGCTCGAGCGGCTGATCGGCGGCCGCGTCCCGGTGGCCCGCGCCGGATCGATGGACGAGGCGGTCGCCGCCGCAGCCACCCGTGCCCGACCGGGGGACGTCGTGCTCCTCTCGCCGGCGGCCGCCAGCTTCGACATGTTCGCCGACTACGCCGCCCGTGGCGATGCGTTCCGCCGCGCGGTGGCCGCGCTTCCGCCGGCGGACGCCGTCCTGCCGTCGGACGAGGCCGCCAGATGACCGCGGCAGCCATGAGCCGCGCGGCGACTCGTCGCAGGGAGCGTACCGGCGTCCAGCGCGAGCGCCACCAGCCGTCCTACCCGCTCCTCGTCGCGGTCGTCGGGCTCGTCGCGGCCGGCGTGGTGATGGTCTATTCGGCCTCGTCGGTGCGCGCCTACTTCTCGTCCGACGATCCGGCGACCTACGGGCTGCAGCAGCTCGTCTTCGCCGCCATCGGGCTGACGGGGATGTTCCTCGCCAGCCGCGCCGACTTCCGCTGGTTCCGCTACCTCGCCATCGTCGGCTACGTCGTCACCATGGCCCTCCTGGTGGCGGTGCTCATCCCGGGGATCGGCACCGCGGTGGCCGGCTCGCGGCGGTGGATCTTCCTCCCGGTCGTCGGCGGCTTCCAGCCGGCCGAGCTGGCCAAGCTGGCGATCGTCCTGTACCTCGCCCACTGGTTCGACCGGCGCGGCGCGGCAGCGCGCTCGTTCTGGAACGGCCTCGTGCCGTTCGCCCTGCTGGTGGCCCCCGGCTTCCTGCTCGTCGCGCTGGAGCCCGACCTCGGCACCGCGGGGGTTTACGTGGCCGCGACCCTGGCGGTCTTCTTCATGGCCGGAGCGAACCTCATCTACCTCGGCGCCATCGGCACCGCGGTCGGCGCCGCCGCGGCGTTCATGATCACCAGCACCCCGTACCAGCTGCAGCGGCTCGAAAACTTCCTCGACCCGTTCCGCGACCCCCTGCACTCGGGCTACAACGCAATCCAGTCGCTCATGGCCCTTGCCCTGGGCGGGATCACCGGGATGGGCCTCGGCGCCAGCCGCCAGAAGTTCCTCTACCTTCCGGCGCCATCGACCGACTTCATCTTCGCCATCATCGGCGAGGAGTGGGGCCTGGTCGGCACGCTCGTGGTCGTCGCCCTCTTCCTGGTCATCGCGTACCAGGGCTACCGGATCGCGATCACGGCGCCCGACACGTTCTCCGGGCTGCTGGCCTGCGGGATCACCACCTGGCTCGTCGTCCAGGCCTTCGTCAACATGGCCGTCGTCACCGCGCTGGCGCCGGTGACCGGCATCCCGCTGCCCTTCATCAGCTACGGCGGGTCGGCGCTCACCATCAACCTCGTGGCCGTCGGGATCCTGCTCTCGATCAGCCGCGAGACCACCCAGACAGGATCCTTGATCGATGCGGTGTTTGGTGTCGGGCGGCGGGACCGGCGGGCACATCTACCCCGCGCTGGCCGTCGCACAGGCGCTGCGCGACGCGCGGCCCGAACTTGACCTGAGCTACGTGGGCGGCGTCCGCGGGCTCGAGGGTCGCCTGGTCGGCGACAGTGGCCTGCTGCCCTACGAGCAGCTTGTCGTCCGCTCGCTGCGCACCGCAGGCCGCGACATCCACCTCGTCCTCGACCCCATCCGCGTCAGCCTCTCCGTCCCGCAGGCCTGGGCCATCCTGGGCCGGCTGCGCCCGGCCGCCATCTTCAGCACCGGCGGCTACCTGGCGCTGCCGCTTGTGCTGGCCGCGATGACCCGCAGCATTCCCACCCTGGTCTGGGAGGGGAACGTCATCGCCGGCCGCTCGACGCGGGCGGTCGGACGGCTGGCGACGCGAGTGGCCGTCTCCTTTCCCCCGACGCTGGCCGCGTTTCCGGGCCGTGCATTCGTCTCCGGCACGCCGATCCGCCCGTTCGCCGGGATCGACCGCGAGGCTGCGCGCGCGCGCCTTGGGGTCGGCACCGACGAGCGGCTCATGCTCGTCTTCGGCGGCTCGCAGGCGGTGGCGACCCTCAACGACGCCGTCCTCGGTGGCCTCGATCGCCTGCTGGACCGATGGCGCCTGCTCCACGTCGCGGGCGAGACCGGGATGACCGCCGCGCGCGAGGCGCGTGACCGGCTGCCCGCCGAGCTCCGGGACCGATACCGGCCGGAGCCGTTTCTCACCGACCTGATGGCCGATGCCCTCGTCGCGTCGGACCTCGTCGTCGGCCGCGCCGGATCGTCGACCTGCGCCGAGGTGGCGGCGGTGGGCGTCGCCTCGATCCTGGTTCCGTACCCGCATGCCGGGTCGCACCAGCGCGCGAACGCTGCCTGGCTCGGCGACCAGGGGGCGGCCGTGGTGGTCGCCGACGACGAGCTCACCGCGGCCCGCCTCGTGACGGAGGCCGAGCGGCTTCGCGACGACGATGCCCGCGCCTCGATCGCCGCCGCCGCCCGTTCGCTCGGCCGGCCCGACGCCGCGCGCATCCTCGCCGACGAGCTGCTGGCGATGGCCGATCGCCGGCCGCTCCCGTCGCTGGCCGGGGGGGCGCGATGACCCCGACGCGCGTCGCTCGGGCGGACACGGCCGCCCTCGCCCGCCTGGACGAGCTTGCCGCCGAGCGCGGGATGGCGCTCGGGCGGAACATCCTGCTCGGGCCGCTCACCACGCTAAGGGTCGGCGGCCCAGCCGACCGACTCGTCCTGGCGCGTGACCGTGAGGAGCTGCTCGCCACCCTGCGACTGGCCCGCGACGCGGCGGTCCCGTGCTTCGTGCTCGGCAACGGGTCGGACCTCGTGGTCGCCGATGCCGGGGTCCGCGGCTTGGTGGTGCGGAACCGGGCGCGGTCGGTCGCGATCGATGGCGCAGCCGTCAGGGCCGATGCGGGCGCGGCGATGGCGATGCTCGTGCGACGCACGGTGACCGCCGGGCTGGCGGGCCTCGAGTTCGGGATCAGCATACCCGGCACGCTCGGCGGCGCAGTCTGGGCCAACGCCGGGGCGCACGAGGGCGAGGTAGCCGGGATCGTGACCGGGATCGAGGCCTGGGACCCGGCCGAGGACCGCGTGGTATCGCTCGCTCCGCGGGACTGCGCCTTTGCCTACCGCGAGTCCCGCTTCAAGCATTCCGCCGAGGTCGTGCTCGGTGCCGATCTCGAGCTGCGGCCCGGCGACCCGGGCGCCTCTGCCCGTCTCGTCGCCGAGCATCGGGCCCAGCGCCAGGCGACCCAGCCGCTCGCCGACCAGAACGCCGGGAGCGTCTTTCGCAACCCGCCGGGCGACCACGCCGGGCGGCTCATCGAGGCGGCGGGCCTCAAGGGCCAGCGCATCGGCACGGCGAGCGTGAGCACCCTCCACGCCAACTTCATCGTCACCGACGGCGCGGGGAGGGCTGCGGACGTCCGCGCGCTGGCCGACCGCGTGCGGGCGGTGGTCGCGGAGCGGTTCGGGGTCGCGCTCGAGTTCGAGATCGTGTTCGCCGGCGACTGGTCGGACCAGGCGACGCTGTGAGCCGGCGGCTCCGGATCGGGATCATCGCCGGAGGGCGCTCCGCCGAGCACGAAGTGAGCGTCGCCTCGGCAGAATCGGTGCTGCGAGCGATTGATCGCGAGCGGTTCGAGCCATACCTCATCTACATCGGTCGCGACGGCGCCTGGCACCTGCCCGCCGGACCGGCGCCCGAGCTTGGCGAGGGCAGCCTGGCCGCGCTGCTCGGCGCCGAGACCCCGACCGGCCAGGTCGAGCGGCTCCGCGCGGCAGCCGACCCCGACGAGCGCCTGCCCGTTGCCGCCGATGACCCGTCGGCGCTCCAGCCCCGCCAGGCGGTCCGCTCGCTGGCGGAGGCGATCGACGTCGCGTTCCTCGTTCTGCACGG
>Ga0070730_10001241_pt1 | contig 24880 bp, 26 predicted proteins | sample Coa_R1_3_FD_66447 | JGI IMG/M metagenome (GOLD analysis project Ga0070730, IMG submission 66447) | Surface soil microbial communities from Centralia Pennsylvania, which are recovering from an underground coalmine fire - Coalmine... | ecosystem: Environmental > Terrestrial > Soil > Unclassified ... | reverse complement strand
GCGTTGGCGAGATGCCGCGCAGAGCGGTAGGCGAACTCGTCATCATCGGCGTGACCGATACGACGGCTACCGGAATGATCGTCTTCGCGCCGGAAGTGGTACACGCGGGCGACAGCGTCGAACTCGATCAGTTGAACTAGTTTTCTCCGCTCCAACAGCTGTTGCAAAGAAGCCGGGGACGCGCAGCCGTCCCCGGCTTTTTTGCTGCGCATGCAGATTGCGCTTCGTTTGTTGAGCCCGCGTGCTTAATCTTTCCGATGGGGCTCCGATTTCTCCCCGAACACCTCAGCGGTGAAAGCCTCAATGCACGCGCCGTGTTTCCACGCATCGCGCGGGAGTCCCGCTTTTTGGCAGGTCTGTCCCAGGAACGTCTCGCGATCCCAGTGATGCTCGAGGGGAACTTGCGGCAGGAGTAATCCTCGTCTCCCGCCCATGCTGATCAGCAATCCGTGGCGGCCTACTTCGATGGCGTCAGACGCGATTGCTTTCGGCACGGACAAAATGCTGAGCTCAATCTGCAGATCAGGCGCCTCGGCGAGCTTCAGCGGATAGAAGCGTGTATCTTCAAACGCCGCGGCCCGCGCTGTTTCGGCCACAGTTCGGTACACCGGGCCAATGGGAAGGACATATCCCACGCATCCCCGCAATTGCGCGTGCAGATAGAGGGAAGTGAAGACGCCTCGCGGCTCGGACAAGTGAGGCGTGGGAGGGTCCAAGGGAATTTCGCGATGTTCGAGTGCCGCCAGAATGGATTCGTGCGCCAGGCCAATGAGCAGCGCGCGTTCATCCCGCGAATACTCGCCCGAGGTGGTCTCGCCCAGGAATAAGTCGATCGGATTAGGTTGACGCAGCGACATCGCGGTCCGCCTGCGGAGGCGCCGGCATGGGTTTTCGTCGCCGGCTGAGAATGAATGCGCGGCGGCGGCGCTTCACCACGCGCCGGTCAATTTTCGACCAGAAGGCGACAAAGTAGTCGATCGCCGACACTAGCGACACGAATACGGTGAACCATATCGCCAGGTAAGCGATCCAGTGAACCGGGAAGACGTAGTGACCGTAGACCGGCCACTCCTTCCAGTGATGGTCGAGGATCACCGCAGCCACGGCCACAATTTGTACAACCATCTTAAGTTTGCCGAGTTGGCTGGCCTCGATGGTGAAGCCTTCCGAGGACGCGATCGAGCGCAGTCCACTGACGAGAAATTCCCGGCCAATCACAACTACCGCGATCCATGCCGGAACCAGGCTGGGATTCAACTGCACCAGCGTGACAAAAGCGGCGGCGATGAGGAGTTTGTCAGCCAGCGGATCGAGCAGGATGCCCATCGTGGTGATCTGGTCGCGTTTGCGAGCCAGGTATCCGTCGATCCCGTCGGTCATGGCGGCGGCGATGAATAGACCTGCTGCCAGCAATTCCCGTTCGCCATTCACGCTGTTGAAGCGGCTGCTGGAGAGAATCCACATCAGCAGAGGAATACTGAAGATGCGGATGAGCGTGATGGAGTTAGGCAGGTTCACACTAGGAGGGCTCCGGTGGCCAGCCGGCTGCCAACTTGATTATCCTCCACGAACAAAGGGAACGCAATGCAGGGACCGAGAATCAGGGATTAGGGACTAGGACCCGAGAGGTGCCTTACATGAGGTTAGTGGCCAGTGGTCAGTGGCTAGTGGTCAGTGAGTGGTACCAAGCCTTCGGATTTTCGCTTGACACTGTCACTGACCACTGACCACCGATCATGACCACTTATTTCGGTGTGGGCGCCGCTTTCGGCTGCTTGGCGATGATCAAATCCTTGACCTTGTCGTAAGTCGCTTGAGGAATGATCTTCTTGTGGACGAGATCCAGCTTCGTGCGATAGGGCCGGCCATCGACAATCTTCTTCGAGTACGCATCGCCGATGCCGGGCAATTCCTTCAACTGATCGACACTTGCGGTATTGATGTCCAGTTTTTCGGCTTTTGCCGCCGCGGCCTTGGCCTGATCCATCGTGGATTGCATGCCTGCGGAAGCGCCCGCCGTTGGCGAGGTTTGTGCCGCTCCGATCAGCGAGAGCGCAAACACAAGCACAGCCATCTGCGCGATTAACTTTCTTTCAATCGTTTTCATGAATCCTCCTTGCGTGTGGCCTCAGGGGGCTAAAGCCCGGTTGGGTTGTTCTACCCTAACGCGGCCCCGAAGGGCCGCTCTTCCACCATATCTCACGCGTAAATGCCGCGCTGGCGAATCGTGTATGCGACCCGGTCGATGGCCAGCATGTACGCCGCGATGCGATTGTTGACGTGATGGGTTTCAGCGTAGCGGACGACGTCATCAAACGATGACTTCATGATCGTCTCCAGCTGCTCGTTCACGACGGATTCTTTCCAGAAGTATCCTTGGCGATCCTGGACCCATTCAAAGTACGAGGTGGTGACGCCGCCGGCGTTGGCGAGGATGTCAGGGATTACGAACACGCCTTTCTCAGCAAGTACGTCATCGGCTGCCGAGGTCGTCGGCCCGTTCGCACCCTCCGCTAAAATGCGGCACTTCACCTGGTCGACGTTGCGGCTGGTAATGACGTTCTCGGTTGCTGCGGGGATCAGAATCTCGCATTCGGTCACGAGCAGGTCCGCCGAATCCCATTTTTCCGCGCCCGGGAATCCATGCACAGTGCCATTCTTCTGGCGGAACTCGACCAAAGCTTTCAAATCGATGCCGTTCTTGTTATAGAGTCCGCCGCCGACTTCGGCGATGCCAATGACCTTATAGCCAGCTTCGTGCATCAACAATGCCGCGTTCGATCCAACATTTCCGAAACCTTGCACGATGACGCGGGCGCGGCTGCGATCGATGTTCAGCTTCTTGCAGGCCTCATCGCACACCACCATCACGCCGCGTCCGGTGGCCTCGCGCCGTCCGCGCGATCCTCCAATGTTGATCGGCTTGCCGGTGACCACCGCCGTCACCGTCTGCCGCATGTGCATGGAATATGTGTCCATCATCCAGGCCATGATCTGCTCGTTGGTATTGACGTCGGGGGCGGGCACGTCTTTTTCGGGTCCGAGAAATTCGATGAGTTCGGCGGTGTAGCGGCGCGTCATGCGCTCGACTTCGCCCATCGACATCTTGTGCGGATCGCAGATCACTCCACCCTTCGCGCCTCCGAACGGAATATTCACGACCGCGCATTTCCACGTCATCCAGCTGGCGAGGGCCCGTACTTCATCCAGCGTGACATCGGGCGCATAGCGGATGCCGCCCTTGGCCGGGCCGCGTGCGATCGAATGCTGCACGCGGAATCCGGTGAAGACCTCCAGGTGACCATCATCCATCTGCACGGGAATGTGGACAGTAATTTCGCGGTTGGGATAGCGCAACACGCGCCACAAGCCTTCATCCAGGTTGAGCTTCTGGGCAGCCAGATCGAAGCGGGCGCGTTGTGACTCCCAGGGATTGGTTTCCTTATCCACGTGCGGGGCGGTGGTCAACGTCGTCATAAAGGTCCTCTCCAGAATGAGTGCAGGTCAGTGCGACCCGTCGCCGGACGATTTCCGGTCATAGGCGGGCAAACGTTCCGAGTATATGAGGCCTGAAGGTAGGGAAGCAAGCCACGGAGGATGAGGAACGGAGTGTCAACGTCGATACACCTCTCGGTTGCAATCGGCATCCAAACGGCTGATGCAGTTCGGCCAAATCAAAAGCGCGCTCGCTCGTACTTACCAGAGTATTCAGCGGAAACATACCACTCAGCTCGCAGCCGGACTCTCGTACTACTTCGTCATGTCGCTGTTTCCCTTGCTCATCGTCTTTGCGGCTAGCGTGGCGTACTTGCCAGTCCCAAACCTGTTCGATCAGGCGTTGTCGCTGGCCGGACGTTTTGTTCCGCCGGACAGTATGGGGCTGGTGCAGGCTGTATTGCGGCAGGTGATCACACCGCACCGCGGCAAGTTTCTTTCTTTCGGAATTCTAGGTACGATCTGGGCCGCATCCGGCGGATTCTCCAGCATGATGGAAGCTCTGAACGTCGTCTATGATGTGCCTGAGAAACGCCCCTTCTGGAAGACGCGCCCCCTGGCGATCGGGCTTACGTTCCTGATCGGGTTTTTGATGGTCATCGCCCTGGCCATTATGCTGGTCGGACCGAACTTCGGCGCTTGGCTCGCGGCGAAGGTCGGGATGAGCAGCGTGTTTGGCATGTTGTGGCCCTACATCCGGTGGGCGATCGAATTGGCTTTTCCCATCCTCGCAGTTGAATGCATCTACTTTCTCGCCCCCAATGTGAAGCAGCGGTTCAAGGACACTCTTCCCGGCGCGGCCATTGCTGTCGGATGCTGGATCCTTTTGTCGTGGGCGCTCGGTATTTACTTTCAGCACTTCGCCAGCCTCAACAAAACGTACGGGACTCTCGCTGCCGCGATCGCGTTGATGGTTTGGCTGTACTGGACGGCCTTCGCGATTCTCTTGGGTGGCGAAATCAATTCGGATCTTCTGCAACAGAGGGGTGAAGCCTTGCGGGTAAAACAAACGGGGGCTGGAGAAACGGATACGGTTCCTGCGAAAAAGGCAGCATGAGACGACCGTAACCGAGTCCTTCCGTCTTGCGATCTGCGTGATCCGCGTGCATCCGCGGAGAAGAAGTTCTACTCGTCTGGTTCCGATGCCACGCCCACCTCCGCCTTCGGCTGCATCGATGTGATTGCCTGCCAATTCAGAATGGCGTTCCATAGCAGGCGCTGGTCGCCGCGGTTCAGATCGCGATGCATCGGATTGAAATTGAAGCTGACGATATGTCCCTTGCCCACCGGCATATCGAGGATAGCGGGACGCCCGATCAGATTCTCTTCTCCCCAGGCCTGACCGCTAACCACGAAATCTTTGTTGCCCGAGTCGCCCCACTCCATCACGATGCCGGTGCGGTCTTCAGGGCCGTCGAGGCACGTGGTGCAGTACGCCATGCGCAGCCATCGACGCGGGATATTGTATAGCGGGAAGTTCTGGCGGAAGACCCAGGTGTGCGAGGGATATCCATAAGCAATCGGGTGGTCGGGGCGATCGAACGTCACGCGCACGTGCGAGCCGGGAGTGCGCGTGGCGGCCTGCTGAGAGGCCGCAGACGAAGAGCCTCCGCCGCCGGCCGTGCTGCGAGGCACGCCTCCGGAGGAGCGGCGCACGAAGCGCACGAGGCCACCTTCAAGCGCGAGCATCGTCCCGCTACCGAGAGTGACCATCAGACCACCGTCGTCGACGAAATGCTGGATTTGCGCAAGCCCTTCGTACCCAATGCCGCCAGTGATGTCGTCAGATTCAGCGGGCGTGCCGAAGCTGGGCGCGTGCGGCGTCTGCTTGAACGCCATGGGAGACCAACGCTTCGGTAGGCCTTCGATCTGCTCGGCAAGTTCGAGGTCGACGTGGCCGTAGAGGAGGACGTCGATTTTCGAGCGAAGATTTCCTGCGCGGATGTCCTCGTCGCGCAAGTAAGTGTAGGGAACTTTGCGCTGATCGAGCGAGTAGCGGATCCATCCAATGGAGTCGGTGTCGGCCCAGGGAACCCATACGCCGATGCGCGGAGCCTGGGCCTTGTGCGCGGGTACATTGGGCGCGGAAGCGACTTGCGTGAAATCGAGGCCGAGTTCATTGGCGGCGGATGCAACCGCATCGTGCAAGCCGGATTGATCGGAGATGATCCACGATCCTGCAGGGAATTCTGTTCCGTTCGCGTCGAATTCGCGCTCGGCAATTTGGATTTCAAAATTCGCGAGGCGGTAACGGGCGGCAAGAAAAGATTCCTGCCCCGTATCTTTGAGCAGGTAAGCCGCGCCGCTGCCGCTCACATGTCCTGCAATATGTGGCGGGTCGATCAAAGCGGTGAGGGCCGCATCGCGAATGGATGCATCCGCCGTCGGTAGTGCCTGCAAATGATAGTTAGCAGGCAATTCCCACGAGACGTCGTCGTAAGGAGGCTCTCCGTCTATCGGATAGTGCTGCGGCGTGAGCAAATCGACGGCATAGTTCCGATACGGCTGATCAAGCCGAACGACGTAAGTGCCGGCGGGATAGCTGCCATCTTTCAGTTGAATTGCATCCTTTGCCTGCGCGACCTCGATGTGCTGCCCAATTAATCGCCCGACCATAGCAGCGACGCGCGCGGGATCTCCTTGATCCTGCGGAATGAGAAACGCGTACGGTGGCTGCGTGAATCCTTTCTGCCAGGAATCCCATGACTTCTGATAGAAGTTGCGCAGCATCTCTTTGGCGTGGGTCGCGGCGTCATCGAGCGCGATGAGGGCTCCGGTTTCCTGATAGTTGAGATTGTCGCGCGCCGACCAGACGACTTGCGCGGGCGCGGGCAGCGGACGATACCACTCCATCTTCGTGGCGCCGGGAGAGATGGCCCGCTTCTCGGTTTCAGCGCTGCCGTTGCCGAACGTCTCGTAGCCACGTCCGATGGCATTGTGATTCATCGCGACCGAATCGAGATAAAGATGTGCGAAGGCTTCGCCGAAATTCCACGTCGATACTCCGGGCATGCCCATGGCCGTCATGGATTCGACTTCGTGCATGCTCATCTGGAGAAATTCCGTGTACGTGATGGGATCGACATTCGGGTTGTAGGGGCCGGTACCGTTCCATGTCATGAGAAACGGCACGCCTTCGTGCAGATCGTGCACGACCGTCGGATGCCATTCGTGAAACATGCGGTGGACGGCTTTGGTGGTTTCGTGCGTCTGCTGATGCGTGTCTCGGTTGATGTCAACGAATGTGTACTTGGACCAGTAGGGCGGCGATTGGCGCGGCAGCGTGCTGCGGTCGGTCTTGCCTTTCAGATAGCGATAGAACCAGTCGACCACCTTGTCGCGACCGTCCGGATTCGAGATAGGGTTGATCAGCACGATCATCTGTTCGCGAATGTGGCGGATCATCGGCTGCTCGGAGACGGCCAGGCGGTAGGCGAGTTCGAGAACGGATTCTGTGGATCCGGTTTCATCCGAGTGCAGGGCGGCGTTGAAGTAGTAGATCGGGCGCGAGGTGGCGATCAACTTTTCCGCCGCGGCTTTGTCAGTCTTGCGTGGATCGGCGAGCGCGGCGGTGGCGGCTTTCAGGCGATCGAGATCGCGGATACCGGCTTCATCGGCGATCGCAATGACGATGATGTCTCGCCCCTCTTCGCTCTTACCGATAGTGAAGACGAAGGTGCGCGGGCTGGCGGCGGCCAGAGCGCGGACGTAGGGGTAAGCTTTTTCTGTTCCGACGAGCTCGCCTGGCGCGCCCATGATGCGGCCGAAGAATTTTTCTGGCGAGGGAACCTTGTCGGATTTCGGGATGTAGTTCACCAGCGGCGAGACGTAGTGCGGATCGGTGGTCGCGGCGGAGATGGCTTCGACGGAACCAGGCTCCGGGACATCGGAGGTTTGAGCTTGAGCCGCCATGAGCGAGAGTAGAAGGGCACAGACGAATGGGATTGGGGACATGGATATGGGACGATTCGAGGCGGAAGTGTAACACGCGTCATGAAATGAACGCGCCCTCTACCGATGTCATCCTGAAACTCGGCGAAGCCGTGTTGAGGGACCGTACGTGAGCTTCAAATATCGATGCAGTTTCCGGGAATACCCCTGCTGCCGCCAGTGGGATATACCTGTTTACTTCAAAGCCGCTGTACAGGCTTCGTACGGTTCCTCCGAGAGCTAGCGCTCTCGTCAGAATGACATCACATAAATCTATCGATGGGAAATTACAGCTTGATTTCCAAACCTTCGGCCGCAGCGCGGACCTTGGGATAGTAGTTGCGCGCGTCGGTCACAACCTTGTCGACGATGGCGTCTGTGTGGTCGGGGTCATGATGATAGAGGATCAGTTCTTTCGCCCCGCTCTCCATGACGATGTTAACGGCTTCGCGCCAGTGACTGTGGCCCCAGCCGCGGCGGCGGGCCGCATACTCTTCGGGAAGATACTGAGCGTCATAGATGAGGAGGTCTGCACCCTCAGCCAGTTTACGGACGGCCTTGTCAAAATTCGCGTCGCCGGGTTCGTTGTCGGTGGCGTAGACGAGCACTCCGTCTTTTGTTTCCACACGAAATCCCAGACAGCCTTGTGGATGATTCAGCCAAGCGGTCTTGATTCGGATGCCGTTTTCCATATCGAGGCACCCATTCTCAATGTTGCAGAAGCTGCGGCCAGCGCGCATCTGATTCAGGTTCACAGGGAAATATGGCGCGGTCATCTGGTCGGTCAAAACCTGCTCCAGGCTGCGGGTGCGACTGGCGGAGTGGAAGAAGAACTGGCTGCCGGGGCTGTCATACAGCGGGCGAAAGAAGGGAATGCCCTGGATGTGATCCCAGTGGAAATGAGAAACGAAAACGTGGGCAGCGAAGGGCCGCTCGCCGAACTCGCGTTCCAGTGCGTGTCCGAGCACACGAAACCCGGTGCCGCAGTCGAAGACAAAGATCTGGTCTCCGACGCGCACTTCGACGCACGAGGTGTTGCCCCCGTAGCGCAGGTTCTCGGCCAATGGAGTGGGCGTAGAGCCGCGTACGCCCCAAAACTTAACGTGCATAAGAGATGCTTAATCCGCCCCGCAATACAAAATCTTCCCGTCAATTCGCGGACTTGCGCATAGGAGTGGCACCGTGTGCCGGGCCATTCTTTACGACTCAAACGCGAACTTACTCATAATACTTGGGATATGCACGATTTTAACGATTGTGCGGGCGGCAACAAGTGACCAAAGTTTGGGAGGCAGGGGTTAGGGGCTAGGGGTTGGGGGCCAGGGGTCAGTAGTCAGTGGTTAGTGGGTGAACCGTGGCATTCGATCGACAGTCACCGGCCGCCACTGACCCGCGACCCTTGATCCCTGATCCCTGACCCTTGACCCCTGACCCCTGACCCCTGACCCCTGACCCCTGACCCCTGACCCCTGACCCCTGACCCCTGACCCCTGACCCCTGGTCCCCGACCCCCAGCCCCTATAATGTCCAAACCATGCTGCAACCTGACTTTAAGGAGTTTTCGCGCCTGGCGCGTCAGGCGACGCTCGTACCGGTGGTGAAGTCGGTCAGCGCCGATCTGCTGACTCCGGTTTCCGCCTTTCTGGCCATCGCCGACGGAGAATCCCATGCGTTCCTGCTGGAATCCGTTGAGCGCGGAGAGCAAATCGGTCGTTACACGTTCCTCGGTTCGCGGCCGTACATGCGGGTCAAAGCAGGGAAGGGCGCGGTCGAGATTGAGCAAGCCGGACGTCGCAAAGCTCTCAGTGAAAATGTTTTTCAAGTCGTGAAGAAGTTGTTGCGCGAGCATCGTCCTGTCACAGTTCCGGGTCTGCCTCCGTTTACGGCCGGAGCCGTCGGGTATTTCGCCTACGATGTGGTTCGGCAATTGGAGAACATCGGGGAGCATGCCAAGGACGACCTTTCCCTTCCGGATGCGGAACTGATGTTCTTTGACCGGCTGCTGGCATTCGATCACCTGCGCCATCAGATCCACATTGTGGCGGCGGCGGATGTGGCGCGCGAGTCTCCGCGACGAGCTTATGATCGCGCGTTGCGTGACATTGCCGCAGTTGAGCGGAAACTGGCTTCCGGGCTCAGCCCAGCGTTATGGCGCAGATCAATCAAGGCGCAGTCAGGCAAACTCAAGGTGCACGCTGCCACCAAGCGCGACAGTTATATGCGGGGCGTGGAGCGCTGCAAGGACTACATCGCCGCCGGAGACATCTTTCAGGTTGTGCTTTCGCAGCGGCTCGATTTTATTCCTGAAGTTGCGCCGTTTGACTTGTATCGCGCGCTGCGGCAGGTGAATCCGTCCCCTTATCTATATTTCCTGCGCATGGGGGATACCCACATTCTCGGTTCGTCGCCGGAGATGCTGGTTCGCGTCACTGGACGGAAGTTGGAGTATCGCCCGATTGCGGGTACGCACCCGCGCGGGCGCGACGAGGTGGAAGACGCGCGCCTGGAGCAGCAGATGCGCACCGACGAAAAAGAACGCGCCGAACACGTGATGCTCGTCGATCTCGGCCGCAACGACCTGGGACGCGTCAGCGAATATGGCTCGGTCAAGGTGAAAGACTTAATGTATGTGGAGCGCTACTCGCACGTGATGCACCTGGTGTCAGCGCTCGAGGGCACGCTGCGAAGGGACTTGGACGCGCTAGATGCGTTTGCTGCTTGCTTCCCTGCGGGGACTCTGAGCGGCGCGCCGAAAGTTCGCGCGATGCAGATCATCGAGGAACTGGAACCGACCCGGCGCGGGGTGTATGGCGGGTCTGTCTTCTACGCCGATTTTGCGGGTAATCTCGATTCCTGCATCGGCATTCGGACGATGCTGATGAAGGGCAAGAAGGCGTACCTCCAGGCTGGGGCGGGAATTGTCGCCGATTCCGATCCTGCCAGCGAGTATCTGGAGTCGATGAATAAGGCCCAGGCGCTGCTGAGGGCAGTGGAGATGGCGAGGGGCAGGGGTTAGGGAATAGGGGCTAGCAACTTAGGTGGCGAGGCCTCGAATCCATCCGCCGTTTTTCTGGAAGAGATCGCATCAGTCCGTTCAGCATTCTTCCAATCTCGTCTGTCCGGCGCAGTATTTCCCTAGATGCGTCGGAACCTATATAGCTGAGGCGTCCTGCGATTTCAATCTGAGTCTCGATCTCCACCAATGAGCCTAATGCGTGCCCCAAGAATTGCCTGAATTCTCCAGTAGACACTCGCCCGTGGCCCTCAGCGACATTGCTGGGCACTGACACAGCCGCGCGTCTCAGTTGTGAAACCAACCCGTACGTCTCTTGCTTTGGAAAGGTCTCTGTACATCGATAAACTGCGATCACCAGATCGATAGCTTTCTTCCAAACGATGAGATCACGATAAGAGGTTACGCGGATTGTATCGCCATGCATATGACATCGTCATCGGATGGCCAGGTTAAAGATGTGATGGAAGTCACGGGCCCGCAGGTGGATTTCCAAAAGGGGAAACTAATCCCTAGCCCCTAGTCCCTAATCCCTGATTAAGAAAGTTTTCAATCAACTTCTTCCCTGCGTCCGTCAGCACGCTCTCGGGATGAAACTGCACCCCTTCGACCGCATGCCGCCTGTGCCTGAGTCCCATGATCGTGCGCGTGCCATCTTTCTCTGCAGTCCAGGCGCTGATCTCCAGTTCGGCAGGAAGATCTTTCTCTTCGACAATCAACGAGTGATAGCGTGTCGCCGTCATTGGCATCGGAAGTCCCTGGAAGACGGTTCTGTTGTCGTGCATGACGGCGCTGGTCTTGCCGTGCATCAGATGGGGCGCGCGAATCACGCGGCCTCCGAAGGCCTCGCCGATCGCTTGGTGTCCCAGGCAAACGCCCAGAACTGGTACCTTCCCGGCGAAATGTTGGATTAGTTCGATGCTGATGCCGGCTTCGTGCGGCGTGCACGGCCCTGGAGAGACCACGATGCGCTCGGGATGCATCTGTTCCAGTTCGTCCACCGTGATTTGGTCATTGCGGCGGACCTCAACCTGCGCGCCCAGTTCGCCGATATATTGGACCAGGTTGTAGGTGAACGAGTCGTAGTTGTCGAGAACGAAGATCATGAGACGTTCCGGGCTGAGATTAGCTTACACCGGCCCGGAATTTGAGAGTGCTCCGGTGGATCTCAGATTTTAGATTTCAGATCGAAGGGCTCCGCCACGCAATCTGACATTCGCAGTCTAAAATCGTTTTTCTCCCCCCAAAGAGCCACTTCCCCACCCGAGGGTGGTATTGACCCAAAAGCTGGCATCAGAGCATCCTCTTGGTAGCTTAACGCAACGCATAGCGCCACTGGAGAAGGTAATGGCAGAACCCCAGGAAAAACGGGGTGCGCGACGGTTTCCGTTGCGCGTACCAGTAACCGTCAATCGCGATCAGAAGTCCGCGAACGAAGAAGCTCAGCTACGCGATGTGAGCGCGCGTGGTATCTGTTTCTTTCTGGGATCGTCTGTATCCGACGGGTCGCCGATCGGTTTCACGCTGACCCTGCCGCCGGAAATCACGCTTACGGAAAGCATTCGCGTGCAATGCAAAGGCCACGTGGTGCGTGTAGAAAATGGCCGTGCCGACGGCAAGGTAGCGGTCGCCGCAGTGATTGAAGAATACGAATTCCTACCGGAAGCGTAAGAGCAGGGATTAGGGGCCGGGGGTCAGGGGCCAGCCCCTGACCCCTGACCCCTGACCCCTGACCCCTGACCCCTGCTTCCTTCTTCCTCTCTACAAGTGGTATGTTTCCTGAAAGCCCTCATCGAGGACCAGTGTCGCCTATTCCCGCCCAATTCGTGTGTGCGGTGATGTTGTCGGTGGTCGCAATCGGGTCAGCACAGAACTCCGGGTCCGCGCGAACCATCACCAGTGTGCGCGTCATTCGCGATAAGGGCGTGCCTGCGGTTGAGATTGTTTCCGCTGCGGCGCTCAACGCGAACATACGGACCGCAGCTTCGCCGCCGCAGCTCATCATCGACGTACCAAACGCCCGGCCTGGTTTGACTGAGAAGGTCGGTGAGACTCAGGACGAAAATATTCTGGCGATCTGGGTAACCCAGGTTCGCCGCAGTCCTCCTATGACCCGCATTGTTCTGGAATTAAGCGAGCCGTACGGATATTCGTTAGCACAAGACGTAGGTCGTCTGTTGCTGAGGCTGCGTCCGCCGGACGATTCGGGCGCCAGCGATGCTGCTCATCCCACCTCTGGTTTTTCGCTCACGGCGGATGCAGGCCTGATCCCGATTGCCGACGATTCCGGGGCGACGATTACGCCCGGCAACCGCACGGGAGGGGGCTCTTCGCTTACAACCGGGTCTCAGACGGCGGTTCTTCATCTTCCGCGCGGCGGAGAAGTGCGGGTCTGCCCGGCCACAACAGTTTCGGTCACTCCCTCAAAGAGCAAGCGCGATTTCATGTTCGGCATGAGCACGGGCGCAATCGAAACCCACTACTCGCTCGACACCTCGGCGGATGCGGTACTCACGCCCGACTTCCGCATCATGTTTGCGGGACCTGGGCACTTCGACTACGCCATCAGCGCCGACTCCCATGGCAATACCTGTGTGCGGGCATTGAAAGGGAACACTTCGTCGGTGGTCGTTTCGGAGTTGATGGGCGATCGGATCTATCAGGTCCGGCCGAGCGAAGAAGTTGTGTTTCGCGCCGGCCAAATCAGTCGAACGGATACCGCCGTGCCGCTGGATTGCGGATGTCCGGCTACTGCGGCGGTAATGCGGGTGAGTACGCCAGCGGCTCCGCCGAAAGCGGAAGCTCAAGTCCGAAGCGGCCTCGGTCTGGGCTCGACAACTTCTGCTGCTGAGGACGCCACGACTTCGGGAAGCCGCTTGTCGAACGGACCTGAGACCGCCGCGGTGCCGCCCAGCAAACCGAATGAAACGCACGTTGCCGTGGACGCTCCACTGGTGTTCAGCGCGAAAAGTCGTGCCGAAACTGCGATCGTGGTTGCAGCGCCGGTGGATGCCCGGGACTTGCCGGTTCAGGATTCCGCTGAACGCGTTGTGCACTTAGAGCCTGTTGTGCAGTCTCCCCCCGTTCCGGAACCGCCGAAAAAACCGGCGCATCGCGGATTTTTAGGCCGGGTAAAGGGATTTTTCTCCTCGATTTTCCGTTAGTCACCCATAGATTTCTTCGCGGACTCCGCGAATCCTCTGCGATGTCTGCGATTAAAAGCTTTTAAACGCCGAGAGCGCAGAGCAAGGCTGCGAGGAAGCGGAGAAAAGCATCGCTCGCTACGGCCTACCGCTACTCACGAACTCTCGGCAGGAAGCTAACTTTTCCGAATCGCTTTGCGCAGGGGTTCCGCCCGGTCGCGCAGGTCTTCTGCCATCTCGATGCCGCGGTTGGCAACGTCGCGGACGCGGTCGCTCACGTCGCGGACTCGATCGCGGGCCTCATCGGCCCATTCGCCCACGCTCTCCCTGGCGTCTTCGTATCCCCGTTGCAAGTCGCGGCGAAGTTGCTTGCCTGTTTTTGGAGCCAGCAAGAGGCCAACCATGGCTCCCGCACCCAGTCCAATGAGAAGGAAGGTGATTGCCGTTCCGATGTTGCTGCTTTGAGAAGATTCGTACCGCCCGCTACGTTCCATCATGATTGCCTCATTTCTGGTTGCCGGATTTGCCGGTATGGTCGCCAATTCGATTTGGAATATGCTCCTCAAGATTGTAGTCCTGTGGGGCAAATCCGGAATATCCAGAGTTTCACGTAGCCACCTTCTTTAGAGTGCTCCCCAAGCAATCAATTCTTCAGCCGATGCGGCTGGGAATGAGGCTATAATTTCGCGCACATGCCACTGTCCTCGGGTACGAAGCTGGGGCCATACGTGATTCAGTCGCCGCTGGGAGCGGGCGGAATGGGCGAGGTCTATCGCGCCCGCGATACGCGGCTTGACCGAACCGTCGCCGTCAAAATCCTCCCAGCGCATCTATCTTCGAATGCGGAGGCTCGGCAACGTTTCGACCGTGAAGCGCGGACAATCTCGAGCCTGAGTCATCCCAATATTTGCCATCTCTATGACGTCGGTCAGCAGGACGAAACCAGCTTCCTGGTCATGGAATACCTGGAAGGCGAAACGCTGGCGGACCGTCTCGTCAAAGGTCCCTTGCCGGTGGAGCAAGTCCTGAAATACGGAATCGAAACCTGCGAAGGGCTGGAGCGAGCGCACAAAACAGGACTCATTCATCGCGATCTGAAACCGGGGAACATCATGCTGACCAAGAGCGGCGCGAAGCTGATGGACTTCGGCTTGGCGAAACCGGTGCAGATGGCGAGTTCCGGGCTCACGCAGACGTTGCCGACTCCGCAGCAGCCTCTCACGACCGAGGGCGCAGTTGTGGGTACGTTTCAGTACATGGCGCCGGAACAACTGGAAGGCAAGGAAGCGGACACGCGTAGCGATATCTTTTCTCTGGGCGCCGTGCTGTACGAAATGGCAACCGGCCAGCGCGCGTTCAGCGGCAAAAGCGCTGCCTCGACCATCGCGGCAATCCTCGCGGCTCATCCGCCTGCCGTATCGTCGATTCAGCCGTTGTTGCCGTCGGCTCTCGATCACTTGATCAAATCCTGTCTGGCAAAAGATCCCGACGAACGCCTGCAAACCGTACACGACGTGAAGATGCAGTTGCAATGGATTGCGCAGGGTGCTTCGCAGACTCCGGTGCCAGCTGGGAACGGTGGGGGGCGGGCGGTTGGCCGGCTGCCGTGGTTGCTGGTTGCTCTCTTGTTGCTGGTTCTCGCCGGAGGTGGTGTTGCCTGGTGGTCAAGCGCACACCGTGCTGCCAGCCCGATGTACTTCAGCAGTGTTATGCCATTCCCGGTGAATGATATCGCGCTGTCGCCGGATGGGCGAAGGGCCGCCGTGGTTGCGTATTGGGAAGCGGCCGATAAGTACGTGATCTGGATTCACGAAATAGGGAGCCGGAATGCGGACACGGTGTCGGGAACAGAAGGCGCTTCTCACCCATTCTGGTCGCCTGATGGGCGGTTTGTTGGGTTCTTCGCCGACGGGAAGCTCAAGAAAGTCGACCTGGCTTCGCACCAATCGCCACAAATTCTGTGCGACGCGCCGAATGGTAGAGGGGGCACCTGGAACCGAGATGGCGTCATTCTGTTCGCGCCCGATGCATCGGGCGGCTTGTACCGTGTCTCATCGGCCGGAGGCGCACCGGTTGAAGTCACGAAGGTGGATGCGTCTCGGTCACAATCCAGCAATCGTTGGCCTTATTTTCTTCCGGATCAGAAGCATTTCCTCTACCTGGGTGCGAACTTCTCCGGAGAGTTCGACAAGAATGCCATCTTTGTCGGCTCGCTTGATTCCAGCGAGACGCACATGGTCGTGGCCGCGAGTTCCAACGCCGCCTACGCCGACCCAGGCTTCTTGCTGTACGTGAAAGATACAACTCTGGTCGCGCAACCGTTCGACCTGCGCAGCTACAGCTTGATGGGCGAGCCGCACGCTATCAATGACCAGATCCAGTATTTCCAAACGACCGACCTCGCCGTGTTCTCCGTGTTTGGGCGGGGAACGCTCCTGTTGCAGACCGGCAAGGGCGCCAACAAGTCTCAACTGCTCTGGTTCGACCGGAGCGGAAAACAGCTCGGCGCTGTCGGACCGCTGGGGCGGTACCGCAATGTGAGTCTCTCGCCCGACGGGCGCCGCGTTCTATTCGACGAGATGGAAAGCGACGGCCGGCACTACGACATCTGGATGCGAGACGTGTCCAGTGAGGCGACCGCGCGTCTTACGTTCGGCCCGGGCTTGAACCAGCTTGCTACCTGGAGCCCCGACGGGAAGCAGATCGTCTACACCGGCATCCGAAAGAGTTCGTGGATGGTTTTTGTGAAGAATTCGGATGGCTCAGGATCGGAGCGCCAGATCGTCGACAATACCGTCTACCTGCAGGGGCCGTGGGATTGGTCGCGCGACGGAAGAATATTGATTTGGAGGAATGGTGAGCTCTGGTATGTGACGGTTTCCGATCGCCAACCGAAGCCGATCTTCCAGGGCAACTCAATTGTGCGTAATGCACAGTTCTCACCGGATGAAAAATGGATCGCGTATTCCTCCAATGAGACCGGAACGCGAGAAGTTTACGTATCCCAATTTCCTCGGACAGAGACCAAATGGCAGGTGTCCCGGGGAGGCGGAGCCGAACCTCGTTGGAGGAGAGACGGGAAAGAGCTTTTCTACCTGTCTGGGGAAGGAAAGATGATCGCGGTCCCGGTGAAGGCCGATGGTACCTTCGAGGCTGGTTCACCGGCGGCTCTGTTCCAGACCCATCTTCGTCAACCCATTTCGGCCATGGATCAGGTTTCCTACGACGTGACGGCTGACGGTCGGAGGTTCCTTATCGATTCCAAGGTGGACGACCCGGACGCTGCGCCGCTTTCTGTCGTCCTGAACTGGGCAGCGGAATTGGACAAGTAGGCGGGGCGCGGTTTCCCTTTCCCATGCACCCCGGTGTAAAATAAAGCTTTAGCCTTCATGGCGGCGGAACTTGTGTGGCTTGCCCGCCCTTCCGTCAGACCGCAATCGTACAAGGAGATTTTCTAAGCGATGTCGATCCCTGCCACCCAGCTACGTCCCGGCATGATCATTAAGCACAACAATGATCTGCACTCCGTTTTCAGCGTGGAGCACCGCACGCCCGGCAATCTCCGCGCTTTCATTCAGGCCAAGCTCCGCAATTTGCGCACCGGCGCTATGTTCGAGCACCGCTTCCGCTCGCCCGATCCCATCGAGAAGATTACCGTCGACGAAGTCGAAATGCAGTTCCTTTACTCCGATGGCGACAGTTACTACTTCATGGACACCACGAACTACGAGCAGACTCACCTGACCAAGGAGACCCTGGGCGATGCCGTCGAGTACCTCATTCCCAATCTCGAGATCAAGGTCGAGTTTTTCGACGGTAAGGCGGTCGGCATCGAACTGCCCCAAACGGTGATCCTGACTGTGATCGAGACCGAGCCCGGATTGAAGAGCGCCACCGCTTCCAGCGTCACCAAGGCGGCGAAGACTGAAACCGGCCTGGTTGTCCAGGTGCCGCCATTCATCAACGAAGGCGAGAAGATCAAAGTCGATACGTCGGAAGGCGCGTATTTATCGCGGGCGTAGTTTTGGAGCGTCATCCTGAGCGGAAGCGAAGGATCCCTAACCTGTCGGAGCCGCTTAGTTTCGTGACAAGGCATTCTCATCACGATCGTGATTGAAATTCCTCATAAATTCCGCGAGAGTATCAAGGTGAAAGGGATCCCTTCGGCAAGCTCAGGGCAGGCTCTTCGACTGCGAACCAGCTTCGCTAGCGAAGCTGATTCTTCGCTCAGGATGACAGCGCTTAGGAAATGACGTCAATCGAGAATCCCCTGTTGGCTCGCCGCTTCTTTGTGCGGGGACGCGTACAGGGCGTTGGTTTCCGCTGGTTTGTCGAACGCGAGGCGCATCTGCTCGGCATCGCGGGATGGGTGCGCAATAATCACGACGGCAGCGTCGAGGTGCTGGCTCAGGGAACGCGCGACCAGCTTTCCGGCCTGCATTCCCGCTTGCGCGAAGGACCGCGTGCGGCTCGCGTTGATGCCGTCGAAGTATCCGACGCAAGCCCGGTTGCCGGTTTGAGTTCGTTCCGAATTGAAGGGGCATGGTAGGAGTTTCTGGTTTCGTGTTTCGAATTTCAAACCCTAGGGATGGTGCGGTTGCGATTTTGAAACCGGAAGCTCGAAACCCGAGATGTGCCAAGGAGCAAGTCAAAGATGCCGAATCCGGCACTTACCGCCGATTTTTTGAAGTCTCTGATCCGCGAGATTCCCGATTTCCCCAAGAAGGGAATCCTGTTCTACGACATCACCACTTTGTTGAAAGACAAGACGGGGCTCGCGACTCTCATCGACAAGCTTTCGGAGCATTACATTTCACAGGACGTTGATCTGGTCCTGGGCATGGAGGCGCGCGGATTCATTTTTGCCCCGGCGCTCGCGTACCGCTTGAATGCCGGATTCGTGCCGGTCCGCAAGCCGGGCAAGTTGCCTGCCGAGTGTGTCAAGTATGATTACGCGCTCGAGTACGGCACCAACACCCTCGAGATCCACAAAGATGCGATTCAGAAAGGCCAGCGCGTGCTGATCGTGGACGATCTGCTGGCCACCGGGGGGACCGCCGAAGCTACCGCGAAGCTCGCGGAATCTCTGGGCGCGAAGATCGCCGGCCTGGGATTCGTGGTGGAACTCGAATTTCTAAATGGCCGGCAGAAGCTGAAAAACTACGATGTCATGTCGCTGCTGAAATACGACAAATAGACACACGAAAGGGGCCGACGCTGGTTCGCGCGCGGCCCCTTCTTTCAGTTCACCCTATTTCAGAAGTCGTTCAACCAACAGAAACGTACCGATCCAGAAGCTGGCGCTGATGGCAAGCGAGAGCGCCAAGCCCGAGATTGCGCCCCAATTCGGGCTGCGCCCTTCATCGGTTTCGTTCTCGAACCAGGCCTGCAAGAACCCGCTCGACGGAGATGCAGACGAAGCGATCCGGCGCGCTGGAATCATGTGCATGCGCAGGACGCGCGTGCCGCCTTCAGGCAAGAAACTGACAGTTTTGAGGCTCACAAGCACCTCCATCGCTGTTTCCTGAGCAACTGACCTACCATCGCTGGTACAGTGCCAAACCATTGAAAATATGACTCCGAAACGGCTCGCCGAGTTGTTTGAAATTTGTACAGTGCCAAATATCGCAATCAAAATGACTGTTTATGCGCTATTTGCCACCAGTAACACCCATAACGCCCTTTCGTAAGCGCCACGAAACGTAGCAGGGTACGTCTCTACGATTTACGAACCCTGCAGCTTGAGATTAGTTTCTGGCGGCGCTCAGCCTTCCGCCAGTAGCAAGCGCGAGTCCTTGGGCAGGTAGCTCTTACGACGGAACCAATCTTCCATCGCGTCCTTGAGTTCATCGAGAGGTACAGCCGAGCCGATCTCCATGCGCCCATCGGCGACGGGAAGGGTGTCGTCAAAAACGCTGGCATTGGTGAAGTTGCGCATGGAAAACGAATCGAGCCACTTCAGCGGGCAGGGAAGCCGCTGGCCTTTGTCTTCGTATTCCACGCGGATCTTGCGGGCGAACATGGGGAATTGTTGATGGATGATTGTTGATTGTTGATTGTTGATTGTTGAATAAACCCCAAGGCGCATAACCAGTAGGTTTTTATTCAACAATCAACAATCAAAAATCAACAATTTTTATCTCTGTGCCTTGGGTCCCGCGGCCTTAACTTCGGGCGGTGCGTCGAAGTTTTCAAAATTCTTCGCGAAGCGGTTGCGCAGATCTTCCGCCGCTTTGTCATAGGCAGCTTTGTCAGGCCAGGCGTTGCGGGGGTTAAGCACTTGCGGCGGAACTCCGTGACAGTATTTCGGAATACTGAATCCAAACGTGGGCTCGATCTCAAACTCCTCGCGAATCAACTCGCCTTCCACGGCGGCATCGACCATCGCCCGGGTGTGAGGGATGCTCATGCGCTTGCCCACGCCATACGGCCCACCCTGCCAGCCGGTATTCACGAGCCAGCACTGCGCATTGTGCTCGCGCAAACGGCGTCCCAGCATCTCGGCGTAAACCTTCGGCGCGAGCGGCAAAAACGGCGATCCAAAACAGGTGGAGAACGTCGCCGAGGGTTCCTTCACGCCGGCTTCGGTCCCTGCGACCTTCGCCGTGTAGCCGGAGAAAAAGTGATACATCGCCTGCTCGGGTGACAGCTTGGAAATCGGCGGCAGCACGCCAAAGGCGTCCGCCGTCAGGAACACCACGTTTTTGGGATGCCCGCCGATGCCCGGAATCACCGCGTTGTCAATGAAATCGACCGGGTACGCAGCCCGCGTGTTCTCTGTCTTGCTGTCATCGTTGTAATCGGGGACACGGGTATGAGGATCGAGAGTGACATTCTCGAGTACACATCCGAAGCGCAACGCGTTCCAGATTTGCGGTTCGTTCTGTTTCGAGAGCTTGATGCACTTGGCGTAGCATCCGCCTTCGAAGTTGAAGACGCCGTCGGCGCTCCAACCGTGCTCGTCATCGCCGATCAGGTCTCGCGAAGGATCGGCGGAAAGCGTGGTCTTGCCCGTACCGGAAAGCCCAAAGAATAAAGCGGTCACGCCATTCCGCCCGACATTGGCCGAGCAGTGCATGGGAAACACGTTGCGCTGCGGGAGAAGAAAGTTCATGACGCTGAAAATGGACTTCTTCATCTCGCCCGCGTAGGACGTACCGCCGATCAACACGGTGCGGCGCATGAAATTCATCACAATGAAGACTTCGGAATTCACGCCGTCGCGCCTTGGGTCTCCCTGGAACTCCGGTGCCGAAATCACGGTGAACTCGGGCCGGTGACTCCGTAACTCTTCCGTGGTCGGGCGTATGAAAAGCTGCCGTACAAACAAGTTGTGCCAGGCGTACTCATTCACGATACGGACCGGCAGACGGTAGGCGGGATCGGCTCCGCAGAACAGGTCCTGAACGTAGAGTTCCCGACCGCGCAGATGCTCCATGACCCGGGCGTACAATGCGTCGAATTTCTCGGTTTCAAAGGGGGCATTGACCGCACCCCATTTGACCGCGTGGGCAGTCATGTCGTCTCTGACGATGAACTTGTCTTTCGGAGACCTTCCGGTGCGATTGGTATAGCCCACCAGCGCGCCGTTGGCCGCCAGCTTGGCTTCGTTGCGGCGAACCGAGTGCTCCACCAGCAGGCCGGGAGAGAGGTTGAAATGGGTCCGGCCTTCGCTCAGCAACTCGGCTACGTCGCTGACGTGTAACGTGGTAGCCATCAGGATCTCCTAAAAATAGCGCAGGAATAAAGGTTCCGCAGAAACGCTTTATTCTGCCTGAAAACGCAGGGCTTGCCAAGGAACAGGGTCACACGTTTTCGGTTTCTTTGAAAAGAATCGTTATTGTTGAACGGTGAAGACAACCTGTAGAGATAGATGCCAGAGAGGCTCGACAGGGTTGAGAGCAACAGACAGGGATGAGGGAATAAAGGTTGGGGAGCCAAATCCGCGACACTACGACGCAGGTTTATAGTCGCACGCCGTGCGGCAGGGCTCGCAATACATCAGGCCATCTTCGCAAAGGCGCACATCAATGACCGATTGGCAGAGAACGCAGTATTTTTCGCACTGGCACATGCTCTCGGTTTGCTCGCACTGCGCGCACTTGGTTTTGGAAGGACTGGTTCCTGTACTCATGCAGTAAATGTATCGCCTGCCGGGCGCGCGCAAAACATGACATTGGTAACAGCAAGAATGGCCCGCTCAAACGTTGGGGCCGTCACGATTTAAATCCCTATCCAGCCACGGAAGCCTCGGGCGGCATAGTACGATTCGGCGCCATTGTGATAGAGGAAAACCGTGTCGAAGCGGCGATCGCAGAAGAGCGCGCCACCGAGTGTTCGGATGTTGGAAGGTGTTTTCACCCAGCTCGATGTTTTGGTGTCGAACGGTCCCAGCGTCTGCAGTTCTCGATACTGCTCTTCTGTCAAAATCTCGATCCCGATTGCGGCTGCCATATCCAGCGCGCTACTCTTTGGTTTCGCTTCCTTCCTGGAGTCGAGCGCCTGGCGGTCGTAGCAAAGACTTCGGCGGCCCTCCGGGCTTTCCGCCGCGCAATCATAAAAAATATATTCGCGCGTTTTTTGATCGAGACCAACCACGTCGGGCTCGCCGCCGGTCAGTTCCATTTCATGAAGCGAGCTCAGTTTTTCGGCGTTCGATTCCAGCCTTGTGCCTATTGGAGGCCATTCAAGACCCTTGTGGCGATTCATATTCTTCTCGAAGCGGGTCTTCAATGCTTTGAGAATCTCTTCGCGTTGTTTTTTGGAAAGGGCTGCACCTGCCATAGTTCCTCTGTTTTCCTAGTCCATCAATCCCTTGCCGTTAAGAATCAGCGGCATGCACTTTTCCACCCGTGCCTCCCGTGTCTTGGATTGCTTGGGTTGAGAAAAGTGATAGATGTAGTTTCGTTGCCGTCCGGGTGTCAGCGCGGCAAAAGCAGTTTTCAGGGCAGCGTTCTGGTCTAACTTCGTTTGGAATTCATCAGGAATTTTGAAGTCGGCGGTCTTTTTGAGCTTTACCTTCAAGCCGGATTTTTCCGCTTCCATAGCCTCACGAATGTAGGCCTTCACGACGGGTTTGAGCTTGACGATTTCCTGAACGTTGGTGAAGCGAATCTGGCGCGCCGCCTGGTGCTGTCCCGGCGTGGCGAGAACGCGCTTGGGGTCCTTCAACAGCGCACCTTTGAAAAACATCAGCGCACAGTATTCTTTGAATCCATGGATCAAAACTACATTCTTTCCCTCAAGCGTGTAACACGGCTGGCGCCACTTCAAATTTTCCGCTAAGCCAAAGTCGAAAATGATCGAGCGCAAGGCCTCGAATTCTTCGCGCCACTTCTTTTCTTGACGCAAGATAGCGTCAACTTTGGGATTTTTCTTCTCCATGGATTCACCCTCTGGATATGAGCTTATCTCAGGCCGCTCGTTTCGAAAGAAGCCGGCGAACGACATGGCCTTTCCACATCCACAATCCCGAAAGGATCATGATCGGAACGAAAATAAACCGTGTGCGAAAGGCATACTGTGGAATTTTGTCAAATGGGCTGTAAATATAACCGAGGATCGGAATGCTGAAGACGATGTGAATCCAGCGAAAAATCGTACGCGTAAAGCCTCGGTTTACGATCGTTGCTGCACTGGCTGATGCGGCCATACTGTTGCTCCTTAAATCTGATCTTGGTTTCTTCTCTCCATTCGTTTGTCATCCTGGGCCGCGCCTTTACGGCGAGAGATTTCTGCATTACGCCTGCGCCGCAAAACGCGGCCCTCAGGTGCCAAATTACGACGTTGGCTGCGCCCAGCTTGGCATTTCAACTCCAAACTGTTTGGCGTACTCGGCGTGCAATCGATGAAAGCCGGGGAACTTCATGGTCGGCGGGCCGACCATCCGTCCTATGGGACGTCCGGCGAGATGGCGATCCATCACATCGAAGCAGATGTGCCATCCGGCAGCCCCCATGGCGATGTAGCGGCGATTGATCGCAGTCCACAACGTCAGGCGCGTGCTCCCGCCAATGTCTTCGAGTTCCCACCGCATATCGTTGCCGCCCCACTTGTACTCGAGCGATTTGGGTGCGTCGGCCCTCGTCACGATTGTTTCCGTGATGTGCGGCTTGGGAGCTCCCACTGTGGTCAGTTTCACTTTGTTCCCAACGCTTCCCAGGCTGCCGTCGGCATCAAACGGCGACCACTCACGCAGATGCGCCGGATCAGTGAGAGCCTCCCAGACTTTTTCCGGCGAGTGGCGAAGCTCTCGGGTGACAATCAGCGTCCAGTTTTCCCCCTCCTGCTTTCGCATCTGCGCCCCGGCGGCGGGGCCCGGCGTGTATGGTTCGAGGTCGGGCATGTTTTTCTCCCTGTCTTACCAGCGAGCGAGCTGGGTGATCTGAATTCGGTTGCCGCAGGTGTCGTTCAGCATGGCGATGGTTGAACCGGTGACATCGGTGGGAGGCATGGTGAACTCGACGCCGCGAGATTTAATGCGCTCGTAGTCCCCTTTGACGTCGTCCGTGAAAAACATCATCGCCGGCTGGTTCTGTTGGAACAGCGCCTGCTGGTACGTTTTGGCTGCGGGATTGTTGTTCAGCGCCAGCTGCAGCTCCGTGCCGTTCGGGTCCTCCGGCGAGGCCACGGTCAGCCAGCGAAACGGACCTTGGCTGAAATCGTTCTTCTTGGCAAAGCCCAGCACGTCCGTATAGAAGCGCAGAGCCTTTTCCTGGTCGTCGACATATAAGGTCGTCACTTTGATTTTCATTTCCTTTCTCCTTTAATCACGTTCGCGGTTTGAGCCGCGTGATCTTTTGCTTGCCTTTCTTTTCGGTGTTGATGGATGAAGACGGTCGAGATAGCGTTCGAGAGCATCCACGTGAGTGGACCAGAAGCGGCGATATTCCTCGAGCCACGAAGCAGCGTCTTTCAGGGGGCCGGCGTCCAGACGGCAGGGCCGCCACTGCGCCTCGCGGCCGCGCGAGATAAGTCCGGCACGTTCTAGAACCTTGAGATGCTTCGAGACCGCCGGCATGGACATCTGGAACGGCTCCGCGAGTTCGGTCACCGAAGTCTCACCCAATGACAGGCGGGCGAGGATGGCGCGTCGCGTGGGGTCGGCGAGAGCGGCGAAAGTGGAACTCAACAGGTCCGGCATCGTTATAAACCATTAGGTTAAATAACCGATAGGTTAAATATAGAAATACGTGCGCCCATTGTCAAGCATTTTTTGGAAGCATTGTTCAGTCCCCGGTCCCAGCCCTCCTCTCTTCTATAATTTCAAGCAATGACTTTCCAAAATCTGCTGGATGGC
>Ga0070730_10001240_pt1 | contig 24891 bp, 21 predicted proteins | sample Coa_R1_3_FD_66447 | JGI IMG/M metagenome (GOLD analysis project Ga0070730, IMG submission 66447) | Surface soil microbial communities from Centralia Pennsylvania, which are recovering from an underground coalmine fire - Coalmine... | ecosystem: Environmental > Terrestrial > Soil > Unclassified ... | reverse complement strand
GGAAGGGTGCCGTAAGTCATCGAAGGGTTCTTGCCCTACTGTACCCGTTTTGAAGGCGCAATTCATCCGCGTGGATGGAAGAGTTCCTCCATCAGAGAACCTTGCCGGGCTGGGGCGCAGCGGTGCTGCGCCCCTACGCTGAGCACCGGTGCGATCCGTTGAAGATAATAAAAGTGGAGGCCTACCCCCTCCCCCCCGGTTTTTTTGTAAGTGTTGATTCTAAAGGTGGTTTAAGTCTTGCAGAATCACCACTTGTACAAGTGTTGATTCTAAGGGAGTTAGGGGTTAACATAATTTTGCGCCTTGCAGGCCGCTGAATTTCCTTTATACCGCCCGGCAGGCAGAGATTCGCGATGGGTTGGGGGGACAACCTATGCCCGATTTGCTCGTAGCAAAGCAGACGGCTGGTTATGACGGACGGGCACGGGTGTCCCGTGCCCCTACGATTGTTTGGGTTGATTGTTGCGGTTTGGTTGCTGAAAAGGAAAAAGCGGCAGCGTAGGCTGCCGCTCTTTTTTTTTGGGCGTATGTTTACCCAGAAAAGAAGATACACGAAAACTATCTCTTCGTCCAGCGAAAAATTCCTTGGAAAGGAAGTGCTACTTGCCGGGGAATGTGCGGCAAAGGATCGGTAGAAGAGCGCAGTGCTCGATGGCCATGATGAAAGGTGAAGTCAAAACAGAAGGCCCGATGTACGATCGGGCCTTCTGATTTTTCGACCAAGCGGGGACCGTTATCTTGAAGACGCGGCAACAGCCTTGGACTTGCCCAGTTCAGGGACAGCGCCGAGCTGCTGCATGAGACCCAAAGCGTCCCAGTTTACAAAGCCTTCGGAGATTTTGCCGTCGGCAAAGCGGGCGATGCTAACACCGGTGATGTTGATTTGCTTGTTGGTGGGGGCAATGCCGTTGAGTTCGCCCTTGTGGGTGCCGCGGCAAGACCAACGAGCCACTACGGTTTCGCCTTCGGCAATGAGGTCCTCGACGGTGAAACGAATGTCGGGGAAGGCATTGCGGTACAGAGCGAGCCGCTTCTTCTCACTATCGGGACCGCGGCCAACATCGGGCGTCGAGCTGTCATGGTGCGTGTAGGTAGGCGCGAAGAGCTCGTCTACCACTGGCACTTGACCCTTATTCCAAACTTCTTCGAACAAACGACGAACATTCGTTTTGTTTTGTTCTGACATGGTGAATCTCCTTTTTGAAATGCAAGAACTTCCTTCTCGCATGTAGCGAGTTAGGCTTGAGCAATCTGGTCCTGTGACCGCTGGCGTCTTGGGTTTACAAACCTGTACGTCGAACAGGAGGTAGGCCCCGCGCGAGGGAATAAAAAAGAACCTGATAGGTTCTGCCCTGTTGGCGCTCGATGCGGAGCTGGTCCCTAAAGAAACTGCGAATGGAAGCGGGAGTTTCGCCTCAAACAGCGAAACCACGACTGATACTGTTCCTCGGGTGGGCGGGTGTCAAGGAGAATCGGAAGCCTTTTTTGGGCGCAAATAGAGCGAGGGGCGCTTCTCTTCTGGCCATGGACGTGACCGCATGGCAAAGGACCAAGAGCGGCACACAGATGCCGCGCGAGTAGCTGCGAGGAAGCAATAGGGCGGATGCAAAAGGAAGTGGCGTGAGTTAGTATGAGCGACGGAGAGCGAAATTTGATGAGTGTTACGGCTTCGGGCGAACGGGCGGCGACGGGATTGTCAAAGGGGCCGTTTCGGGCGGCGCGGGGGACGGAGATTTCCTGCAAAGGATGGCAGCAGGAAGCGGCTTTGCGGATGTTGATGAACAATCTGGATCCGGAAGTAGCGGAGAAGCCGCAGGAATTGATTGTTTATGGAGGCACCGGACGGGCGGCGCGAAATTGGGAATGCTTTCACGCGATTGTGCGGTCGCTGCGCGAATTGGCGGGCGATGAGACGCTGCTGGTGCAATCGGGCAAGCCAGTGGGGATTTTTCGCACGCATGAGTATGCGCCGCGAGTGCTGCTATGCAACTCGAACCTGGTGGGGCAGTGGGATAACTGGGACAAGTTTCATGAGCTGGACCGGGCCGGGCTCACGATGTACGGGCAGATGACGGCGGGCAGCTGGATTTATATCGGGACGCAGGGGATTTTGCAGGGGACTTACGAGACGTTTGCGGCGGCAGCGAAGAAACACTTTGGCGGGGACCTGGCCGGCAAATTGGTGGTGACCGGCGGGATGGGCGGCATGGGCGGGGCGCAGCCGCTGGCCGCGACGATGAACGGAGCAGCGTTCCTGGGAATTGATGTGGACCCGGAGCGGATCAAGCGGCGGGTGAAGGCGGGTTATTGCGATGTGATGGTGAACAACCTGGACGAGGCGTTGCGCATCCTCAAGAATGCGGTGCGCAAGCGCGAGGCGACCTCGGTGGGGCTGGTGGGCAATTGCGCGGACTTGATTCCGGAGATGGCCAAGCGTGGGGTGCTGCCCGATCTGCTGACCGATCAGACCAGCGCGCACGATCCGCTCAACGGATACGTGCCGAACGGCATGACGCTGGATGCGGCGGTAGAGTTGCGCGGGAAGAATCCTGAAGAATATAAGAAGCGGTCGCTGGCGGCCATCGCACAACATGTGCAGGGCATGCTGGATTTGCAGAAACTGGGCGCGGTTACCTTCGATTATGGAAATAACATTCGCACGTTTGCTTTTCAAAACGGCGTCAAGAACGCTTATGACTTTCCTGGATTTGTGCCTGCGTACATTCGGCCACTGTTCTGCGAAGGCAAGGGGCCGTTCCGGTGGGCGGCGCTTTCCGGCGAAGCTTCCGATATTGCGCGAACGGATCGGCTGGTGCTGGAAATGTTTCCGCACGACGAGCACCTGCAGCGTTGGATAAAACTGGCGCAGAAGCGGGTGAAGTTTCAGGGGTTGCCGTCGCGGATTTGTTGGCTGGGTTATGGGGAGAGAGATAAGTTCGGGCTGGCGCTGAACGATTTGGTGGCTCGCGGGGAGATCAAAGCGCCAGTGGTGATGGGACGGGACCACTTGGATTGCGGATCGGTGGCTTCGCCGTACCGGGAAACGGAAGCGATGCGGGATGGCTCCGATGCGATTGCCGATTGGCCGCTGTTGAATGCGCTGGTAAATACGGCGAGCGGGGCTTCCTGGGTATCGATACACAATGGAGGCGGGGTGGGCATCGGATATTCGCAGCACGCCGGGCAAGTGACGGTGGCGGACGGTACCAAGGAAATGGCGGCGCGCATCGAACGAGTGTTGCGCAACGACCCGGGAATGGGAGTGGTGCGGCACGTGGATGCGGGGTATCCGGAGGCGCAAGCGTTTGCGGAAAAGGCCGGGGTGAAGATACCGATGGGCGGGAAGCCGATAGGAACCGGGGGATAACGCTGCTCGTATCTTTTTCGTGCTAGAGTTTATTCAAATTTTGCCCAGTGCTGGGCGCGAGCGAGTCGAGGAGATCCTATGTATGTAGTTCTGGGAGCCACTGGGAATACTGGCTCGATTATTGCTAATTCCCTGCTCTTAAAGGGCGAAAAGGTACGGGTGGTGGGCCGCGACGCCAGGCGACTGGAGCGCTTTGTGCGCAAGGGGGCCGAAGCGGTTACCGCCAACGTGAGCGACGGTGCGGCGCTGACCAAAGCATTGACCGGGGCGCGCGCGGCCTATTTGATGCTGCCACCGTCGATGACCTCGCAGGATTACCGCGCGGTGCAGGAACGGGAGAGCGACGCCATCGCCAGGGCGGCGAAAGATTCGGGGCTGCAATACGCGGTGCACTTGAGCAGCTATGGCGCGGACGTTGCGGAAGGCACGGGCCCAATTGCGGGGCTGCACTCCTTTGAAGCGAAACTGGACGGGATAGGCAACTTAAATGTGCTGCACCTGCGGGCCGGATATTTCATGGAAAACAATTTGGCGGCGATCGGCATGATTCAGGGAATGGGCATGTTCGGGCATGCGCTGCTGCCGGAACTGAAGGTGCCGATGATCGCGACGCGCGACATCGGCGGGTACGCCGCGCAGCGCATCCTGAAGCTGGATTTCTCCGGCAAGCAGACGTGCGAACTGCTGGGCGAGCGCGATTTGTCGATCACGGAGGCAACGGCGATTCTTGCGCGCGGCATCGGCAAACCTGATCTGCGGTACGTGCAATTTCCGTACGAGCAGGTGACGCAGGTACTGACCCAAATGGGTATTCCGCCCAAGACGGCGGCGCAATTCATCGAAATGTACCAGGCCATCAACGAGGGGATAGTGGCCGCGCGGGAGCCGCGCTCGGCGGAGAACACTACGGCCACGACGTTCGAGCAATTCGTGCAGAACGTTTTTGTGCCGGCGTATCAGGGAAAGGCCGCGACCGCGTAGGGTAAACGCCGGGACTATTTTTGCCGGCGCTGGGGCATAATACGGGCGCTTTGTCCTCCGACCTGCTTATCACTGGCGCTTCACAGTTGTTGACACTTCGCGGGCGAGCGCCGCGCCGCGGCATAACCCTATCCAACCTGGGAATTATCAAAAATGGCGCGATGTTGGTGCGCGACGGAGCGATCGCGGCGGTGGGGCCGCGGAGCGAGGTCGAAGGTCTCGCGGAGGCGCGCCCGGCGGAGAGGTTGGATGTGGGGGGGCGCGTGGTGTTGCCTGGATTTGTGGACTCGCACACGCACTTGATTCACGCGGCTAGCCGGGCGGAAGAATACGAGCTGAAAATCGCGGGAGCGAGCTACGAGGAGATTGCGCGAAAAGGCGGCGGGATTCTGAATTCGGTGAAAAAGTTGCGAGCGGCTACGGCGGCGGAATTGAAACGGCGGGCCCTCAAGGCTTTGGGGGAATTTGCGGCGCATGGCACGACCACGGTTGAAGCGAAAAGTGGGTACGGACTGAGCACGGACAGCGAATTGAAGATTTTGCGGCTGCACCAGGAGTTGAACGCGGAGCAGCGGTTGGAGATCGTGTCCACGTTCCTGGGGGCGCACGTTGTGCCGGAGGAGTATCGGGCTAAGAAGGAAGGCGCGGCGAAATATGTTGCACTGCTGGTCGAGCGATTAATCCCGGAAGTGGCCGCCGGGAAGTTGGCGGAGTTTTGCGACGTGTTCTGCGACCGGGGCGCGTTTTCTGTGAGCGAGGCAAAGACGATCCTGATGGCAGGGAAAAGGAATGGGCTGACGCCGAGAGTTCACGGAGAGCAATTGACGCGCACGGGCGCGACACAATTGGCGGTGCGGATTGAAGCGGCAAGTTGCGATCACCTGGAGCAGGTGAGCAAGGCGGACATACGGGAGCTGGGGCAATCGAATACGGTGGCGACGTTGCTCCCGGGCTGCGATTTCCATCTTGGACTGCACAAATATGCGCCTGCACGAGAGCTGATCGAGGCGGGCGCGATTGTTGGGCTGGCCACGGACTACAATCCGGGCACCAGTCCGACGGTGAGCATGCCGATGATCTTGTCGCTGGCGTGCACGCAATTGCGGATGACTCCGGCGGAAGCCATCAGCGCGGCGACGATCAACGCGGCCTATTCGCTGCGGCGGGATAAACGGATCGGCTCGCTGGAAACCGGCAAACAGGCGGACATTGCGGTTTTTGAGGCGGAAGACTATCGCGAGATTCCCTACTACTTTGGGGTGAACAAATGTTGGATGACGTTGAAGAAGGGCCATTGCGTTTTTCGGAGGGGGGAAACGCGAGTGGCTGGCCTGGCAAAAATCTCCTATGATGAGAGAGGCGCAAAAAAGGATCCAGCCCGATGAATCGATTGATTGAATGCGTGCCGAATTTTTCGGAAGGGCGCGACGCGGCGAAGGTGGACGCGATCATAGCGGCCATGAGCCAAGTGCCGGGCGTGTACGTGCTGGATCGGGAGATGGATGCGGATCACAACCGCAGCGTGGTGACGCTGGCGGGCGACGCCGATGCGGTGGCGGAAGCGGCAGTGCTGGGAGTGGGCAAGGCGATGGAACTGATTGACCTGACCAAGCACAGCGGGGCGCATCCGCGCATTGGGGCGACGGACGTGGTGCCGTTCATTCCGATTGAGGGAATCGCGCTGGAAGATTGTGTGGCGCTGGCGCGACGGGCGGGCGAGGAGATCTGGAAGAGGTATCGCATCCCGGTCTATTTTTACGAGGCCGCGGCCAACCGGCCGGAGCGCATCCATCTGGAAAACATCCGGCGGGGACAATTCGAAGGGCTGCGCGAGGAGATGAAGCGGGACCACAACCGGCTGCCGGATGTGGGAGAACCGAAGCTGCATCCGACGGCGGGCGCGACGGTGGTGGGCGCGCGCAAGTTCTTGATCGCATACAACGTAAACCTGAACACAGCGGACATCGGCATCGCCAACAAGATCGCCAAAGCGATCCGCTTTTCATCGGGGGGGTTGCGTTACGTAAAAGCGATGGGAGTGGAGCTGAAGGCGCGCAACCTGGCGCAAGTGTCCATCAATTTGACGGACTTCGAGCAAACGCCGATGCACCGGGTGTACGAAATGGTGAAGCGCGAAGCAGCCCGTTATGGGGCGATCCCAGTGGGCAGCGAGATCGTCGGGCTGATCCCCAAGAAAGCCATCGAAATGGCCGCGGATTATTTTCTGCAGGCCGAGAATTTTTCTCCGGAGCAGGTATTTGAGAACCGTTTACAGGCCACGCTCAGCGGACAAACTCCGGCCCATGGCGCGAAGCAGGGCAAACTGGCCAGCCTGGCGGAGCCGTTTTTGGAAGCGGTGGCGGCGCCCACCGCTACGCCCGGCGGCGGAAGCGTTTCCGCGCTGGCGGGAGCATTGGCGGCGTCGATTGGTCAAATGGTGGCGGGACTTTCGCGTAAGAAGAAGTCACAAGCGGCGCATGTGGATCGGCTTTCGGAAGCGTTGGATGAAATGCGGCGCAACGCCGCGGAACTGGCGGAAGCCATCGATCGCGACGCGGCGTCTTACGACGCGGTGTTGGCGGCAATCAAGTTGCCGCACGAGAGCGCGGAGGAAAAGAGCCGCCGTGACGAGGCCATCCAGCGAGCAACGCGGGGGGCCGCGGAGGTGCCGCTGCAAGTGGCAGAGCGCAGCGTTGCCCTTTTCGAACGGCTGGGACAACTTGGCGCTATCGCGGCGGCATCCATGAAGTCAGACTTAGAAGTGGCGCGGCTTATGGCTGCAGCAGGTGCGCGAGGGGCTTTGGCAAACGTGGAGACCAATCTCGACGGTATCGCCGACGCCCAATACGTGAAGTCCATGCGAGCAAAAAGCGCTGCCTTACGCGAGCGCCTGGCCGAGACTTCCCGCTCGATCACCGCGTAGTTCGGCGCACCCGCAAAGTTGCAAGGAGAACGATATGAAATCGGCTATTCGAGCGGCTGGGGTATCGATGCTGGCGCTGGCGGCTGGGATGTTACTGGCGCCGCGACCGGCCAGCGCGGGGCGGCTGGGGGCGGACATCATCGGGCTGTTCCCGAAGGAGGTGGGGGAGTTCGCGTACGCGGACTTGAAGAAGGCGCGTACGATGAAGTGGTTTCCGCAGTTGCAGGAGCAGATGCTGCCGGAGCGCTTCCGCCAATTCGAAAAATTTCTGGCATCGGCAGGAGTGGACCCCAACACACAGGTGGAGGAACTCGCCTGGGGGCTGGTGGCAGAAGGGGTGAGCAAGGGCGATACCGCGGGAGGGGCCGGGATGCCCACCGGCGAGGAAGTGGTCGGCGTGGCGCTGGGAAATTACAATCCGGACTCGACGGAAGCTTACTTCAAACGCCAGAAGCTGCCCACGTTCAAGGCGCGAAACTACACGCTATATGCGTTCGGAACAGGCGCGGGGCCTAGCGACCTTTTCTTCTTGTTCATCGATTCGAGCACGGCGGCGTTTGGGCATCGCTCGGTGCTTCAGAAAATGATCGAAGTGCGATTTGGAGCGGAAGAGGGTTTGCTGCGAAACGAGAAGTTTTTTCCGTTGATCAATGAAGCGAACGGCAACGGCATCGTGTGGGCGGTGCTGAACCCGGCGTACACGCGGCTGGCCATGCAACAACTGGCGCCGGAAGTGGAGCAATTTCCGGAAGCCTCGAAGCTGGTTTCGCGCATGCAAAACATGCTGATCAATGTGAGCGCGGGAAGCGGCATTGACGGGAAGTTTCAAACCATCTGCGGTTCAACGGAAGATGCCAACACCATGGCGCAGTTGCTGCAGGCCGGCCTGCTCTACAAGCGGTACCAAGCCGGGAAAGACAATCCGGACCTGGCGGACATGTTGGATAAGGCGCGCATAGCGCCTTCCGGGGATCGCGTCATCCTGAACCTGGCATTGAGCGACGAGCAGATGAGCTCGCTGATCAAACACAATACGTTCGCGTTAAAAATGTAAGAGCGGCTTTGGGGAGCGGCGGAAGATTTAACAGCGCGGGGTTGCCGGCGTGATGTACTTGGTGAGCCGGGTGACGGCCTGTCCGCCCTGCGACTCGTATTGCACTTGGTCTACGCCTCCCAGTGCGGGCGGCAAACTGCGGCTGCTTGCCTGCGAAGAGTCATCCTGCCGAGACAAAGCCACCTCCAAGCGGTCGGCCAGGCGAGTCAGCGTTATGTCCAGGCGCGGGTGTTCGCGGGTCAAATGCGCGAAAGCCTCCTTACAGGCGGCCACGATGGCGCTTTGCCAGGTGGCGATTGCGGGACCTTCCAAACCCGCGGCGTCGGCCAGGTAACGCGCGGCTCCGCCGGCTGCGGCAGCGAGTCGCGGGTCGGCTTCCATCTGCAGGCGGATGGTCCTGGGGTCAGTTGCCACGGGAATTTGCCAGAGGCACGTCGCAGGCTTCCCGGCAATCGGGACAGTAGTAGAGCCCGTCGGCGCCCAAACGCACGTTGGTCTGGCCTTGACAGATGGTGCAGTACTTCTCACACGAACACTGCGTTTCTGGTTTATCACACACTACGCAATGGACGGGACCGGGCATAAAAGCCTCCAAAGGAAAACTGTACCCGACGTTGGCGAGAACGGGCAAGGCCGTGTTATTCCCGATGCGGCGTGTTACTCGTCCGCCGGGAATGCCAGCAACAGAGTTATCTGGGACCGGCACGTCGATTTGAACTTCGGCTGGGCTTCTTTGACGGGTGTAGGGGCGCATGCTAGTATCGGTTTCTGCCTTGAGCCATCGGAATGGAAGCCGCCAACTCGTCCGCCACTAGCGCAGTAAGAAAAACGCCGCTGAACGCATTGCACCGCCGTTTGGGCGCCAAGATGGTCAATTTTGGCGGCTGGGATATGCCGGTCGAGTATCCCTCGAGCGGAGGTCTGGTTGCGGAGCATAAAGCGGTGCGCGGCGGGGTGGGCGTTTTTGACGTCAGCCACATGGGGGACATTCGCATGCGGTCCGGGCGCACTCCGGGAGGCGCATTGGCGGCGGTCCAGCACATCAGTATGAACGACGCGTCCCAACTGGCCGTTGGTCAGGCGCACTATTCGGCCATGCTGTATCCGCAGGGCACTTTCGTGGACGACGCTATCGTACATAGGCTGGGCCAGGATGATTACCTGCTGGTGATCAACGCGGGTACGCGCCAGAAAGACATCGATTGGGTGCGACAGAACACTAAAGACTTCGACTGCGTGGTGGAAGATCTGAGCGACGCCTACACGCAGCTGGCGATTCAGGGGCCGCGGGCGGTGGAGGTGCTGCAAAAGCTCACCGATGCGGACCTCGACGCGATCAAGAATTATTGGTTCAGCCATGGCACGGTGTGCGGTTTGCGAAATATCCTGATTGCGCGCACCGGCTACACGGGGGAAGACGGTTTCGAGATTTACGTGCCCTCCGATCAGGCGACCAGCGAGCAGGTGTGGAACAAGGTGATGGACGCCGGAAAATCATCGGGCATTCTTCCCTGCGGGCTGGGTGCGCGCAACACGCTGCGGCTGGAATCCAAGATGGCGCTTTACGAACACGAGATCAGCGACAAGATCAATGTGTGGGAAGCGGGTCTGGAGCGTTACTGCAAGATGGAGAAAGGTGAGTTCATCGGCCGGGGGGCGCTGGCGCGCGCCAAGGCAGCGGGTTTGACGCGCACGCTGGTTGGCCTGGAAATGGTGGAACGCGGAATCGCGCGCGACGGCTACTGCTGCTGCAACGAAGCCGGGGAAAAGGTAGGCGTGGTGACCAGCGGCTCGCCGTCGCCGACGCTCGGAAAAAACATTGCGCTCGCGTATGTTCCGCCCGCCATGGCTTCCGTTGGATCGCCAGTGTGGGTGGAGATTCGCGGTCAAAAAACCAAGGCGCAGGTGGTTGCGACGCCGTTTTACAAGCGCGCGCGAAAAACGCCGCAACCGGCAGCTGCGTCCACGGCCAAGACGGTCTGAAGCGAAAACAATGTGGCGTCCCGGCAAAACCGAGAATCGCGGAGGAGCAAACGCATGGCGTATCCGGCAGACTATCGCTACACCAACCAGCACGAATGGGTGAGCGCCAAGGGCGACGTGGCGACCGTGGGCATCACGGACTATGCGCAGCACGAACTGGGTGACGTGGTTTTCGTGGAGTTGCCAAAGCCGGGCGCGAAAGTGGCCGCCGGGAAATCTTTTGGCAGCGTGGAATCAGTCAAAGCGGTTAGCGATGTTTATGCTCCGGTTTCCGGCGAAGTCGTGGAAGCCAATGGCGAGCTGCAGAGCGCGCCCGAAAAAATCAATAGCGACCCGCACGGTGCCGCGTGGCTGATCAAGGTGCGGCTGGCCAACCCCGCGGAATTAAAATCGCTGATGGATGCCGCAGCCTACGAGGCCTTCATCGCCGATAAGGCCAAGGACGCTTCCGCCTGATGCGCTATCTTCCGAAAAGCCCGGCCGAGCGCCAGGAAATGCTTGCGGCCATCGGCGCCAGGTCGATTGATGAACTGTTTGCCAGCATTCCAGAGCGTTACCGGCTGCGTAAAGCTTTGAACCTGCCCGGACCGTTCTCCGAGACGGAAATCATTCTATACTTTAACGAGCGGGCAGCGGAGAATTCGCGCGGGTACACCAGCTTTCGCGGGGCCGGCATTTACAATCATTTGCGTTCGGTGGTCACCGACGCGCTGATTCAGCGCGGCGAATTTCTCACCTCTTACACACCGTATCAGGCGGAAATCTCGCAAGGCACGCTGCAAGCCATTTTTGAATTTCAGACCTTGATGTGCCAGCTTACCGGTCAGGAAGTGGCCAACGCTTCGATGTGGGACGGATCCAGCGCGACCACCGAAGCAGTGCTGATGGCCGAGCGGATCACCGGGCGCACGCGGGTGCTGGTGGCGCGTTCGCTGCATCCGGAATATCGCGATGTACTGCGCACGTATGCAAAAAACTCCGGCTTGCAGGTTCAAGAGATTCCGTACGGCGCGAGCGGCACGCTGGACCGCAAGGCGTTGCAATCCGCGATCCGTGACGATGTGGCCGCCGTGGTGGTCCAGTCACCCAATTTCTTCGGCGCGGTCGAACCCGTTTCCCAATTGGCGGAAGTCGTGCGAGCCTCCGGCGCGTTGCTGGTGGTGGCCATCACCGAAGGGGTTTCGCTGGGAGCGCTGCGCCCGCCGTCGGAGGCCGACATCGTCGCGATGGAAGGACAAAGCTTCGGCTTGCCGCCGAGTTATGGCGGACCGTTTGTCGGCGTGATTGCCTCCCGCGAGAAATATGTGCGGCAAATGCCCGGGCGGCTCGCGGGGCAGACCACCGATCTGGAAGGCCGCCGCGGATTCGTGCTTACCCTGGCCACGCGGGAGCAACATATTCGACGTGAGAAGGCGACCTCCAACATTTGCACCAACCAGGCGCTGTGCGCTCTGGCCGCCACCGTGCACTTGACCCTGCTGGGCAAAGAAGGCTTGCGCGAGATGGCGCAGCAGAATCTTTCCAAGGCGCGGTTTGCGCTGGCCGAGTTAAGCAAGATTCCCGGCGTGCGGCGCGCGTTCGATGCGCCTTTTTTCAACGAATTCACGATGGAATTTCCGCGCTCGGTGAAAATCGTAAATTCCAACTTATTGCGCGAGAAAATCGTCGGGCCGCTGGCGCTGGGCACGGCATATCCGGAGTTGACTAAGCATGGGTTGGTCTGTGTGACCGAAACCACTACGCGCGCGGACATCGAGAAATTGGCAGCGGCAGTGCGCCGGGCTTTGGCGCAGCCGTTGTAACAAGACCGGCGGCGAAGGAAAACACTTGAATCCCAGGATCAAAAAAGCTTTTCGTCACACCAACCAGAACGAAGGACTTATCTTCGAGAAGTCCTCGGCGGGCAAACGAGCCTTTGAATTGCCGCCGCTGGACGTTCCCCACGTGGATGCGGCGGAAGCGCTGGGGGAAAATCACCGCCATGAAGGCGTCGGGGGCTTTCCGGAAGTCAGTGAGATCGAAGTCATTCGGCACTTCACGCGGCTCTCGACCTGGAATTATGCGATCGATCTGGGCATGTATCCGCTGGGTTCCTGCACCATGAAATACAATCCGCGGGTCAATGAATTCGTGGCGCGACTGGACGGCATCGCCACGGAACATCCCTATCAGCCGCAGGAACTTTCACAAGGCTGCCTCAAGATTCTGCGCCTACTGGAGCAGTGCCTGCTGGAAATTACCGGCATGGACACCATCACGTTGCAACCCGCAGCCGGGGCGCAGGGCGAATTGACCGGCTTGCTGCTGATTCGAGCGTATCTTCAGAAGCAGGGCGACCCGCGGAAGAAAGTTTTGATCCCCGATTCCGCGCATGGCACGAATCCGGCGACCGCGGTCATCGCCGGCTACGAAGTCGAAAACATTAAATCTGAATCGCACGGCCAAATCGACGTGGAGAAGCTGCGCGAACAAGTCACCCCTGACGTTGCGGCGCTGATGATCACCAACCCTTCGACGCTGGGCATTTTCGAACAGCGCATTCCGGAGATTGCGGAGATTCTGCACGCAAAAGGCGCCTTGCTGTACATGGACGGCGCCAACATGAACGCCCTGGCGGGAATCGCGCGGCCTGGCGATCTGGGTGTCGACGTCATGCACCTGAATCTGCACAAGACATTTTCCACCCCGCACGGCGGCGGCGGACCCGGCGCCGGCCCGGTGGCCATGAAGAAAATTCTCGAACCGTTTCGTCCGGTTCCCATCCTGGTCGAAAAAGAGGGCGGCCGGCTAGCCCTTGAATCGGTGCGGCCGGAGTCCATTGGTCGCGTAAAAGCCTTTTCCGGGAATTTTGGGGTGCTGGTGCGCGCGCTCGCCTATATCCTCGCCTACGGGCCCGGCATCCGGCAGGCTACCGAAGACGCGGTGCTCAACGCCAACTACATCCGCAAACATCTGGAGGGCGTTTACGATCTGCCCTATTCCCTGCCCTCCATGCATGAAGTGGTGTTCAGCGACGCGCATCAGAAGAAAAATGGCGTCAGCACCATGGACATTGCCAAGCGGCTGATCGACTACGGCTTCCATCCGTATACCACCGCGTTTCCGCTGATTGTTCCTGGCGCGCTGATGATTGAGCCGACCGAATCGGAGTCCAGGGAAGAGTGCGACCTGTTCATCGATGCCATGCGCTCGATTGCCGAAGAAGCGGCCAGCAATCCGGATTTAGTGAAGACCGCGCCGCACTCCACGCGGGTCCGGCGCCTGGACGAAGTCGGCGCGGCGCGCAAACCAATCCTGCGCTGGGATCCCGCGCGCCAGGAAGCCGACCCCAACTCCGCGAAGCACAAAGCAAAACATAAGAACCTGGAACCTACTCCAGTAACTCCCACGGCGTAAGCGAGCAGCCGTTTGGTTCGAGATTCATCTCAGGGCACAGGAAGGTCTGGCAGAATGAAGTGCTGGCTGCTGTCCTGTTAAGATTGGGCTTGTCCGTCGGAGTCGGCTCGTCCGCTTGTCGCCCATGAATCCCGCGTTAAACGCCTGGCTGCCCAAATCCGTAATCCTGCTGCGTGATTATGACCGGCACAAATTCTTATCGGACGTGATCGCGGGTATAACCGTCGGCCTGGTGGCGCTGCCTTTGGCCATGGCCTTCGCCATCGCGTCGGGTGTTTCGCCGCAAGCTGGAATCTACTGCGCCATCGTCACTGGCTTCCTTATTTCCGCGCTGGGCGGCTCCAAAACGCAGATTGGGGGACCGACTGGGGCCTTCGTGGTGGTGGTGTCCGGCATCATCGCCAAGCACGGTATCGATGGCCTGTTCATGTGCACCATGATGGCCGGCGTGCTGCTGGTGCTGCTGGGCGTCACGGGAATGGGCACCGCGGTCAAATATTTTCCCCGGCCAGTGATTGTTGGCTTCACCAATGGCATCGCCATCCTGATTGCCAGCACGCAGATTCGCGATTTATTCGGGCTGCGCATGGATCATGTGCCGGGGGATTTCTTCCATCGCATGCAGGCCTTCGCGCAAGCAGCGCATACGATTTCCTGGCAGGCAACGGCGGTTGCGGTGGTTTCGCTGGCGGTCGTGGTGCTTTGCCTGAAATATGCCAGGCGCGTTCCCGGCGCGATCATCGTCACCTTCGGAGCGACCATCGCTGTCACGTTGCTGCATCTGCAGGTGGAAACCATCGGCACGCGCTTTGGCGGCATCCCCAGCGGCTGGCCCACGCTGGCGTTGCCCAAGTTTCATTACGACGTTTTCCGCCAGTTGCTTTCGCCGGCCTTTACCGTGGCTATGCTCGGCGCCATCGAGTCGCTGATGTCCGCGGTGGTTTCCGATCGCATGAGCAAAGACAAGCACAATCCCAATGTCGAGCTCATGGCCCAGGGTGTCGCCAATATCGTCTCACCGCTCTTTGGCGGCCTGCCGGCGACGGGAGCTATTGCGCGAACGGCGACCAACGTCCGCGCCGGAGCGAAAACACCGGTGGCCGGAGTGATTCACTCGCTGACTCTCCTGGCCATCGTGCTGTTCGCGGCGTCGTTGGTGAAAAATGTGCCGCTCGCGGCCCTGGCCGCCATTTTGATGATGGTCGCTTACAACATGGGTGAATGGCAGGAGATTCCGGAGATTCTGAAACTCAGCGCCGCAGATATTACTGTGTGGCTGTTGACGGTGACCCTCACGGTGGTCGCCGATCTTACTTTCGCCGTGGAAGTTGGCATGGTGCTGGCGGCGCTGATGTTCATCCGCAAAGTTTCGCGTACCACCACCGTGACCCGCGTCACTCGCGACTATGTCGAAGACAGCCGGGTACACGTTCTCCAGGGAAAAGACATTCCCGAGTACGCCACGGTGTTCCGCATTCACGGACCCTTTCTATTTGGAGCTACGGACAAGTTTGCCGATATTCTGGATTCGCTGCCGACCTTGCCGCCTATTGTTATTTTGCGCTTGCGCAATATGACCGCCATTGATGCCACCGGCCTCGGCGCCATCGAAAATCTGGCCGACCAGTTGCACGAATCCGGGCGGTCGCTGCTGCTTTGCGGAGCTCGCGAACAACCTGCCCAACTCATGCAGCAAGCTGAGTTCGAGCGTCACGTGGGCGCCGAAAACGTCTGCCCCAGCATCCAGCAGGCCCTGGATCGGGCCGCCGAAGTGTACCAGCGATTTCACTCCCCGGCAGCCCTCGCGCAGAAGAAGGGTGAGCATGAAGTAGACTTGGTCAGCAAGACCTAAGAGGCTGTTTCGGGAGCTCCCTACAGCAGTGTTGCACGTTTTTATTTCTGCAGCCGTACACTATCCAGTATCGCCGTGAAGGTCTTCTCATACTCGGGATACGCGGCCTTTGGCGCCACGCACAAAAAGGACAGCAAACCTTGCGGCTGCATTACAGTTACCAGCCAATCCACTTCTTCCCCGCCCGCTGGCGAGTCGTTGCTCAAATACGTCGAAAGCCCTGGCTGTCCGTTCAATCGGACCGATCCTGGCTCCCGAGTGACACTAAGCCCTGAATTGGTTTTCGCCAAATTTCGGATTAACTGGCGCGTCGCATTCTCGAGGGCCTTGGGATCGTCGGCGTCCCCATGCGCCTCGTTCACCGAAATGATCAATCCATACGCCAGCTGACCGCTCTGCGAGGTCCCGCCATCCGGAGCGAATGTTACGCCGCCCTTTTCCTCAAACGCCTTCCAATTATCGGGGACTTGCAGCGAGTAGGTTGGTCCCTGGTAATCGACGAAGGTGCCCGATGGGGCCGGCGCGGCACCGGCCATAGCCGCGGCGGGCGTCTTCACCACTGGCAGGGCCAGGACCTCACGCTTGATGGCCTCGAATTCCGCGGAATCCCGCTTCGCGTTCTCCGGCACGCCCCCCAGCTTATCGACCTCCTCGTCCACTCGCTCCACCCGGTTTCCGGGATTGGGGTGGTCGGACAAAAATTGGGGCGGGTTTTTCCCCTTGGTTTCCGATTCCAGCTTCTCGAAAAACTGGGCCATCGCTCGGGGGTCGTATCCCGAATCGTACAGGGCTTGTGTGCCTAAGACATCCGCTTGGGTCTCGTCCGAGCGCGAATAATGCAGCAGCATCCCGCCCGCGCCCAGCGCCACGCCCTCCGTCAGCAGCGCTCCGCCTGCGCTGCCACCAAAGATACCCCCGAAAATTCCCGCAGCACCCTGCAGGAGTTGGGCCTTCGAGGCTTGCGCCGTCCCGTGCCGCAGCACTACGTGCGACAGTTCGTGGGCCATGACCGCGGCCAACTGAGCTTCATCATCCGATACTTCGATGGCGCCCCGATTGACGAACACATAACCGCCGGGGAGGGCAAACGCATTGATCTCCTTGCTGTTCACGCAATGAAATTCCCACGGGTACTGCACCTTGGTGGGCATGGTCGCCACCAGCTTGCGGCCTAGTTTGGTGAGATAGGCATCCACCCTGGGGTCATTGCACAGCGGCAGGCGCTTTTCCAGCAGCTGGGCATTCTGTCTGCCGAGCCGCACATCGGTTTCCGGAGAATACATGTTCCATGGCGGCTTCAGTTTGCTGCGTTGCGCGAACACACCGGGTGCGCAGGCCAACACCAGCAGGCCGGCCAGCAGGCAGCCCCGCCAGCCAATGCGTGTTTTCCCGTGCTCCAGAATTCTTATCAAAATTTCCACGTGGCGTAGATAAGATGACAAAGAGCCGCCTCAGGACTACTTTACACCGGCGGGACTACAAAAGAAAAAAGCCCGGGTGAAACTGCCACTCGGGCTGAAGTCCTTCTTCAGGCTAGGTCAGCTGCGATATATATACAGAGTCGGACGCTAGCGGGCGGTCCTGGGCGTCGGCTCTGCCGCAGTTGCTGATGTCGGGGCATCTACCGACTTTCCGCTGTGCGCCTTGGCCAAGCGCGGTGGAGAGGCGGGCTCGAGTCGGCGAGCGGGCATGGCCAGATTCTCGCCTTCACGGATGAAGGTGAGGCGGTCCTGGTCGCGGTCCCAATCGATGCAGACCAAGTCGCCCAAGTGGATTTGCTCGGTAGCCAACAGATTCGCCAGGGGATACACGACATGTCGCTCGATGGCGCGCTTCAGATGGCGCGCTCCGTAGCGCTGGTCGGTGCCTTCCTGCAACAAGAACTCTTTGCCCGGCCCGGTGACGCGGAATAGGAATTGGCCCTTGGCCGTTTCCAACACGCGTTGCTGGACTTGCCCCAATTCGATATCCAGCACCTCTTGCAATTGTTCGCGCCTAAGCGGGTGAAAACACACTACTTTGTCCAGGCGGTTCATGAACTCGGGGGAAAACTTGCGTCGGGCGGCTTCCACTGCGGTGCGTTCCACCTTTTCGTCCATACCGGTGTTGGGCTTGTCCTTCGGCTGCACAAAGCCCATGCCGCCATTCATCAATTCGGTGATTTCACCTCCGCCCAGGTTGGAGGTTAGGAAAATGACGGTCTGCGAGAGGTCCACACGGCGATTGTCGCCCAGCGTTAAAGTAGCCTTATCGAGCATGCCCAGGAGCAATTGCCACAGGGCGTCGGACGCTTTCTCAATTTCGTCAAATAGTAAGAAGGAGAGCTTCAGCTTTTCGCTGTGGCTCTTGGCCAGCTCCTCCTGAGTAATCAGCGGATGGGTTTCGCGATGGCCCAGATACCCCGGAGGCGAACCAATCAGCTTGGCAATCTCGTGAGAATGCTGAAATTCGGCGCAGTCCACCTTGATGACCGAGCGCGAATCCCCAAAGAGGATCTCCGCAGCAGCTTCCACGATGCGGGTCTTGCCGGATCCGGTAGGGCCCAGAAAGAGCAAATTGCCCACGGGGCGGCCAGGAGAGTTCAATCCGGCACAGAAGACCTGGTACAGGTCGACCAGAGCCTGCACGCCCTCCTCCTGCCCCACGATCTTCGCTTTCAGAGACCCATGAAAATCACGAGTATCGCTGCTGCGAATCGTTGGATCCAATTGGTGGCGGACAGCTGCTTTCATGTTCTCTATCCTCTGTGGCGTCCAGCTTCCCCCGGGAACGCAAGCGCAACTCAGGACGTCGCAGGCGGGAACAGTGCATGGGGCGTGCCACTTTCGAGGGTTTCGGAAGCACATTAAAGGCGTGTAAATTCATGAGGATACCGATTTTAGGAACCCAAGAAGTGTCTCATTTGTTGAGACGCTGTTTCATTGCTGCAAAAAATGAGAGGGCTCAAACAGTTTGTGTCAGCTGATGCACGACAAAAAGGGGCGGTAGAGTGCTCTCTGCCGCCCCGGATCCGTGACCTTTAGTGTAAATTCTTCAACGTTCCGGCTTCTTGCGCGCTTGCGGCGCCGCCGCTGGGGCTGCCGCGGCCGGAGCCACTCTTGGCTTCTTGCCTTCCGACACCGCCTCCGCAGGGATATCGGCCTTACGACCGTCTTTCATCTCCGCCCCGGCTCCGACCTGTTCTTCGTCGGGCGACTGCTTCTGGACCAAGGCTCCCTCGCCTTCCCGAATGAACGTAAGCTGCAGGTGTTCCTTGTCCCAGTCGATGCAGACCAGATCCCCCAGGTGGACTTGCTCGGTGGCTAGCAGATTGGCCAGCGGATAAACTACGTGACGCTCAATGGCTCGCTTCAAATGCCGCGCGCCATACCTCTGATCGGTGCCTTCCTTCAGCAAAAAGTCGCGCCCCGCGCCCGTCACGCGAAACAGAAACTGGCCCTTGGCCGTCTCCAGCACCCGGCGTTGCACTTGGCCGAGTTCGATATCCAGCACTTCCTCCAATTGTTCGCGGCGCAGCGGGTGAAAGACTACCACTTTGTCCAGCCGGTTCATGAATTCGGGAGAAAACTTGCGGCGCGCCGCCTCCACCGCCGTACGCTCTACCTTTTGGTCCAGACCCGCATCCGGTGTGGCGGGGGGCTGCACGAAACCCATACCACCGTGCATCAATTCGGTGATCTCTCCGCCCCCTAGGTTGGAGGTGAGGAAAATAACGGTCTGCGAGAGGTCCACCCGGCGGTTATCGCCCAGCGTCAGCGTCGCTTTGTCCAAGATTCCGAGCAATAACTGCCAGAGCGCGTCGGAAGCCTTTTCAATCTCGTCGAACAGGAGAAACGAAAGTTTCAATTTCTCGGTATGGCTCTTGGCCAGCTCCTCCTGGGTGATCAGGGGATGGGTTTCGCGATGTCCGAGATACCCTGGGGGCGAGCCGATCAATTTGGCAATTTCGTGGGAATGCTGGAATTCCGCGCAGTCTACCTTGATGACCGAGCGCGCGTCGCCGAACAGAATCTCCGCGGCCGCTTCCACGATGCGCGTCTTGCCGGAACCGGTGGGCCCGAGAAATAGCAAGTTCCCCACCGGGCGACCGGGGGAATTCAAGCCGGCGCAGAATACCTGATAAAGGTCGACCAGCGCCTGCACGCCTTCGTCCTGGCCGACAATCTTGGCGCGCAACGCGGTTTGGAATTCCAGCGTATCGGTACTGCGCTGGCTCGGATCAAGTGGCAGGATGTGTGCTCCCATGACCGCCTCCCTAACGTCGTCGCAAGTGCGCAGACGCTTCACTAAATCGACCGCGCCCGTGGTCAAACTGTGCCAGCTTGACCTGCAGCGTGGATTGCAGGAGCCGCAACTGCACCAGCAACTCCCGCGCCACCGCGGGTGACTCGGAAATTCGGAGTATCGGCGGAAACAGGTCCGCAAGATCCATGTTCAAGGCCCGCAATGCCGTCACCAGTTTCTGGACCGTCGGCGAATTGGGATCGGCCAGATCCAGGTGGCTATTGATCTGTTCGCGCAAAGCTCGCCAGTTCAATTCCACAAATGGGTGCTTCTTAGCGACCTCGCGCACCACGCGTTCCGTGATTCGCGCGCGGTCGCCCAGGCGCGCCAAGTGCAACTGCCGCACTTTTCCGCCGCGGCGCACGTTGTGCACCAAGTAAAAAGCATTTCCTTTGCGGCGAACGAAAGCCATGACGCTCACCCCGCGACTGCCATTATGGCTGTAGTGTACTTTAGTTCCACTACAGCTTCAACATCCGTTTCCAACTGCCGCGCGTTTTGCTGCTAAAGCGTTAACCCTTACTTCTCTACGCGCGCCGTTCACTTCACCGTGTGCATTGCGCATGGATACCAGCAAACTGCGCTACAAGATACTCGACCGCCTGCGATTCTATTTATTACTTTTCTTGCTGTGCTTCATTTGTTTTCCGCATGCTCGACTTCTACGCTTCAGCACTTTCCTCTACACTTCCTTAGATGCATTTCCGCGCAAGATGCTTCCTGTATGGCATTCGGCCTTTTCCTGTACTTTTTTCGCTTCATGGTTTTGGCCTCACAGGATTAAACCCTGCAGCACCGGTTTTGTCGTTGCTGTGGAGCATCGGCGCCGGAATCGAGTAGCATGTGGCTGACGCCAAGAAAAGCGGTGAATCAAAAATGTCCTGGGATCCGGTCTATCAGCTGGTGAAACAAATTCCGCGCGGGCGGGTTCTGTCGTATGGGGCGCTCGCTAAGGTTTTGCGTCTTCGCGGCGGCGCGCGCAGCGCCGGACGCGCCATGGCGGCCACTCCTTCCGGCAAAGGTATCCCCTGGCATCGCGTGGTGGGAGACCGCGGCAAGATCCTCATTCGCGAGCCCTACGCATCTCTGCAAAAAAAGCTTCTGGAGTCCGAAGGGGTTACCGTGATCGAATCACGCGTGGATTTAAAGTCTCACCTATGGAACCCTGCTGCGAAGCGCGCGGCCAAGAGAGCCGTCACGAAAGGCAAACGCGCGCGAAAGTAGCCGGCAACACCAGGCAAATGGATCGGCCGAAGTACCATGAAAACCCCGCCTTACGCTTCTTGATTGGATTAAATGTCCAACTTGTCCTAGCATAGCGGCGCTTCGTTTTCCGAGAGGCCGCATGTCCAACGAAATCTCGCCACGGCCAAGCACGTTCGCGAGCATTCTTACCGACATCCATTTTTGGGTGCCGGTGGCCGTGCTGATCGGCGGGCTTGTTCTCCTTACCTACCTGCGCTGACCTGCTATGCCATCCACGCGAACGTCCACCCTCGATCCGGCTGCGCAGCACACCGCACGGGCGCGAAAGCTGCAACTCCTTGGCATCCTTTCCGGCTTCACCGCCGGAGCATGGCTTGGCGCAGCCGAAGCACCCACCAAGCTGGTCTCCATCGGACTATCACCCCTGGTGATTTCGCTCATCATGGTCGGCGGGGTTTTCCTGGCGCGCTGGAGCGTCCCCGCCTTGATTCTCGGTACCTCCTCCGTCCGAGCAGACGTTCGACGCGCTCCGCACCTGATCATCTGGGCTTTGCTAGCCGGATGCCTGTGGGCCGTCGCCAACACCATGACCGTCTTCGCCATCCGCGACGTCGGCCTCAGCATCGCCTTCCCGCTGTGGAATTCCAACAGCCTGCTCGGCATCCTCTGGGGTTTTCTCTTCTTCAATGAGTTGCGCCAGGCCGGATGGCGTCGCTGGCTCGGCGTTCTCGGCGGCGCGATGGTGATGTGCGTAGGAGCGGCTCTGCTGGCCATCGCTTCGTCTGCGCAAGCTCCCTCCGCGTATCCCTTGCGAGGAGTCTGGGCCGCCCTGGGCGCTGGCGTCCTGTGGGGCACGATGTACATCCCTTATCGCAAGGCCTATCTCACCGGCATGAATCCGCTTTCCTTCGTCACCTTCTTCACCTTCGGCGAGCTGGGCATGATGTCCGCGCTGGCCGTAAGCTATCTCGGTCTCGCCCCGCTCTGGGGCCAATTGCAAAGCGCCCGCGACGTCCTCTTCTGGCTAATGCTCGGCGGCTTCATTTGGGTAATCGGCGATCTCTTCCAGCAATACGCCGCAAAATATGTAGGCATCAGCCGGGGCATCCCGCTTAGCAACACCAACCAGTTTTGGGGCTTGCTTTGGGGCACGCTAGTCTTTGGCGAATTGCACGGGCGCAGTCATTCGATCTACGCGCAAGTGATCGGCGGCTCGCTGCTGATGATGGCTGGAGTAGCCGCCATCGCCTTCTCCTCCGCCACCACCTCCGAGCAGTCCCAATGGAAGCAAGCGGCGCAACGCGAAGGCCGGCGCTACAACATAGCCGCGGACTACGTAGAAGCCCGCATGGACGGCCGTCAATCCGCCTCCGAAGCCAAGCCGTCGCGCACCGCAATCGATTGGCTACTGGTAGCCACCGCGACCACTATCTTCGCGTATTTCGCCGCCACAGCCCGCCTCCCCCGAATCCAGCTAAACTGGCCCCCCGCCCTACTTCTAAGCGCCGTTACGCTGTCTCTCCTGTTAGTCTGCGGCGCAACCCTCCACCGCACCACCCGGTTCCACTAACGGTCGGATAGCTATTCCTGGTAGTGCTGGTAACCGGCAGGCAGTTGTGCGTTCGGGCTTCCGGTCGGCAAGCTTCGCAAATTATCCTGTCCTGGAACTTTGCGTTTCCACGGCACGCAGAGTTGTCGTGCCTAGGACGGTCGATGAAGCGCGTCAATTGCTTGAAGTTCGCGGGCATGGTGCACGCATTTTGCTTTGCATTGCGGACCAACTCCTTTACATTGGCGCGGCCCAATGTGCGCCTCCACTAAAGTCGACGTGGTCGGTGTCGGCCTCAACGCCACGGACACCCTGATCCCCGTCCACCACTACCCCGCTGCTGGCTCCAAGGTCGAATTCCGCTCCGCCAGCCTCCTCCCCGGCGGACAAACCGCCACCGCCATGGTCGCCTGCCAGTCCTGGGGATTGCGCACGCGCTACGTCGGCAAAGTGGGTGACGACCTGGCCGCTACCCTGCATCGCTCCGAGTTCGCCAATCTCGGCGTCGAAACCCATCTCTTAACCGCCCCCGGCTGCCCCAGCCAGCAAGCCTTCATCCTGGTCGATGATGCTGGCGAGCGCACGGTGCTCTGGAAGCGCGACGACCGCCTGGCCCTCCAGCCCGGCGACCTTCAGCGCGACTGGATCCGCGAAGCCCGCGCCCTCCACCTAGACGGCCACGACACCGCCGCCGCTACCACCGCTGCTACCTGGGCCCGCGAAGCAGGCATTCCCGTAGTCGCCGATCTCGACGACCTGTACCCAGGCGTCGATGCCCTGCTCCCGTTGATCGATTACCTGATCACGAGTCGCGACATTCCCGGCCGCATCGCCGGCGAATCCGATCTGCGCAGGTCGCTCCCCGCCGTGCGCACTCGCTACGGAGCCAGTCTAACCGCCGCAACGCTCGGCCCCGAAGGCGTCCTGGCCTACGACGGCGTGCAATTCCACTACGCCCCGGCGTTTCGTATCGAAGCGGTCGACACTACCGGCGCCGGCGACATCTTCCACGCAGGATTTATTTATGGATTGCTGCAACGCTGGCCGCTGCCCCGCCAACTCGAATTCGCCTGCGCCGCCGCCGCCCTCAACTGTACCGGAATAGGCGCCCGCGGCCACATCGCGTCCCTGACCGCGATCGAGGGCCTGATCGCCAGCGGGAAGCGCCATCCACCCGCTTTCGAACTGTAGTCCGGTGCTGATGAGCGCGTCACCAGCCGCTTACCGCGATTCCTGCCCCAAAAACAGAACAGCACGGAACGGAGTTCCGTGCTGTTCTGGATTTTTGCTGTCCGACCGGAGGGCGATGAAACTGCCCTGCAAGTGGTCAGGTATTAAATCGGGCTGTTCGTCGAGGACGCCGGAGCGGTACTATTCTGGCGGATAACCAGGCTCTGATCGGAGTAGAAGTAACGCACACCGCTCGACCCCGGCACTGCCGGATTGTTGTTAGACGTATAGCCGCCCGCCCCGACAACCACGGTCAACAGGTAGCCGGACTTCGGGATAGTGCCAGCGTTTTCTACGGCATTGTCAATCAGGCAAGCATCGGTCGAAGTCGGAGGAGCAGCACCGGCAGCGCAGTTGGCCACAGTACCGCCATCGCCCAACTGAGGCAGGGTACCGAAAACGGTCGGGGTGCTGTAAGTGCTGGAATAAACGACTTCCGCCGTGTTGACGGTGCGAAGCGTGGCCACTGCCGAAGCCTCGTTGGCCGCCATCTTGGAACGGATCAGGTTGGGAATTGCGATGGCCGCGATGATCAAAATGATCGCCACAACGATCAGCAACTCGATAAGCGAAAAACCCTTCTGCTTGTTACGCATGTTCTTTTCAGTCTCCTTGAGATCACTAGGTGTCAAGCACGTACAGCACTATAGGGCATGCCAAGTACCACAATGCGCCGATGGATTTGATAAGAGCCTAATCGATTGACTCCAAGCCGCTTAGCGCAGAACCGCATGTTCCAAAGTAACGCGCGGATGGGCCAGAATGGTCGGAATTGCCATTTTTGGTCGGCGCAGAATGACGTTAAGCGTCACAGAAAAGCAACGGAGCTCGGAATCGAGTTCCGAGCTCCGTTCCTTCTTGCTTGCTGTCCGATCGGAGGGCGATGAAACTGCCCCGCAAGCGGTCAGGTATTAAATCGGACTGTCTGTGGAGGAAGCGGCAGTGGTTCCATTCTGACGGATAACCAAGCTCTGATCTGTATAGAAGTAACGCACACCGCTCGACCCCGGCACTGCCGGATTGTTGTTAGACGTATAGCCGCCCGCCCCGACAACCACGGTCAACA
>Ga0070730_10001238_pt1 | contig 24985 bp, 12 predicted proteins | sample Coa_R1_3_FD_66447 | JGI IMG/M metagenome (GOLD analysis project Ga0070730, IMG submission 66447) | Surface soil microbial communities from Centralia Pennsylvania, which are recovering from an underground coalmine fire - Coalmine... | ecosystem: Environmental > Terrestrial > Soil > Unclassified ... | reverse complement strand
GCGCTGCGGTTGAGCATGGCGTAGCGGAACATGGCCATGTCCTCCGGCCCGCGGCTGCCGCGCATGTCGGGCGGGTCGCGGTCGTAGACGGCGCCGATCTCCTCGCGCAGCTCGGCCACCTCCCTGGGCGAAAACAACCCGCGGATGACCGTGTAGCCCTCGCGCTCGAGCTGGGCGCTCTCCGGCGGCGCCGCCTCTTCCCGGATCTTCAGGTAACCGCGGCCGCGTCGGATCATGGGCGTCTCCTCGGGACGGGGCCTTCACCGCCCGTCTTCGCGGAGTCTATCGAGGCCGCCGCGCGAAGGGCAAGAAAAAGCTGGCCGGAGCACCCTCGACGCCGCCGCAGATGGCGCCTTCAAAAGATCGTCGGCTGCGGCAGGTCCGTGATCTTCACGAGGCTCCGCCCGGCGAAGGCCACATACAGGGCGGGAACATTGGGATCGGTGATCCAGTCGTAGTAGCAGTTCGCCGGGCGGCCGGGGAGGGCGCCGGTGTGCAGCAGCCGCGTCCAGTTCACGCCGTCGAAGGTGTAGAAGGCGCCTCCCTGCCCGACCGCGAACCGCTTGCCCCCGTCGTTGGGGTCGAACTGCATGTCGGTCAGCACCAGGTCGAAGTGGTCGCCCACCCCGCTGGTGTTGTCGTTGGTCTGCAGGGCGATCTGGCGGTTCCAGGTGAGCTCCTTCTCCAGGTTTGCGTCCGCGGTCCAGTTCGCTCCCCCGTCGTCGGAGCGCTTCACTCCGTCGGAATCCAGGATGTAGATGAGGTTCGGCCGATAGGGATCGACGAAGAAGCGGACGGCCGAGTTTGCGCCAGGCCCGGGCACGAGCCGCGTCCAGCCCGCGGCGCCCTCGGTCCAGGTCCACAGCCCGGAGGAGGCGTCGCCGCCGACGTAGAACACCGTCGCCGCGTGCCCGCCCGACGTCTGGAGGACCGAGATGTCCGTCAGGGGTAGCGGCGGGCCCTGGAGATAGACTTCGGCGCCCTGCCCCGGCCCCGTCGCCGTCGTCACCCATTGGTCGCGGTGGACGATGTCATGGATGGTCTGGGTGCGCACGACGAGCGACTGCGTGTCGCTGGCGAACCTGATGAATACGTAGTCCCCCTGGGCTGGGGCGGTCTCGCCCGCCAGGCTGTGGACGATCGGCCGCGAGCCGCGCGAGCCGTAGCCGCTGAGGCCGTTCCAGATGTCCCCGGTGGAGGACGACGGCGGCGGCGCCAGCGGCGGCCCCGTGACGGCGAGCCGGTTGCCGCCTCCCGGACGGGCGTCTGGAAGGTTTCCCGGCGACGTCTGATAGACCGCCACCGTCTGGCCCTGGTGGTGGGTCGTGTAGTTGCCGGCGCTGTCCCAGCGCGGCGTGAACACCATGATGGCGTTCGACCGCAGCGGGTCGGCGTAGGAACAGTCGTTGTCGCCGCCGCCGTACTCCTGGTAGGCCCAGTGCTGGCCGCCATCGACGGAGTAGAAGCCGTCGTTGTCGCCGCTGTTGAGCGACAGCGCAGGCCCCTTCCCCGGCGCCGAGACGCCGGCGACGTTGATCGACGACAGGCTGGTCACCCCCTGGGCGTCGTTGAAGTGCTGCCCGCCGTCGGTGCTCCAATAGACGCCGCCGTCGCTGAGGATCCACGCCGTCCCCGCCGTCGGCCGGTAGTTTCCTCCCGTCAGGGTCGCCGCGAAGTCCGGCGACAGCAGGAAGCCGTGCAGGTCGACGTGGATGGTCTGATCCAGCGTCCGCCAGTCGGACGCCGAGCTGGGCGTCAGCGGACCGACGTGGAAGAGGGGCTGGTTGTCGTTCGCGTCGTACCGCTGGGCGCCGAGGAACAGCAGATCGCCCCGCCCCCTCTGGGTCGTGGCGATGAAGACGTTGCCGCTGTCCTGCTGCGGGTTGCCCTTGTCATCGAGCGGGTTCGGCACCGGAATGGACACCCAGGCGGATGTCCGGTCGCCGAACGGGAAGTGGGTGTAGTCGCCCAGCCACAGCTCGGAGAGATAGCCGCCGCCGCTCCCATCCCTCAGGAGGTAGACCGAGAGCGGAAAGCGCGGGGAAATCACTATCATCCTCGGCGTATTGCCATTGGCCACCGGATCGACCGCGCCGCCCGAGGGAGAAGGCGGCGTCCCCTGGTCCTTGAACCAGTGGTCGCCGCCGTCGAAGGACAGGAACATCGTGCTTTCGAGAGTCGGCTTGCCCTGCACATAGATCGTGTCCTCACCCAGCGCATAGATCACCGCGGGGTACGGATCGGCCGGCGCGTTCTGCCACACGGCGACATGGTTGACCCGCTTGGCCGGATCGGGGTCCCAGGGGAACACGTCGGTGAACGTGGTCCCGGCGTTCTTGCTGATGGCCAGCGAGCTGCCCCCCGCCGCATAGACGAGATGGTCGCTTCCCAGCGCCCACTGCAGCTCTCCCGCGCTCTCGCCGGCCGGAAACTGGTGCGCCTGGGTCCAGTTGGCCCCGCCGTCGGTCGATCTCCAGACGCCGCGGCTCCCGGCCGCGAGGTCGTTCACGGTGATGGCCAGCACTATGTCTCCATAGCCGAAGTTGGCCCGCACGAAGCCTTCGGGCGCGAAGGCGCCCTGACGGTCCCCCATCGCGGTCCACACCCCCGCATCGCCGAAGCCGACGATGTCCGCCCCGCCGGCGCCGGCGAGGCTCTGCACGAAACGCGGGTGCCGATCGACCTGCCAACCCTGGTTGAAGCCGAGGTTGGCCAGCACGAAGTTGGGGCCGCTGAAGCTGCCGTCGCCATTGCTGAGCGCGGTCCACACCCCGGCGTCGCCGAAGCCGACCAGGTCGGCCTGCCCGTTTCCCCTGAGGCTGGCGACGAACCTCGGATGCCTATCGACCCGCCAGCCCTGCTGAACACCGAGGTTGGCCAGGACGAAGTTGGCCGGCCGGAACGTGCCGTCGCCATTGCCGAGCGCGGTCCACACCCCCGCGTCGCCGAACCCGACGATGTCGGCATGCCCGCTGGGGGTCAGCGGTGCGACGAACCTCGGGTGGGAGCCCACCTGCCAGCCCTGCTGAACGCCGAAGTCGGCCAGGACGAAGTTGGCCGGCTGGAACGTGCCGTCGCCGTTGCCGAGCGCCGTCGCCACCCCCGCGTCGCCGAAGCCGACGATGGCCGGATGGCCGCCGCCGGTCAGCGCGGCGACAAACCGGGGGTGGGCGGCCACCTGCCAGCCCTGCTGGACCCCGAAGCCGGCCAGCACATAGTTTGGGTTCTGGAACGTCCCATCGCCATTGCCGAGGGCGACCCAGACGCCGGCGTCGCCGAAGGCGATGATGTCCGCGTGGCCGCTGCCGGTGAGCGGCAGGACGAACCGTGGGTGGGCGCCCACCTGCCAGCCCTGTTGCACGCCGAAATTGGCCAGCACGAACTTGGCGGGCTGGAACGTGCCGTCGCCATTGCCAAGCGCGGTCCACACGCCGGCGTCGCCGAAGCCGACGATGTCGCCCACGCCGTCGCCGGTCAGGTCGACCACGAAGCGTGGGTGCTGATCGACCGTCCAGCCGCCGGCGTCATAGCCGAAATCGGCCATGACCACGTTGGGCGGCTGGAAGTCGCCCGCGCCATTGCCCAGCGCCGTCCACACGCCGCTATCGCCGAAGCCGACGATGTCGGTGAACCCGCTGGGCGTCAGGCGGGCGAGGCAGCGCGGGTGTTTCTCGACCCGCCATCCCTGGGCGACGGCGATGTCGACGACACCCCAGCCGCCGAGAGCCCCGGGCGCGTCGTACTGGCCGTTCGGCGGCTGCGGCCAGGTCAGCTGGCTGAAGGTGCGGCCGGCGTCGTCCGAGGCCCAGAGGTTTGAATAGGAGCCCACATAGACCGACTGGCCGTCCGGCGAGCAGGCGAGCGACAGCATGCGGCCGATCACCGAATGGTTTCGTGACGAGACGTTCGTGTTGGAATGTGTCGGGCTGACGTCAGAGATGATGGTCATGCACCTGATCCCCGTTCTTGGCGCGTTTCCCGGGGGTATTATACAATGTTCGGCCCCGGCGGGGAACGGCCTGGCCGAGAAATCGGCGGTCCCGGAGCACCGATTTCTGATTGGGATCCTCACCCTCGACTTGGGTGATTAATGCAGAGGCGATGTCGATTGAATCCAGAGCTCGCCCGGTGCGGCGAACCGGGAGATTGAAACGGCAGGCGGAGGCGGCCACACTGCCGGCGATGGCGGGCGGCCCGGGCGAGTTCTACGGCGACCTGGACTGGACCTCGGCGCGGGGGTCCTGGGAAGTCCGCTCGCTCGCCGCCAGCGGCAGGGAGGACGATGTCGACACCCACACCCACGAGGAGGCCCACTTCGTCCTCGTGCTGTCGGGCCTGTACGTCTCGTCGGCGCGGGGCGCGCCGAGGTTCGCGCCCAGTCCGTTCCTGGTCTTCAATCCGGCGGGAACCACCCACCGCGATCGCTTCATGGACGGCGTCGGCGCTTTCGTCACGCTCTCGCTGAAGACCGCCGCCCTCGCCGCCGCTCCCGACTTTCACATCGGCGCGACCCCTGTCGCCCTGCGCGAGCGCGGCGCGATCGCCGCCGCCTTGCGCATCGCCCGCGAGGTGCGCGGCCCCGGGGCCGATACCGGCGCGGTGGAGGGCGCGGTCTGGGAGCTGGTTTCAGACGCCGGGGCGCCGCGGCCGGCCAAAAGCGGGCCGACCCCGGCCTGGGCCCGCGCCGCCTTCGAGGCGGTGATGGACCGCGCCGCCGAGGGCGGTCTCTCGGTGAGCGCCATCGCCGCCGACGCCGGCGTCCATCCGGTGCATCTGGCCAGGGTCTTTCGCCGGGCGTGGGGCTGTTCGCCGGGCGAGCTTCTGCGCTGGCGGCGCACCGAGGAGGCCTCCCGCCTGATCCTGCGCACGCCTCTGCCTGCGGCCGAGATCGCCGCGGCGGTCGGCTTCGTCGACCAGAGCCACATGACCCGGGCGTTCCGCGCCACCTTCGGCCTGACCCCCGGCGCGTGGCGCCGCGCCCATGATGTTGCGCCGATACAAGCCGGCGCTCGCCTCACCGCCTAGCCTCTCCCTACGTTCCAAGGGAGGTGAACCCCATGCGTTTCTTCTGCCTCGCCCTGTTGTTCACCGGCCTGTGGTCCGGCGCGACCCTCGCCCAGCCGGCGGCCGGCTTCGACGCGGTCACCGCGGCCATCCGCGCGGGGACCTACAAGGCGGTCACCAGCGTGCTGGTCACCCGCCACGGCAAGTTCGTCTACGAGCAGTATTTCGACGCCGGTGGGGCGGCCGCCCTGCGCAACACCCGCTCGGCGACCAAGACCATCACCGGCATGCTGGTCGGAGCGGCGGTCGATCGCGGCCTCCTGACGGCGCAGTCGCGGATCCTGAGCTACTTTCCCGATCGCCGGCCGCTGCAGAACCCCGACCCGCGCAAGGGAGAGATCACGGTCGAGGATTTCCTGACGATGAGCTCGCTGCTGGAGTGCGACGACGAGAACAGCTTCTCACGTGGCAACGAGGAGCGGATGTACCTGGTCGAGGACTGGGTCCGCTTCACCCTGGACCTGCCGATCAGGGGCTTTCCGGAATGGCAGCCGAAACCGGCCCAATCCCCCTATGGCCGGGCCTGGAGCTACTGCACCGCCGGACCCACGACCCTGGGCGCGATCCTGGAGCGCGCGACGCACCAGAGCGTCCCGGCCTTCGCCCAGGCGACGCTGTTCGGCCCCCTCGGCGTCATCACCAGCAAATGGGCCTCCCAGCCCCTTGGGACCGCCATGACCGGCGGCGGCCTGCAGCTGACCAGCCGCGACCTCCTGAAGTTCGGCCAGCTCTATCTCGACGGCGGGCGTTGGCAGGGGCGGCAGGTGATCTCCGAGGACTGGGTGAGGCGCTCGGTCGCCCCCCACGCCAACGCCCGGGAGGACACCGACTACGGCTACCTGTGGTGGCTGCAGACCTTTCGCGTCGCCGGCCGCGCGGTGAAGACCTGGGGCATGTACGGGACGGGCGGCAACAAGCTCTATGTCCTGCCCGACCAGGACGCCGTGGTCGTCGTCACCACCACCAACTATCGCGTCCCCGGCGCGGGCGACCTCACCGACAAGCTTTTCACCGGCTTGATCGTCCCGGCCCTGGACGGAAGCTAGGCGGGAACCCCCGCATAGTGGTCGGCGAACCGGACGAGAGCCGCAGCGCCGTCGCCGCGGTAGGAGGACCCGTGCATCAGGGCGAGCGTGGTCGGCGACAGGGCGGCCAGGCTGCGCAGGACCTCGTCGGTGTTCGGGCTCATCGACATGGCGTGGAAGACATCCTCCATGGCGATCGCCGGCCCGGTGATGTCCGCCTCGGTGAGGGCTGGGCCGTCGCCGCCGTGAGTGAGAAGATCACCGCAGAACAGGGTCGCGGCCGTCTCTTCGAAGACCACGCCGGCTTCCCAGCCGTGCGGCACGTGCGGGGTGTCGATCCAGCGGACACGCCGGCCGCCCAGGTCGATGACCTCGCCGTCGTCGAGCGCGCGGGGCGGTCGGTCGGCCAAGTCGTTCAGGGACACCATGCAGGCGGTCCGGCCATGCACCACTTCGGCGTTGGGCGCGGCCGCCAGCCAGGCGTTCAACGCCCCGCACTCGTCGGCCTCGACATGGCCGAAGCTCAGGTAACGCAGGCGCTGCAGCGGAACGACCCGCGCCACCGCCTCCGAGACAAGCGGAAAGAAGCCGCGATGTCCCAGGTGGAACAGCATCGGCGCCTCGGCGACGATCAGGAACTGGTTGAAGGTGAAGGCCAGCCCGCCCCCCACCGTGGCGGCGGTGGAAAAGCGATAGACGCCTTCGGCGACTTCATCCGTCCTGGTCTCCATGTCGAACTCCGGTCGTGTCCGTGCCGCGTCTTGCGCGAGCATAGTGGGTCGGAGCCTCGATGGCAGCCCGGGGGCGGTGTCAGCCCCCGCTTACGGCCAGGGTGTGCATGATCGAGGTCCCGCCGTGGCCGTCGCCGGCGATGGTGAAACCGGCCAATGCGGCGGTCCCGCTGGCCCCGGCGGCCATATACTGGCCGAAGAGGCTGATCGTGGCCGTGTGCGCTCCCCAGGCGAGCGTGAGCTGGCCTGCTGTACGGGCGGAGTTTTCCGTGAACGTGGCGCTCGACAGCGACGCGTAGCTCATGTCGGTGACGTCGATCACATTGCCGTTGCTGCTGGTCAGCGAGAAGTGCTGGATTTGATCCCCGTTGATGACGGCGGCGGCGTCGCTGATGGTCGTCTTGCCCGCGGCTGCGGCGACCATCGTCACCCTCCCCGCTGCGCCGCCGGTGAGGGTCTCGTTCGCGCCGCCGGCCACGAGGGTGTCGAGGCCGGCGCTCTGGTCGTCGATCACCAGGCCCGCCTCGGCATTGGCGGTGAAGCTGTAGTTCGCCGAGGCGGACTGCAGGTTCACCGTCCCGACGCCGGCGTCGGCGGCGTTCATGACGACCGCGCCACCACCGGCGATGTTCACGGTCATCGAGCCCGCGCCACCCTTGACGATGGCCCCGATAGTGGCCGCCGTCGCGTTGACCACGTCGGTCCCCGCCCCGCCGTTCACCACCTCGTGGGTGCTCCCCAGGGTGACGGTGTCGGCGCCGCCGCCCAGGTTGATCCGGTCGCTGTCGTTGGCCCCGATGATGGTGATCGTCGCGGGGTTGGGGTTGGACGGGTTGACGGCCGCGCCGAGGACGTTGACGGTCGCGGCCTGTCCGGCCCGCAGCGTGATAGTCTGCAACGTGGAGGAGAGCGACCCGGACGCGGCCTGGCCATCGAAAACGTCGACGGTCTGGAAGACTCCCAGCAGGGTGGGCAGCCCCAGCTGAAACGCGCCGGCACCGCTCAGCACCAGCGTGTTGTTCGGGCCGCCGACGTTCAGCGAGGTCGCCCCTGTGATGTTGGCCGCGGTTGCCATGATCGTATCGTTGCCGGAGCCGCCGGTGACCGCATTGACCCCGCTGGGCAGGGTCAGGGTTGTGGCCGCGTCGAGCTTAACCTGCACCTTGGACGTCAGGGGGTTGAGGGCGACGGTCCCGCCGGTCGTGATCTCCAGGATGTCGGTTCCGGCCCCTCCCACCACCTGCAATCCCGCCGCGTTCGCGGCGGTCGCCTGGACGAGGACGCTGGCGGCGCCGTCGTTGATCACGTCCGAGGCCGCCACGTTGGAGAGGGTGTCTTTCGTGGCGCCGTTGTCGTTGATCGTCAGGCCCGCGACCCCGGCGGTGTTTAAGGAATAGGCGGTGGCGGAGGGGGCGAGGTTGAGCGCCGTCAGACCGCTGTCGCCGGCGTTCAGGGCCATTGAACCGCCGCCAGCGAGGTTCACGGTCATCGAGCCCGCGCCGCCCTTGAGCAGCGCCCCGATGGTGACCGCCGTCGCGTTGACGACGTCCGCCCCCGCCCCGCCGTTCAGCACCTCCTTGGCGCTTCCAAGGGTGACGCTGTCGGCGCCGGCGCCCAGGTTGATCCGGTCGCTGTCGTTGGCCCCGATGATGGTGATCGTCGCCGGGTTGGGATTGGACGGGTTGAGGGCCGTACCGAGGATATTGACGGTCGCGGCCTGTCCGGCCCGAAGCGTGACCGTCTGGACCGTCGAGGGGATCGACCCGGACGCGGCCTGGCCCTCGAAGACGTCAAGGGTCTGGAAAACGCCCAGGGTCTTCGGCGCTCCGAGCTGGAACGCGCCGCCACCGGTCAACACCAGGGTGTTGTTCAGGCCGAGGACGTTCAGCGAGGTGGTCGCGGTGACGTTGGCGGCTGTGGCGTTGATCGTGTCGTTTCCGACGCCGATGACCGCATTGACCCCGCTCGACAGGGTCAGGTTGGTGGCCGCATCGAGCTTCACCTGCACATTGGACGTCAACGCGTTGAGACCGACCGTCCCACCGGTAGTGATCTCCAGCACATCGGTTCCAGCTCCCCCGATCACCACCAGGCCTGCGCTCGCGGCGCTCGCCTGGACGAGGACGCTGGCGGCGCCGTCGTTGACCACGTCCGAAGCCGCCACCCCGGAGATGATGTCCTTCGTGTTGCTGCTGTCGGTGATCGTCAGGCCCGCCAACCCCGCTGCGTTCACCGCATAGGCGGCGGCGGAAGGGGCGAGGTTGAGAGCCGTCAGGCCGCTGTCGCCGGCGTTGAGGGCGGTCGAGCCGCCGCCCGAGACGTTCACGGTCATCGAGCCCGCGCCGGCCTTGATCAGGGCCTTCGCGGTGGCGCTCGTGGCGTTGACGGTATCCGGCCCCGCGCCGCCGTTGACCGTCTCCGCGGCGCTGCCCAACGTCACGATATCGGTCCCGGCCCCGAGGTCGATCGTCGAGCTGTTGTTGGCCCCGACGATGGTGATTCCCGAGGCCATGCCCGCCGACGCCGGCGAGGGCGGCAGAACGTTCACGGTGGAATTCAGGCCGGCGCGCAGGGTGAGCGCCTGCTGGGCCGCGGCGAGCGCCCCGGTGGAGGCCTGCGCCTCGTTGACGTCGATCAGGTCGATGTTCACCAGCGTCTTGGGAACGCCGAGATTGAACGAGCCCACGCCTTGCAGGACCAGGGTGTCGAACCCGCCTCCGGTGTTGATCGAGTCGCCGGGGCCGAGCGTCCCCGCCGGCGCGCTGACCGTGTCGTCGCCGTACCCGCCGGTGATGGTGTCGATGCCGGTGGTGAGCGTGTAGATCGCCCCCGTCGGCTTGGTCAGCGTCAGGGACACCGGCAGGACGTTGGACGACTGCTGGCCATCGGTGACCGAGATGGTGAGGCCCCTCGAGTCGTCGGTGTTGTGGCCGGTCGCGTCCTTGGCGCTCGAGGAATAGGTGATCGAGTCCAGGGCCGCCTGATACGCGCTCGTCGACGCCGTCCCGCTCAGGCTCAACACTCCGGTCGCAGCGTTGTACACCCCGGCAATGGTCCCCGTGCTGGTGAAGTTCAACTGGTCGCCGGCCAGGAAGCCGCTGTTGATGCTGATCGTCGCGCTGGTCACGGTGGCGGACTCGGTATCAATCAGCACCATCGAAGGCGCGATCGCCACCGCCGGACGGCCCAACAGATAGGATGCCGCAGCGCCGGAATTCGACAGCAGCGGCGGAGGCGGGGGCTGCACAGGCGCCGTCGGCGCGCTGGTCGTGGACAGGGCCACGCTGTTGTCGTTGGTGGATGTCCCGACGACGGTAATCGTCCCCCCGACATCGGCCGCGCCCACGAGAAACGTCGAGCCCGTGGCGCCGCTGATGGCGCCGCCGTTCAACTGCCACTGGAAGCTGACGGTGTCGTCCGGCCGAGAGCCGGTAGCCGAGGCGGTCAGGAGCTGGCCTTGCTGGGCCGTCCCGCCGATCGAGACCGACCCGATCGTCGGCGCCGCGTCGAGCACCGCCAGAGTCGGCAGGCTGGTGGCGCTGGCCGTCAGCCCCTGCGCATTGGCGGTGGTGGCCACCACCTCGATCAGGGCCTCTTCGTCGGCCTCCTGCACCGCGTAGGTCGGGCCGGTCGCCCCGGCGATGTTGGACCAGGTCGTCCCGCCGTTGGTCGAACTCTTCCACTGGTAGCTCACCGGGTTGTCGATCTGGCCGGCGGCGGCGCCGCTCGCCGTCAGGACCTGGCCTTCCTGGGCGGTCCCGGCGATCGTCGGCGTCGTCATCGACGGCGCGGCATCGATCACCGTCAAGGTCGCCAAGCTGGTGGCGCTGTTGGTGAGGCTCTGGGCGTTGGTGGCGGTTGCCACCACCTCGATCAGGGCGTTCTCGTCGGTCTCCTGCACCGAATAGGTCGAGCCCATCGCCCCGACGATGGCGGACCAGGTCGTCCCGCCGTTGGTTGAGCTCTTCCACTGGTAGGTGATGGTGTTGTCGCTGTCGGTGGCGCTGGCCGAGGCCGTCAGGACCTGGCCCTCCTGCGCCGTTCCGCTGATCGTCGGCGTCGTCACGGAGGGCGCGGCGTCGACCACAGCCAAAGTCGGCGTGCTGGTGGCGCTGACGGTGGCGTTCTGATCGTTCGTGGCGGTGGCCACCACCTCGATCTGAGCCCCTTCGTCGGTCTCCTGCACGGCGTAGGTCGCGCCGGCGCCGACAGGGTTCCAGGTGGTCCCGCCGTCCGTGGAGGTCTGCCACTGATAGGCAACCACATTGTCGCTCTGGCCGGAACTGGCGGAGGCCGTCAGGACCTGACCCTCCCGCGCCACGCCTACGACCGTCGGGTCGGTCACCGTCGGGGCGGCGTCAGTCACAACCGGCGTCGGCGCGCTCGTGGCGCTGGCGGTGAGAGTCTGAGCATCGGTGGCCGTGGCCGCCACGGTGATCACCCCTGTCTCGTCGCCTTCCTGGACGGTATAAGTCGAGCCCGTCTGGCCTGTGATCGGCTGCCCGTTCAACTGCCACTGATAGCTGATGGTGTCGCCCGGGTTCGGGTCCGTCGCTCCGATCGCCGTCAGGGTCTGGCCTTCCTGCGCCGTACCGGTGATCGTCGGGGTCGTCACCGTCGGCGGAGGGGCGGTGGTGAAGGCGACCCCAACGGTCTCCTGGACCGTTCCCGCGATCGTGGTGGTGATAGTCTCGCCCTGGGCGACGTCGGACGCCAGGGTGGTGGTGAACACCCCGCTGGCGTTGGTCGTCCCGCTGAAGCCGGCGGGGCCGAACAAATTGTCAGAGCCGTCGCCCGAAAGCGTGACGGCCTGGCCGGCAAGGGTGTCGCCCTGGGCATCGAGCACCGTCACCGTCAAGGTGAGGGGCGACACGCCGTCGGCGACGGCGGAGGCCGCGCTCGATGTCAGGGTCGAGGTCGTCGCCGACGGCACGCCCGTCGAGGCCAGGGAAAGCGACACCTGCACCATCGGGGTGATGGTCGCGGTGATCGAGGGGGTTTGCGCCAGATTTGCCGACACGGCGGTCGTGAAGAGGCCGTTGAGGTCGGTGACCCCGCTGATGCTTCCGCTGCTCGTTCCGAAGGCCGTCCCCGCGCCGGCCAGCGTCACCGCCTGGTTGGCCACCGGATTGTCGTTGGCGTCCTTGACCGCCAGTGTCAGCGTGGTCGTGTAGCTGCCGCTTGCGTCCACCGCGCCCTGGGCGGCCACCAGGCTGGAGGTCACCGCCGACGGCGCCCCCGCCGTGAACGTGACGGAGGTGGTTTCGCTGGCCCCGGCCTCGGCGGCGGTGATCATCTCCATCCTCGCCAAGGTCGAATCGACGGTGGTGTTGAACACCCCGTTTGAGTCCGTCACGCCGGTGATCGTCGCCAGGTTGTCGACCCCGAAGCCGTTGTTCGAGCCGTCGCCGGACAGCATCACCAACTGGTTCGCGGCCGGATTGCCGCTGGCGTCCTTGATGGTCACCGTCAGGGCGAAGGTCTGAACGCCGTCGGCGGTCACCGGTCCCCCGCTCGCGGCCAAGGTCGATGTCCCCGAGGACGGCGGACCGCCGATGAAGGTCACCGACGCCTGCTCCTGGACGCCGCCGCCCTCGCTCGCCGTGACGGCCTCGGTCCGGGCGAGCGTCGACGCCAGGGTCGTCTGGAAAACCCCGTTGGCGTCCGTCTGGCCGCTGCTCCCTTCAGCGGCGCCGAAGATGTTGCTGGCGCTGTCCCCGCTCAGGGTCACGGTCTGGCCGACCACCGGATTGCCATGGGCGTCGCGCACGGTCACCGTCAGCGTCGTGGTCGAGACGCCGTCCGCCATGACCGGTCCGCTGCTCGCCGTCAGGATCGAATTGTTCGCGGACGGCCCCCCCGCTGTGAACTCGACCGGGATCGTCTCCTGCGCCGTGTTCTCGCTGGCCGAGATCGTCTCGGCCTGGGCCAGGGTCGAGGACAGCGTGGTGGTGAAGGTCCCCGTCATGTCGGTCACGCCGATGATGGCGCCGAAGGTGTTGTTCGACCCGCTGGCCGACAGCTCCACCTCCTGGCCCCTCAACGGGGCGCCCGCCGAGTCTTCCACGGTCACCGTCAGCGTGGTCGTCGTCACGCCATCCGCCGTCAGCGTCCCTGGGCTGGCGATGAGGCCCGACATCTTCGAATCCGGGTGATTCGTTTCCGCAAAGAGGGTCACCGAGAGGGTCTGCTGGACGAATCCGCCCTGGCCGTCGGAAGCCTCCACCGTCACCTGGTAGGGCCCAGGCGCCGCAGGCATTGGCGGGCTGAGGCCGTCCGGCTCGTTCCTGAAGCGCAGTTCGTCGCCGTTGATGATCTCGAACAGTCCAGAGTCGGCGCCGCCGCCGCCGCTCGCGGGCACGATGGCGTAGGTGAAGGCGCCCCCAAAACCGGTCTCGCTCGCCTGGATGTCAGTGACGAGCGATGTCTTGTCCGACATCGTCACGGAGGCTGCGGCGCCGCCCCCGTTGGACGTGATCAGCGGATTGGCCGTTCCGCTATAGTTGGCCTGCAGCAGCACGTAGCTGGGCTCGAGCGGTCCGCTCGGGTCCGGATCGACGTTGACCGCCCGCTCGTTCCCCGAGACGTTGACGAAAACGCTGTTGCCGGTGACGGTGATGTTGCTGGCGCTGAGCGGCGTCGTGAAGCCGGCTTGGCTGACGATCGAGAATCCCGTGAAGTTGGCCGGCAGGCCATTCGGGAAGGTGACCAGGACGCCGTTGTAGGGCTGGGAATTGAAGTTGGCTTCCCCGCTCGGAAAGGCGTTCGGATCGAGGGGAAAGGCCACGCGGATCGTTGACGATGTGATGTCGATGGTGGCGAGGCCGTAGGCGCCGTTTCCCAGCCCGGCATAGGGCAGGCTCGCGAATTCGAATCCGGTCCCGCTCGGACCGACCGTGCCCGTCTGGGTGTCGCCGGGGAGGCCTATCAACGCAGTCGGATATTGGCCGTCGATGTACTGCGCTTCCACCGCCCGGCCGTCGAACACCGGCGTGCTGGCGACGGGAGGCGCCTCGGCGGTGGGGGTGACGGTGACCGCCAGGTTCTGCTGCTGCAGATTCCCCGCCTGGTCCAGCGCCGCGACGGTGACGTCGTAGACGTTGTTGGCGGTAGCGTCAGCGGGTGTCTCGAACTCCGGCGCGGATATGAACGTCAGCACGCCGCTGGAGGGATCGATCTGGAACAGGCCGCCGTCGGCGGCGCCGCCGTTGGCGACCGGCACGATCGAGTAGGTCAGCGCCGAGGACGCTGTATCGGTCGCGGTGACGGTGGCGACCGCCGTCTGGTCGTCCGACACCGCGTAGTTGGCCGCCGAGGTGATCTGCAGAGGCGAGGACGAGGTGTTCGACGGAACGAACGTCACGTCGACCCAGTAGTTCGAGCCCAGGTACGAATTGGTCGGGTCCACCGGCGTTGCGCTGATCGCGTAGACCCCGTCGCCGCCGCCGGGGGCCGAAAGATAGCCGCTCGGTGAGGTATAGGTGTTCAGGAAGTAGTTGTGGGTGCTGATATAGTCGCCCGCCGTGTGATAGGACGCCGTGTAGACTGTGTTGGCCTGGACGACGATCGGCGTAGTGAATGTCGCGGTCTGCCAGCCGTTGCTGCCGGGGGTCGCGGTGAAGATGGCCGTGCCGAGCAGCGTGCCGTCCGGCGCCCACAGATGGCCTTCACGGGTGCCGTAGTCTGTGTCGCCCCCCGCGCGGTAGTACTTGATCTGGTTGATCGTCCCGGCGACGTCGGACTCGAAGCGGACGCCAAGCTCGCTGCTTCCACTATCATCGAAGACGAACTCATTGACGCCCGCGGGCGGACCGTCGGTGGGGTTGAACAGGCCGACACCGGTTCCGGCCGCCCCGGCGCTGACGAGCAGTTGGGCTGACGCAAGCTTGGTGACGTCATTCTGCATGTTCAAGCTGTCGTCGATCGGCCTGACGAGGAGCGTGTGCTCGCCGCCTCCGCTCGCCGCGAAGGTGTAGGTCCAGTTCACGGCCCCGGTTGTCGTGGTGCTCGGCGTCTGGTTGGCGACGCTCCAGGTGGCGCCGTCGTCGGTGGAGACCTGTACGGCCGCGACATTGCCGTAGTCTGTCGGGTTGGTTGAGTTGTTGTCGTCGATCGCCGTGCCGCCGATCGTGACGCTCTGGCCAATGCTGACGCTCGGGGGGGCGCCATTGACCGCGATCGTCGCGTGCGGCGCGATAGTATCGGTCGAGGTCGAGGCGAGAACGAGGTTGGCCTGCAGGGTCTGCGGCTGCGCGCCCATTTCGGCGAGCAGATTGACGGTCGCCTGCTGGATGGTGGGGTTGGCTATCGTGCCCCCATAAGGTTGGTCACCGTGCTGGTCGCTGAGGCCCCAGGTCCAGAACACGGTGCCCGCGCCGAACACCAGCGCCCCGCTCGGCGCCTTGTAGAGCGACAATTGATGCGTGACCGGTCCGGCCGGCTCGTGGTTTCCCTGGTCCGAGAGGACCGCGCTCCAGGTGACCGTGGTGTCCGACAGGTGGATCAGGTCGCTGGGGGTGGTGGCGTCGTAGGGCGAGGCGTCGAACTCGTAGCCGAGGATGCCCGGGGCGAGGTTGGTCACGCCGCCGTTGGCCGCAACCGTCGTGTTCTTCCAGAACCGCAGCTGCGATTCAGGGGCCGTCACCGTGATGCCAGGGCCTACGGCGCCGGTGCCATCCGCCGCGAACAGCTGGCCGGTCAGGGAGTTTGGCGGATTGCCGCCGCCGATGGCGTCCAGCTTGCCGCTGGCGTCGGTGGAGGTCGCGAAGCGGCCGTCGATCCAGGTCCCCGTCCATTGGTCGCTCGGATCATCGTTCTGGTAGGCGGACGCCGCCGTAGAGGGATTGTTGTAGTCCCAGGTTTCCTTGTAGCAGATCAGCGTACGGTCGGCGGTCGGCGAGCCGTCCGTCGTGGCCGTGCTGGCGGCGTAGCGGGTCTTCCAATAGACCTCATTGCCGCTCAGGAAGGCCAGGTTGACGCCGGCATCGCGCGCCGCGGTGACGTTGGCCCGCTGGTTGCCTGACCAGTATTCGTCGTGGCCGACCGACAGATAGACCTTGTGGCCGAGCAGGGCGTTGACGCCCAGGCGGTCGGTGTCGAGCCCGGCGATGTAGGAGACGTCGTAGCCGTTCTCCTCCAGCCAGTAGATGCCGGCGTATTCCGCCCCCATCAGGGAGTCCTGGGTGCCGGCCGCCGGACCGTTGGTGATCAGCGGCCGGTTGTAGCTGACCGCGAAGGTCCGGCTCTGGGAGCCGAGCCCCGGGTCCGCCACCGGCGGATGCGAAACACTCCCGCCGTAGAAATTGGCCCCGACCTGGCCATTGTTGCCGCCCCAGCCGTTATAGGCCTGCCAGGTCGGATCGGAGGTCTGGAAGACGACGTCGCTCTTGCCGCCGTCGTCGCGGACGATGAACGGGATCTGGTTGGAGTCCCCGCTGGCGCTACCGCCGCCGTCGAGGACCAGCCGGGCGATGTAGACCCCGGAGACCGCCGTCGCCGGCGTTGTCCAACTCGCCGAGACAGACCAGTTGCCCGCATCGACCTCGCCGGTGGTGGGATCGGTGATCGGATTGGGCTGGTTCGTCCCGTGGAGGCCGTTGATGGTCGTCACCAGGGTGGCGCCGTCGCCGCCGTAGTAACCCAGCCGGTAGATCTCGATGTGGTAGGGCACGTTGGCGCCCAGCGCCGCGTTCACGTTGATCTTGAACGAGACCGTGTCGCCGTGATTGACGCTGATGTCGGTCGCGAAGCCCTCTATCTCGTCGGGGCTCGTGGGCGCGTCCCAGATGGAATCCGGCGTGCCCGGCTTCTGATTCTCTATTACGATCGGATTGGTCGACATCTGGTGACCCCCCGGACGCGACAAGACTTCTTCCTGCCGTCTCGAACCAGCAAAGCACAGCAAAGACCTCACGCCGCGCGGCGCAAGCCGTCACGCGCGGAGTTATTTATTAATTACTATACTCTGCCGGATACTCCCAGGAAATGACCGTATGCCTGTCATTTGCTGCTGTCGATGCAGTTCACAAAGATTGACAGTGTCGTAACGTCGCACCCCGACGACGTGCGAAAACGCACACCGCCGCAAGTCGGCGGTGGCGATTGAGCATTACCGGTGTAAACAATCGTCGTCCGCGCCCATTGTGGGCTTTCGGAGGAGATAGTGGAGAAGATCGGCGGAGAAATTGGCATCCGCGGTGTCGCGGAGACCGATTGGGAGCGCTGGCTGCCGCTGTGGGACGGCTACAACGCCTTCTACGAGCGCGTCGGCCCCACGGCCCTGCCCGAGGCCGTGACGCGCGCGACCTGGGCTCGGTTCTTCGACCCGGGCGAACCGGTCCACGCCCTGGTCGCGGAAGCGGACGGCGCCCTCGTCGGACTGGTCCACTACCTGTTTCACCGAACGACGACGAGCATCGCGCCGACGTGCTACCTCAACGACCTGTTCACGAGCGTCGAGGCGCGCGGGCGGGGCGTGGGACGGGCGCTGATCGCGGCGGTCTATGACCGCGCCCGCCAGGTCGGCTCGACCCGCGTCTACTGGCTAACCCACGAGACCAACACCGTCGCACGCCGCCTCTATGACCAGGTCAGCACCAACTCGGGCTTCATCGTCTACCGCACCGATGTCTGAGCCCGGAGCGCCGGCGTCTCGCCGCCATCCTTCCTGAGCAAGAACCGGTGGGACGCCGGCGCTCCGATCTAACGCGCGCCCTTCAGGTACCTGTCGAACCAGTCGATCGTCCGCTCCAGGGCGTCGATCTGCTTCTCGCGCTTGACGAAGCCGTGGCCCTCGTTGGGGTAGTAGTGGGCGCGGCCCGAGGCGTTGGTCGAGACGATCACGCTCGTCCCGTCGACGCTCCACGCCGGGCCCAACCCGCCGCGGGCGTCGAACAGGCGGCGATCGGCGGCGGCGCCGCGGGCGTCCTGGCGGCGGAGACGATGCTCGCGGGGTCGGTGATCACCCGCCCCAAAGGGTCAGGGGCGGCCTGGGCCGCCCCCGCCGCAGCGAGGCTCAGGGCCGCCCATGTTCCCAGCCGTCCGGCGCCCGGCCGCATCAGCTCGCCTCGCCATAGACGTACTCGTGCTGGCCGTCGCGGATGACCAGGGCTCTGTGGCCCGAACGCGTCGCGACCACGAACTCGAATCCGATGCTGGTGGGATCGACGGTGATGAACGAGACGGTGCCGTCGTCGTTCTTTCGCGAGGCGATCTTGCTCGCCCAGGCGCCGAAGTCGAAGACCACATCGCCGCCGTCGCGGCGCACGGCGATGTGGCCCAGATCCGGGTTGATATAGCGGGCGGCCAGGCCTGCGGCGAGGTCGGGCGCCGGCGGGACGACGAGCCGCTCGCGCGCCTTGGCGATCGCGGCCTTGATGCGCGCCGCCGAGGACGCGACGTCGCCGGCCGCCTCGGGCTTGCCGTCATACAGCACCTCGAGCAGGCGGCGCATGAACGGCCGAAGCAAGGCCTGGCCGGTGTCCGAGTTGGTCAGGATGACCGCGCCCACCTGGGCGTCCGGCACGAGCATGATGTCGCTCTTGAATCCCGCCATACTGCCGCCGTGGTGGACGACGAGGACACCCCAGGTGTGGTCCGTCTCCAGGCCCATGCCGTATTCGCCGTATTCGCCGGTCGCGACGCTCGGGACCCGGCGGATCAGCAGGTTCTTGGCCGAGACCAGCCGCTTGCCGTCCGGCAGCTGGCCCTGGGTGATCTCATCCTGGACATATCTGATCAGGTCGTGGGGCGACGACCACGCTCCGCCCGCCGGCCGGTAGGGCAGGATGGCGTAGTTGAAGGCCATGTTGGCCACGCTCGGCCTGCCGTCGATATCGTCGCCGTGCGGGCTGGCGTGGTCGCCGGCCAGGGCGCGGGCATAGTCGAAGGTGGTCTCGTCCATGCCGAGCGGCGTGAAGATCTCCTCGCGCATGGCCCGGTCGTAGGCGGCGCCCAGTTCCAGGTCCGGATGGACCAGGTGGCCGCCGATGAAGCCCGCCGCCGAAGCCATCAGGTTGTTGTACTGGAACACCTCGCCGAAGCCGCTGGTCGGCTCGGTGGCGGCGAGCTGGGCGAAGGTGGTCGTGGCCGGCGTCCCCGCCGGGGTATTGAGGATCCAGTCGTAGTCCTTCCGCGGCAGGCCCGTGCAGGCGCAGACCAGATGGCGCATCAGCACCTTGGCGGTGGTCGCCTCGCTGCCCAGACGAAACGACGGGTAGACCTGGGTCACCGGCTCGTCCCAGGCGAGCTTGCCCTTGTCGGCGAGCTTGGCGAGCAGGAGGGTGGACATGCCCTTGGTGTTCGAGGCGATCATGAACAGGGTGTCGGCGTCCACCGGCTGCGGCTTGCCGAGCTCGCGCACCCCCAGGCCGCCTTCGAAGACCAGCTTGCCGTGATCGATCAGGGCGAGGCCGACGCCGGGGACTCCCAGTTCCTGCATGGCGGTGCGGGTGAAGTCCTGGAGGGCGGCGACGCGCTCGGCGTCGAGCGGGCGGGCCACGCGGCCGGCGAAGGTCTCGTGCGCATAGCCCTTGGGTCGGAGGCTCTGCGTCGCCAGAAACGCGGCGGCGGCCCGTTTCTCAAACGTGGATTCGCTGCCGTCGGCGATGACCACGGTCCAGCGCGCGCCGCTGCGCAGGGCGACCGCCTGGACCAGCACGTGCTCGTTTGGCGAGGTCTCGTAGTCGACGACGTCCCGTTCGTCCCAGCCCTCCCGCGCCGCGGCCGGCGTGATCAGCTTGACCGGTCGATGGGCGTCGGGCCGGTAGAGCGCCCACGCCGCCGCGACAGCGGTCCTGGCGTCGCCGGCCGCCGCAATGTCCACGATGGCGATATGGGTGTCGGGCTCGGGTGGGCTGAGCACGACGAGGGACGGCGCGGGGGCGATCGACCAGGCCTTGGGCGCGGTGAATGTCGCCCCCGACGCGGTCGTGGAGGGCGTATCAGCCGCCAGAGGCGCCGGCGTGGCCCTTGCCCCGCCCACGACGAGAACAGCGGCGATCGCAATGACAGCCTGACGCATGCGCGCACCCCCCCCTTTGCGTCGAGCTTCCCCCAAAGGCGCCGGCCGCGCAATGCCGAGGGATCCAAGCGCGCGGCCGACCGCGCCGATCGCCACGCCCGTCTTCGTCATGCCGAACTGAGCGGTCCGCATGTCGATTTGGCAAGCGCCCCCCTCTGGACCCTGGCGATTGTTTCGAGGCCTAATCAGAGACTTCGTGAGGCGGAGGAGGGTATCCAAGGTATGGCGACCATAGCGGAGGCGCCCGCGCGGCCGATCCCGTCCCTGGCGGTGCGCTGGTACGTGCTGATCGTGATGTGCGTGGTCTACGCCATCTCCATCGCCGACCGCTACGTCGTCTCCACCGTCCTCGACCCGATCCGCAAGGACCTGCATCTCACCGACAGCGGCGTCGCCCTGCTGACCGGCGCGCCGCTCGCCCTCTTCTACGTCACCTTCGGCATCCCGATCTCCTGGCTGGCGGACCGCTCCAACCGCCGCAACATCCTCGCCGCCTCCCTGGTCGCCTGGTCGGCGATGAGCGCCCTTTGCGGCCTCTCGCGCACCTCGCTCCAGTTCATGCTCGCCCGCATCGGCGTCGGCGTCGGCGAGGCCGGCGGCACGCCGCCCGCCAATTCGATCATCGGCGACTACTTCCCCGCCGGGCGGCGGCCGATGGCCATGGCCATCTTCGCCCTCGGGGCGCCGATCGGGGCGTGGATGGGGGCGGACCTCGCCGGCTGGGTCGCCAACCTCTACGGCTGGCGTTCCGCCTTCTTCGTGCTGGGCGTCCCCGGGGTGGCCATCGGCCTGCTGGTCTGGATGACCATCCGCGAGCCCGAGCGCGGGCGCCTGGACGCGGCAGCCGACGCCGCCGCGCCCACCTTCTGGGCGACGATGAAGTTCATGGTGAGCCAGAAAGCCAGCTTCCACGTCATGACCGGCGGCGCCCTCTCGGCCTTCTGGGGCTGGGGGCTGATGTACTTCACCCCGACCTTCATCCAGCGGGAATGGTCCCTGAGCGTGGGCGACGCCGGGGCGGTGGTCGGGCCGATCCACCTGATCGGCGGCTCGCTGGCCAGCCTTCTCACCGCCTGGTGCTGCGCCCACCGCGCCTTCACCGACCCGCGCCGGGTCGTCTGGCTGCTGGCCGGGGTGACGGCGGTGTGCACCGTGCCCTCGTTCCTGGCCTATTGGACCCACTCTCTGCCGCTGGCGACGGCGATGTTCTGGCTGTTCATCCCGGCGATCTATTTCTACATCGGCCCGGCCATGGGGCTGGTGCAGAACCTGGCGCCGGCGAAGATGCGGGCGATGTTCATCGCCGTCTCGCTGGTGTCGGCCAACGTGCTGAACCTGATCGTCGCGCCGTGGATCGTCGGCTGGCTGAGCGACCGCTTCGCCGGCCCCCACGGCGCCGACGCCGCCTCCCTGCGCCTGGCCCTGCTGATCCTCGCCCCCACCGGCTTCTGGGCCGCCTTCCACTACTGGCGCGCCGCCAGGACGATCGTTGAAGACCAGAAGCGCGCGATAGGCTACGTCTGAGCGGCGGCCCGATGAAGCTGGCCGACATCAAGACCTTCGTCGTCGCCAATCCGCCGCCTTCGTTCGGCGGGCCCTATTTCGTGTTCGCCAAGCTGACCACCGCCTGCGGGATCAGCGGGATCGGCGAGGCCTATGGCGTGCCGTTCGACCCGCATCTCGTCGCGCGGCTGATCGAGGATGTGTTCGCGCGCTACGCGGCGGGCGAGGATCCGCACGACGTCGAGGGCCTGTGGCGGCGGGTCTATTCCAGCGGCTACACCCAGCGGCCGGATCTCACCCAGATAGGCGTTCTCAGCGCCCTGGAGATGGCCTGCTGGGATATCGTCGGCAAGGCGGCCGGCCAGCCGGTCTACAAGCTGCTGGGCGGCCGCGTGCACGAGCGCCTGCGCTCCTACACCTACATCTACCCGCGCCCCGGCGATCGCACCAACGTCTACGCCGACCCTGATCTCGCCGCCGAGCGCGCCGCCGAGTACCTGGCGCAGGGCTTCACCGCCCTGAAGTTCGACCCGGCCGGCCCCTACGGCGCCTTCGACGGCCGCCAGCTTTCCCTGGAGGCGCTCGACCGCTGCGAGCGCTTCGCCCGCCAGTTGCGCGAGGCGGTCGGGAACAAGGCCGACCTGCTGTTCGGGACCCACGGCCAGATGACCGCCGCCGGGGCGATCCGCATGGCGCGCCGCCTGGAGCCCTATGACCCGCTGTGGTTCGAGGAGCCCGTCCCGCCGGACGCGCCCGACGAGATGGCCCGCGTCGCCCGCGCCACCACCATCCCGATCGCGGCCGGCGAGCGACTGGCGACGAAGTACGAGTTCGCGCGGCTGCTGGACACCGGCGCTGCGGCCATCCTGCAGTCGAACCTCGGCCGGGTCGGCGGGATCCTGGAGGCGAAGAAGATCGCCGCCATGGCCGAGGTCCGCCACGTCCAGATCGCCCCGCACCTCTACTGCGGCCCGGTGGTCGGCGCCGCCAATATCCAGCTCGCCGCCTGCACCCCGAATTTCCTGATCCTTGAGGGCATCGAGGACTGGAGCGGCTTCCACGCGCGGATCCTCAAGACCCCTATCCGCTTCGAGGAAGGCTACGTCATCCCGCCGGACGGCCCTGGCCTCGGGGTCGAAGTCGACGAGGCGGTGGCGGAGGCAAACCCCTGGACCGGCGACCGCCTCCACCTGGAGATGGCGCGCAGGCCCGTGGTGTGACTGAGAGGACCCTGGCGTGGCCTTGAAACGCCAAGTAGCCAAGGAGCCAAGGAGTGTCTCTGGTGTCGCGAAGCCGGTAGACGCCCGCTTGCTCTTGAAGCACGCGTCGCGCGCGATCGATTGAAAGACCGGGCCTCGCGAGGTCAGACGAGCCTCTTGGCTCCTTGGCGTTTCAAGGCCTCATCCCTGCTTCCCTGGAGGGCGACTTTCGTCGACGCCAGTCTGACGTTCGTCGGCCCCGCTTGCTGTTCGCTGAAGCGCGACTGCGGCTCGTCGAAGCGGGCGCGCGCGACGCGGGCGGCCTGCCTACACATCCCTCAGCGCCGGTCGATGTCGTCCTGCGCATGGGAGAGCAGGAAGATGTTGAAGTCGAAGACAGGAATCGCCGCCATCGCCGCCCTGGCGATCGCGCAGGCGGCCACCGGCGCCATGGCTCGGACCCCCGCACTGGGCTCGTCCGACGAGGTGCAGATCGTCGTCCGCTACGGCGACCTGAACCTCGCCACGCCCGAGGGCGCCCACGCGCTCAAGGCCCGCGTCGACCGCGCCGCCGTGCGGGTGAAAGGCGATGTCGACCCGCGCAACCTCCAGGCCGTGGCCGAGATGCGCAAGGCGCGGGCGGCGGCCCAGGAGGCGGCGGACGCCATCATCGCGGCCCATCAGGGCTCGGCCTACGCCGCGACGCGGCCGGCGCCGAACAAGATCGGTCTCTAACGGCGCGCCGCGGCCGGTGAGCCGCTGGCGATCCCCACCGGGTGCTCGTCAGCGGCTCGCCAGCGCCTTGGCCGCGGCCAGGTAGGTCCGGCCGATCCTGACCGTCGACTGGTCCAGCAGCGACGCCTGCCAGGCGCCCCGACCGTCGTGTTTCAGGCCGGCTATGAAGTCCCGTCTGACGATGACCGAGCGATGCAGGCGGATGAACAGGCGCGGATCGAGCTTGCGCTCTAGCTCGGCGATGGTCTGGTGGACCAGATAGCTCCGCGTCCCGACGAACAGGCGCATGTAGTCGCGCTCCGCCTCGATGCGGTCGATCCTCGTCACCGGGACCCGGATCATTTCCGCCCTGTGCGGCGCCCAGATCTCCTCCAGCCACTCCGTCCTCGCCTGCGCCTCTCCGACCGCCGGCTGCCCCGCGACCTCGCGCACCCGGCCGATCGCCCGGGTCAGCCGCTCGGGCGTGATCGGCTTCAAGAGATAGTCACAGGCGGCGACGTCGAAGGCGGCGACCGCATAGCGGTCGAAGGCGGTGCAGAAGACGACCGCCGGACGCGCCGGCAGGCCCTCGAGGCTCCGCGCCAGGCCCATGCCGTCCAGCCCCGGCATCGACACATCCAGCAGGATCAGGTCGGGCGACAGGGCGTGGATGAGGCGCAGGGCCGACGCCCCGTCCGCCGCCGTTCCCACCACCGACACCCCGTCCAGGGTCGCGCAGATGACCTGCATCCGCTCGACCGCGAGCGGCTCGTCGTCGACGATCAGGGTTCGCAAGGCCCGCTCAGCGGCCATTGCGGACGATCGGCATGGTGAGTTCCACCTCGAAGCTCCCCGGCGCGGGCGCCCACCAGCGGCATCGGCCGTCGTCGCCGAACCTCGCGGCCAGCCGGTCGCGGACATTGCGCAGTCCCACGCCGGCGCCATCGACGGGGAGTTGCTCGCACGGCCCCATGGGGGCGCTGTTCGCCACCGTCAGCACCAGCCGCTCCCCGCGCTCCCGGGCGCTGATGGCGAGGGTGACCGGCCGGACCGTTCGCGACACCCCATGCTTCACGGCGTTCTCCACCAGCGGTTGCAGGATCAGCCCGGGAACCTGCGCCGTCGCCAGAGCCTCGGGCAGGTCGACGTTCACGCGCAGGCGGTCGGGAAAGCGCACCGCCTCGATGTCGAGATAGAGCCGCTGCAGTGCGATCTCCTCGGCCAGCGAGACGTCCTCGGTGGGGTCGCCGGTGAGGCTGGTGCGAAAGAATGTGGCCAGGTTGAGGATCATCCGCTCGGCCTGCTCACCCTTGCCGGTGAGGATCAGCGACGACAGGGAATTGAGGGTGTTGAACAGGAAGTGCGGATTCACCTGGTAGCGCAGGGCGCGAAGCTCGGCGTTCTGCGCCGCCGCCCGGAGGTCCGCGGCCCGCCGCTCAAGCACCCTGACCTCTCCGGCATAACGCAACGAGAGGAAGAGCGACGCCCAGGCGACGAAGAAGAAATAGCCGCTGGCCGCATTCTCGGCGATCGCCTGCACCGGCGTCAGCTCGTGCTCCCAGGGCGAATGGCCGACGTTGAGGGTCTCGGGCGGAGGGGGTGGGGCCGGCGGGGCGGGAATGCCGAGCGTCCCTGACGGCGCCGGGGGCGGCGGGCTGACGTGCGCCGCGGACCCCACCCAGACGTGGGACGGGGGAGACGCCCGTTCGAACACCAGCCAGTTGAGGG
>Ga0070730_10001235_pt1 | contig 25049 bp, 33 predicted proteins | sample Coa_R1_3_FD_66447 | JGI IMG/M metagenome (GOLD analysis project Ga0070730, IMG submission 66447) | Surface soil microbial communities from Centralia Pennsylvania, which are recovering from an underground coalmine fire - Coalmine... | ecosystem: Environmental > Terrestrial > Soil > Unclassified ... | reverse complement strand
AATTCATTGCTTGGTTGATTCCGCTTCTTTCCAGGCCTGAATCTGGTGCCAGGAACGCTTGCGCAGACGCGGCAACGATTGAGGCCTGGCCGGCTCGGGATACTCGACCGGCGGAAATCCCGCCGTACCCAGGAGCGAGTTGGTCAGCGCGCGATTCTCTGCGCGAAGCCGCGCCACTTCTTCCTCGAGCAGTGCCACATAACGCCCTCGCAAGAGCTGCCTAAAGAAATCCCCCACGTCAACTCCTCTTTTATTCCTATGTCCGCAGCTACGGTGCTGGTGCCCAGTGATCCGGCGCTTTCAGCGGCGGCGCGGCAACTTCTTTGGGCGAAACTGTTTGCGGGCCTCGGATTCGAGGCGCTGCGCATGAATGGCGCGCGAAGTCGGGTCGGTGGCGCTGATTTGGCGCGCGATCTGCTCGTCGAGCGGCATGCCGGTGACGAACCGTGCTGACATGTTGCGGACATGGGGCGCAGCGTGCTGCGCCCCTAGCGGAGATCCAAAATTGGGCGACCGCGAAGTCGCCCCGGGCTGGGTCTGTGCGCCAAAGGCGCTGAACCCGGCCCCCACACCGGCGAGTCTTCCGCCGGAGACCAAACCGTAGCGTGCGGCATCGGCGGGATCATCGCCGTCGACTTTGCGAATATCTTCGACGCGGCCATCCTGGCGCACCAGCTGCGGAATGCAATCGATCAGCTTGGCGCAATGGTCGGTAATCAGCCACGCGTCCGATTCCAGCAACTGGTACATCAGCTGCCAGCCGCCGATGCGATCATCGTCGGCCAGCGCGGGGCGCGGGAAGCCGTTGGCGGACAGCACTTCGCCGAGTTGTTCCGCGATGGACGCTTCCGAAGTGCGATGCGCGAAGGCGTCTGGCGAAAGAAAAATGTCGCTGATGCGCTCGCGCCCGCTGCGTTCGGCAATGCCCTGCGCCAGCATGCGCGGCGAGAGGCCGGCCTGCACGAATTCGCGATAGGTAACGATACGGCAGTTGACAGCCGGCAGTTGAGAGTCGAAAGCGCGCTGCGGAGAGAATTCCAGGCTGTTACCTTGAACTTTCGACGGTTGACCGTTGACCGGTATCGCGCAGTGCCAGTACACCGCGCTGGGATGCTGAAAGCCCCAGTCGATGGAAATCCAGCGCGGCCACCAGGGCTCCAGGCGCAACTCTTCGGCGCGCACGGTGTGGCGGCCAAACTCGAAAACGTCAAAATATTGCCCGGCGAAAACGTTCCAGTCGCCATCGAGAAAGGCGCGCCGCAGATGTTCCGGGAGAGCGGCGAGCGTGCGGTGATATTCGGCGTCGTTGGCGTAGATCGGATTATCGGCCAGCTTGGCGCGAATGAACTCGTAGTCGAGCGAATTGTACTGCTCCGGCCGCTCAAATCCGGCGGGCGGAACGTGATCGACCCACAACGCTTTGACCCAAGCGTGGCCAATATTGCCCGGATTGCTGGCGCCGGCCATGCACGGAACGATGCGTCTGCCGGCATGTTGGCCGTCGGAGTACACCTTCGCCGGGCAGCGATTGCGCGAAGTGAGAAATTGCCACTGTTTCAGCGTGAAGTGGGTCAGCTCATCGAGCCCGATGAACAGAAACTCCGCACCCTGATATTGATAGACGTCGCTTTCGTTGCGGCAGTAACCGAAGCGCGTGGTCGAGCCATTGCGCCAGGTAACCACGTGCTTGGATTCGTTGTAGCTGCGATAGAGCGAGCGCGGCACATCGCGCCGGAAATAGGCCAGCAGAGAGGATTCCAGCTCCGGATAGGTGCGCCGCAGCAGCAGCGAATCCGAGCCGGGAACTTCCTGGGCTTGATAAATGGCTTCCCACAGCAGCGCTTTGGTCTTGCCGGGACCCGCCGCGCCGCCAAACAGCCGGTACTTCGCGCGGCTGCGATGGAACTGTTCCTGGCGCGCAAAGGGCAGATAGCAATCGCTGAAGCGCGCCGGCGGCTGGGATTTGCGTCGCACGCTTCACGCTAGCGATAAATCTTGGTGAAGCGCGCACCGACAAACCACGCGGCCGCGCTAAATACAAAGCCCAGCTTTAATCCGAAACCCATGCTGCGCCAGGCGTTCATGTAGGTCACGATAAAACCACCGACGCCCAGGATCTTCAGCAGGCGGTCCAGATAAATCGTTTGCGTCAGCTTGGCCAGCAAGCTTTGCGCGTTGTTCAGAGCGTTCATGGCAGGTCCCTTTCCGGTCGCGGTGCGTCGAAAATAATCGGCAATGGCTCGTCATCCGGGCAGGCGGAGCGTTTCCCGTAGCGCAGTTCGCGCAGGTAGGCCAGTTCGCGCTGCACAATTTTGTCGTCCGGCGAATTCAGCAGGTCCACCTCCAGCCGAACGAGGTCCACTTGTGCGTGCACAGCGTCCACAAAGGCCTCCCGGTGGATCGGAAGTGGCTCGATTTCCGGCTGCGTTTCGCGTTCCGCGCTTGCGGCGTTGGCGTCTGCGCACGCTTCCCCGCTGTCTTTGTTGGTGCGGGACGGGGAAGCGGCACGCGCCCGCCGCCGCTTCCCCGGGTCCCCGGCCTGAGCCACATCAGCGCACGCCTGGCGGTCCGCGCGCACCGCGGCGGAAGCGGCCGCGGCATTTGCAACGGAGAGTTCGCTCGCGTCGTCAGACGCAGCCCGGCCCAACCCGTTCAAGGACAGCGCGCCGCCAGTGCTATCGCGGCCCTTGGCCAGCAACGCGGCCTGCCCATTTGTTTTATTTCTTGAGTTCATTGCTGCCGCTCCGCCGGCGTACCGCAGTTCGGGGAATGCGGGGGTTTTCAACCGGTTTTTCCGGTGAGATACATCAGTTGACGCGCTGCCCGGCGGTGGCCGGCCGATTCGCGCGATCCGAGAATCCGTGCACGATCAGCCCCAGCACCGCGCCGCGCAAGCCATTGGCATGCGCTCGACAGAAGCGCAGCCCGCGCGCCGGCCGGTGAAGACACCGCACCCAGGCGTTCGGGTGAACCTGCGAAACGCGATAGGCCATGCACTGTTTCATGATCGAAGATCCTAACCAGGAGACGAAAACGATAAGACAGACAGCGGTTCCGTCCTTGTCCTGGCGCAGCATGCTGCGCCGCTACAAGGGGTCACACCAGGATCTTGGCGGTGAGCCCGCTGCCGCCGGTGGAGGATACAAAGCGGATACGCAGGAATTTGGCCTGCACGCCGTTTACGGTGCGCGCTTCGCCGGTAATCGCCGTGCTGGCGTCCAGCTGCTGATATTCGGCGTCTACGTCCGCCATCGCGCCCTGCAAAATAATGCTCACCGCGGTGGGGTTGGCGCCGAAAATCGTTTGCCAGCGCACCGCGGTCCCGCCGTCGTTTGTTCCGGTGAAGCTGGGCAGTGCAAACTGCGTGCCGGAAGTGGCGCTGCCGGGAAATGTTTCGTTGTTGAAACTGAACCCGACGTCGCCGGAGAAAAGTGAAAATGGCGGGGTCGCATTTTGATAGACGGGCATGACAGCTCCTTGTAGTGGCTCTCAATTCTTGTTCTTAGTTCCTGGTGTAAATTCTTAATGGCTCATGGCTCGAGGCAAATTGCCCGTAGAAAAGGCAGCGAGCAACCCTGTGTGGGGTGCCTAGGCGGCAGCACCTTGAAATACGCGGAAAACAAACAATTTAAGGACTAAGAACGGGAAACCATTGGCAGTCGGCCCAAAAGCAAAAAGCCCCGAACCTTATCTAGGTCGGGGCGTGGTTTTCTACGAGAGAGAGTGTATACCACTTTCTACTTTTTTGTCAAGGGAAATTTTCAACTTTTTTTATTTTTTCTTGAACTCCTTTGCTTTCAGGAGCATAGTTCCCCAATTCCCCAGCTCCACTCCCCTGGCGCGGCACTCGGCCTGGTCCGAGTCCAGCGCAAAATATAAGGAGGTCCCATGCCAAACTATTTACATCAAGTGAGTTACACGCCGGAAGCCTGGGCGCGGCTCATTGCCAATCCCCACGACCGCATCGAAGCCGTGCGCGCGCCGATCGAGAAGCTCGGCGGCCGCATCAACACTGCGTTCTTCGCTTTTGGCGAATACGATGTGGTGGTTATCACGGAAATGCCCGATAACGTCAGCGCCGCGGCCATTGCTATCGCTTTTGCGGCCGGCGGCGCCGTCAAGAACGCCAAGACCACGCCGCTGATGACCGCCGGCGAAACCCTCGAAGCGCTCAAGAAGGCCGCCAACACTGGCTACCGCTCGGTCACCGCAGGGGCCAGCGCCGCTGCCGCGCGCACGTAGAAGCGGCGCGTGGCAGCACCGGGTGTCTGCCTGCGCTGAAATCGCCATAACCGATCGACTTTGCCAAGTAGGGGCGCAGCATGCTGCGCCCCTACTGTCGAGGTTGCCACCTTGAAGCACTGTGTTTGCGCAGGCGGCCTGCCCTGCAACCTTGGCGCAGAGCCGGGCCCAGGCTAGGCCCTCGAAATTGGGAGCCACTGCGATACAATGCGCCTAACGGAGGCTGCTCCTATGAACTTTACGACGCGCATCGCCGCCGGTGTTTCCATAGTGTTCACCACGCTGGCGTTTTCTCATGTGGTGTTCCACAACACGATGCACATGCTTACCGGTCACGACGCGAGCCGCTGGTTCATCGCCGCGCATACCGTGGTGGCTCTCGCGCTTACGATTCTCTCGCTGGCCGGCGCGTTTTACCTGTTGACCAGCAAGCGCCGGCAAAACCCCAACTGAGCGCCGGCGAACTTCTGCTAGACTTGCTTGTGTCTTGTCACGCCGCAAACCCGCGCCTCGCCGGCATTCGTCTGCATCCGATTAAATCGCTCGATCCGGTTTCGGTAAACGAAGCGCGCATCGGGCCCGGCGGCGGGCTGGAGCACGACCGCGCCTGGGCGCTGTTCTCCGTCGATGGCCGCTGGGTCAACGGTAAGCGCACCGCGGCGATGCATCTGATTCGCGCCAGCTACGCGCCCGATCTCAGTTCCGTCACGCTGGCGGTTCCTGGCGATCGCCGCAACATTCCCCCGCGCACGTTTCTCTTCCCCGCCGGCGCCGAAGATGCCGCCGAATGGTTCAGTGTTTTCTTCGAGCAGCAAATCCTGGTGCGATACGCTGCGGAGGGATTTCCCGATGAAACCGTCGCCAGCGGCCCGACCATCGTTTCCACCGCGTCGCTGCAAGCGGTCTGCGAGTGGTTCCCCGGCGTGACGCTGGACAACGCGCGCCAGAGATTCCGCGCCACGCTCGAGATCGACGGCCAGCATGGCCTTGTAGGGGCACGGGTGTCCCGTGCCCGTCTTAACTCCAGCAAGGCGGTGGACGCAGAGCTACCCGCGCGGACCAACAGCCATCTCCCCGCCTTCTGGGAAGATCGCCTGTTCGGCGAAGACGAGCGCAGCGTGGTGCGCTTCCGCATCGGCGAAGTGAATTTCGAGGGCAGCCATCCCTGCGCCCGCTGCCCAGTCCCCGCCCGCGACCCGCAAACCGGCGCCGACCTGCTCAGCTTCCAAAAACGTTTCAGCGAACTGCGCCGCGATTCGCTGCCCGCGTGGGCCCCCGCCGCCCGCTTCGACCATTTCTATCGCCTGGCCACAAACACCCGCGTCGCCCCCACCGAACAAGGCAAGGGCCTCCGCCTCGGCGATTCCGTCAACCTGTAGGGGCACGGGACACCCGCGCCCGTCTTGGATTAGCGCCAGCATCGCCCTTGCCCATCATGTTAACGCTACGATATGTCACGTGATGATATGCGTCCTGGCAAGCCGATTTACGCCGCGTTGCAGAAATATTTTCGCGGCGGGAACATGCCTCGGCGCAGCAGTTCCTTCCCACAGCGGCGGCGCACTTCCTCCGACCAATGGACCCAGCTTTGCTCGCTCAAGCCCAGAAAGTGGCGCGCCCGCTCATACGGCGCCATGCCCAGATAGTACAGCCGGAACATGACCAGGCGCGAAGCCCAGTCCGGCCCTTCCAGCGCCGCCTGGCCGGCCAGCGCGAAGTCCGCCACCCATTCGTTCAGCCGCGGACGAAAGTCCGGCCGCCACAAGTATTTCGTCGCTTCCTTCCAATCCATCGCGGACATCCCGCGCTTGCTCTCCAGCACCTCGCGCGCCCCGCAATACACTTCCCAGCACACGTCAAACGCCAACTCCGGCTTGACGCTCATCGCCGCCCTCGCCGTCCGGCGCCCTTGGCTGCGACGACTTTCCGCGGCATCGATCCTCGCCGCTGGGACCTGCGCGGCTCCAGCCGGTATTCCCACACCACAAAATGCTCTTCGCTGCTGACGATCTCGCCGGAGCGCAGCCGCTTTTCCACCGCATATCCGCCGTGTTCGGTCCGCCGCAGGTGCCGCAATTGCGCCGAGATGCTCGCCTCCCCGTAGCGCGTCAACCGGGCTAACTCCTGCAGCGTCATCCAGGCCCCGTACTTCCCCGCCGCCAGCATCACGTCGCGCAATACCTCGCGTTGCGTGGGCAGCAGGCCTCGCCCCCGGCCCATCCCCCGTAATCTCCCCATACTTTCGCCTCCTCCCTGCTCATGGCTCCCAAACAGGAACTCGCTCGCCTGCCTCTCGCCGGGCGGTGTGGCCGGCGTTCTCCTCGCCCTCGTCCATCTCCTGGTCTTCAGCGCTACCCTCGGGATCCTCGTAGTCGCCGGCGCACGCACTGCAGGCCCGAATCTCAGTTTTAAGTGCTATCATTGGCCGCATCCCCTGCGAGGGCGCGCGGCGAGGCCGCGGCCGCCCCGATTTCCACACGTTTCCACAGGCCGTAGGCATGGAATGTACTATCCGTATCTATTACTGTAGCGTTATCGTACATGGGTTCCTCTGGAGGTTCTCCGTGAGCGCGTACAAAGCCCAGCCGCCCTGGGAGTTTCTGCTCTCCGCTTCCCGCAATTCGTTGCAGAGTTATGAACTTTCCCGGCTCAGCCACGCCGCCAATCTCCGCAAGGAGATCACTCAGTTGCTGGACTCCTGGTTGGAGGAGAATAGCGCCGCGATGCTGGCCCGCTGGTTGATGCAGCAGCGCGAGCGCCCCGCCACCCGCGAGCACTCCGATCTTGCGGCTCACCCGGCGGGAAGCGACGAACGGACTGCTGCCCCGGAAACCCGCAGAAAGGGCGGACCTACTGCGTCCGATAATTTTTTCGCGGATGCAGCGGGCGCGCCACCCGAATTTCGCGCCCGTTCGTGAGCGGCAGCCCAGAAAACGAGCTGTCCGGCAGCTTTTTGGTGCATTTCCCGCGAGCCCCGCGGACTTACCAAAGCGATTCCCAGGTGTGCGCCGACGCAGGGGTAAAAGCGCCGCCATGGCCCGCCAAGCGTGCCACCCCGCCACCGCAAGGCCCCCGCCCGCCCCGCCGCCACCAAAATCGGCCCCTCCGCCCATCGCGAACTCCAGCAACCAAAACGTTACGTCTAAGCAGAGGTATATTTTTTAGAAGACACGGACTGGCAAGGGCTACGCAAGGCGCTTCGCGCTTACCTTCCGGGATCCACATCCAGGATTATTGTTACTTTCCGCTATCGGGAGCTTGGAGTTGCGGCGGGCGCCTTCTCGAGCAATTGTTCCTTGCGGTAAATGAGGGAATTGATGTCGTAGGTGGCCAATTCAAACCCGTGGCCGTGAGTGATGGCATCGGTTGGGCACGCCTCCACGCAATAACCACAGAAAATGCACCGCGAATAATCGATGTTGTATACGCTGGCGTAGCGTTCCCCAGCGGAAATGCGTTTTGCATCCGTGTTTTCCGCGGCCTCGATGTAAATACAGTTTGCCGGACACGCGGCGGCGCACAGGAAACATCCAACGCATTTTTCCAAGCCGCTTTCGTCGCGATGCAGAACGTGAATTCCGCGGTAGCGCGGCTGAAAATGTACCGTTTCGTAGGGATAATTCTCGGTGACCGTCTTCCGAAACATGTTTCGAAAGGTCACGCTGAATCCCTGCGCGAGCGTGCTGAACGTCTCGGCAACTTCACGGATGATGTTGGCCATGCTTGAAGTTTAACAAAGGAAGCTGGAAACCGGCAAACCGCCAGGCTCTCCGGGTTTTGCGCTAAATTGACGTAATCCTGGCGTACTGCGAAAGTGAGCCATGCACATCCGGCCTGCGCTGCTTCCCGATGACGCCGATGCCCTTTGGGCCATTCTGGAGCCCACCATTCGCGCCGGCGAGACCTACGCGCTGCCGCGCGAAATGTCCCGCCAGCGGGCCCTCGATTACTGGTTCGCAGACCGGCACGAAGTCCTTCTCGCGGACGAAGATGGCCGCGTGCTCGGAACCTACTTCCTGCGGCCGAACCAGCAAGCCGGGGGAGCCCATGTGGCCAATTGCGCGTACATGACCGCCGCCTGGGCCGTCGGACGCGGCGTGGCTCGCGCCATGTGCGCGGATTCCTTGCAGCGCGCACGCCAGCGCGGCTTCACCGCTATGCAATTCAATTTTGTGGTGAGCACAAACGAGCGTGCCATCAAACTGTGGCAGAGCTTTGGATTTGCGATTGTCGGCCGTCTGCCCAGCGCATTCCAGCATCCCACGGATGGCTGCGTCGACGCCCTGGTGATGTATCAGTCCTTAAGCTGAAGAGCGGTGCGCCTCGGCCGTCAATTTCTTCGACTTCACCGACTCAATAACTTGTTTTCCGTGGAAGCGCCCGTTCTCGATAAAGATTTCACCGGTATGCCGGCCGCCGATGACCACTCCGGCCAGGTAAATCCCGGGTATGTTGCTCTCGAGCGTGTTGGGATCGAGAGCCGGCTTGCGCGTCACCGGATCAAGATTTACTCCCAGGCTCTCGATGAATGGAAAATCCGGGTGGTAACCGGTCAGGGCGAATACTTGCTTGGCGGGAATACGCTGTTCCCCGGCGCCATTGCTCACGATTACGTCGTCGGGTGTGATCTCCTTCACGCGCGTATCGAACAGCGCCTGCACCTGTCCCGCTTTAATCCTGTTTTCGATATCCGGCTTCACCCAATACTTGATGCTGTGTCCTAACTGCGGGTCCCGGTGCACCAGCGTGACTTTGGCTCCGTTGCGGTACAAATCCAGCGCTGCCTCCGCCGCGGAGTTTTTCCCGCCGATCACCACCACGCTTTCTTTCCAAAACGAGTGCGGCTCGGTGTAGTAATGCGAAACGTGCGGAAGATTTTCTCCCGGAACGTCGAGCTCATTGGGAAGGTCGTAGTAGCCGGTGGCCACCACAAGCTTTCTCCCCGCATACCTCGTGGTCGCGCCCTTCTCATTGCGGGTAAAGACGGTAAAATTGCCGTCGCTGCCCTCCACGCCGACGATCAGCTCAAATAAGCGCAATTCCAGTTCGTAGTGCTCGGCTGCTTTGCGGTAATACTTCAGGGCCTCCACTCGCGTCGGCTTCTCATTGGGGCTGACGAGCGGCAGATCGCCGATCTCCAGCAACTCCGGGGTGGTGAAAAACACCATGTTGACGGGATAGTGGAAAATCGAATTACACAAGCATCCTTTATCGATGACCAGCGCGCGCAATCCCGCTCGCTTGGCCTCGATGGCGGTGGCCAGGCCGGTCGGGCCGGCGCCAAAACAAATAACGTCGTACGTATCCATAGGAATTTCAGTGTGCCGGGAGCCTGCCGAAATTGCAATCCGATGGATTCCTACTGCGCCGGAGCTTCTTCCAAAATGGATGTAAGGTCTTTCCGAAAAGTTTCCAGTTCCCGCAAACGCTCGGGTGTAGCCGTCAACTCTTGCTTCTTCCAAACAAACACTTCGCCCGTGCCTCGTTTCAGTTTCACGCTGAGATTGCCTCCAACGATGTAGGTGGGCGAAGCCAGTAAGCGCAGCCCGGCGTTGGCTACCGGGGCGAGCAGCGCCGCACACTCGCCGCGCCGGACGCAAAGTGCGCTCTCGTATGGTGGAATCGCAACGGGACGAAATCCCGCCGCGAACAACCGCTCGAACGTCTTGCTCTGTTGCGGAGTGAATTCCGGCATGAAGTGAGTAGCACAGCCACTCTTGGCTGCACGCACAGACATTCAGAATCTACGTTAATTTCCGGAACTCTACGCAGCGGTAGAATCCGCCGCTTCCGAAGACGACGAAGAGCCTTCCAGTTGCGCCAAAATCTCGCGCAGCGTCCCGATCAACTCATCGCGCGAAACATGGCTCTTCTTGAACTGAATCCGGAACTTGAACGACTCGCTTTCCGGCTCGAATTGAAAAATGAACGGCTGCGGCCGCTGCGGCCCGGACTGCTCTTCGCGCCGCTCCCGCCGCGCTTCATCCCGCGTCAGTCCGCCCTGCAGGATACGATGCAGCATTTCCAGCATTTTCTTTTCGGTAGGCTGCCGCGCAATCTGCAGCAGCACCGACTTCGACACGATGCCCTGCTCCACGCACTTCTTGCGCAGGCCGTCCGGAATATTGCGCAACGAAAGGGTCTCCGTCACCGAAGAACGCGCCCGCCCGATCTTCCGTGCCACATCTTCGTGGGTATACTCGAATTGAGTCGCCAACCGGTGCAGCCCGTCGGCTTCTTCAAATGGCGTCAAATCCTTCCGCTGGATATTCTCGATCAATCCGATTTCCAGCGTCTCCGCATCGTCCGCGCTCTTCTCGATGCAGGGCACTTCGCGCAACCCCGCCGCGCGCGCGGCGTGATACCGCCGCTCCCCGGAAATCAGGTAGTAGCAATCCTCGCGCGGCACAAAGCGCACCAGGAGCGGCTCCAGCACGCCCTTCTCGCGCACCGAATCGGTGAGTTCCCGCAAATCCCCAATGGCTTTGCGTGGCTGGTCCGGATTCGGGCGGATCTGCTCCACCGGAATCATTCTTCCAATCGCCGCTCCGCTGTAGCTGGTCAGTGACTCGACGTAGTGCGAGTCATGCCGCATCTTCAGCGTGACGGGTAACCCGGCTCTCTTCAACACGTTGGATAACCTCCCCGGCCAGTTTCTTGTATTCGACGGCGCCGGGTGACTTCGGCGCAAACGTCAAAATCGTTTCCTTGTAGGCGGGACTTTCTTCCAGCCGCACGTTCTTGCTGATCTTGGTCTTGAACAGCACTTCGCCAAACACGGTGCGGATCTGCCCGTGCGTATCCCGCGAAATATTGGTCCGCTTGTCGAACAGCGTGATCACCACGCCCAAAACTTTCAGTCCCGGATTAGGCCGCGCGCGAATCCGCTCGTATGTCTCCAACAAATCATCGGTGCCCTCGATCGCGAAATACGCCGCCTGAATCGGCACCATCAAATGCGTCGACGCTACTAGGGCATTCACCGTCAGGATTCCCAGCGATGGCGGCGTATCCAGCACCACGTAGTCGTAATCTTTCAAAACCGGGGCCAGCGCATCCTTCAATCGATAGGGCGCGTCGAATTGCCCGGCCAGCACCTGCTCCAGTTTGGCCAGCGCCAATCGTCCCGGACCCAAAAACAACATCGGATCCTTGGTCGGCTTCACCACCGTGGTCATCGGCGTGCGTGTTTCGCTCAGCACCTCAAACATCGAGGTTGCGATCTCGCCGCTATCGTAAAAGGCAATCGTCGAATTCGCCTGCGGATCGAGATCAATCAGCAGCGTGCGCTTCCCACGATTGGCAATCGCCGCCGACAAATTAATTGCCGTAGTGGTTTTTCCGACCCCGCCCTTTTGATTTGCTATCGTGATGATGGCAGTCATAGCTTTCTGCCTCCGCCCCTGCGAGCAGGATGTTGCCGGCACCTCCCGGCAAACGACTGGCCATATATAGGTGTGCGTCCCAGAAATTCCTCTACAACTAGAGCACACTCTACGTTTCTAAGCAGCAGCAACGCAAGGAAAAAGTGCGCTTTCGCGCCGCGGCGCAAAAAATCTTCGCGGCCCCGCGCAGGAAGGAGCGGCTATTAAGCCGATGCTAATTCTACACCAAACACCTCTTGTGGCAATCGTTGTTTGCATCCGAAGGCGAACTCCCCGCAAGGTAAAGTCCGGCAAACCGTGGGGCAGCCTCTTAGGCTGTCCGCAACTATCCGCGCGCTGACCATGCCCCTTCTCCGCTTGATCTGGCCAATGTTTTTGTTTCCAACGAGGGTCCCGCTTACACTTCCAAAGCCTGCCCGTCACGCTGGGCTCGCTGCGGATGCCATGCTACGACTGCAAACCCTTCGCGCCGAAATGCGGCCAACGCTGCGCCTAGCGCTTCCGCTGGTCCTTGCCGAGATCGGCTGGATGACTATGGGCATCGTCGACACCATCATGGTTGGCCACTTGCCAGACAGTGCCGGCGCCATAGGTGCGGTCAGCATCAGCTCCAGCTTTTTCAATGTGGTCGCGCTCTTCGGCGGCGGCTTACTGATTGGCCTGGACACGCTGGTCGCGCAAGCCTTCGGCGCGGGCCAGCGCGAAGATTGTCATCGTTCGCTGCTCAACGGCATTTATCTGAGCATAGTCATGACCCCGTTCCTCATGGCTCCGGTGTGGCTCTTCGGCCCGCTCCTGCGCGCCCTTCATATCGATCCTACGGTGGCAAGCCTCGCCGTACCCTACATGAAAGCGCTGGCCATCGGCCTATTCCCGCTAATGCTGTACTTCGCCGTGCGCCGTTGCCTTCAGGCCATGGACCTGGTTCGTCCGGTGGCTTTCGCGCTGGTCACCGCCAATATCATCAACTTGCTTTTCAACTGGGTGCTGATCTACGGCAAGTGGGGAGTCCACGCCATGGGCGTGGTCGGGTCCGGATGGTCCACCGCGCTGGCTCGTCTCTATATGGCGCTCGTTCTGGTTGGCTACCTGCTTTGGTACGACCGCCGTCATCGCACCGAATTGCTCAAGACGCCAGTGAATATCGATTTCAGGCGCATCCGGCGGCTGATCATCCTCGGGCTGCCCGCCGCCACGCAGATCACGCTGGAGATCAGCGTTTTCGCGTTGACCGCCGCGCTCATCGGCCGACTCGGGGCCATCCCGCTCGCAGCGCACCAGATCGCGCTCAATACGGTCGCCTTCACCTACATGGTGCCGCTCGGCATCTCTTCCGCTGCCGCCGTTCGCGTCGGCCAAGCCATCGGCCGGAAAGATCCGCGTGGCGGAGCCGATGCCGGAGATACCGCCATCTTCGTTGGCGCCGCGTTCATGGTGGCGGCCAGCATCCTGTTGCTCGTTTTTCCACGCGCCATCGCGCGCATGTACACGCCCGAAGAAGCTGTAATCCATACCACCATCATTCTGCTCGCGGCGGGCGCGGCCTTCCAACTCTTCGACGGCATTCAAACCGTCGCCACAGGCGCTTTGCGCGGAGCCGGCGACACGCGGACCCCTATGTTCTGCCACTTCACCGCCTACTGGGTGATCGGTTTGCCGCTCGGCTCCTGGTTATGTTTCAGCCGCCACTGGGGCGCCTTCGGCCTATGGGCCGGCCTCAGCCTGGCACTCATCCTGATCGGCATCGTCCTGCTCTTCGCTTGGCGTCGCACGGTCAAGACTCTGATGGCCGGCGATGTCCGAAATTTGAAGGCGGCTGGTGGATGAGCGGGGAGAAAGGGATTACATCTTGTAGCGGCCGAGGTCGTCGTCGGAAAGGCCCTCGAGCCAGGAGCGCAGTTGCTCGTTGGTGGTGCGTTCGGAAATGGCGCTGGAAATCTTGGAATTCTTAAGCACTTGATCTTCGACAAAAATGGGGCAATCCACGCGAAGCGCGAGCGCCAACGCATCGCTCGGGCGGGAATCAATGGTCATCATCTGGCCGTCCCGCTCGACCCAAATCAGGGCGTAAAAGGTATCGTCCTTCAAATCGTTGACCACTACCTTCTGTACGCGCACCTCCAGACCCAGCAACACATTTTTCAGAAGGTCATGAGTCATGGGGCGGGGGGTCTGCACTTTTTCGATTTCCAGCGCGATAGCGTTGGCTTCATAAACGCCAACCCAAATCGGCAGAATGGCCTGGCCCTGTACGTCCTTGAGCACCACGATGGGCATATTGGTGACGGGGTCCATCATCAGGCCGCGGATCTTCATCTCCACTTCCATCGAGGCCTCCCTTTGCAACCGCTAGGTCACCTGCTCGCCCACCAAGCTATTTGGTCCGGCGCCCGTAACCAAAACCTGCACGTAGGTTCCCAGAAGGTTGCGCTCTTGGGAAGAGAAATTTACAACCCGATGACAAGAGGTGTGACCGCTCCACTGATTTTCGCGACGCGATTTGCCGCTGACGAGCACCTCAAAGCGGGTACCCAGCAGGCTCAGATTGCGTTCGGCCTGGATTTCGCGCTGTGTTTCCTGCAGAACGGCGAGCCGCCGACTCTTTTCTTGCTCGGAAATGGCGTCCGGCATGGAAAGCGAAGGAGTATTCGGCCGCGGCGAATATTTGAAGGAGAACAAGCTGTCGTAGCGAACTTCTTGTAGCAGACTCAAGGTCTCGCCGAAGTCGGCTTCCGTCTCGCCAGGGAAACCCACAATCACGTCGGTGGTGATGGCGATCGAGCGCTTGGCGGCGCGCAACATCGCAATCTTTTCGAGATATTGCGCGCGGGTGTAAGTGCGCACCATTTCGCGCAGGACTTTGGTTGAACCGGATTGCACCGGCAGGTGCACGTGATTGCACAATTTCGGCTGCGTTTCGATGGCGGCCACAATGTCCGGGCCAAAATCCCGCGGATGCGAAGTGGTGAAGCGCACGCGCCGGATGCCGGGCACGTCCGCGACGGCCAGCAGCAATTCCGAGAAACGCATGCGCCGCGCGGACGGATCGGCGTAAGAATTGACCGTTTGCCCCAGCAACTGCACTTCGGAGTAACCCAATTCCGCAAGTTCGCGCATTTCCTGGAGCACGGCATGGCTGGCGCGACTGCGTTCCGGCCCGCGCGTGAAGGGCACCACACAATAGGCGCACGCCTTATCGCAGCCTTCGATAATGGTCAGATATGCGCGCCACGGATTGTCGCGGCGAGTCACCGGCGTCTCAAACGTTTCGTCGGTCTCGGTATCGAGTCCGGTCACCCGCTGCTGCCCGGCTTCAATCTGGGCCAGCAACTCTGGCAGCTTGCGATAACTGGCCGAACCGCATACCAGGCTGACCCACGGCGCGCGCTCGAAAATGTCCTCGCCTTCCTGCTGCGCCACGCAGCCGAGCACGCCGATGACCTGCCCGGCGGCTTGCCTGGTGCGATATTCACCGAGCCGGGAAAAGACTTTCTGCGCCGCCTTCTCTCGAATGCTGCAAGTGTTGTAGAGCACCAGGGACGCGGCATCCGGCGATTCCACCTGCCGGTACCCGCGCGAAAGCAACACGCCCGCAACTTTTTCGGAGTCGTGGTCGTTCATCTGGCAGCCGAAAGTTTCCAGGAAAAAGGTCGCGCCGTCGCGGTGGGAAAGCGCGGACGAGTCGCTGCCGGCCATGTTCTGCGGGGCAACCGAACGCCGCGCCAGCGAGTCCAAACTAATGTCGAATGTCCCGGCCATCTTGCAGAGTGCAGTTTAGCACAGGTCGCAATGCCGCTTCCGGCGCGCTTTTGCGAGCGAATTTGCGGCTCGGCCAGCTGCCGGCACGGTCTCAAAATGACAACACTTTTCTGCCGCCATTCGTTGCTTCCCCGCGGAGCGTGTGCTACGGTGCTGAAGTCGGAAAAATTTTGTCACAACTGAGGGGATGACGTATTTTCCTGCTTGCTACTATTTTTCTTATCGATTTAGGGAGCGTTCTGGCCAATACCGGGTGGGTCGCGCGCGGCGTGCTCGCGCTGCTTCTGGTTTTCTCCATTATATCTTGGGCTATGATCTTCCAGAAGCTTGGTATGTTCGGCCGTGTACGCCACCAGAGCGATCAGTTCCTGCGCATTTTCCGCGCCACCCGTGGCGTCGCCAACCCACAAGCGTTGGCTTCCGCCGGCTCCCCATTCGCATCTGTTTACGCTGCCGGTTATCGCGAATTGCAGAGCCAGGTTGGCGGCCAGCCCACCAATCCACATCCGCCAAAATTGAAGAGCCTCGGAGCAGTCACCGCGAATATGCAGGTGGCCTCGGCCGAAGAAGTGCGCCGGGTGGAAAAAGGAATGTCCTGGCTGGCCACGACGGGTTCGGTCACGCCTTTCGTCGGGTTGTTCGGCACGGTGTGGGGCATCATCGACGCGTTTTCTGGCCTGGGCAATGCCGGCGCCGCCAGCCTGCGGGCGGTGGCTCCCGGTATTTCCGAAGCGCTGCTAACTACCGCTGCCGGCCTGGTCACCGCCATTCCCGCGGTCATCTTCTACAATCAATTTCTGCAGAACATAAAAGATTTGGCCCAGCGCCTGGACACTTTCACCCTGGAAGTCTCCGCTCAAATCGAAAAGACTTTCAGTTAACGGGGTGCAAATTGAAGCGCGATTGTAGTTACGAGGCATTCCCTGTAGTCGCGCAGCACCGCTGCGCCCCCGCTTGGCTAGATCGATCCCAGCCATCGAAAACCTGTTTCGTTTGCCGGTTGCCGACCCCAACGGTGACCTTCTGACATGCCATCGCTCTCCAAATCGACGCAAACCTCGCTTTCCGAGATCAACATGGTGCCGTTCATCGACATCGTGCTGGTGCTGCTGATCATCTTTATGATTACCGCGCCCATCCTGCAGTCCGGCATCGAGCTGGACGTACCGAAAACGCACGCGGTCAAGGAAATTACCGAGCAGCGGCTGGTGGTGTCGATCGATAAAGCGCAGCGGGTTTATCTGGGCAACGATCCGGTCAACATTCACCAACTCGGGGCCAGGGTGCACGCGCAACTCAAGAAGCCGCAGGACGCCGTCTTCCTGCGCTGCGACGAGAAAGTTCCCTTCGGCATCTTCGCCAGCGTCGTGGATACCCTGCGGCAATCCGGCATCAGCAATATCAGCATCGTCACCGAGCCCATCACCGACCGGGCTCGCACTCAATAACATGAGCGTCGCCCTCGCTGACAACCCGCCCTTCGCGAATCCCGAAGACGCCAGTCTGCGGCGCTTCCTGATTTATTCATTAGTTCTGCACGTCGCGGTAGCCTCCGCTATGGTCGTCTCCATCGTTTTTCATCTACAGGGCAACACTTGGGGAGGCGTGGGCGGGGCCAGTGAAGGCGAGGTGAAAGTGAATCTGGTGGGCAGCGTGGGCATTCCGATGCCCAAGCCGCCCGATGTCACCGAAAGCAAAACCTTCGATCCGACCAACAGCATTTACAAAACGCAGCCGCAGCCAAAGCCGCCTGAGCCGCCCAAGCCAGAAGTCAAGATTCCCGCCTGGAAAGAAAAACCCAAGCCGCCGCAACACAAATCGCGGGTTTTCGATAATCCCCAACCGGCTCCCGACAACGCGGTCGCTCAAAACGGCGGCAAAATGAATCTCCCCGTCGGCACCGCGCAAGTTCCCGGCGCCGCCAATCCCGGCGTCAGCATGACAGGCCAGGGCGGCGGCGATTTCGCCTCCCGCTACGGATGGTACATCGACGCCGTTCGCCGTCGTATCAGTCAGAACTGGTTGCAATCCACCATCGATCCCGCGGTTCGCAGCGCTCGCACCGCAAAGTGCACCATGACCTTCACCATTGCGCGCGATGGCTCGGTCAAAGACATTCGCGTAGCACAAACCAGCGGCAACTATTCGATGGACACCTCCGCGCAGCGCGCCCTGCTTAGCTCTTCGCCGATGCCCGCGCTGCCCAACGACTATTCGGGTTCGTACGTTAATGTGACTTTCGATTTCGATCTGGCAATGACGCGATGAAACTGGCTATGCCCGGCCGCACAGCCGCGTCAGGGGGGAACCGAAGGTGATGGTCCGTTCACGCTGCATTTTCTTTTGTGCTCTGGCGTTTTGTTTCTCGATTCTTGCCACCCGCGCTGACGCACAGGATTGGTTTCGCGTTAGCACCGGTCTTGGGGTCGAAAAGCCGCGGGTGGCGGTGGCTGATTTCGCACCACGCGCCGACTCCGCCAAGCCACATTCGCAGATGTTCACCCAGGTGGTCCGCGACGACCTGCAATTCAGCGGCATCCTTGAACTGGTGAGCCCGAGCTTTTATCCGACGCAGGTCCCCAGCGTTCCGTCTGAACTGCGCAATCTCGATTGGACCGCCACGCAAGTTAACGCCAACCTGGTAGCCTTCGGCAATATCACCGAATCCGCGAGCGAAGTGGTCATCTCCGGTTGGCTCTACGATGTTCGCAGTCCTTCCAATCAAGCGGTGGTGGGCAAGGTTTACCGCGGCACACCTACCGACGCGCAGGTCCGCAAATTCGCGCATCAGTTCGCGGATGAAATCATCAGCCGGCTTTCCGGCGGCCTTCCCGGCATTGCCTCCACGCAAATCGCTTTCGTCAGTTCGCGCACCGGCACCAAGGAAATATGGGTCATGGACTACGACGGGGCCAATCAGCACCCGCTCACTTCCCTGCGCACCATTTCGCTGACGCCGCGCTGGTCGCCGGACACTTCGCGCATCGCCTTCACCTGCTTTGTGCCCGGCGCGAATGGGATAGTCAGCCCGCAGATTTGCATGTATTCGGTGGATGCCAATAAGGTGGTGTCTTTCCCGCGCTTCCGCGGATCGAACAGCGCCCCGGCATGGTCGCCGGACGGCTCGCAGATCATGTTTTCTTCGTCCATGCTGGGCAACCCTGAACTGTTTGTCACTGATTCCAACGGCGGACGCCCCAAGCGGCTGACCTTTTCCAACGCCGCGAGCACCTCGCCAGCCTGGAACCCGAAAACTGGGCAGAGCGTAGTGTTCGTCAGCGATCGCGGCGGGATTCCCAAGTTGTACATGATGAATGCCGACGGCACGAACACCACGGAGCTGGATGTGCCTGACAAGGGATATCTAATCGATCCCGCGTGGTCCCCCAACGGCCAGATGATCGCGTTCAGTTGGCGGCGGCCCGACGGCAACTTTGATATTTACGTGATGGATCCGGCCAGCCGGCAATTGATTCAGATCACTCGCGACAGTGGCAAAAACGAGCGGCCCAGTTGGGCGCCGGATGGCCGCCACATCGTGTTTGAATCGACTCGCAACGGTCAGCGGCAGATATGGACCATGCTGGCCGACGGCACGCAAGCGCACTTGCTGACCATGAGTGGGCACAACGAATCTCCCAATTGGTCGCCGAAATGAACACCCCCTTGCGATTTCAAATCGAGCAAGCCGTAGCGCCAGAAACAGTCCAGGGAGCCCGGCGGCTTTTCGAGTGTCGCGCAGCGATCGTAACTTTCGCGCACCGCCCGCCAATTTCACGCTCGCCGCGTGTCGTTGCATGTAGAATATATCGTGATACGAGATATCGCCCGGAACCAGCCCGCCGGTGTTACGATATTGCCTTCGGTGGGTTGAACACGGGAAATTTCAAGTAGTTCTGAGGAGGATACGAATGGTTGTGGTCTCGCGTCCGTTGTACCGCGCTCTGTTGGTGGCTGGCTTAGTGGCCACCATATTTACCGGTGGTTGTAAAAAGAAACCTGTTGCGACAACTCCGCCCCCCGCCCCCGCCCCTGCACCGGCACCCGCGCAACCAACCGTTACGCTTTCCGCCGATCCAGGTTCGATTAACAAGGGCGATTCTGCAACGCTGAGCTGGACCTCTACCAACGCCACCCAGCTCACCATCGCGCCGGAAGTCGGCACGGTCACCGCTGAAGGCAACACCAAGGTGACGCCTGCGGATTCCACCACTTATACCATCACGGCCAGCGGTCCCGGCGGGTCAGCCAACGCCACTGCGCGCGTCACGGTGAGCACACCTGCGCCTCCCGTCGAACCGCCGCCGGCTCCGGACATGGATGCGCTGTTCCTGAAGGAAGTTCGCGACGCCTACTTTGATTTCAACAAGGCCGACGTTCGCGCGGATGCTCGTGAAGCTCTGGCCAAGACTGCCGAATTCCTGCGCAATAATCCGGGAATTCGCGTCACGGTCGAAGGGCATTGCGACGAGCGGGGCTCGACCGAATACAACCTGGCGCTCGGCGACCGTCGCGCTGGCGCGGTCAAGCAGTATCTCGTCTCGCTCGGTATCTCCGCCGATCGCATCAGCACGGTCAGCTTCGGCAAAGAAAAGCCGTTCTGCTCGCAAAGCAACGAATCCTGCTGGCAGCAAAATCGCCGCGGGCACTTCGTCCGCGCGCAATAATTCGCAGGGTATCTTCCTGGGCCTCCGCGTAGGGGCGCAGCTTTATCCTTAGCATTAACGAAGGAGTGCTGCGCCCTGACGCCCAGCCGCAAGCCGCGAGCACCAGTCCTTCGCCGTGCGGAGTGCGGTGGCCTTGTTTCCTTCCACGCGAGTGGCCCTGTAGCGGATGCCTTTTTGAGGCGAGCGCATTTTGTTACGTCATCTGCACACCTGCCGGTGGGTGGGGCTGCTGCTCATCCTCCCTTGCCCATGCAACCCCTTGCTCGCACCTTCGCTCTACTTTAAAGTGAGTAGTGAATTGACCGTTCCGCGTTCTTCTGTAAAAGTATTCTCACCTGGCCTGTGTCAGTTCTTGCAAGCGTTGGGGCCTCCGTCGGCGCTTTTCCTGGCCGCCGGAAATTAGGAGGATTGCTCATGCGTGTACGCAACATTGCCATTTTCAGCGCTGCGGTCTTTGCTGGGGCCATAGGCGGCAGCGTCATTGGTCCGCGCCCGGCCGAAGCCGTGGCACGCGAAATCATTGAACTGCAGCGCGACGTCACTTCCCTGCTGCAGGGCCAAAAGGATCTCTCGACGCAGATGACTCAGGACCACACGGTCATGAAGACGTTGGTGGAGCAGTCCGGCGACACCGTTGGCAAGCTCAACGGCACGATGAGCGCGCTGCAAAAGTCCATGCAGGACGTAACCGCCAATTCCGGCGCGCGGCTGGACACCATGTCTACGCAAGTCCAGGGACTTTCCGACAATCTCGAGGAAATCAAGTCGCGGCTCGGCAAACTCAATCAGCAGTTGGTGGACCTGCAGAACACGGTGCAGAGCCTCGACGCCAAGATCTCCGGCGGCGGTACGGCTGCGCCATCCAGTGGCGCCGGCAATCCGGGCAGTGCCATGGCCCAGCCCACGGGCAGCACTCTGCCCCCGGCCGGCTCGGCAGTCGGACCGGGCGGTCCCGCGCCTTCCGCCGATACGCTTTACTCCAACGGCCTGCGCGATATCACCAGCGGCAAGTACGATCTTGCGCGCCAGGAATTCCAGGATTATCTCAAGTATTACGGGGACACCGATCTAGCCTCTAATGCCCAGTTCTATCTAGGTGAAATTGCCTACTCGCAAAGAAATTACGATCAGGCGGTCACCGAATTCGACAAGGTTCTGACCAACTATCCCAAGAGCTTCAAACTCGCTCCCGCGCACCTTCGCAAAGGTATGGCGCTTATCGAACTGGGTCAGAAAACGTCCGGGGTCCGCGAACTACGGGACGTGGTCAAGCGCTTCCCCGGCACCGAAGAGGAGCGCAAAGCCCGTGCGAAGTTAAAGGAATTAGGCGTGGCGGTAACCGCTACCGCAACACGTTAGGCTCTGCGGCGGCCACACTGCGTGGCCAAGCAAGCTTCAGGTCGCGATTATCCCCTCCGTGCTGTTGTGCCTCCTCAATCCCGCAGCTCACCTCCCCGCGGCTGTCCTTTGGTTCAGTATCGCGTTCCGCAAACAGACCAACCGTTGACAAACACCAGTGCCCGCCCGCCCGTAAACTCAACTAAAGGAGACAGGCAGATGAACCCCAACGACGCCCAGCTTCGTGCCCAATCCGAACTACAGTCCGGCGAAAGCCTCTATTGGACCGGCGTGGCTGATCCCCGCCGGGCGGCGCTTGCCGCTCTGCCCGCCACCATTTTTGGCATTCCTTTCGCCGGGTTCGCATTTTTCTGGGCGAGCCAGGCGTATCACGCCACCAGCTCGCTGACCAGGCAGTCGAACAATGCCTTTGCCAAGGGCTTCGCGGTCTTCCCTGTTTTCGGTTTGCCCTTTCTCTTTGTCGGACTGGGCATTGTCCTCGCGCCGCTATGGGCTTTTCTCAAGGGTGGCAACACGGTTTATGCCGTCACCAACCAACGCGTTATGGTCATCACCGGCAGCGGCACGCGGTCGGTAAAGTCTATCGTTCCCGCCGACATCGTCAGCGTAGACCATCGCGAGCGCCCGGATGGTTCCGGCGACATCGCTATCCTGACTACCGGCACCATCCGCACCAACAACTCAGCATCACAGGTTAAGGTAGCCCTGGTGGGCATCCCTAACGTCAAGCAAGTCGCTCAACAAGTCTTAGCCCTGCATTCCCAACGCTCCGCCGGTTGATCTAAGGCCCTATGGGCTGCGGATCGATCACGAATCCGCTTCCCTTCGGCAGGTCAGCAGGAGCCATACGTCCGCCGCTTATACCCGGAAAATAAATGTTGTGCTTGACTCGATTCGAGCGGCGGACTACGCTCGCGCCAATCCGTCGAGGGCTGTCATGCATCATTTCCACTCAGCGGCCCGCCGAAGCGCTCCAACACAGGTTGCGTCACCTACCGGAGACTGTGCGCGCCGTTGCATCGCGCGACTCCTGGTGCCGGTGGCGTATTGCGTGGCGTTCGCGCTGCCGGTGTGTTGCCAGGATAGCGGAAGCGAAGAGACTGAGTTCCATGGCAATGGAGCAGAAATCACCGTAACAGTGCACGATCGTTCGGGAGAGCCCATCTTCTCGGTGGCGTTGGTGAAACTCTACCGGGACGGAACGATTCCAAGCGGCCAGGCGGAAACGTCTCGGGGGCACGCCGTGATTGTGGTTAATACTTTGGGGGAATTCAGCGTAATGGTAGCGGCGCCGGGATACGGAGACGCGCAAAAGGACGTGTCGGTGCGCGTAGCCGGAAGAACGCAGGTGGATGTTTATCTGCGGGAATCTGCGGCGGGAAATACCGGGGGCGTTCCTGGTAGACCGGTGCTCGCGCCGAAAGCCAGAGCAGTGGTCGATAAGGGGCTGCAGGCGCTGAGCACAGATCGTATGGTTGACGCCGAAAAGTACGTTGGCGAAGCAGTACGGCTCGCGCCGGGGCACCCGGATGTGTTGTATATGCAGGGGGTCTTGCGCCTAAAGCAGCAAAAATGGAAGGCAGCGCAAGAAGCTCTGTTGAAAGCCACGCAGATCGATCCGAGCCACGCACGGGCTTATGCGGCACTGGGCATGGCACTTTGCGATCAAGGAAAGTACGACGCAGCAATCGCGCCGCTGGAAAAGTCTCTGCAATTGGATGCAGCGGCCGCATGGGAGACGCGCTGGGCGCTGGCGAAAGCGTACTATCAACACCAGCAATATGACGAAGCCCTGAAAACGTCACAGCAGGCGCTTTCGGAAGCGAAGGGCAAAGCACCGGAGATCGGGCTGCTGGTAGCGCAGTCGCTGACGGCGGTCGGACGGTATGAAGATGCGGGACGGGTGCTGCGAGCCTTTCTGAGCGATCACGCGGACCGGCCGGAAGCGGCCACGGCTCGGCGGTGGATGGAGCGATTGATTGCCAACGGGAAGATCCAGGCGAACTAGAACCATTCGATGAGTCTCCCACCAACCGGATATCAGCGGTTCCGTTCCATCCGCAGTCTGATTCAGGCAAACCAGGAAACAAACCGGGCGCCAAATCGCGAATCGTCGCGCCACTTCTCCAGGCAACAAGCACCGCTTCCGTAACCAAGCACGACGAATGAAATTGCACTTGCTTCTGTACAAGCAACTGACCTGGGATGTACTGTGGTGGCCGGAAAAATCAGCAAATTCAGTAATTAGGGCTGGCGAGATGATTGCATCGCTTTTGCATCGACGAGCTTCGCGCAGAGGAAACTGGCTTGCGGCGCTAGTGGCGGCAGGCATAGCAGCTCTAGCCTACGCCCAAGGCAGTAATGGTCAAGAGGCAGCGACCCCCAAGCCTGCTGCGGAATCCGCTGGCACACCCGAACAAATACAAGCAGGTAAAACTCTGTTCGCCGCGCAATGCAGCTTCTGCCATGGACGCGACGCCGGGGGTGGCGAAAGCGGGCCCGACTTGATGGCTTCGACGCTAGTGGAGCAAGACGTGCACGGGGAAAAAATCGCGGCGGTGGTCCGCAATGGCCGGCTGGATAAAGGAATGCCCGCATTTCAGCACAGCGATACGGAATTAGCGGCAATCGTTGCGTTCATCCATGATCGCAAGGCGAAAGCGAAGGAGGGGCGGAGGCGGACGGTGGACCCGGCCGATCTGCAGACAGGAAATGCGGAAGCGGGAATGCGTTATTTTAACGGAGCCGGGGGATGCGCAAAATGTCATTCCCCCGGCGACGACCTGAAAGGAATTGCCGGCAGGCTGCAAGGATTAGATCTTCTGAGGCGCATGCTCTATCCGGAGAGAGAACGAGGGGAAGCTCCATCAGCGGACGGACATGCGGCAAAATCCACCAAGGCGATTCCGATGGTTACAGTGACTCTGCCTACGGGCCAAACGGTCACAGGGAAATTGGCCTATCGCGATGAGTTTACAATCGCACTTACCGATGCGTCGGGATGGTACCGGTCGTGGCCGGCCCGCCAGGTGAAAGCCACGGTGACGAATCCGCTGGAAGCTCATATCGAGCTATTAGGAAAATATACCGAGGAAGACATGCATAATGTCTTGGCGTATCTTCAGACATTGCGCTAAAGCATTTTTTCTTGTGGATGCAAAATGGCGCGGCGTGGCATTTGGGACGCTGCGCGGCTGAGGGGAACGCAAGAATGAAGCTGCCCAGGAAGATCGCTCCAGTCGCGGCGATGCTGATTCTGCCGTTCGCAATTTGCGGCGCGGCCGCCGCGCAAGGACTCGATCCGGCAACGCTATTGAAGCCGACGCCCGACAGTTGGCCAATTTATCATGGCGATTACACCGGACAGCGGCACAGCCACCTGACTCAGATTACGCCAGGAAACGTGAGCTACTTGACGCTCGCATGGGCTTTTCAAACCGCCCAGAGTGCGCAAATCAAATCCTCTCCGGTAGTCGCCAACGGTGTCTTGTATGTGTCGGTGCCTGATCACGTCTGGGCCATTGACGCGAGGACAGGAGCGCAGGTCTGGCATTACAACTATCCGCCCAATGAAGGTTCGCACATCGGTAATCGTGGCGTTGCTTTGTACAAGGACTCTGTGTATTTGACAACGCCA
>Ga0070730_10001234_pt1 | contig 25057 bp, 23 predicted proteins | sample Coa_R1_3_FD_66447 | JGI IMG/M metagenome (GOLD analysis project Ga0070730, IMG submission 66447) | Surface soil microbial communities from Centralia Pennsylvania, which are recovering from an underground coalmine fire - Coalmine... | ecosystem: Environmental > Terrestrial > Soil > Unclassified ... | reverse complement strand
GCAATTAACAATGAAGAAGCTGCGATACAGAAGGGGTTTTTGAGCGGAGTTCTCGTAGACTTTGCGGCCAAGCTAGAAGGTGGTGCGACCGATTTCAGCGTTGCAAACTATGTTGGCAGTGGAGCCGCGAGCCTTCAAAGTCGCACTAAAACGCTATTCGGCTCAAAGCACGGATTCTGGCGATTTAGGCTCCAACCTGCAGGTTTTGAAGGGGGCAAGAACATCCAGAACGACAATACTGCCACTGCCACAACTACTACCACCCAATCGAAGGACTTCGTGGCACGCTATGCGGGAGGCGGCACGTTTAGCCTTTTCTACGACAATGCCGAGAACGTGATTCCCTTCAAACGTTTGCAGATTGACCTCGCCACCGTGCATCGATATTTATTCTTTAAAGAATCCGAGATCGTCAACCCTACGGCCAAACCCACTATGACAGATGGATACCGTCCCTGGTACCAAGCAGACGTAAAGGTTTATCTGGCAGAGGCTCCGAGCGGCCGGTATGGTGCCAGACTTTCATACAACAGCGGCAGCTTGCCCCCAGAGTTCGCTCACGCTAGAAGCTTCCAATTCGGCTTTGTTTACGAGACCGCTGATGACGCAAAGAAACACTAATCGAAGTCTTATGGGAATGAGCCATCACCGAGTGTTGGTACACCCACTGTGAGCGTGTTTCTTCTGTTCGGATTTCGTAACAAAGTAAATCTTCGTCTTGACGCGAGCTTACATTCGGTGGAAAATGCCGCCCGAATCTTGTAGCTGTCCCAGCGCTTCCCCAAAAGCGTTTGTCGCCAGGGACATTGTCTTCCGGCACCAAAGGAAATCTTTGCGGCTTTGCCGAAATGTTGCGATATTGGCTTAGCCTACGGAACGACTTCAGTACAGCCACAATATTTCGTATGGCAACTTTCGCTTGACTGTCTGGCTCCCGCTGGTCGCTATTAAGGTGGAGATCGCATTAAGGTTGATACGCGGGCGGTATTGCGTGTAAGAGTAGCAAAGGCACCCGAAGAAAGCGCAGACTCTCTGCTTCTGCACGTGCCAAGATTGCCGCTGCTCAACGCGCGAGATGGGCGAAGGTCAGAGCAAAAAAAAAGTAGATAGAAAACCATCCTTTCGTCGGCCTCCAGCCGGTGACGGCCCTTACATTGGCTACGTCACTTGGAGGCCGGCGAAAGGATTCCGCCCGTATCAGACCATTCGTTTTTGCCTGGGGCGCCCACGTAAGCGATTCCCAATGCGATGCTGTCGAAATACAACATCTGCCTCGGTTCGGGATCGTAGAAGTCGAGCGCAGGCGGCACTCGCCACGCCAACTCGGGGAACCATATTGCGAGAATGTCAGCGACATCATACTTGTTGCGGCAAGAATACTGACCAAAAAACGATTTGAAGTCCCGCTCGGAAACGCGAACGGACGAAATTCCTAACTTCTTTGCTTCGTCTTTCGCGATGCGTGCGATGGCTCTTCGCGATTGCATATCTCGCGGATATCGGGCCCCCGCACCGGGCAATACAAGAATAGAGGGATGATGTGTCCTGAGCAGGCGCGCTATGCGCCGCCGTGCCTCGGGGGGCGAGTTGAAAAGTAGGGCTCCAAAATCCACCAACTGTTTTGAGTTTTCAATAACTGCATATCCCAGACGGAGCGCTCGAATTTCGACCGCGAGAATGCGGCTTGGTTGATTCGTACTCATGAGTGTCGGTCACTACTTATATCCTGAGTTTCGCCGTTCGCTCAGCCATTCCAGTTTGCGTGCGATGGCTGCGGCCCGTGGCCCCGCGGCAGTTTGTTCGCCCAAATAGCTTTCGTACTCGGTCAGCCGTGCATCCACCTTGAGCTGCGCGGTCTTTGCCAAACCGGTAAAGAGCTCCGAAACCGGAACGCGGTAGAAGGCCTCATAGCTAAGCGCAACGAGAAGGGACGGAATCGCTTCTTGTCGTTCGTGACGAGAGATCACGTCGCGATTGACATAACCGATGACCTCGGCCACTTCGTGTTGCTTGAAGCTGGTCTTCAGCCGGTGGGTGCGCAAGTAGTTGTCTAACAGCTCGTGAGATAGTTCATGGACCTCGTTGTCTGTCATACGACCTTTTCTAAAAGCGTAACAGTCCGTGCCAACCCGCTAAAGATACAGAATGTGTGCTACATGTCGGATTTCGCGGGTCGGTGCGCCGGTCTTTTCCACAGAAATGCCCCAAGGCCGAGAAATTCGATCGATCAGGACACCAGAGTGGGGAAAACATCTGGAGAACTGAATCACTCCAGATCTGAATTTGTGGCGTGGAGACACAATTTGTATCTTTCGCGAAAATGTGCAGTGGTTATGATTTCCTCCATGTCAAAAAAGGTCACATTGCGTGAACTATTTCCCGATCAAACCGAAGAGCAAATCGAGCGGATTGGGGAATTCCTGCACGCCTACTGCGCCGTCGTGTGGCGTATCTTCGAGCGCTTGGAACGCGAGCATCCGGAAGTGATTGACGAACTCGTGCAGGCCCGTACCATGGAAGGAAAGGTCGATTCCTCCAACAACACAAACTGATAATTCAATGGAGAATAAATATTTTGGGTACATTCGTGTGTCTACCGCAAAACAGGGAGAGAAAGGAGTCTCGCTGCAAGAGCAGAAGGATGCGATTGTGCAGTATGGCCACCGATACGCGTTGAGCATCGTGAAGTGGTTTGAAGAACGCGAAAGCGCAGCGAAGCGTGGCCGCCCGGTGTTCACCCGGATGATGAGGGAGCTTCGCCTGGGACGTGCGCGTGGCCTCGTGATCCACAAAATCGATCGCGGTGCTCGGAACCTGAAGGACTGGGCGGACCTGGGTGACCTCATTGATGCCGGGGTGGAAGTGCATTTCGCGAACGAGAGTCTTGATCTGAATACTCGCGGCGGGCGGCTTTCTGCGGACATCCAAGCCGTGGTTGCCTCGGATTACATTCGCAACCTTCGCGAGGAAACGCGGAAGGGGTTCTACGGAAGATTGAAACAGGGGTTCTATCCTTTGCCCGCGCCAATCGGATACATAGACTGCGGGAAAGCCAAAAAGAAAGAACTGGATCCGGAAAGGGCACCGCTTGTGGCGAAATTGTTTAGCCTGTACGGAAGTGGGCAATATTCCTTGCATCGCCTGCTCGATGAAAGCCATTCCTTGGGTCTCACAAATCGGCACGGGACTATGCTTACGCTGACTGGTCTGAGCACGATTCTGAACAATCCGTTTTACTCCGGGATGATGCGCGTTCGGCGGACGGGAGAGCTCTTTATGGGCAATCATGAGCCCCTAGTTGCCAAGTCGCTTTTTGATCGCGTGCAGTCGATCCTTCGAGGCAAAACCGTACTCCGGACGGTTCGCCACGACTTTGCGTTTCGCAAATTGATCCGGTGCGGTCACTGCACCTATACGCTGATTGGGGAACTGCAAAAACGGCATGTCTACTATCGATGCCAGCGACGCTCGTGTCCCGCGACCACAGTTCGTGAAGAAGCGGTTGAGTCTCGAGTGTTCCCAAGCGTAGCCAAGCTTACGATCGATCCGTTGGAAATGGAGTATATCCGTGGCTGGATGGAAGACGCGAGGGCGAATGAGCACACACGATGTCAACAGGAACTGCACAGTGCACGGTTGCGACTCGATGAGATCCGGTCGCGCATGGGCAGGCTGACGGACGCCTTCCTCGACGGGGCGATCGAGAAGCCTATCTTCGATACTCGGAAGTCCGCCTTGCTGAACGACGAGCAGAAAATGCGAGAGAAAATTCGTGATCTGGAAGGCGGAAATGACGGGATGCTGGACCGGATCGAACAATTTCTCGAACTCGTAAAAAACGCGCCAGTTGCTTACAAAATCGCAAATGCGGCTGAAAAATGCGATTTGGTTAAAACTCTTTTCTCGAACCTGACGCTGATCGACAAAAAGGTAGAAATTACGCTGAAACCAGAGGTTCACCTGGTGGTAAATCGTCCAAGATCTTCTTACGGTGCCCCGTCCCGAGGCGTACCTCGAACTTGGGATCACCTCCTGAAAGAGCTGTTAAGCCAGTTTCAGCAAGAAGCAATTCAGGGTGAGATGGCGGCTTGATCCGGTGTCCTTATTGTGCTGAACTAAACGAGATTTGGAAAGATACAAAAAGTGTCTGGCGTGCAGCATTGCGGCCAGGCACTTTTCGCTGCCTCCAAGACACTTTCTGTATCTTTCTTTTTTCCATCCATCCGATAGAGTGAATCCACGCTTCGGCCTGTGGGCCTCGGCCGAGGTGCTCTAACCGGGAAGGCTCTTTGTTGAAACCAGGACATGGCTGGACCCCTTTCGTATATAGGTGGGAAGAACCGACTGGCGAAGCGGGTCATTGAAATATTTCCGGAGCATCTGACGTTCGTAGAGGCATTCGCAGGCGGCGCACAAGTTTTCTTTCGTAAAGAGCCGTCAAAAATAGAAGTCCTGAACGACCTCGATGGTGAGATCGTGAACTTCTACCGCGTCTGCCAGCAACACCACGAAGAATTGCTCCGCTATTTCAAGTTCGTGGTCGTGAGTCGCACATGGTTTGACCTGCTGAAACGAAGCGATCCCTCGACACTCACCGACATCCAACGGGCCGCACGCTACCTTTATTTATTGCGGAACTGCTTTGCGAGTCTCATTCTGAATCCCAGCTATCACCGCAATGTAGTCCAGCCTCCGAGTTTCAATCTCAGCGGTCTTCCCGAGCTCATTGAAAACGCCCACAAACGTCTAGAGCGGGTACAGCTGGAATGCGCGCCATATGAAGAGGTGATCGGGCGCTTTGATCGAAATACAACCCTCTTTTATCTGGACCCGCCGTACTGGGGAAGGCAACTCTATCGCCACAACTTGGGCGAGGCTGATTTTGAAAAGCTGGCTGGGCAGCTCAAGAAAATCCGGGGCAAGTTCATTCTGTCACTGAATGACGTGCCTGAGGTACGGAAGCTCTTTGAAGGCTTTCACATCGAGGGAGTCGAACTGCACTATACGGCGCAGAAGTCTGCCGGGAAACGATATAAAGAGGTGCTGATTATGAATTTCAAGCCCAAGGCCAGCTAAGCTCCCCACCCATTCCGAGAAATCAGCCTCGTCGCCACTGCTCAGGAGTCGTACTCAATCGCGATTCCTGAGTTTCTTTGTCGGGCATTCAGAATCTCGAAATTCCTGTCAAGCACAAAAATACCCCAAAGAAAGATTCATGGATGACGATTATCAGGCGGCAATTCTGTGTCCTACCTGCGGCAATGACGACGTGGATACGTTGGTCTGGGATGATCCAGAACTAGGTTCGGACTTCGTTACGTGCCTCATCTGCGGCACCCGCTACAAACCGCTAACTGGCGAGATCCAAAGGCCTTCTTAGCAATCTCGCAAAGCTGAACTTGGCCACGTCCTAAGTACCGCTCACTGACAAGCCAGACGAATCGGTGCAGTAGCTTCCGCTACCCGCGTATGCGGCCGCTTGTGTTCCACTCCCGGTAGTTCTTCTCCCCGCAAATCTTCCGATCACGCCCGGTTGTTACCGTTTTCGTCGCTGTGCCCCCGAGAATCGCCTCACGATGAAAATGCTTATTGAAAGAATCATTGCAAGCATCTGGAACCGCCTTGCCGGGAGGCGACGCGAAGCACGGTTCCATGGCGGGAGCTTGGATCTTGGGTATCGGGCTGACGACGGGCATGTGACGCGCCGCCGACTCACGCTTACAAGTCGGGAGCGGATGCGCCATGTCGTTGTACTGGGCAAAACAGGCAGCGGCAAGAGCTACCTGCTGCGCCACATGAGTCAGCAAGACATCGAGAAGGGCCGAGGGTTCATCTACTTCGACCTGCACGGCGATGCGACTCCGTTCCTCCTGCGGACCATCAACCTCCGCGAACGGCGGGAACACCGGCACCTGAGCGACAGGCTGATTCTCATCGACCCCGCCGATCCGATCATGTCGATCGGGCTGAACCCGCTCGAAGAGGAGTCACCCGATTTTGTCCGCGTTGCCGAGGTCGCGGAAATCCTCAAACGGCACTGGGGGCTCGATCACTTCGGCGCCCGGACCGATGAGCTCTTGCGGAATGCGCTCTTCGTGCTCTCCGCCAATCACTTGACGCTTGTCGAGCTTACACCGCTACTCGCTGACAGCGGATTCCGTTCCTCGTGTCTCGAAAGGGTGACGAACCCCGAAGTCCACCAATACTTCGATCTGCGATATGACGTCGCGAGTGAAGCGATGCAGGCGACGATGCGGGAACCGATTCTCAACAAGACATCGGCCTTTACCGCCGATCCCAAGTTCCGCCACATTGTGGGGCAATCACAGTCGAGTTTCTCGTTTCGCGAGGCGATGGACGATGGCTCATGGATCATCGTCAATCTTTCGAAAGGTCGGCTGGGAGCTCAGGCGCTCACCCTCGGGAGCTTGATCTTCACGATGGTGAAGAACGCGCTTTTCGCCCGAACGACAGATCGTCTTTGCACGATCTACTGCGACGAAGTGCAGAACTTTGTCGCCCAGGCGAGCGAGATCGAAACCGTTTTGTCTGAGGCCCGCAAGACAAACACTGGTTTTTGCGCAGCCCATCAATTCATGGATCAGCTCCCGACCGAGATGCGGGCGGCGCTGCTGTCGGTCGGAACCCATGTCTTTTTCCAGCTGTCGAGCCAGGATGCCGCACAGGTCGCGCAGGCGCTCGGTGGCGGACGAACGCTCACCGAACGCCTGAAGAATCTTCCTCAGCGCTTCGCGGTTGTGAAAACCGGAAGTGAGGAATGGAGCGAAATCTGCATCCCCACGATGGACGATCCGCACGTCGACTACACGGACCTTCTGAATAGGGTGCGCTATACGCGGGGGAAGGTCCGGGCTCACATCGAGCGCGACATCGTAGCCCGCCAAAAGCGGGCGAGGGTCGCCGAAGAGGATCTCACATGAGCACCGTAACGGATGTCGGAACGATTGTTACCGCTCGTGACCGCGATCTTTTTCACACCCTCCTCATCGCGCGGGTGCTCGACGGCGGACAGGTCCAGATCGTTTGCGGGTTCGGTTCCGTTCGGAGGACGAACCGTCGATTGTTGAAACTCGTGAGCGCGGGACTCCTTCGCCGATGGTTCGTCGGCACCGCTGGGGGTGGTCAGAGGGCGCTGTACGGCCTCTCGCCGCAAGGCGCAAATGTGATCGGCGAGACCAGCCAAGGACTAATTCCCTGGAAGCAGGATGCGCTAATCACGAGTAGCCAGTTCTTGAGACATCAACAGGCTGTAAACGACATTTTTCTTAGGGCTCGATTCTATCCGCTGCCGCCGGGACTGTCTTGTGAACGATGGGAGCGGCCAAAACTGCCGCTCTCGCCGTCAGCGCCTCTCATTCCTGACGGTTACTTCGAGATTGCGAGGGAGGGGGTCATTTATCCCACGTTTCTCGAAATGGACCTTGGTACCGAGAGTTCACGTGTCTGGAAACGAAAGGTTGAGCTGTATCTCAAGGTCGCGACTACCAGTGACCGATTTCATCCGAAGCTGGTTCGCACCTTGGTTCTTTTTCCTTCCATGCGGCGTTTGGAGTCGATTCGTAAGGTGATTGCTAAGCGGAGTGAAAAGCTCTTCTGGCTATCGACTCAACATGAGGTTCAACGCAATGGGTTGTGGGAGCCGATATGGCTTCGCCCAGTCGGCGATCAAAAGCAGAGGCTTCTATGACGTATGGACACGTAGTAGCTGGATTCAGAGGGACAAGCGGAACGGCTTGCAAATGCTGCATTTCTCGAGTTTAGGCATGGGCCAAAACTGGCCCAGGCATTGGCCCAGGCAAAATGACGAAACCAAGAAGGCAACTCAGATGAAATTCTGCTACTCATGCGGAAAAGTATCAGCGGGCGATCCTCCGTTCTGCAACGGTTGCGGCCGCAGCTATAACGTGCGCCTTTGTCCGCGGCTGCACAAGAACTCGCGATGGGCGAAGGCCTGCTCCCAATGTGGGGCTCGCGAATTGTCTCAGCCGCAACCGCATGTTTCCTTCTGGTGGAAGGTTCTCGAATTCGTGCTTAAGGTCGCCGTTGCTGCGTTTCTCGTCTACGTCTCGCTCATTGCCGTGGTCGACCTTTTCCGGCGGCCGCAGATTCAAGCAGGGCTTCTCGTGGTTGGGGTGATGTTGGGGCTGCTTTGGCTGTTGTGGACAAAACTTCCGGAGTGGTTCCGCGAACTTGTGCGGCGATCCCTGAAGCGAAAGGAGAATGACCGTGAACGGCACTGACAGGGCAAACGGCTGTGAAGAACGGATTACCGAGAACACGGTGTCCTCAGTAGGGCTCGCCGAAGCCGGCAATGTGCGCAGCTTCCTGGCTCCAACGGTGAACGCACCTGCACTCGGCGAGCCGATCTCGATTCGTGACGTGGCCGCGTTGCTTGGTTGTTCCTCTTGGACCGTGCGCCAGCGATATCTGCCGCAAGGCTTACCCCATCTTCGGGCCTGCTCAGGAGGACGAATCGTTTTCTTCCGCGAGCAGGTCATTGCCTGGATTCTCAAACGACAACAACAGAAAGGAGGACTGAGAAAGTGACGCTGTACAAGCGAGGGAACATCTTCTGGAGCTATTTCTACATCGATGGCGTCCGCGAGCAGCACTCAACCGGCACCGGGAACCGCCGGAACGCGGAAACCATTGAGCGGAAGCTCAAGGAAGATGCCAACCTCAGGCGTCACCGCGTCGATGCCGTCGATATCGATCCTGATGTGACCTTTGGCGAGGTTTCCGCTCTCTTTATCGCCAATGCCGGCCCAAAGCCGTTTCATCTGGGCCGCCTCAAACATCTCCTCCCATTCTTTGCGGACCTGCCGGTGCTTCGGATCACGAAGGCAACGGTTCGGGAGTACCGGGAAGAGCGACTACGTAACAAGAAGACGCTCACAGAGGCGACCCTAAACCGGGATGCCGCCGTGCTGCGCCACATTCTTTACTGGGCCGTGGACGAAGGACTGCTCATGGCCAATCCGCTATCACGGCTCCGACTCGTGCGGGAACGCCGGGTCAAGCGTTCGGTCCTCGGACTCACCGAGGAAGAGAAGCTTCTCGCGGCTGCTCCTGAACACCTGCAGAGAATGATACTCGCCGCGCTCTATGCAGGGCTTCGGCGGGGAGAAGTGTTGAATCAGGTCTGGGAAGACATCGACTTCGACCGGCGGGTGCTTTCGGTGACGAAATCGAAAACGCTGGAAGGTCAGCTGAGGGAAATCCCATTGGCCCAAAGGCTCCTCGATATCCTCACGCCGATCCGGCAAAGCCGGGGAATTGTCTTCTCCTATGGCAACCAAGCCATCGCGAGCTACAAGACGGCCTGGAACCACCTGGTGAAGAAAGTGCTCACGCGCCATTTTCGTTTTCACGAGCTTCGGCACACGTTCAACACGAGGTTGATGGAGGCGGGGGTCCAGCAGGAAATCCGCAAGGCGCTCATGGGGCATTCGAGTGGCCGAGAAATAAATGCCATTTACACCCACGTCGAGATGCCGGCGAAGCGCGAAGCCATCCGGAAACTCGAAGCCTGGGTAGAAGACGAACGTAGGAAGCAGCAGGAGGAATCACAAGGAGAAACGCATGAAGAACGACAACCAGTTCACGAACGAGAGCCTGATCGCCGCGATCCGCTGGGACGCACGACGACAGGCGGATTCGGCGCTCAAACAAATGAACGAAGTGCTCGAATGCTTCCGCGATGAAAACCATCTCGGGGCGCTCGGAGCATTTCGCAACCTTGACCAGGATATGGCCTCCCTCAAGGTATTTCTGACTCGCATGGCACGGCTCACTGGTTTGCCAGATGCAAAACCATGAGCTGACCGCCAAGAGGCTTCGGCAAGTGAACTTGAATTGAGGTGAATAAGAGAGGAGAGAAGCGATGTGACCGAACAACAGCCCCTGAAACTGATCGTGGCTTACGACCGCAACCGCAACGACTATTCGCTCGTGGCGCATAACCAGACGCCGGAAGAAGCTCAGAGCTTTCTCGACCAATGGACGCGCCATCTGCGCGAGGGCAATTCATTCGTCGTGCTGGAACAGACGAAATGGCACGCGACCGAAAAGGCCCAAAGTTGTCGGGCCTGCCGCAATACCGCGGCACGCTCGGGCCAACTTCAATCCCAGCCGAAGTTCGTAAGGAGGAAGGAATGACACCAGCAACGAAACGCCGCAGTCAACCATCGGCTCAGGCAGCAATTCCAGCAGCCGAGTCCCCGTCCACAACCGGGACACCGCGTAAGCCGTGGAAGAAAAAGACCCCGACTGAGGTGGTGCTCGACCAGATCGCCCGCGTCCGCGAGGACGTGGAGCAGAAAGAAGAAAACCTCAAACAAGCGAAAAGACAACTCGCAAAACTCGAAGAGGCCGCGAGGGTCCTCGAGTCCACATAGCTCTTTGTTTTACGGAGTCTGCCCACGGGCTGGCTCCTTTTTATTACGAACTACGCAAAAGGAAAAGGAGAACGGTCATGACGGAGCATAGGTTTGATGCGGCGGAAGTCGGCGTTCAGTTGGGCACGGAAGGGGTCGGGAACCTCATCACAAAAGTCGAGGAGTATTGCGCCTGCGAAGAGCACAAGATTGCGCTCACGAACGAGCCGCAGATTATCGCGCTCAGCGCCGAGGCGTCATGGCTCATTGAGGAAGAGCAGGAAATTTTAGATCGCCTTCGGCTTGCTCCGCCAGCAGGAGATATCCGAACGCGCTACCGAAAGGCGGTCTACTACGGCATCGTGGCTGCAGTTCTCACCGTCGCAGGGTTCGTGTTTTCCCTTTACGCGCTTGAGCCGTTTCGCATCGGCCTGAAGGCGTATCTCTATTGCCTTGGCATCGCCATCGTCGAACCTTTTCTTGTGGACTATGTCTTGGACCCCTGGAAGGGAAGGGTAGTCATAAAGTCTTGTGCGGCCTTCGCCTGTGCGGCGGGATTGCTAAGCCTGGTTCTACTGGCCGACATTCGCGGCGACCGGCTCGCGGAAGAAACGAAATCTGCCAATCCGGTCGTCATCATCGATGACGCTCAACCTCAGCCTGCTCAGGGCGAAGACAATTTTTATGAGAAAACGACGCCCTTACTTCAACTCGTCATGATTTTGCTTTCGATTGCAATGGAACTCGGAGCGGGATTTGCTCTCCACGAGGTTTGGAGATTGACCTCGGAGGTCAAGGAGGACTGGACAAAAATACGGAAGCGTTTGTCAGAGATTCGTGCGCGTCTCGTTGGCATTGCCCTGCAAGCCAAGACGCTCCAGCTTGCACCCCAGGTATATTCCGCGCGGTTCTGGAGCAATTTCTATCGCGCGATGCTCACGCAGACAGCCCGGAGTGCGATAACCAAGTTCCTGGTTGCGGTCTTAGCCGTGCTTTTCGTAATTCATGAGGTTGCCGCGGCGCAAAACCAGACCGTTTGGGTGATTGCAGTTGACTTGACGCAGTCGGTCGCGGTCCGAGGACCTGATGGCAAAAGCGAATTCCAGAAAAATATCGAGGCGGTCACGAAGCTTCTGGCGGAGGTACCTGCCGATTCGCGTGTGACGATCATCGGGATTACGGATCACAGTTTCACTCAGCCGGACATCCTGTTGTCCGCAGCGATCCCTCCTGATGCCGGATATTTTGGGGAGCGCCTTACCACCGCGAGGAAGGAGTTGGTGCGGACGTGGAAGGCTCGCAGCGCAAAAGTTGCACCCATCTGCCGTCAAACAGACATCATCGGGGCGCTACTTCTTGCCGAACAGGTATTCAGTCAGCAAAATCATGCAAATCGGCAACTGCTCACGATCTTCTCTGACATGCGCAATAGCACTCCAGATCTGAACTTGGAGCAGCAGGGTGCCGCACCGAAACTCTCAATACTAAGTCACAAATCTCAGATTGCCGATCTGCGGGCGGTGCAAGTGTTTGTGGTTGGGGCTGATGGAGCCGGGGAGCCCATTGCTCGTTGGCTTAGATTGAGGGAATTCTGGAGACAGTACTTCCTGGAAACAGGAGCATGTCCGCGGGATTATTCTCCGTTGCGCGATTAGTTCATTGGTGCCCAATGTTTCAAGCGACAGTTCACGCGATTAAGGCGGGCCGATATCTGGTGGGCTAATTCTTTTGCCGCCATGAGTGTTCCCCGTCACCGTACCGTGTGATCTCAAGCACCCTACTCAAATTATCTGTTGACTTCCACAGCCAAGAATATTACTTTGTCGCTTCAAATCAGCGAACAGGATCGCCAGTCGAGCGGCGGATTCCGTCCCGTTAATCCTTCCTCGCTGCTTCCCCAAGAAGTGTTGACCGTTGTCCGAGTTGATGCCGTCGTGTGCTTGGACGCGGAATCAGTTTGTACTGCAGTGATGTAGTGCGTTCTGACTTCACACTCGGAGAAGCAGCAATGTGCCCTAGGCTCCTTATAGTTCTGTACGTGTTTCTAGCCATTCCCAGCTTCCTCTTAGCCCAGAGCCAGCCTGCCAGCGACCCGCAGGCACTCTCGTATGCGGCCCAATCAATCGCCGCGATGACCGGAGGCAGCTCGATCAGCGACGTGACACTCACCGGTAGTGTGAGCTGGAATGCCGGAGCTGATTCTGGAACTGCTACGCTGCAGGCCCTAGGTACCGGTGAGAGCCGAATGGACCTTGTCTTGACCAGCGGCACTCGCAGCGAGATTCGGGACGCTCAGACCGGCGCAGCGATTGGCCAGTGGATCAATCCAGATACATCCTCTGGGCAGTTCGCCTCTCAAAACTGCCAAACGGACGCTGTGTGGTTTTTCCTTCCTCTTGGGTCACTGGCAGTGAGTCAGAATGTCGTGCTCTTGAATATTGGACAAACGACTTGGAATGGCACAGCGGTGCAGCATATCCAGTCGTACATCTTTCAGTCGAACTGGCCGGCTGGCGTAACGCCGACTGCTCAGCAACTGAGCACGATGGATTTCTACCTGGATGCATCCACGCTGCTGCCGGTGGCGGTGACCTTCAATGCACATCCCGACAGCGATGCGAGCACAAACTTATCCTTCGAAGTTGACTTCACAAACTATCAGGCTGTATCTGGCGTGCAGGTACCGATGCACATCCAGCGATTCCAGCAAGGGTCACTGATGGTTGACCTCACGCTGTCAGGTGCATCGTTCAATAGCGGCCTATCCTTGTCGAATTTCACGATCAGCCAGTAAACGGAGAGAGCAAAGGAACATGAGACACTTCGTGTGGTCTGTATTTTTCTTAGTGATCTTCGCTGACAGTTCAGCACTCACGCAAATAGCGAGGGGAACACCTCCGTTCGGCTCTTTCGGCGGAGGACCAGATATCATCAACTTAGGCAACCTGAACGGCCATCTGACGATTCCAGTGTTTGGGCGCGCAGGGCGGGGCAGGTCATTTGAATACGATCTCGCATATGACACCTCGATCTGGTACCCGGTCACTTCAAGCGGCACAACATCATGGCAACCGGTGACAAACTGGGGTTGGACCGGGACCGCTGACCTTGCAACTCCTGCCACAGGGGTTTTGACAGCTCATGCTTCATCATTCAAGTGCGGCGGCACGTGGGGCATCCTGTACAGATGGACTTATACGGACAAGTCCGGGAGCCCTCACAGCTTTCCCGGCACAACGTCAGAGGATTGCGGCAACCCAACTTCCCTGAACGTTCATGCTTCCGATGGGTCAGGGTACTACTTGCAAGCAACGGGCTCAGGGGGCACCGCAACATGGCGCAATGGCACGCTTTTTGGGAATAACGGGAGTCTGACGGATAACAACGGAAATAAAACTACGGTGAGCGGTAGCAGTGTGTATGACACGCTCTCGAGTACCGTGGCCGTGCTAACGGCTACCGGGACGCCATCGTCTCCACCGGTCAAGTACGCCTACACGAACCCTCAAGGCGGCACATCGTACGTGACGGTCACATATGTAGCCCACACGGTAAAGACAGCGTTTGGCTGCAGTACCGTCACTGGCGAGTACAACCAGAGCAATATTCCGCTAGTGGATCAGGTCCAGATGCCCGATGGCGGCGTTTACTCCTTCACCTACGAAACTACCCCCGGCTATTCAGGTCAAACGGTTGTGACCGGTCGTTTAGCATCGATCTCGCTGCCCACCGGCGGCAGCATCAGCTACACCTACACGGGAGCAAATCACGGAATTGTGTGTACGGATGGCAGTGCTGCCGGCATCACTCGCGTAGTAGCGCCAGCTGTACCCAGTTCCGAGCCGAGCGGCACTTGGACCTATACGCGCACGCAGGTCTCCGGCGCCCATTGGCAGACCAAAGTGACTACGCCTCCAGATCCAACGGTGGGCAATGACACGGTTATTGACTTTTGGCAGGACAGTGCAACGACGAATTTCTATGAGGTGCAGCGCAAAGCATATCAAGGTTCAAGTAGTGGTGGCACGCTACTGCTCACGGCACAGAACTGTTACAACGCCAACTTCGGTGCGTGTGTCACTACAGCAGTGGCTACCCCCATCAATCAAATTGATGCCTACCAGCAACTCCCTAATGGCAAGACTTCCGCGACAGAAACCAGCATCAATGGCAGCACTGGCCTGGTTACCGAAATGAAGGCGTACGATTATGGCGTGACGCTCGGCAGTGCTCCGAGCAGTACTTACTTGCTCCGTGATACTGTCATCAACTACGCGAGCCTGGGGAACGGCTTAATCGTCGATCACCCTAGCCAAGTCACAGTCAGGGATGGTGCCGGGAACACGAAATCGCAAACCACATACACCTACGATGAAGGTTCGATAACGCAAACGAGTGGTACGCCCCAATTGACCAGCCCACCGAACGGTGCCAGAGGCAATTTGACCACGGTGAGCAGCCTGACCTCAGGCACCAGCACTATCTCCAAGCACTTCAGCTACTACGACACGGGCAACGTTAACGTAGCGACGGACGTTAATGCCGCCACAACAACCTACAAATATGGGAGCGGGACATCGTGTGGCAACTCCTTCCCGACCGAGATCGATCTTCCAATCACCAGCCCATCGCTCGTTCAATATTTGAGTTGGAACTGTGCCGGCAGCGTGGTGACGTCGTCCACGGACGTGAATGGCAACGTCACGACATACAAATTCACCGAGCCGAATTCTTGGCGATTGAGCGAAATTGATTTCCCAGACTCGGCTTCTGACACGGAAACCTTTACATACTCGACCGGCGCTACTACGCCGTGGACCATCCAGACAACGAAGAGCGTCGATTCCACCCAAAATGCTTGGTTCGAAACTTACTTGGATGGCTTAGGACGAACGTACGCCAACTATAACGCCGACCCCCAAAGTTCGAATGGAAACAATCACGTGTGGACGTACTACGATAGCTTGGGTCGAGTCTCGTCCGTGACAAACCCCTACTTCACCGCATCCGATCCGACCTACGGCGCCACGTCGTTCACCTATGATGCATTGGGCCGTGTCACAAAGGTGACGAACCCGGACAGTACCTCTCGCACCATCCAGTTCACGAACAGAGCGCAGCTGGTTACGGACGAATTGGGCATTGAGAGAGCTTATCAGTTCGACGGTCTCGGTCGGTTGCAGTATGTTTGTGATGGCATCGGTGCAGGCACGCAAGCAAACAGTGCGACTACTTCGTCCTGTGGTCTTGACGTGAGCGAGAACGGCTTCCTAAGTACCTATGCCTACGACCCGTTAGGTAACCTCACATCAGCGACCGTTGGAGCACATACGGGCTATTCGGGGCAGACCCGTTCCTATACCTACGACGGCTTGTCGCGAATGCTGACCTCAAGCGATCCAGAATCCGGATCGGCTACTTACGTCTATGACGGTGGCACGGCTGGTGATCTATACACCCGCACCTTTCCTAAGCCGAATGTGAGCAGCGGCACGGTAACTGCGACATATTCGTGGGATGCATTGCATCGCCCGACTTATATATCTTTCAGTGATGGTTCCAATGCCTACGCATATACGTATGATTCCAGCTCGGTATGGGGTACTACGGTTCACAATCCTAAAGGGAACCTGGTCTTGCAAAATCATTCAGGCATTGCTGCAAGCATTTACAGCTACGACACCATGGGTAGACTGACCGACAATTGGGGTTGTACTCCAGACACGTGTGGGACGACCTCAAAACATCTGGGCTACACGTACAATTTCTTAGGAGAGCCGACAACAATAGCAGATGGCGGGGGTAGCTATAGCTTTACATACACCTACAACAAAGCCGGGGAAGTCACCGGCGTGACAAGCTCGCTTTCCGATTCCACCCATCCAGGCACCCTTTTCAGCACTCCGAGCAGCGGTGCGTACAATGCTTTCGGAGAGCTCACCCAAGGAACGTATGGAGACGGAATCGTCAGAAATAACACATACGACCAGATGGGCCGTCTGACGGAAATTCAGGATGGCAGCACATCCTCGCCTAAGTATCGGCTGTATCTGAGCTACTACGGCAATGGCTCCGTGCACACGTACAACGATACCGTGGGAGGCGGTTGGACCTATACCTACGACAAGTTCAACCGACTGGCAACCAGTTCCAATGGCGATACCGGCAATGCCTATTCGTACAGCTACGATCAGTTTGGCAACCGCTGGCAGCAGACAGTGACGGCAGGCACAGGATATTCCTCGTCGTATGCCTTCAACAACAATAACCGCATCACGAGCGGTGGGTTCTCCTATGACGCTGGGGGAAACCTTACAAGCGACGGTTCCTGTTCGCCGTGCTGGGTTTATGATGATGCAGGCAATCTAACGGGCGGAGGCAATGCGACTTTCGCCTACGATGCATTGGGGCAACGGGTGCAGAAGATCTCGTCATCAGGAACCACTTTTGACTTCGCTCTCGGGCTGGACGGTCATCCGTTTGACGAATATCAGGGCACTGTCCACTCCAGGGTAACCGGGGGACTATTCACGTATGCCAATGGCACGACGTATTTCAACAAGACCGATCACCAGGGCACGCCGCGCGTGACAACGGATTACACTGGAGCAATTCAGCGGACCGAGAGCAATTTAGCATTTGGCGACGGGTTCATTGAAACAAATGGGGGCATAGACTACACAGGGTTTGCGAATGGTTTCTGGGATGCCGAGATCAATGCCGATCATTTTGGAGCGCGAGAATACGCGAAGGCGCAGGGCCGCTGGCTCACTCCCGACCCGGCGGGCTTGGCGGCCGTTGACCCCACAAATCCACAGACTTGGAACCGTTATGCTTATGCCCTCAACAACCCTCTCTCGCTCATCGATCCACTTGGTCTTTGTGATGAAACTGACGACAGCGACTGTACTGATGTAAGCACTTGGGGATGTGGCGACGAAGGACTTTGTGCAGACGGCAACGGATTCGTTCTGGGGCTGAATCAAGTGCCAGGAGTCACAATTACGGTAACTGCAGATCCATCTTCGGTCGACGTTGGAATCAGTGATCTAGTTGACGTTAGTTTTGGCGTGGATCCCACGTTGTCAAACCCTCTCTCGAACGGTGGGGTCATCGCCAACTGTGCGCAGACGCCGCCGGGTACTCCGTCAAAGTATTGTGGCCCACTTCAACAAGGAATAGACACTGCAAAGAAGGCATTGCAGAAAAAGGGCTGCGGTGCGTTCTACGGTGGACAGGGTCCGCAAACTTTGGATGCTACGACATATCGCTTCTTGGATCTGAATAATCCGACAACCGGCGCTGCGACCATAGACCCGAGCACTGTCTTCATCAACTCGAACGGCCCATACATGAACTTCGCGCCCGCGCCAGGCAAACCAGGCCCATTCGGGCTGTATTGGACGCAAAGCCAGTTTCGCGCGTTCATCCTTTTGCATGAGCTTGGGCATCAACTCAGCCCGATCACCGGTTTCAAACCGGATGCTGGGAGTCCCTTGAACAAAGCCCAATCTGGGCAGGTTCTGTCGCGGTGCTTCTGAGAAGGAGAGAGTGATGCAATCAAGAATAATCAAGTGTTTGCTGATAGCGCTGGTCCTTATGCTGTACGGTCTTGCGGCACTTGCTGAACTTTCAGGAACTGTCAAAGGGCGAATCTCTGATTCGGAGGGAGCCGCAATCAAAGGAGCGCACTTGTTATTCCACATGGATACTTCTGGTCGAAACAAGTCTGTTCCGAGTATAGATGTCGTGCGCGAGACCGATACAATGGGAGACTTTGAAGTTCAACTTGAGTCGGGATTTTACGACGTGTGCATCATGGCAAAAGCATTTACTCCAGAATGCCGCAAAATTCTCGTCTCGAAAGAACGGCGTGTTGATCTCGATACTCACTTGAAAGCTGATCCTCTTGTCATCAAACATCTCGGCGATACGTTCTGAGAACCTCAATGCCGCAAACAAGACGACGTGCCCAGCCGTTCCTTTTACCATTACTGGATTCGGCCGGGGCAGGAAACCTTACGAGCGACGGTTCCTGTTCGCCGTGCTGGGTTTATGATGATGCAGGCAATTTAACGGGCGGAGACCGCAGCCATGGGAGAAAGAAATCGCGCTGCCGTTGCGACCTCGGCTATCACTCCAACCGCTACGCGCTGGTTCGTTTTGTCCCTAGCAGCATCTCCAAGCGTATAAAGTCATTCCGTATGTTGGTGGGGCTATTCTGTTGTATCAAGCAGGTCAGGCACTAGGAGAAGGCGCAACTGCATTCAAGGAAGCCGGCGACCAGTGCTATGGAGGGGGATAGCCCTTTGCGACTCAGGAATCACCGCATTAGTGATCGAGGCCGTCTCAGGAGCAATTTCGAGGAGCCTGATTTGGGCTGGCCTATAATAGCTCCTGTTTTCGCACTCGCGTTTACGCTGGGCCTTTTCAACCGTGCTTTCCTTGGATGGGGTCGGACAGCCTTTGCGATAAGTCTTGCCCTATCAGTCCCCATCATTGGTTATCGGCGCTTCTGGCATTGGTCGCGATATTGGCTCACAGTAGCGTTCTTGATAGTGCTACACATACCTTGGATCTACTTAACACGTCCGTTGATCGAGCAATCAAACCTCGGAATGCTTGCGTTTGGAATAATAGATGCCCTGTTATCGAGTGTTGTTGTGGCCAGGGTTTGTGGAAAACAAGACTCATAAGGTTGCGTCTAATCGCGTCCCTTTGTCGAGCCGGGCGCGGCGGCTGGCCCTTAACATTGTTTGCGGAGATGGATGCGATGTTTTAGTGGATGGTTTCGTAGCAATGGCCAAGAAGGCGTCAGCAAAATCCGAGTTTCGTGACACTAAATCGTTTTGGTTTATGGTGCCCGTCTTACTCGCTGCTTCCATCTACATTCCTTCCAGCCGATCCGATTTTATTCATGATGATCACTTCCAGATAGTTCAGAATAAACAGGTTCAATCATGGGATTACTTTACACAATTGGTGTCAACCGACGTTTGGAGCCAGAAGGGGCCCGAACACATCGGCCACTATTACAGACCCGTGTTTTCCGTATGGCTGCTTCTTATCTACACGATCGGTGGTCCACTTCCTTGGGTCTGGCATCTCGCAAACGTAATACTGCATGCCACTGCGACATTCTGTGTTTTCCTCTTTGGCCGCACTTTCCTTAAAACAGCTGAGGCTGGATTCGTTGGGAGCCTCCTGTTTTCGGTACATCCCATTCATGTGGATGCTGTCTCTTGGGTCTCGGCCAGCAATGAACTTTTGTTTACTGTTTTCTTTCTTGCATCGCTTTTAGCTCTCACAAGAGTCCCTGGAGAAAAACAGAGCTACTGGCTTATAAGCAGTATCGTCCTTTATTGGTTAGCGCTCTTGTCGAAGGAAACGGCCCTAGTGCTGCTGCCAGTCTTTCCTATCGCTTGGTGGCTCGTTTTGAAGGAGAGGCCGAACAAAATATTGCACGGTCGCATCCATTTGTTTAGGGCGAGCCAGATTGCCGGATTTTACTCGATCCCAATCACGCTGTACCTTGCAATTCGATGGGTCGTTTTGCACGGGATCGGAGTGGAAGCGGGGAAGCACCGCTTTGCACAAATCCTATTCAGCGGTCCAGGCATCCTCGCTTTCTACATAAGAAATCTTGACTGGCCGGTCGGGCTCGCAGGCTTTTACGTGAACCCATTGATTTCTTCGCCCTCAATAGGAATGTGTCTCGTCGCCACTGCATTGCTACTTGGACTGGTTGCATTGACGTGGCTTTCCCGTACAGTGTCTCTCGTCTTCGGTCTCACCGCTGCTCTGATTACGCTCCCGCTACTGCCTGCACTTGCTGCGCTACGTGTCTATGATCAGGGGAACATGACGCATGATCGATACCTCTATTTGCCTTCGGTCGGATTATGCCTCCTTCTGAGTGTAGGCGTGAGTTATTTGTGGCCAAGAAAACGTATACGTCCTGCGATGCTTGCCATCTTTCTTCTGATTCTGGGCGCGATGGGTTACCTAACAGTAAGGCAGCAGACGTTCTATCGAGACGACCAGTCCTTCTATAGCCGAGCGATCGCTGTTGATGGTCGCAATGCACTCGTGATGGGCTATCTGGGTGACGCATATTTGGAGCAGCGCGACAATGAACATGCGATGCAATGGTTTGAACGTGCGGTGCAAACAGCCCCTGATGATCCTAATGCCGAGTTTTATCTTGCCCGTGGTCTGATGAAAACCAATGCATATAGCACTGCCATGCCGTACCTACAGGATCTAGGCTACGGTGCTAAGCCTATTTCGCCAAGACGCAAGTCCGCTGTGCTTTTGTCTCTGGCAAACGCAGAAATACACCTCAACGAACGCGAAAACGCAGAGCATACATTAATGGACCTAGAGCGTTTTAATCCAACATTCCCCGGAACCCATCGAACTCTTGGGATTATCTATCAGCAGGAAGGTAACATTGAAAAGGCCCAAAAAGAATATGCTTCAGAGTTTCAAATCTCGTCTGATCCTGAATCAGGTCAGCAGGCTGTCGCTCTGGCACGTCGCTTAGCGACTGAAGACAGAGGACAATATCGCTAGATTTAAGATATATTCAATCGGTGTAGAAGGAAACGTAGCGAGCCGCGCATCCGGAATCGTCGAGGATCGTTAAAATTCAACGCGCTTCGTCCAACGGCTTTGATTTCAACCATCCACAAACACTCAAAATCTACACATTTAAGTAGGCCGCAAGAATGACTCTTAATCAGTAGGTTGAAGGTTCGATTCCTTCCGCGCTCACCATCTTTTTAATCACTTGCAGACCACGAAATCATTTGGAAATCAGTCGACCTTCGGTAAGGCCAATCGCACGATCTTGCTGTGCGCCTGTGCCATTTCGTCGGTCACGACATCCCCGTAGATGTTCATAGTCGTTCTAATGTCGGCGTGCCGCATTAGCTTTTGCTGTACGGCTAACGTAGTCCCAACGGCATCAAGCCAGGATCGATACGTGTGACGCAGTGCGTGCGTGCCAAACTTACCGATCCCTGCCTTGTTTGCCGCCTTCTGGTATTCACGCCAGACCTGATCATAGGACCACGGCAACCGTCCCAGCTGGACCGGTGAAGCAAACATCCAATCGTCTAGTCCAGGAAACTGGGAAGTCTGTCGCCAGTTTTTCAATGCTCCTAGCATTTCATTGTCGATGTGCAGAGAACGTTGGGACTCTGGGGTCTTTACGTCGTCCACGATCTGACAAACAATTCCACGCTCCACGCTGAGTCTGCTGTTAAGCCAATCAATGTCGCGCCATTTAAGTGCTAGCGCTTCACTGATTCGCAAACCGAAACAGACGCACAGCAACGCCATCATGCGGAAAGGCCCGTCTAGATGTCGCGCGAATCTATGAAACTCGTCGCTTGTCAGATTACGAGGTTTTTTTGTCCTTTTCGTCGCACCTTTGACGGTGACGAGTTCCATGGGGTTGCGTTGCACGGGAGTATCCCCGCGCCACATCGCGTAGTCCCAAAGTAGACTGAGGACTCCCCTTATATGAACCCTGCTTTTTGGGGCAAGGCTTAAAGACTCCAGCCACAATTCCACGGGTCGTGCTTGGATATCTGTGAGCAGAGACTCTCCCCATTTTGGAATAATGTGATTTCTCAGCCACACTTCATAGGCACGACGTGTGTCAGTGCGCTTTGGCATCTTCTCGTCTCGATACTTCTGAGCGAGCTGGTTAACGGTAACGACTGCCCGCTCGCCCACAAGCCTTAGGTCTCGGCGAACTGCCTCCGCCTTTCGCAGTGCATCCACCTTGGTTGGAAGGTCTGCGAGAGTCCCCAATCTCTTGGACCTTCGACCGCCTGCTTCGACCCAGAGAAAATTCCATGTACAACGAGCTTTGTTGAGTACAACACTCCCTTTCGGTTTCTGTGCTCTCACTGCTGCCTCCTTTCAGCGAGCACAGTTGGCGATCCAGAGGGTACCACAGGATGCGCGAAGAGAGAGCTGTCAAGATCGTCCCGTTTGAAGCGCCAGATTCGTCGCTTTGTGCCAGAAAGAGCGTACGCCCGTACCTTCTTGGCACGGACCCATACCAGCAGAGTACGTGGTTTGATTTTCAAGTAATGGGCGGCTTCGTTGGCTGTCAGCCATTTGCTCACCGCCTCTTCTTTCTCCCGGCTCTCGCTTTTCTTCTCTTCCATCGGCGTTCCTTCGGTAATCTTTAGTGGCTCTTGTAGTAGAAAATCATTTGCATCTCTTCTACTGCTTAGATTACACTGCGTCATGGCACGTTTCCTCCAGCAAAACACTCCCAAGGCACAGTTTCTAAAGTTTTCTACTCCCCCACTCGACGAGAGGTGGTGGCGTTTGGAGATCGAAACTGGGGACCTTCGTTGGATCCAAGAGAATCTGGGGCACGGACTGGATTGCCAGAAGCGGTTTCGAGCTATCCCTTCTCCGGTCGCTCTGAACAGAGCCGTATACCGCGACTGTCCCTGGTCCGACAGGATCGCTTTAGTAGAAGGGGAGAGCGCGCCACGGGTACTCGTGAGCCTTGGTGGAGCGTATAGCTATCACGAAGCTTATGCCACAGCTCGCAAGAAGAGGGATCCTCATCTCGGCCCTCATGGCCTGTTTCGAAGACTGCAGTCCGACTATCACAAGCACGCGTTTCAGTTCATGCGGCAGTTCGGACCGTTATCCATCGACTCTCCAACCCGCTTCCGGGGGGATAGCTGGTGGCTCAATCTCACCGATTTTTGGGACAGGCACGCAAGATTCGTTGCCGTCGCAAAGCTGTGGGAAGACCGGTTCGACCCGCGCAAACTGCACGAGCATTGGGCCGCATTACAGGAACAGCACGAGAAACTGGATCGCGCGGGAGCCGCCCCCCTCGGATACATTCCTGATCCCATTCATAAATTCATTCCGTTCTGTCAAATGCCTTGGCAAGCGAACTACGGTAACAATCTGTCTCCGAAAGCGGACGCCGGCCTTCGACGAGAACTCGTCTATAAACTGGTTCAGTCGGAATTGATCCTGCACACGCAGGATTGTGTTTTGACCTGGACTATAAGAGAGCGCTCTTCAAGCAAGCTTGATGAGGCATCAGGTTTCGAGCCTACGCGCTGCTTTACGTCGTTGTGGGGGGTGATTTGGCACCTCTTCGGACTGGATACCCGATTGTACGGTTGGAAGTTGTGTCAGCTCTGCGGAACGTTGTTCTACCCCAAGGACAAACGCAGCGTGTGCTGTCGAACAGAGCATCAGTCACTTTGGAGCAAACGAGTATGGGCAAGAGAACATCGGACAGCAATGAGGATAAAGAAAAGGTCAAAGAAATCCCTGTCCGCCATCTAGTCTGTGGAGAATCTCCCCAGTGCGAATAAAGCAGTCCGACTTGGGCGAATTCCTGGGATAGTTGAGGAGGGGCGACTCCTCCGATTTGCAAGTCCAATTGAACCGCGTTAGATTCCTACCTAGTTAACGCCAGCTAAGCCTACCAGCCTACCCTTTGCGCTGCTTCTTAGTAGAAAGTATTCGCCATTTTCGCGGCTCACCCTACCTAGGTAGGGGGGACGGGTCAAGTGGGCTGCTCAGCATGAGCATGTGATGTAACTTTTTAAAATCGCAGCCTCATCATCGTCCGGTACGAGGGCAAGGTTCCCGCGATGGCTTCCTGCGCCAGGTGCGAGCGCAAGTTCTTCACACCACCCTCGCTGGCGCGTGACGCCATGGGAGCGGAGGAGTACCTGGGGCGCAAGTTTGATGTACATCAGTGTGAAAAGCCATTGTGATAAGTGACTGCTCGGGTTGTTTACGTCGATCCTGAGAATTCGCTGCACTGCGGTATCGAACTGGAGAAGCCTGAGAAACATTTGGGGAGTACCTTTGCCGCCCGATGACTGGGACGAGGTAGCGGCTTTGGAAATTGCAGACTGATTCCAGGTTTGAATCACGTCCAGCCCTTGTGCGAGACGTAGGATATGGCCAGGCACAAGATGTACATCGTTAACAAGGACATCAGCGGCAAGCTGATTTCTGGAGTGTGTGCCGGATGCGGACGCATCTTCCAGTTCGAGGATACGCCGGAAGGCAGGCGGGTAGAGAAAGCCTTTGAAACGCACGAATGTCAGCGCGAAGACCCGAGCCAAGCCCCTTGGGACCGTCTCGATCCTACCCAGGACCATTAACGAAGGTCCGTGCAGACGCAGACTATAGACGCCAGCAGAAGGTTCGCGAATCATCGCGAAAAACCGTCCGACTGACCGCAAGCTCAGCGAAGTACTCGGCAGGTCAGCACAGGCGATCCAGCGGCGGAGAATGCAGCTCTCTTCCGCGCACCGTGTGCGCGCGACTTAGGCTGACGCAAGCTAATAAACCTTCTGCATTCTTCCGGCATCTCACCGTGGCGAGAACGCCGTACCGGGTTCTGCCCGCCATGCACGCCGCCCGCCGCAGCCTCAGCAACACCGGGCGACGCGTAGCACGGCTTTGGCAAAAGGAAGCACAATGCACTTGACTCCTTCTCGCCGTACCTTGCTGTTCGTCCTCGCCGTGCTGACACTGGTAATTCCATCATTCGCCCAGATGCGAATCTCCGTCACGTTTGGTCCTCCTGCTATTCCTGTCTACGAACAACCGCTTTGTCCCGGCGAAGGCTATATCTGGACTCC
>Ga0070730_10001233_pt1 | contig 25060 bp, 21 predicted proteins | sample Coa_R1_3_FD_66447 | JGI IMG/M metagenome (GOLD analysis project Ga0070730, IMG submission 66447) | Surface soil microbial communities from Centralia Pennsylvania, which are recovering from an underground coalmine fire - Coalmine... | ecosystem: Environmental > Terrestrial > Soil > Unclassified ... | reverse complement strand
GAAGTCCGCTCAGTGTGTACGTAGACAGCTCTGGATTTGTACATTTGCTGTATGTAACCAGCGCCCAGCACGTTGAAGCGCTGATCAGTAATTCAACCGGCGGCTTTACGGCGACCGACGCATCTGTATTGTCGATGACAGGAGCACCATAGTTATAGCAGCAGACGCATCACTTGTAATCTGCCGCTGGAGAATTGGCGCGAAATGGATATACCTGCAGCGAAGAGCTAAATCTGCGGCCAAAGCTGCAAGATGGTTAGTGAAGCTGCGGCTTCTCAGCCATTGATCGCCTCTTGATTTGAGTATCCGCTTCCAGCGAATTTCAGGCGTAGAGCACAATAAACAATTAACAACAGCAACGGGCGCAAACTTCCACTGAATTTGTGCCCGTTGCAATCATTTATCGGAATGCTCATTGGCAGATTTGATATGGAAGCCGTGATTCTTAACTGCTACAGCTCTCGCCTAAAGAAACTCATCTTCAGTTCATGAATCAAACATAATTCACAGCGAAAAGCTGTCCGGCAATAGCACTTCCAAAGTACTTTCCTTGATGCCGTCGCGGCACTGGTACCAGATGGTAGCTTTGGGGCCGAATTCGGCGATTACCTGGCGGCAGGCGCCGCAGGGGGAGCAGGGGACGCCGTGATCGTTGACCACCGCCACCGCCGCGATTCTTACATTCGCCGGGCCTAGTACGGAGACAGCGGTGAAGATCGCCGTGCGTTCGGCGCAGTTGGTGAGGCCGTAGGAGGCGTTTTCCACGTTGCATCCGGTGAAGATTTCGCCGTTTTCGAGCAGCACGGCCGCGCCTACGCGGAAATGGGAATAAGGGGCGTGGGCGTTTTCCTGGGCGGCTTGCGCCAACTGCAGCAGGCGGTCTTTTTGATGCGCGTGATTGGCGAGGGGCATTTCTCTCCGTGCGAGATGATTTTTTAGCGGGCGGGCAGAGAAGCGGCCACTTTGTGCTCCGGCGTATGGGCCGGTTTTTGCGCCACGCGCACTCCGCTCAGGCCGCTGGTGTATTTGGCGATGCCTTTGTAAATGGACTCGGCCACGCGCTGGCGGTACTCGCTGGTGCGCAGCTTCTTTTCGTCACCGGGATTGCTGATGAAGGAGATCTCCGTGAGAATCGAGGGCATATTGGCCCCGATGAGCACGATGAAGGGCGCTTTCTTGACGCCGCGATTGCGCATGCCCGGATTCTTTGCGTTCAGCCCGCCGTAGAGCAGCTTTTGCACATCGGCGGCGAACTCCCGTGATTCCTGAATTTTCTCTTTGAGCGCGATCTTGCGCACCAGGTCCTGCAACTCGTGAATGGACTTTTCCGAGACCGCGTTTTCGCGCGCCGCCACTTCCAGCGCGTCGGCCGAGGAGGTGAAGTTCAGATAATAGGTTTCAATGCCCCGGGCCGCTGGGTCCTCGCTGGAGTTGGCGTGGATGGAGATGAACAGGTCGGCCTCTTCTTTATTGGCGATGGCGGTGCGCGTCTCCAGCGGGATAAAGGTATCGTCGTCGCGGGTGTAAACCACCTCCGCGCCCAGACGATTTTCAAGCAGCTTGCCCAGCTTGAGGGCCACATCGAGCACCAAATCTTTTTCGCGCAGGCCGCCGGGGCCGATGGTGCCGGTGTCATGTCCGCCGTGACCGGCGTCTACTACGATTCGGCCAATCTTCAGGCCCAGAGCGCGGGTCAAAGACTGCGTACCGGACGACGTGGGCGCGGCCACATGCGCGGAAGAGACGGCAGCGCGATCTTGCTGAATGGCTGGCACGGTCTTTTTGGCCGGAGGCTCATGCGGGGTAACGGTCTTTACGGTTGGCCCCGATGTGGGTTTGGCGGTGGCGCGGTCGGCGGCGTCAATGGTTACGTCTTCCGCGGCATTGGCGGCAGCCGTGTTCCCAGCCACGGAAGCGCCGGTTGAAGCCGCGATCTCAGTTTTCGCGGGCTCCGTCTTTGCTTGTTCAGCCCTGGCTTGTTCAGCCCTGGCTGATTCGATTTTTTTGGCTGAGCCGGATTCACCCCCAGCGGACATGAAAACCGGTGCGGGTTTGGTTTCCGCCGGCTTTGTGTTTTCCGGCGTCTTCGCCTGGGCAACGGTGGTATTGGGTATTGCCGAGGCAGATCCGGATGCCGTATCGGATGGCTGGGAGCTGGGTTGCGACGGAGGCGCCTGTGTTTGCGGCTTTGCCTTCGCCGCGACCTTGCTGGCTGCCTGCTTGCCATGAATATCGATGATCAGGCGATAGGGATTGGGCAGCAGGAAGGCGGAGTACTCGGCTACATCGTCTACATCGAGAACCACGCGAGCGAGGCCGGGCTTGAACTGGGCCACGCGGATCTTGTGAAGAAAGCCATCTTCCACTTCGAACGCTTTGCCCACCAGATCGGGCGCGAGTTTGATGCCGTGGAGATCAAAGAAGATGCGGTCGGGATTGGGCACGCGGCCGGCTTCGTACTTGACCTCCTGCTCCAGATCGATGGCCACGCGGGTGTAGTCCGGCGTGGACCAGTGGCGAATCCTGGTGAGCAGGGGCAGGGTGTGGCGGTCGAACAGCGGGACCTCGGTGGCAACCGGCTTATCGTCTTTTTCGGTTTCTTTTTTGGCGTCTCTTGTGTCGGCGCTTGCCTCCACGCTGTCATGGGCGCCGGCTTTGTTTTTTGCCGTGGCGCTGGAGGAGACGGCGGCCTCGGCGTTGTTGTTACTTCTGGCGTCGTTACTTCTGGCTTTGTTTCTGTCTTTATCTTTATCTTTTTTACGGGGGCCGCCTTTGGCCTCTTCGTCCATCTCGGCCAAGGCATCGCGGGCCTGGGCGGCAATGCTGCTGTGGGGATAGTGTTTGAGAAATTCCTCGTAGCCGGCCCTGGCCTGGGCGGCGTCGTCCAGATCGTCACGATAAATCTGGGCTATGGTAAACAGGGCTTCGATGCGGTATTTGCTTCCGGGGTATTCGCGGCGCAGAAACTCAAGCTGGCCAATGGCGTCCTTAAAGCTCTTCGGCTCGCCCAGGACGCGCCCCTGCTGTTCCATGAGTTCGGCCACGGCGAGCACGCTGGCATCGGCATGGCTGTAGGTGGGGGCTTGGTAATAAACCTGGCGGTAGGCGTCGATTACTTTCTGGAAGTCGCGCCGGGTACGCCGCGATTCCGGCTTGCCTTCAAGCGCATCGCGCATACGATCCGCCGTTACGAGCTGGGTGGCGGCTGCCTGCTTCTTTTGCTGCACGGAGCGGGCGTGAGCGGGCATGGGCGCCAGCAGCGCACAGGCAAGGCTGGCAACTATCGCGGCTCGAATCGTGTTGGCGGCTCTCATGCCTGAAATTTTCAAAAAAACATCCACCCGCTACTCGGTTGAAATCATCAGGCGACCATTCTGATCGCGGGAAATGTGCAGTTTGGGATACGGCGCCGAGGCCCCGTTCCAGTACAAATTCGTGATCTTCCTTACATAGTCCTGCGTTTCGCGATAAGGAGGAATACCGTTGCTTCTTTTTACCGCTCCGCTGCCCGCGTTGTAGGCTGCCAGTGTGAGCTCCACATTGCCGTTGTAATCGTTGAGCAGCGACTTAAGATGGCGGACGCCGGCCTCGATGTTTTGCCGGGGATCGAAGGCGTTGTCCACGTCGAGCGATTTGGCCGTGCCGGGCATGAGCTGCATGAGCCCCATGGCCCCCTTGCGGGAGACGGCATGCGGATTGAAGTTGGACTCAACCTGAATCACGGCGCGCACGAGGCCGGGGTCCACGCCCTGGCGGGCTGCTGCCGCGCGAATCAGTTCGTCCATGGATTCGGAAATCTTCAATTCAGAAGGCTTTGATTCAGAAGGCTTCGATAGAGAAACCCTGGATTCATAAACCCTGGCCGACTGGATCCGGCCAAAGTTACCCGTTTGACCCGAGGCAGGCCCGTTAGCGGCCTGGCTTCTAACTTCCTGGGCCGCGCGGCGCGCCGCCTGCATGGCGGGCGAAGAAGACCGGGGTATGGGTATCCAGCGATGCTGTTTGTTGCTCCAGTACACCAGGGCCTTTTCATGCTCATGGGCGGTCACTTGAGCAGCAGTCGCTTCAGAAGAAGATCTCGAGGAAGCAGACTTCACCGGTGTGACGGGCTGAGGAACTGGAGCGTCACCGTTGACCCAAATCATGCGGCCATTCTCGTCCCGCGTGGCAACGAGAGACTGGGAGCGCAATGGAACAGTAACCAGCATGACTGCAACACTCATCAGGATGGGAAGGAGTCGCCTTTTCATAGCTATTGGTGCACTCATATCAGTTTTTGGCGGCCCCTGCCACCTAACTGAAGGCCAAACACCTTCACTCTCCAGCCTGACAGCAGAAAATAAGCCAGAGTAGCCCGATTATATGCCGCTCCCGCACCGGGGGCAATTAGCGAAAAGACACATGAACCCAGTAGGTGAACACCCCAAATTCAGGTATAAAGCCTGGAAATGCCGGATCTTTTTGCGACCGCCACTCGTAACCGTACAGATAACCATTAAGTTTGGTTAACGCTCTGCGCGATCAGGGCCAGGGTGTTTTTTCGGTGTTTATAATGTTGCTATCACAGACAGAAAAAGCAAGCAGATTGCTGTGAGCAAAGACCCGTGGCTCCACCGAAAACACAATCGAGCAAGAGCACGCTGCCTGTAGCTCAGCGCCGGGCACTGCTGGCGCCGCTGGCTCTGGGTATCTTTATTCTCTTCGGTGTGGTCTTTTCCCAGACCGCATTTAATTTGAAGGCTCTGCGTCCTGGCTCCGCCGGAGAGACGATTTTGCTGGTGGCGCTCTCCGCGCTGGTTTTTCTGCTGCTGGTGGCGCTTACCTTTGTGCTGCTGCGCAATTTGCTCAAGCTTTATGCCGAGCGCCGGCTGGGCGTGCTGGGGTCGCGTTTTCGCACGCGTATGGTAGTGAGCGCGCTGCTGCTCTCTTTCGCGCCGGTGATCGTGATGTTCATGTTCGCCTATGGACTGATGAACCGCTCGATCGACAAGTGGTTCTCCGGTCCGGTGCAGCAGTTGCAGCAGGATTCCGGCGCCGTAGCCGGAATCCTCGCGAATTATGCAGGCGATACGGCGCGCCACGCAGCCATGGAGATTGCGTCCGCGCCGGAGACACAGCACTCGATGGAGACGGCCAACTATTCCGGCGTGCTGCAGGAGTTTCGCCGCCACAAGCCGACGCTGCACGGAGGCTTTGCCACCGCGCTGGTGGATGGCAATGCCGTGGCCACGGAAAATGCGCCGCTGCCGTGGTCGGTCCTGCGCCATGATCTGCCGTCGCTCGAGGAAATAGAGGCCGCGCCGCGGAAGTGGACCCACAACAACGTGGAGTATCTGCTGGCTGCCGCTTCGGCGGGAGGCACGGCAAAAATCCTGGTCGCGCTGCCTCTGCCCCGCGATTTTTCGCCAACGCTCGAGCAGATTCGGCGCAATCAGGCCAGTTATCTGGCGCTGAGCCATGAGGCCAAGCGAATCCGCGGCCTGTACATGCTGCTGCTCACGCTGCTGACGGTGCTGGTGCTCTTCGCCGCGACGTGGGTTTCACTTTTCCTCGGCAAACTGGTGACCCGCCCGGTGGAAGCCCTGGCGGAGGCCACGCGGGAGATATCTCTCGGGCATCTGGGACACCGGGTGGCTGTCTCGGCTGCTGACGAACTGGGCGAACTGGTGGCATCGTTCAACCGCATGGCGGCAGAGCTCGAAAACAGCCGGCACAAGATAGAAGATTCCGCCCGCGCGCTTTCCGAAACCAACACCGAACTGGAGCAGCGTCGCCGCCACATTGAAACGATTCTTGAAAACATTCCCACCGGCGTGCTGTCGCTTGATCCGGAAAAGCGCGTTACCCACACCAACGTGGCTTTGGGGAAGATGTTCTGGCCGGAGGGTGGCGCTCCGGCGGCAGGCACGCCGTTGTGCGAGATATTTTCCGCCGAAGTGGTGGCGGACCTCGAGCATTTGCTGCGCAAGGCCAACCGCCTGGCGGTGACCACGGCGCAGTTTGAGATTCCCCTGCAGCGCCGCCGGCTGAATGCTTCCGTAACGGTTTCTTCCGTGCAGCACGGCCAGCAGCGACTGGGATACGTGGTGGTCTTCGAGGATTTCAGCGATCTGCTCAAGGCGCAGAAAGAAGCGGCCTGGCGAGAGGTGGCGCGGCGGGTGGCGCATGAAATCAAAAATCCGCTCACCCCAATCGTGCTTTCGGCGGAGCGTATCCGCAAGCATCTTGATCGGGGCATGGCGCCCGAGCCGGCCTCGCTGGCGGTGATCAGGGAATGTTCTTCCACCATTTCCGCCGCGGTATGCACGGTGCGAACGCTGGTGGATGAATTTGCCTCATTGGCCCGCTTTCCCGAAGCACAGCCGCGTCCAGCCGACATCAATGGAGTGATTGAGAATACGCTGGGCATGTTCAACGGGCGCCTCGACGGCATTGTGGTGGCTAAACAGCTCGATACCGGGCTTCCGCACGCCATGGCTGATCCGGACGCGATCCAGCGCGTGCTGGTCAATCTGATTGATAATTCCGCTGAAGCCATGCAAACATCACTGGTGCGGGAGATACACATTTCCACCTCACTGGTCGAAAGCCGGGACGCCATTGAAATCGTGGTCGCCGATACCGGGCAGGGCGTGACGCATGAAGTAAAGGAAAAACTTTTTCTGCCCTATTTTTCCACTAAAAAACGCGGCACCGGACTGGGCCTGGCGATTGTGCGCCGGATCATTGAAGATCATCATGGCTCCATTCGCGTGGAAGAAAACCAGCCCGTGGGCGCGAAGTTTGTAGTGGAACTGCCACTGGCGCCGGAACCCATGGCTGTGGAGATGCACGGTGACTAACATTGTGGTGGTGGACGACGAGCGCGATATCCGCGAGTCGCTGCGCGGCATCCTCGAAGAAGAGGGTTACCACGTGCTGCTGGCCGAGAGCGGCGAAGAGTGCCTCGAACAGCTGCGAAAGAAAAACTGCGAACTGGTGCTGCTGGACATCTGGCTCAAGGGCATCGACGGCCTTGAAACGCTGGAGCGCATACGGCAGATGGAAAATGCGCCCGAAGTCATCATGATCTCCGGCCATGGAACGATTGAAACCGCGGTGCGGGCCACCAAGCTGGGCGCTTTCGACTTTCTTGAAAAACCTCTCTCGCTCGATAAAACGCTTATCCTGATCAAGAACGCACTGCAATCGCACCAGCTGCGCCGGGAAAATGCCGAGTTCAAAAAACAGGCGCAGGGCAAAAGCGTGATCGTGGGCGAGAGCATTCCCATGAAGGCGCTGCGGCAGCAGATTTCCATCATGGCGCCCACGAACGGGCGCGTGCTCATCTATGGCGAGTCCGGTACGGGAAAAGAGCTGGTGGCGCTGGCCATTCACGCCCACAGCCTGCGCAAAGACAGCCTGTTTGTCGAAGTCAACTGCGCCGCCATTCCGGAAGACTGGATCGAAAGCGAGCTGTTCGGACACCGCAAAGGCGCGCTGCCCGGCGCAGCCGGAGACAAAGAAGGCAAATTTCAAAAGGCCGACAACGGCACGCTCTTCCTCGATGAAGTGGGCGACATGAGCCTGAAGACTCAGTCCAAGGTGCTGCGCGCGCTGGACGAGCAGCGCTTTACCCGCGTGGGTGACGATGAACCCACCACCGTCGATGTGCGGGTGATTGCCGCCACCAACAAAGACCTGGAAGAGGAAATCGCGAAAGGCAATTTTCGCGAAGACCTTTTTTACCGGCTGAACGTGATTCCGTTTTACGTTCCGCCCCTGCGCGAACGCCGGGAAGATATTCCCATGCTGACCGCGCACTTCCTGAAGGAATTTTCCGCGGCCTACAGCCGCCGGCCCAGGGAAATCGCCGCCGACGCTATGGACACGCTGATGCATTATTCCTGGCCAGGCAATATTCGCGAGCTGCGCAATCTGATCGAGCGCGTAGTCATCATGAATCCCACTGCGCCGAAGATCGAGCGCAAGCATCTGCCGCCGCTGCTCACTCGTCCGTCGCCGGGGCGCACCGGCGCGGGATTTTCCAGCCTGCATCAGGCGCGCGCCGCCTACGAGCGGGCTTACATCCTCAAGAAACTCGACGAAAATCATGGCAATGTGACTCGCGCCGCCGAAGTGCTGGGACTGGAGCGCAGCCATCTCTACCGGAAAATGCGCGCCCTGGGGATTGCAGTGAAAGAGTAGCTTTTTCTTTGTCCCGAACGCAGTGAGGGAACCCTACAGCCTTACATGCGTTTCGGGGGGTGTACTACGAAAGCCGCTTGCGCCAGTCGAGATCTTCCACAAAGGCTGACGACTCGCGCCATTTCTCTTTGACCTTCACGAACAACTGCAGAAAAATCTTCTTTCCCAGCAGGCTCTCCAGTTCTTTGCGGGCGGCGGTGCCGATCTGCTTGAGCTTTTCTCCGCCCTTGCCGATCAGGATCGCCTTTTGGCCGGTGCGTTCGCAGTAAATCGTCATGTAAATACGGTTCAGGGTTTCCAGCTCTTCGTATTGATCAATGACCACAGCGGTGGCGTAAGGAAGTTCCTGGCCGGTCTTGAGCAATACTTTTTCGCGAACGATCTCCGCCGCCAGAAAACGCTCCGGCTGGTCGGTAAGCTGGTCTTCGGGGAAGTATCGCGGACCTTCGGGCAAAGCGCGGATGATCTTATCGAACAGCACCTTTAAGCCCTCACTCTTGAGGGCCGAGATGGGGATGATCTCCGTGAAGCTGTGCAGCTTGCTGTACTGCTCCATGAGCGGAAGCAACTTGTCTTTGGGCAGCCGGTCAATTTTGTTCAGCAGAAGAAAAGCCGACCCTCCGGCCTGCTTCACCAAATCGAGCACCTGCTGATCGCCCGGACCGAAGCGCTCGGTCGAGTCCACGATCACCAGCAGCAGATCGCGGCCTTCGAGAGCCTCATGGATTTCCTGCATCATGCTGCGATTCAGGCGGCTGTCCGGACGGTGAACGCCTGGTGTATCGATGAATACAATTTGCCCGCCAGGCCTTCGGCGCTGGGCTTTTACGTTCACGATTCCCTGAATGCGCGTGCGGGTGGTTTGCGGTTTAGGCGTAACAATGGCGAGCTTTTCGCCCACCAGCGCGTTGAGCAATGTGCTCTTGCCTGCGTTGGGGCGGCCGATAATGGAGACGAAACCGGAGCGGAAGGCCATATCAGGCGGGCATCTGCCGCGCGGGCTGTTGGGGGTTGGCGCGGCTCACGCGCAGTTTTTCCACGCGACGGTCGGTGGATTCCAGCACCTCAAAGCGCAGGCCCTGTTCTTCAATGACCTCGCCGGAGCGCGGTATGTGGCCCAGCAGCGAACTCACCAGGCCGCCGACGCTGGCGGCATCACTGGAATCCGGACGCACGTCAAACAACTCTTCCAGGCGGTCCACGTTGATGTTTCCTTTCAGCACGTATGACCCATCGGGCTCGGGCACCACGTCATTCGATACTTCATGTTCATCGCGAATCTCTCCCACAATCTCTTCCACCAAATCTTCCATGGTGACAATGCCGGCCACCGCGCCGTATTCATCGATCACAATGGCCATGTGCATGTTGTCCCGCTGCATCTCGCGCAAAAGCTCAGACGTCTTTTTGGTTTCCGGAACGAAGATCACCGGACGCAGCAGCTTGCGCACCATGGTGACCGTCGCCTGATCGTCGCGAAGCTGAATGAGATCATGCGTCAGCACCATGCCCTGAATGTCGTCGATACTGGAAGCATACACTGGCACGCGGCTGTACGGCCTTTTTTGCAGAAGATCGGTGAACTCGGCGATGGTGGTTTCTGCCGGAACGGCAAAAATTTCCGGACGCGCCGTCATCACCTCGCGCACCGTCTTGTCGCCAAATTCGACCACCGACTGAATCAGCTCGCGGTCGCTCTCTTCCAGAATGCCCTCTTCGCGTCCCGCTTCAATCAGAGCGTCCACGGCTTCCGACGGATGTTCCGGCTCTTCCGGTTCGTGCGGCTCGGCCAGCGAAACCACGGAGAGCGCAAAGCCCAGCGGGACCGTCACAAAAAACATGATCCAGATCAGCACCTGCAAAACGGGAATGAAGCGGACCAGCCACGTCCCCCGCGTGCGGGTAAAAAGCATGTACGGCAGCAGACGATTGCAGACAATCACGATCACAATAATCGCCAGCACCGCCTGCGCAATCTCCGGCCAGGTCCAGTGAGGATTGGCAAAAATCGTCCGCCCAATCAGCAGCGCTATGGCCGCGGTAATCAGCTGCCCCAGCACCGCAATGGCCAGCAGCGCGCGATTGCTGGTGGAAACCAGGCGCGGCTCTACCAGCGTTTCAAAAGCCTCGATGTTCTCCTGAAATTCACGGCTTAAAAATTTTCCACTCTCCGTGTACAGCCGCTCCACATACGAAACCAGCACCAGCAGCGCGCACAGAATCGGAATGATCACTCCGTAAATCACGGCAATCATGGCTTCCTCCGGCGCGCCTTGCCGCGAGAGGCAGGCGAAGAATTCCCGTTCGTCGAAACCCGGTCAATTAATGACGCGGGCAGTTTCAGCCGGGCGCGCAGCGTGAGTTCCAGAGCGGCCATCTCGCCGTTGTCGGCTTCGTGGTCGTGTCCGGCGAGGTGCAGCATGCCGTGCAGCACCAGTATTTTCAGCTCATCCACGATTTTGTGCCCGTAGCGTTCGGCATTCTCTTCGGCTATGTCCGCCGATATGGCAATATCTCCGCCAGCATCTTTGCCGGCCTCGGCGGCGCGAGGAAAGGAAAGAACGTCCGTCGCTTTGTCTTTATGGCGAAAACGGCGGTTCAGGCCGCGGAGCTGTTGATTGCCGGTGATCAGAATGGCCACATCGCCGCTCACCCCGGCAAGCTGCCGCGCACGGCGGGCAAAGCGCGTAAGCTCGGTTTTGACTGCACTATCCGCCGGTTTCTCGAAGATGATCACGCTGGAAAACAAAACTGGGAGGGCCTAACGCCCTCCCACTTCAAATTGTACCTGTTTTACTGCTGCAGTGGCGGTTCCTGCCGTTCACCGGCCTCGCCCGGCAACTGCAGTGACATTTGCTGCGCGCGCGTCCGTTCGTCATAAGCGTGGATAATCCGCTGTACCAGATGATGGCGCACCACGTCCTCCTCCGTGAAGAAGTTAAAGGAGACGCCCTCCACGTTCTTCAAAATCTCCGCCGCCTCCAGCAGCCCGCTGCGCCGCGCATTGGGCAGATCAATCTGCGTGATGTCGCCGGTGATCACCGCCCTGGAGCCAAAGCCCATGCGGGTGAGGAACATCTTCATCTGCTCCGACGTGGTGTTCTGCGCCTCGTCAAGAATGATGAATGAATCATTCAGTGTCCGCCCGCGCATGAAGGCGATGGGCGCAATCTCAATCACGTTCTTTTCAAGATACCGGTCCACCCGCTCCGGCTCCATCAGATCGTAGAGCGCGTCGTACAGCGGGCGCAGATACGGGTCCACCTTCTCCTGCAGCGTGCCCGGCAAAAATCCCAGGCGCTCTCCGGCCTCCACTGCCGGACGCGCCAGAATGATCCTCGCCACCTGCTTGTTGTTGAGCGCGGCCACGGCCATGGCCACGGCAAGATAAGTCTTTCCCGTGCCCGCCGGCCCAATGCCGAAGACCATGTCGTAGCGCTCAATACAGTCCAGATAGCGCCGCTGATTGATGCTCTTGGGCTGCACCTGCCGCTTGCCAAACGAGCGCTGGCGCCCCGCCTCGGCCAGCCCGCGCAGCGTGGCGGAAGCATCGCCCGTCACCACCCGCAGCAGCGAAGGCAGGTCGCCTTTGGTAAAGTCGTGGCCCGAGCGGTTCAAATGGTCGAAGTCGGAGAAAATCTGCTCTGCCCGGCTCACATCCCGCGCCGCGCCCTCGATTTGCACCGAGTCCGGCTTGAGATCAATGTTTACGTTCAGGCCCTCTTCCAGTATCTGGAGGTTCTCATCGCGAGTTCCGAAGAGTTTTTCGATATTGGGAACGATTTCAATATTTTTCTTCATTGAATGTCCGGGTTTCTCCTCTTCGCGGACACACCAGAGCCCGCGACGCAAAACTGCGTTTCATCAAATGCACAGGAATTTTCCAGGGGGTAGAGATCGAAATCGCGCGTCCACCAGGGAGTGGAGATATGACCATTCCAGCAGAGCGTATCTCGGTTACAGGGCCAAGTCAACAGGCGTAAAATAAATTTTTGGTAAAACATCCGCCTACCCTTTGGATGCCGCCCACCTTCCCCCCGGGCGGCATAAAATGAATGATGCCGCGAAACTTCCGGCCATGGCCAGAGGTGAGCTGGACAGGTCACAGTTAGCAGCATTGACCGAAGCGGATAACCGCCAGTAGAATAAGAGCTTCGGTCATTACCGAAAGAATTTCCAAAGGACAACAGCACCTAATGGCAAATCATGTTTCGGCGCTCAAGCGCGCCCGGCAAACCCTGACTCGTACCGCGCAGAACCGCGCCAATGCATCCCGCTTCCGCACCGAGCTGCGGAAATTCCGCCAGGCATTGCAGTCCGGTGACGCCGCCAAAGCCCAGTCCCTTTTCTCCGTGACCGTCTCCATGATCGATAAGGCCGTGAAAAAAGGCATTATCCACCGGAACACCGCCGGCCGCTACAAATCCCGCCTGAATGCCCGCCTCGTGGCTCTCGCAGGAAAATAAAGCCGCGCTCACAGGCAAATAAAAGAGATTTTTTCACGGTCGCCCTGCCTCGGCTTTCGCCGGCAGGGTGGCACGGTGATTATGGACGGCCGGCAAGGTTTACTCTCTGGTAAACCTTAGACTACCCCCCTCCCCCTCAATCTCCATCCCAACATCTAAAAGGGTTAGCTCCAAATATCACAAGAGATATCACAGGGGATGGGCTGCTTCTTCGCATCAGATACTCCCAGTCTGTTCCTGTCAGCAATGAGTCCGGTCTGTACCCCCCCTCATCAGGGGTACCCCCCTCCCCATTTTTTACCCGACACCACCAGAAACAAAGGGCTTAGCTCCAACAGGCCCAAGGGTCACCCTTGGGCCACCCAAGCCCCACCCAATGCCAGGCGGCTTCCTTTGGAACCAAAAGCCAGCAGCCAATGGCCAAAAACCAGTTTTTCAATTTTCAAATACCGCAACCTGCGCTTCTCCTGAGACAAGCACCTGCTTGGTACCACGAAAATAATTGCGAATCAATACAAAATGTCAATTGTGTCCAGCCACTTTAAAAATGTCCCCTTTTTAAAATCGATTGATATGTATCCTGTTTCGGGCAGCTTCATCAGGAGCGGACCCGTTATAGCGCAGCGGAGGCCTGAGGCAGGGCACAATAATAGAGGCAACAGTATATTTACGAAGAACTCGTATCAGAAGCGGCAAGACCGGTTAGTGAAATTTAATAAAATGAAAATACCGCTAATGTGCCGTGTTCGAATCCGAAAATATTGGCCAAGTCTAGTTTGACATCGAGTTCTCGCTTGTCTAGCCTTGTTTTCCACAGCTATGAGAGGTTTCCACAAGTTAACCTATTGCGTTTTAACGTTAACGAGATAATGATTTAATTTATGGCTCACTCTAAACAGGCTTGGGAACAATTTGCCGAGACAGACAAGACCATATCGGATACTTTCCTTGCGTTGGCAAAGAAGGGGTTCGTCGAATGGGACATTATTAATTGGCTGGCGGAATATCGTCGAGCTGAGGCTACGCCGCTTGACAACGATGATGCAGAAGTCGCTTTGCTGACCGCAAAGATATTAGAAGAGGCCTGCAAGGAGATGGAGAGCGTCGGACTGGAAGCATCAAAGGCAGGGATTCGGGCGTCCAACACTCTCCAGCCACAGAAACTCAGTGACGAGGAGTATGAGCATGAACTGAAAGAGCACCTCGTTCCTCTGCTCGATGAAGGCATTGAAGAGACAGAAATCCTGCGCTGTCTGGCATTATGGAGGAAAGAGTTCTCACTATATGAAAACCGAGGTGAGGCGTCGCAAGTTGATGTCCAATTTGCCCGCATTCTTTATGCAGCTTCTGAGAAGCTAGAAAATGCATTAGATCAGTGGGCCGAATCCGATCCGTTTGAGATAGAAAATGGAGACGAGGATTCGTCAGCCGAACAAAGTGAGACGCCAATCATCATGACACCAGCAGTCAGGATTCTGAACAAAAATCCGGGGCTTATGGAAGGGTGCACTGATTTCGCAGGCATGATGAAACAACTAAATCACACTGGCAGAAATGAATCCTGTCCGTGCAAAAGCGGAAAGAAATTCAAAAAGTGTTGCGGAGGCGCATAGGAATCCAACATGTCGACGCTAATTGAACACTACAATCTTGAAGATTGGAAGCGAGAAGAATATTTTGACCTCTTGCGACTAAGAGGAATCATGGCCATGAAAAACGCATCACGACTGGCAAAGCAAAGCAGCTAGACGAGATTACGAAAGCCCTGCGCCACTGCGATCTGTGTGTGGCGCTAAGCTACTTGTTATCACAAGAGCCTCGGGCAATTTAGTAGTCGGTATTATAATCAAGACATGGCAAGACTCATTTATTCCGACGAATCCGACGGTCTCTTCTTTGACAATCCAGTGGATTCGCATAGATCAAAGCTTGAGCCGCACCACATAGTGCAGCTCGCATCGGCAGTACTCAATGCTACGGTAGTTGTCATTATTTCGTTGCAAAAGGCGACTTCCCTCGTTGTCAAAGTCATCTTCTGGATGGCAGCTATTATGCTCCTGGGAGTCGCGATTAGATACACCATCAGATTCGTACGCTGGCTTATCGCAAGAATCCGAATTAACAGGATAGTCGCTGCCGAAACCGAAAAGCTAGCAGCAGTTTTTAAAGCATTCGAGTTGTTCACTGACGAGCGCCAGGGGGAGTCATTCAGAGTCATCTTGAAAAACACTTCGCCCTACCGGGTCGAGGTGATTGACCAAATTCAGATGGATTACGTGACGGATTGGGTCGTGAGCTTGAAAGAGCAGCTGAATTATCCCGCAGCATCGCCAGTGGCATTCTTCCTGCGCTGCCGTGAGTTCAGCCTTCTGGTCAGGGACTTCAACACCAACTACGTGATTCGGGCGCAAAAGGGCATTTTGAAATCTTCCGCTCAGCTTCCCGAAAGCTGCCTGGAGCAGTTGGAGACCTTCCGCGAGGAATACAACTCTTACCTGCGCGACTATACGCAATGGGCAAAGTCGCTATGCGACCGGGAAAAAACAGTGTTGGGCGAGTCGCAGCAAACCGCCATGCTGTTCCCATGCATTTTGGTGGAGCGAATCAAGTCGTTCAGAAAAACTGTCGAGGCAAACGCCTAAAAAGCACGCTATCACACTCTTTTTAGGCTCGAGTTTATAGATGCATAGACGATTGAATCGGATCACCTGCCTGCCAAAGTCACGACTTTGAGCCTGCCAGAAAAGTTTTGATCTTATCCGGATGTATGTTCACAAACGAGGCTGGAAGATTGGCTTCAACACGCTTACTCCTTTGGGCATCTTTCTTCACGTCATCTTCCCATTTTAGTAGGGCTGACTGGAATGCTTCGTGCAGATCACTCACATGCACAATAACGCTTGTTCGTCCAAGCCGCTTGGTTGATTCCTTGAGATCATTTGCTACAGCGTTTCCCCACGCATACATGATTATGCGCGCCTTGCCCTGACGTGACAAATTGGAGTCAGCCGTCAACGTGTGCACCATTCCACAGCGAGCGCTATAGATTTCCAGGGCAGTGCACTCCAATTTAGGATTCGGCAGCATGTACAAATCCACCCAACGTGTGAACGATTTTTGGACGCCCTCCGTCGGGTCGCCTTCCAGAGAGGCTACGATGTCTATTGCCGCATAGACGAGAATAAGGGCAGGCAGAATCTGCAGCTTTGTTAAGCAGTGTTGAATAGCCTCGTCAACAGATCTGAGGTTTTGCAAAATTGTTTCCATAAGTAATCGTACTTTGCCAAAAAAACGCGACCTGCGCAAAGCGGAAGTAGCTCAGGGCGGTCCCACTCGAGGCCTGCTTTGCAGGTGGCTCATTCAAGCCCGGTTTTGGCTTGAGTGGGGAAAAGTCCCATTGGCGCACCGATTTTGCGCGTAATGGGATGGAGTCGCCTCCGGTTGGGTCCTGGCTTGATTTTATCTGCGTGCATCAGCGTTCATCAGCGGTAAAGCCCAGTCTGTTCTGTCGCGGGACGGCGGGCCATGCGCGGGATTTCAATCCCGCCCCCAGCAGCTATTAAAATAAAGAAGCCGTATGTCCGAAGACGACTCCAGTTCCGCACCCGAAGAGTAGCCCAAGTCTGATCTCTCCACGTATTGCCCCCGGTGCGGCGAGCAATTGCAGGATTCCCGCTGCAAACTGGTCTGCCCCACCTGCGGATTTTTTCTGAGTTGCAGCGACTTTTACTGATTGCGGCTTTCCCGGCCCGTCAGTTACTCTACTTGGTTTGCACTCGCGGCGATTATCCATTATCTATGTCCAACTCCACCGGCAAAATTGTCTCCAGTATCGATTCCACCTCGGCCCGTTTTGAAAAGAACACGCGCTCTCTCACCGAGCTGATGCCGGCCATTCACAAAGAAGAGGAAAAGATACGCCAGGGCGGCGGGGCCAAAGCCATTGAATCGCAGCACTCGAAAAAGCGCCTCACCGCGCGGGAGCGCATCGCCCTGCTGCTCGATCGCGACAGCGCGTTTTTTGAGCTTGGCCTCTATGCCGCGTACGAAATGTACGAAGAGTGGGGAGGCGCGCCCTCGGCGGGTGTGGTCACCGGCCTCGGACACATTCATGGCCGCCTGCACATGATCATCGCCAATGACGCTACGGTCAAAGCCGGCGCCTTTTTCCCCATGACCTCCAAGAAGGTGATTCGCGCGCAGAACATCGCGCTCGAAAATCACATTCCCACCGTATATCTGGTGGACTCGGCGGGCGTTTTTCTGCCCCTCCAGGAAGACGTCTTCCCCGATACCGACGATTTTGGCCGCGTCTTCCGCAACAATGCGGTCATGTCCGCCCAGGGAATCCCCCAGATCACCGCCATCATGGGCATGTGCGTGGCCGGCGGCGCTTATCTACCCGTGATGTGCGACAGCATTCTCATGACCGAGGGCAGCGGACTCTTCCTCGCCGGTCCGGCCCTGGTGCAGGCCGCCATTGGAGCCAAATATTCGGCGGAAGAGCTGGGCGGGGCCGCCATGCACGCGCAGATTGCCGGGACCGTGGATTATCGCGAGCCCAATGACGAAGCCTGCATCGAGCGCATCCGCTCCCTGATTGAAAAGACGGGCCACAAGCCCCGCGCGCCCTTTGACCGCATCGCAGCCGAGCCTCCAGCCTATCCCGCGCAGGAGATCTACGGAATTTACGAATCCGAAGGCGGACGCCCCTACGACGTAAAGGAGATCATCGCTCGCGTCGTGGATGGCAGCCGTTTCGACGAATACAAAGCCGAGTATGGCAAGACCGTCGTCTGCGGCTATGCCCGCATCGGCGGATTTGCCGTGGGCATTGTGGCCAATCAGGCCACGCACGTGCAGCAGACCGATCCCACCTCCGGCGCAAAGCGCATGGAATTTGGCCGCGTCATCTACACCGAGAGCGCGGAAAAAGCCGCCCGCTTCATCATGGACTGCAACCAGAAGCTGGTGCCGCTGCTCTTTCTGCATGACGTCAACGGATTCATGGTGGGCCGCGACGCGGAGTGGAGCGGCATCATCAAAGCCGGGGCCAAAATGGTGAACGCGGTTTCCAATTCCGTGGTGCCCAAAATCACGGTGATCATGGGCGGTTCGTTCGGCGCGGGCCACTACGCCATGTGCGGCAAAGCTTATGATCCGCGCTTTGTCTTTGCCTGGCCCACGGCGCGGTACGCCGTGATGAGCGGCTCCGCCGCGGCGGGAACGCTGGTGGAAATCAAGATCAAGCAGCTCGAGCGCAGCGGCAAAAAACTGAGCGACCAGGAAAAGAAAGAGCTTTATGACTCGGTCAAGGCCACGTATGACCACCAGACCGATCCGCGCTACGGCGCTGCCCGCTTGTGGATCGACAGCATCATCGATCCCGTGGACACACGCCAGGCGGTGATTACCGCTCTCGAAGCAGCATCTTTGAATCCGAATGTGCCGGAGTTTAAAGTGGGAGTGTTGCAGACGTAAAGAAGGCCTTTTGGCTGTTGGCCATTGGCTTTTAGCTTTTAGCTCTTGGCTTTTAGCTCTTGGCCTTGTGCTCAAGAACGTCATTTTACAGCCAGGCAAACAGCCAAAAGCGAATTACACAAGGAGCTAAAGGCTAAGAGCCAAAAGCCAAAGGCCAAAAGCCAAAAGCCAAAAGCGAATAGCCAAAAGCCAAAAGCAATTTTCTCAGGAGACTCCCATGCACTACCTTCTAAAAACCGAGCCCACCGTTTACAGCTTTGCCGATCTGGAGCGGGACAAATCCACTATCTGGGACGGAGTCACCAATCCGGCGGCGGTCAAAAATCTGCGCTCCATGCACAAGGGAGAAGGCCTCATCATCTATCACACCGGTGACGAACGCCAGGCGGTGGGCACGGCCACGGTGGAATCGGTCGATGCAAGTGATCCGAAGACCCCGGCAGTCAGAATCAAAGCCGGCAAGCGGCTCGGCAAGCCGGTCACGCTCGCGGATATCAAGGCCCACAAGCTGTTTGCCGGCTCGCCGCTCGTGAGCCAGGGCCGCCTTTCCGTGGCGCCGCTTACCGATGAGCAGTGGAAGTGGATTACCGGGGAGTAGAGTTCGCGGGCTGGCCGGAAAAACTGACCGAGGCAAGAATGCCATCCATGGTCTTACGGTCCGCTTCGTCCATTATGGTTACGATGAAACCGAGTGCATAGCCCTTCATCACGCGGAAATAATACCGTTGCCCCAGCTTACCTGCAGGGGTTTTGTAACTCACATCCATGAAATAGAATTCAGCATTGCCCAGCTTGCTGGCCTGGGGTTCGGTTTCGATCGTAATCGGAATAGTCGAGTATTTGAACATTTTGCTCATTGCGAGCAGATACTCCCGTCCGGTCGGGATTTCTGCGGCCGGCGGCAGCTGTTCGCCCATACAGATGAACGACGAATTCGCGGCGGCGCTTCCCATGGGATACCTGGAAAGCGTAAGAAACTGCATGGTTTTATCTGCTTGGCTCTCGATGGCCTCTTGTGTCTTTTCGTCGGTCTTTATTATCTCTTTTCCCTTTTCTATGAGCTGTTTTTTGACCGCGTCACCGTTTACCGACCACTGGGCGGGAATGCTGAGCCGCAATCCAAAAAAATCATTTGTGTAGGTGGCGCCATCGATTTTGCCCATGCCGGGCCTGGCTGGCTGATCAGTGGCCGGTTGACCAAAGACAATTGGCAAGCACAAAAGTGCAGCCAGAAAGCAGCATGCCAGCGATCTGCGCGCAGTTTGCATTCAGAAGCCTCCAAATTGAAACCAAGGGTGAGATGGATGGGCACATTTTGCCGTAAAAGGAACATAAAAGGCAAGGCGCCCTGGTGATGGCCTCGGTCATTTATAATTTCCTGATGCCCTTGAACCTGCGATACATACCTGTGGAAGGAACCCATGCCAACTGACGTAGTTATGCCCCAGATGGGCGAATCGATCTTTGAAGGTACCATCACCAAATGGCTGAAGAAGCCTGGCGACAAGGTCCAGCGCGATGAACCTCTGTTTGAAATCTCCACCGATAAAGTGGACGCCGAAATTCCCGCTCCGGCAAGCGGCACGCTCAAAGAGATCAGGATTGCCGAGGGCGCAACTGTTCAGGTAAACACGGTAGTCGGCGTGATTGATGCCGATGGCGCTGCAGCCGCGGCTCCCCAGCCAGCGCATGCAGCAGCGCCCTCGAGTGCTCCCGCCGTCAACCAGGCCAACGGCGTGGCCGCTCCCCAGCAGCCCGCGGCACAGGCTTCCAGCGGCAATGGCGGTCCGGCGGTGGACGTGGTCATGCCCCAGATGGGCGAATCGATCTTCGAGGGCACCATCACCAAATGGCTCAAGAAGCCTGGCGATAAGGTCCAGCGCGACGAACCTCTGTTTGAAATCTCCACCGACAAAGTGGACGCGGAAATCCCCGCTCCCGCCACCGGCATTCTGCGCGAGATCAAAGCCAGTGAAGGCAGCACCGTGCAGGTCAACACCGTAGTGGCAGTCATTGGCGGCTCGGGTGCGCCCGCCGCTGCGCAACCGGCGGCACAGCCGGCTGTCGCCGTGTCCGCTCCGGCGGCCCCGCAGCAGCCCGCACACGCTCAGCGCGAGCAGGTAACGCAATTCCCGGCTTCCGCCCGGGTGGAAGCGCAGCATGTGCGCTCATCACCCCTGGTGCGGCGCATTGCGCGGGAAAACAATGTGGACCTCTCCCGCATTCCCGGCTCCGGTTTGGGTGGACGCGTCAGCAAGAACGATATTTTGAATTTCATCCAGCAGCACGGAGCCGAAGCGGCAACGGCAGCGCCCACGCCCATGCCGGTACAGCGTGCGTCCGCGCCCGCGGCAGCGCCTCAGCAACCGGCTCAGGTACAGCAGCGGACAGCAGCCCCGGCGCCTGCACTGCAGGAACTGACCGGTGATGTGGTCCCCATGACGCCCATGCGCAAAAAGATTGCCGAGCGCATGGTGGAATCGCGCCGCACCAGCGCCCACGTCCACACCGTCTTCAAAGTGGATATGACGCGCATTGTGAAGCTGCGTGAAAAAAATCGCAAACAGTGGGAAGCCCGCAACGGCGTGAAGCTTACGTTCATGCCTTTTGTCGCCAAGGCGCTCATGCACGGCATCCGCGTAAAGCCGATTCTCAACTCGTCGGTGGTCGGCGACTCCATTCAGTACCACAGGAACATCAATATCGGCATTGCCGTGGCGCTGGAGTGGGGGCTGATTGTTCCCGTGGTGAAGCAGTCCGAAAACCTCAGCTTTGTCGGCCTGCAGCGCGGCATTACCGATATCGGCGAGCGCGCCCGCAACAAAAAGCTGCTCCCGGACGAAGTCCAGGGCGGCACCATCACCATTACCAATCCGGGAATTTTCGGGCCGCAGTTCGGCACGCCGATCATCCTTCAGCCGCAGGTGGCCATTCTCGGCCTGGGCGGCATCTTCAAGGAGCCGGTTGTGGTCACGGATGAGGACGGCAACGATTCAATCGCCATCCGCCATATCATCCGCTTGGTGCTGGGGTACGACCACCGTATTATTGATGGCGCGGACGCCGATCAGTTCATGGTGGCCGTGCGTAACTACCTTGAGAACTTTAACGAAGATATCGGGTAACAAACTGGTAAATGTGACGGAAGCGGTGCGCCAGTGCCGCTTCCGCCTTCTTCTGCATGTCAGCCGTTTCCTGAAGCAACAAATTTCCTTTCCATTCGCATCTAATACCACGCGGCTCGCTGCCTTAAAACCCAAGCGGCTTTTTATTAGGCCCATTAAAGGACTTACGTTCATGAGAAAAGCAATTCCTGCCCTCTTCATCGTGTTCGCTCTTTTAATTTTGCAGTCCTGTGGTGGTGGCGGTTCCACGCCACCACCACCCACCATTGTTGTCACCCCCAGTTCGGCCACGGTGGGCCTGAACAGCACGCAAAGTTTCAGCGCCAGTTCGCAGGGCGCCGCCGCCACCGCCGCCAAACCGGCAGTCAACTGGAATGTCAATGGGACAGCAGGCGGCAACAGCACCGTGGGTACCATCGATCAGAATGGCTTATATACGGCGCCTGCCTCTTTTCCCTCGCCCAATGCGGTTACCATCACCGCCGTTCTTCAATCGAATGGCAGCGTGACCGCTACCGCCGCGGTTACCGTTGCTTTTCCCAATGACAACTCCAAAGCCCAGTCCTCACCGGTGAAGATGGGGACTACGGGCGGAAATTCCACCGACCATGTAACCAGTGGCAACACCATCACCTGCTGCTCCGGCACTCTGGGCTCGCTGATGACGCGCGGCGGCACGACTTTCATCCTGAGTAATAACCACGTGCTCGATAAGTCCGATACCGGGGCCAATGGCGATCCGGTGACTCAGCCTGGCCTGGTGGACAATAACTGCAATGGCGGAATGCTGGTGGCCAACCTGACTCAGGCCGCGGCGCTCAAGCCCACGAGCAATACCACCACCGGGGCCTGTGCCGGATCCACGATACTCTGCGGCCCCGCTCCCAACAACGTGGACGCCGCCATCGCCGCCATTGTTACTCTTCCCACCACCAATGTTGATTTGTCCGGGGCCATTCTTGATCTGGGTGCGTCCGGAGCCACGAGCATCGCCGCCGCGCCGCCCTCGGCCACCCTCGCGACCGGCACGGCCGTGCTCGCCGCGAATGAAGGCGTTGCCAAGAGCGGAAGAAGCACGGGACTCACCTGCTCCACGCTTCAGTCCGTGAATACCACGGTGCTCATTGACTATGACGCTTCCTGCGGCGGCGCCAAAGCATTCACTGCGGTCTTCAGCAACCAGCTCATCATCAACGGCGGCTCTTTCAGCGCCGGAGGCGATTCCGGATCGCTAATCGTCACCTCGGACACGGCGCGCCCCGTGGGCCTGCTCTACGGCGGCAACACCACCTCCACCTCCGCCAACCCCATTCAGGATGTGATTACCGCCTTTACCAATGGCAGCGGCACTCCGGCCATTGTCGGCGGTGGTGATCACCCGGTAAGCTGCCGGCCTGAAATTGCTGCGGGGGCGGCGAATCCGTCCGCCGGAGCAAGTTCAGCCCAGCTCACTCCGGCGCAGTTGCAGAGCGTCAACGGCGTCCTCCAAAAATATTCTGCCCAGCTCATGCAGGATTCAGCAGTAAGCAAACTCGAGCCCGGCATGAGCGCGGACGATCCCCAGGAAACAGCGCTGGTGATTCACCTTTCCTCGAGCCCTGCCCTCGCTATTCCCGCACAGCTCGATGGAATCCGCACGCGGGTAGTCTATGACAATGCACAGCAGGCCCCGGTTCTGGCCATGAACGACCTGAATCGCGCCACGGCCGTGAAAGAAGCCCATGTCTCCAGTCTCATGGAAATTAACGGTGTGCAGGGAGTGGGCGTTGGCCGCAGTGACGATAATCCAGTGGAAACCGCGCTGGTGATCTACGTGGAAGAAGGGAAATTCTTCGGGCAGCTTCCCCGGCAGATCGATGGCATGCGCACAAAGATCGTCACCGGCGACCGCTTCCGCGCCTTTGGCTGGGGCAAAGAAACCCGGCCACCGGCAAGCTCAAGCTGCTCGAAAAAGACGGTTGCAGTTAAGAAGTAAAGGTCAGGCTATTCCCATCTCGTGCGCGGCGGCGAGGGCGATTGCCGGTATCTGGCCAAGCGGGGCCACGGCAATCCGGTTTTGCTCGAGCGTTTCCAGGGCAAAGCCCACGGCAGCGCTGTCGCGTACGAGATCATCTTCCACGATTGCGGTTAGCGTGGCTTCAGCCCCTTCGGCTCTGCGTATTCCCTCCGCCAGCCGCGGATAACTAAAAGCCAGGATTTTTGCCGAGTTCACGTCACTCTCGAGAGCCAGCGCGTGAAACATCTTTACCCTTCCCCCGGCGGAGTAACCGCAGTCAATTTTCAGCGGATCGCCGCTGCGCGTATAGCGCGCGACGGAAATGCCTTTGTTCATTAGGGCCCAGACGCCCGCCCGTTCAAACTCATCGCGCATGGTCTCAAAAAGTATCTGGCGCGCGCTTTTTTCGCGTGTCTGTGATCGCGGCGCGCGCTCCAGATAGATACGCGCCAGTGCATCGGCCTCCGCTGCCGGTGACTCGGCCAGGCAGGCGGTCAAACCAGAAGCCTGCAGTGAGTTGGAAAACGTATCCTGAATCCGCCTCAGCAGAGACTCCCGAGGCTCTCCCGCTTCCCGCAACTGCTCCCGCAATTCGGCCTGAAAGTTTTCAAGCAGCGTAATATCGGCTTCCGGATCGAGGCAGCGCACTCGTGACCAGTCTTCGGTAAAGCGCAGCTCCGGCACGCCAGTGCCGGAAAGCAGCACCAGACCGATGTTGATAAATTCGTTTTTCACTGCGTCCGGGACCCAGCGAAGCAAAAAGAAGCTGCACTGTTCTTTGGTTGCCATATCACTGCACCATGGCGGCCGAGGCCGCTTGTTCCCATTGGGGGAAGGGCTGGCGCGGCGAATTACGAAACGCGGTGATCAGCTTCCGCACCACGGATCGCCGCTCGATGATCGTCGCCACAAGTTTCTCCAGTTCCTGCCAGTCCCCTCCAATCCACTCCGGCGGAATCGTCCCGGCAAATTCCCGAATGGACTGCGGGCTGAACTGTTCAATCGCGGAAAGCCAGGGCTCGAACGACTCCCATCCGCGAATCTGCTCGTACACCGCGTTCCGCGAATAAACCCCGCGCAGCGCCGAGTTGGGAAAGTTCCATTCGCCCCCGTTGAAGCAGTAACCGTGGTCGATGAAGTTCACATTGTATTTTCGCTCCCGGCTGCGCTTCCAGAAAACCGCCTGGCGTCCGTTGGTGTTGCCCAGCCATTTGTCGAGAGCCAGCATTCCGGCAAAGGCTTCGCGATTTTTGACCTTGCCCAGCATCGCCTCCGGAAGATAGTCGAAGACCTGCGCCTCGGCCGGATCACATACATAACGGGCGCCGAACTGCAGGCCGCTCGCGCACGGGAGCAAAGCTCCACCGCTTTCAATGCGCAGCTCCGGAGTATTGTGGACCAGCCACTCATCCACCTGGACCACGTCCGCCACGGGCACCGGCAGCCCAGCGCGCTCCGCCAGCCGGGTGGCGAGCAGTTCGTTGGCCAGCACGCGAAGATGCTGTGGATTGTTCCGGAATTTCACCACCCAGAAGTTTCCGTCGTCGCCGCGCATCAGATGTGCCTGCGCGCCACCCCGCATTCGCCGGACGTGCTGGACGGCATGAATGGCCATGATTTTTTGTTATGTGCCGCGCATCGAAGGCAGGTATTTTTTGATGAAGGCCTGCACGCTTTGCACGTAAACATCGGCGAAATCGACTACGTAGCGGCGCGTTTGGATCAGATCTTTGGCCTCATCCAGCTCCCAGCCCATGGAGCACAGCACAGCCAGTGTCATCATGGGTGCGCGGTGTACTCCAGCC
>Ga0070730_10001232_pt1 | contig 25066 bp, 20 predicted proteins | sample Coa_R1_3_FD_66447 | JGI IMG/M metagenome (GOLD analysis project Ga0070730, IMG submission 66447) | Surface soil microbial communities from Centralia Pennsylvania, which are recovering from an underground coalmine fire - Coalmine... | ecosystem: Environmental > Terrestrial > Soil > Unclassified ... | reverse complement strand
CTTCACCCTTCATACTTAATCCCTCATCCTTCAAATAAGTAAGCGCCTATAGCTCAGTGGATTAGAGCGTTTGGTTGCGGACCAAAAGGCCGAGGGTTCGAGTCCCCCTAGGCGCACAAATAAGGCCACTTTCTTTCGAAAGTGGCCTTTTTGTTTTCCCCTGTGTTTGGCTCAGACCAAAAGATCACCGCCGGAACTCGCCCGAAAAACGAGCCGGATTTCAGCAACGGAGAGGCTCAGAAAATGGCCTTTGCGCCGGCCACTGCAGCCGGTTATGAAATCGGAATTCCCAAGCCACGGGCGCCTTTGTCTGACATCACCGCCTCCGGGTAATAGCGCCGCAGGATATCAAGTGCAACCGCTGCCCGATGGACTCGTTCGCGGCCCAACGCGACGGCGGTGTTTTCCAGATGCTGGCCGGTTGGATAGATATTGGGCGCGTTCCGCAACCCAAGCTTGACGTACATCGGCGCGCAAACCCGCACCATTTCCGGCACTTCATAGTAGCGTACAAAGCCGCCGAAGTCGTCAGGCGCTTCGACATAAATGTCCATCGGTATCCGGATGGCCTGCCGAGCCGCCGCCAACTGTGGCAAGCTAAGGTCAGTCGGAGTGTTGTATGAGTCAGCTCCAAGCTGTTCGACTAATCGCATGCTAATCGGATTAGCCGCGCCCATTTGAACTGATACCTTCAATATCAAGTCCACCGGCAACTCGCCGGCCCGCCGCATCTCATTCACCAGCCACAGCAGTCCCTCGTCAGCCACCAACACCGAGCGAATGCCGAGCGCGCACGCGCGCCGGATATCCTCCACGGCATAGATCACCTGCTCCATGCCCCGATGCCGCGCGCCCAGGTTTCGCCCGGCAGCAGCCAGAACTTGTGCCCCAGTCTCCCAGGCAGCGCGCGGCCCCACAAACAGGCTCACCTCGATCTGAGCTTCCTGACCCAACACAGCCATCTGCCGAATCTCGGCATCCGTCAACAGCATGATTCCGCTGCCCTGGGACACGCGGTGTATTGGCACGTTCAACTCTTCAGCTTCTTTCAGGACGGCCTGCAACACTCGCGGGCCTTCGACGCTTGGGATCTCGATCCGATATTGCGCTCCATCTGGGAAACGCCAGGTAGAGGTCGGGAGACCAAACGCATCGCCCGCCGGCAGACCTCGGCTGGCCAGAAAATCTCGAGTGGATTGCATAGTAGGAGCCCCTCGTCAGAGAACCTAAGTGCTGCGCCTGATGATGGCGTCACCATTCGCTGAATGTGCCATCCGCTAGTTGGCAGCATCATTCAAGGCGGTAACCTGGCGCTCCGATCAGCGCCGGACTAGCGGCAGAAATAGCTTGTGCTCGATCGAGATCGAGTTGACGATCGTCACCCGCGTGCTGGCCGTGCTCGTAAAGCCGCCATCCGTCGCCGTCACGGTCGCCGTGTAGACGCCCGCGGCCGGATACGTGTGCCGGAGGCTGCCGCCGTACCCGGTCGTCGCGTCGCCGAAACTCCAGTTGAAGTTCATGTAGAAAGGCCCGGCCACCGAGGCCGTCAGCGTGGTGGGGCTGCCCAGCAGCGTGGGACTGCTGCTCGCCGCGGCCAGCCCGTTAATCGGACCTGGCGCCTCGTTCATGATGCGCAGGTCGTAGCTGGCCGGCGCGCCCAGGGTGGCTGTCACCACGTCCCACAGCCAGAAGCGCACCGTGCCCGTCAGCGGGTCGCCGCCGTTGACCGCCGGAATGTAGGCGATCAGGGGCGCGCTGGCCTGCCCGGCGGTGAAAGTCACCACCTGCGAAGCAATCGCAAAACCGGTGTTCAGGTCGATGCTGGAGTCCGGCGAGGTGAAGAACACCCTCACCGACGCGGGCAGCCCCAGCGGGCCGGTGCGCGTCAGGTAGATGGGCAGCACGCCAAAGCCGCGCGTGATCGTGATCGGCGCGGTGGGGAACGCGATCGACGGCAAGACCGTGGCCGAAATGGTGCTGCCGAAAATATCGGCGACGCCGTTGGTGTCGCTGGCCACCAGATTGTTGGCCGCCGACGAGAACACCACGAAGCGGCCGTCCGCACTGGGCGCCGGCCCGCGGTCGTAGCGGCAGGAATCCCCGTTGGGGACGGCGCTGCCCGCCGTGCGCGACACGAGCCAGCGCTGGCGCAGGGCAAGGTCGTAGCTGTAGACCGCGTAGTTGGACGTGCCCGGGTCCACCGAGCAATAGCTAACGAAGCGCCCGTCGTCCGAGATGGCGGGGGCGTAGCCCGGCGCCACGTTGTTGTCCAGCACGTACAGGCCAAAACCCTGCAGGTCCTTGAAAACCAGCTGGTAGGTAGTCGTCAGCGGGTCGTGCTGCACCCAGGCCAGGTAGCGGCAGTCGGCACTGATGGCCGGGTGGTCGGCATCCAGGCTCTCCTGGCTGACCATGCTGGTGATGCCCGGCTGGTTGAAGGTCAGGTCCAGGTTGGCCAGGTAGATGCGATAGGTCGATTGATCGGCCGGGTTGCCCGCCGGCAGGTTGTTGGTGGCGTTGGAGGACCAGGTGACGCACTGCCCATCCGCCGACAGCGCCGGGTGATAATTGCTGCCGTTCGAGTATGTGAGCCAACCGCTGGGGCGCATCAGCTGGGAGGCGTTCAGGTGTAGGGGGTTCAGGTTGAATACGTAGAGCTGCGGCGTTCCCGCCCCGGCCGAGGGCCCGAGGATTTGCGTGTCTTCCGATTCAAACGCCACGTCGGTCCCGTCGCGCGAGATGGCCGGGTTGAAGCTATCCGCGGTGGTCTGGGTGACCGTATAGGGCGGCGCAAACGCCGTCTGCTGGCTCACCCGGTAGGGGTTGCCGCCGCTGCACTGCTTGACGAAGATGTCCTGCGCGCCGTTCGTGTCGCTGATGCCGTTGGTCCCGCTGATGATCAGGTTATCCGCGCGCGTCTCGAAGGCCACCCAGCAGTTGGCGTCGCCCGAGATGGCCGGGTTGCCCGCGTCGCCGTCGCCCTGCGTGTTGCCCATGGTGTTCATCACGCGGTAGCTGCCGGTGTTCAGGTCGCGCACAAATACCTGGGTATAAGTGTACGCGCCATAGGCCAGGTTACTGGCCGTCGAGGCAAAGGCCACGTGCCCACCCTCGGGCGAGAGCGCCGGGTGATTGCTGGCGCCGTTGGCCTCCGGGCTCTTGAAAGGCACGCTGGCGAGGGTAGTGGTGCCGGCGGTGCGATCGCGGCGGAAGACGTTGGCGCTGTTGACCCCCAGCTCCGGCGCATCCGAGGCGAAAGCCAGGTAACGCCCGTCCGCCGTCAGCGCGAAATACGCATCCGCCCCCAAGGGCGCAGCGCCGGTGCTCAGCTCGCCCCCGCTGCCGGTCAGGTCCACGCGCAGCGTGCTGTTGGTCTGGCGGTCGCGCACATAGATATCAGAGCACTTTTCGTCGAAGAGGTTGTCGCTGTCCGTGTCGCAATTGTCATTGGTCAGCCCGGCCACCGCGTTGGTGGCCACCGAGCTGAAGCTGACGTAGCGCCCGTCGCTGCTCAGCGGGCCGGCGACGCTGCCGCCGTTCAGCTCCGCACTGCCGCCGTTCGCCAGGCTGACGCGCGCGATCTGGTTGGCGGTGCCCAGGTGGCAATCCCACACGAAGACGTCGCCAGTGCCGTTGTTGTCACCGGTCACATAGCTGCTGTCGGTGGATTGGAACGAGATCACGCAGCCGTCGCGAGAAATGCCGCCCACGAAGGCGCCAAAGGAAAAAAACGGGTTCCCGCTGGTGTCTTTGGAGATCAGCGCCGTGCTGGCGCCGGTCATGTCGCGCCGGAAGACGCGGGCGTAGCTCTGGGTGAGCGCCGGGGAGGTGACGATGTTCTGGCACATCGAGCTAAACGCCACGTAGCGACCGTCCGCGGACACCGCCGGGTTGGAGGCGGCCACGCTCGAAAAATCGTAGGGCGGCTGGATCAGGCAGGCCTGGTTGCCAGGGGTCACGTCCACCATCCGCACGGTGGGCGAGCCGCTGCGCGGGCCCCACAGGTACAGGTGGGCGATCGGGCCGCCGCCACTGGAGGTCTGCGTGACCGGCACTGTGGTCAGGTTGGTGGCGTAGGACTCAAAGACGACGTATTCGCCATTGGCCGAAATGGCCAGGTTGACGGCCGGGGCCGATTGGTTAGGCTCCACGTCGCCAGAGGCGTTGATGCGCAGCGTGGCGGAGGTGGAGATCACCCGGACAAAGACGTTGTAAACACCGGGCGTGGTGGTATACGTGTCGCCGGTCAGGTCCTTGGCCTGGGAAAGAAACGCCACTACCTGCCCGTCCGCCGACATGGCCGGCAGGACGCTGGCACCCGTGCCGAAGGTGCTGGCCGTGCCGTTATGGGCGCTGACCAGCACGGTGGTGTTGTTGGTCAGGTCGCGCCGAAAAACATCGCTGACCGCGTTGCTGTCGCCGGGCAGCATCACATCACTGCTGGACGAGAAGGCCACGTAGCGGCCGTCGTCGCTGATGGCGGTATCACTCGACCGGCCGGGGTCGGCCACGTTCAGCCGGACCGTGCCGCCTGGTGGGGGCGGGCTGAAGCTCGCTCGCGCCAATCCCCAGGCCCCGGCAGCGAGAACCAGGCTCGCCAGCGCCGCGCTCAGGCCGACCAAAGCTAAGCGATGTAGACGTACACCCGCCATGGAGTCCTCCCGATATTCAGTCGTACTGTGTTTGGTTATGTGGTGCGTTAATAGGGATAAGGCAGACCTGCAAACTCCACAATTTTACTGGAAGTCCGTGGTTTCGGCCATTACGCCTGCCTGTACGGCGATCCAGCGGTGGATCCTTTGGCTCGTATTGGTCCTAGCTTGTGGAGTTGTGTCCAGCCTGGGACCGGGTTGCCAGCCTCAACAGCCACGCAGGAAGCGCTGCCCGGCGCAACGCCCCCTCGACCTTCAGCTTCGCCAAGTCTTGAATTATCCACGCTGATTCCATCACCTGCTGCCTCGCCCACGATAAGTCCGCAGCCATCGCTGTCGCCTACGGCACCTCAACAGGGCATCCAGCTTGCGGCGATCCGTATGTTTGGAGTCGATGATTGGACGGCGGGGGGCAAAATGTCGAGAGAATAACACTTGCTCCCGATCTAAAGCCCCCATAAATTTCTCCGGCGCCAAGCCCCAATGAGTCAAGTGCCGCCTCCTGGCGGCCGATAACGCAAGTGTGGCAGATGTGGCGAGCATGTCCGATGACGGTTGGGCACGGGTTCAACCGCCCTCCGTCATCGACCGGCGCAGGTGAAAGCGGGGCCAATGAGTGACCGTTCGGGCAAGACCTTAGGCCACTATCGTTTGGAGACCATCATTGGCCATGGCAGCATGGCCGACGTGTACCGGGCCACTATCCTGGGACTGGACGACACGGTCGCCGTCAAGGTCATCCATCCGCATTTGCTTGAGCAGCCCAATCTGCTAGAGCGCTTCAAGCGCGAGGCGGAAGCCATGGCCTCGCTGCGCCATCCCAACATCGTGCATCTGTTCGACTTCGTCTACCGAGACGACATCGCCTACATCGTGATGGAGTATCTGGGCGGCGGTACATTGGAACAGCGGCTGACATTAGCCCGTGAAGCCGGCAACCGGCTGGCGCCCGCCCTGGTCGCGCGCTGGATGACAGCCATCGCCGGCGCGGTCGATCTGGCGCACTCGCACGGTCTGGTGCATCGTGACCTGAAGCCGGCCAACATCTTGTTCCGCGAGACGGGCGAGCCGGTGCTAACAGACTTTGGTTTGGCCTTTCTGATGGACCAGTCGCGCCTTTCACCCAGCAACTCGATGACTGGCACACCGGTTTACCTGTCGCCTGAGCAGGCGCGCGGCATGCCCGGTGATTCCCGCAGCGACATCTACTCGCTGGGGGTGATCTTGTATGAGATCCTGGTCGGCCAGACGCCCTTTCAGGGTCCCACGATCAGCGTGGCCATGAAACACATCACCGAGGCGCCACCTTCGCCGCGCCAGCTCGGCCGCTACCTGCCGCCCGAAGTGGAAGGTGTGATTATGCGTGCGCTGGCTAAGAGCCCGGTGGAGCGCTACCAATCCGCCGGCGCGTTGGCTCAGGCGCTGGACACAGCCGTGCGCCAGCGCGAAAGGGACGCCCATTCGCCGGAGCCGGTCCAGCCGCCAGGTGGCTCGGCTCAACCGGCCGCGCCCAGCCGGGCGGGCCGCGACCCGATCGCCAAGGCGGCCGTAAGCCGCGCGGTCACTGCAGCGGCGCCTCAATCCCGGATGGCGCCGGGTAGCCCGCCGGCGAACCGGCACTCTGCCCCCGAACCGGCGCGGCAGGCCTTGGCCGCCAGGCCAGAGGTGCGGCCTCACTCGGCTGGGCCAAGGCTGCGGCAAGGCCTCACCGCGCTGGTCGTAATGGCCGGCCTGGCGGCCTTCGCAGCCTGGAGCGTCGCGGCTGGCAGCGAGACTCTGCAGCCGCCCGCCGCGGCGCCGCTCTTTGCGGTTGGAGCTCAGGTTGCCGTGGTGGTGCCGGGTGCCGGCAGCACCAGCGTGCTGCGCGGCTGTCCGGCCGGCTTTTGGCTAGGTGTGCTGGGACTCGCTACTGATGGCGACGGCGCGCAAGTAACCGCGCGCCAGTTATGCGGCAATCAGTGGTGGTACCAGGTGGAATTGCCAGGCGACCAGACCAGCGCCTGGGACGGAGTGGGCTGGATAAATGGAGCAAACCTCGCGCCGCGCTAAAGCTATTTCAATGATGCCTGACCAGGGCAGCCAGTGCGCCGGGCGTTCCTGGTCAATTGTTCAAGCCGGCGCCCGCCCCGCATCGTCGAAGACTTGCAACATGCCCAGCGTGCCTTGGCCGCACGCTGGCAGCGGCCGGGAAGGTTGGCGCAGCTAGTGGAGGCCTAGCCACATGCCCATGGTGCCTGAGATGCTATCTACAACTGAGGCGGCTGCCTTGTGCGGCGTCTCGCGCGAGACCATCCGACGCTGGATCCGGACAAAGGGTTTACCCGCCTATAACACGGAGCTGGGTCTGAATATACGTATACGGACCGCTGAGCTGTTGAGCTTTGCCCGCCAGCACCACATCTATATCGAGCAGATCGCGGAGGCGCCGTCTGCCCCGTCAAACATTCACGCCGAATTAGGCTCGAGTTAATGGGACCTTTACTGAGACCGGCAGAGCCCAGTGCTACCATCGACTGCGCGGGAAAGTTGCGCAGTTTCAATCGGCACGCGGGTGACAAACTGGAACGGCAATGGACTTTGATCTAGACGACGACGAACGACCCATCTTCCTGGCGGAAAGCGACGAGCAGCTTCAGCTGCTCGACGAGGGGTTCGTGCGCCTGGAACGTGAAGCGAACAATCCAGAGCTGCTCCAGACCATTTTTCGAGCGGCCCACACTCTAAAGGGCTCGGCCGGGGCGATCGGCCATCGGCGCATGGCCGAAGTGACCCATCGACTGGAGGCCGTGCTGGACGGTCTGCGGAAAGGCACCCTGCGTGTCCGGCCAGAAATGGTGGACGTCTGTCTGGAATCGCTCGACACCCTGCGCGTTTTGCTAGGCGAGGTCATCCAGGGCGCGGAGAGCAATATCGATGTGAGCCCGCTGGTGGGCCGACTGGCGGCGCTGGCCGCCGCGCCGGAGACGGTGGCGGCATTTGCAGCGCCGGCCGATCAGCCAATAGTCCAAGAGGCTGTGCTCACTCGGCCTGGCCCGGCCAACACAAACACCCGGCGGTCAGCGGGTGATAAGCCCAATGGGCACGGCTCCAAGACGCCGGCGACCAACGGACACAAAGCCAGTAGCCGCATGGCCGGCAAGGGCGAGGGCAGCCAGGGACCAATGCCCCATATGAAGCGCCCGACGCAGGCCGCGCCGCCCCAAGCGGCTGCCCCCGGCAGGGGCGCCTTGGCGCTGTCGCCGGCCAGCGCCTCAGCCGCGCCCACCGTCCACGTCAGCGCCGTCATCGACCCCAACAGCATCGCTTCAGCGGCGCGCGCGCTGCAGCTTATGCTGGCTTTGCAGGATATCGGCCAAATCACGGCCATGTCGCCCGACCAGGCCGCTATCGAAGCCGGCACGTCGGCCTCCAGCTTTGCCGCCGATGTGACGACGTCTTCGAGCCCAGCCGAAGTCTACCGCGCACTGCGCCATATCTCCGAGATTGAGCAGGTGATGGTCGACGGCCAGTCGTTTAGCGAGCCGCCACAGGCAGAACCGGGCCCCGGCCCGACAGCGGTGGAGCAGGCGGAGGATGCCGGTCTGCAGCGTCTGGGCGAATACCTGGTGAGCAATGGCCTGCTGACAACCGAACAGTTGCGGCTGGCGGTGCGCGAGCAGGCCGCTAACGGGGGCAGCAACCTGCTGTTTGGGCAGCGCCTGGTCAAGCTGGGGCTGATCACCCAGTCGCAGCTGGACGCCGGCCTGGCGCAGCAGATCAGCGATCTGCGCACGGCCCTGCAAGCCGCTCCTGTCAACAATGGACAGCCGAAGAACCGTGGACAGGAGCGCACGGTGCGCACCAGTGTGGAACGCCTGGACAGCCTGATGAACCTGGTCGGCGAGCTGATCACTGACCGCAACCGTCTCTACCAGGTGCGCAGCGACCTGGAGCTGCGCAACCAGGGCAATGAACAGGTGGACCAGCTGGCGCAGGTGGCGCTGCACCTGGGCCGCATTACGGACCAGCTGCAAGAAGAAGTCATGCGCATTCGCATGTTGCCCATTGCCAACGTGTTCCACAAGTTTCCGCGCCTGGTGCGCGACCTGTGCCGCAAAGCTGGCAAGGAAGTGGACCTGGTGATCCGCGGCGAAGACACCGAGCTGGACCGGACCGTCATTGAGGAGATCAGCGACCCACTGCTGCACCTGCTGCGCAACTCGGTCGATCACGGCCTCGAGACGCCGGATGAGCGCCGCCAGGCCGGCAAGCCGACGCGCGGCCAGATCTTGCTGGCAGCCCGCCACGAAGAGAGCCGCATCATCCTGACTGTGGAAGACGATGGGCGTGGCATCGACTTACAGGCGGTACGGGCCAGCGCGCTGCGCAAGGGGCTGATCTCAGAAGCCGAGGCGGCGACCCTGACCGACGACGAAACCGTGCAGCTGATCTTCAAACCGGGCCTGTCCACGGCCAAAGTCGTAACCGACATCTCGGGCCGGGGCGTGGGCATGGACATCGTGCGGGCCAACCTTGACCGGCTGGGCGGCACCATCTCCGTGGATACCCGACTGGGCCAGGGCACGCGCTTCGAGGTGGCTCTGCCGCTGACACTGGCCATTATCCCGGCCCTGCTGGTGCACATCGCGGGCTCGCAGCGCCGCCCGGCCCGCAGCACCTTTGCGGTGCCGCTGGCCAGTGTGCTGGAGGCCGTCCGTGTCGCTGCCTCAGACATCCACACGATTAACCAGCGGCCGGTCGTGCTGCTGCGGGGCCGCGTGCTGCCTCTGCTGCGGCTCGACGAAGTGCTGGGCGGCGCGGAGCCCAGCGCGGCCCGCCGGCCGCGCTGGGAGTACATCGTGGCAGTGCGCTGGGCTAAGTTGGAAATGGGATTGGTGGTCGACGCACTGATTGGCGAACAAGATCTGGTCATCAAATCGCTGGGGCCGCTGCTGGGCGAGGCCCCCGGTGTATCGGGAGCGGCCATTTTGGGCGACGGCCGCGTGGCACTCATCATGGACGTGCCCGGCCTGTTCAGGCTGGCTGGGGTTTGACTTCGGAGAGGATCAATCCTATGGCAATGATGGCGCCGGCCTTGCGCAGCCAATGGCCAACCCTTTTGGAGGAAATTGCCACGAATGGCGTGGCCAGGGCGGCCGAAGGTTTTGCCGGCATGTTGGGCGAGCAGGTTATGGTCAGCGCGCCCTCCACCCGGCTGGTGCCGCTGAACTCAATCTCCAGCATGCTCGGCGGACCGGAAGAAGAGGCCGTGGGCATCTATCTGCAGGCCGAAGGCGACTTGCCCGGCCAGATCATCCTGGTGCTGCCGCATGCCATGGCCATGGCGCTGGTGGACGTGCTGCTGAATGAGCCGCGCGGCACCACCCAGGCATTGGGACAGCTAGAGCGCTCGGCCCTGGCCGAGCTGGGCAACATTACCGGCACGTTCTTTCTGAACGCCGTGGCCAGCATGACCGGGCGCGAGACGCGGCCCACGACGCCCGTGGTGATGGTGGACATGTTGGGAGCGGTGCTGGACGTCGTGGTCGCCGTCTGCGGCGGTGGAACCGAGAATGTGCTGGTGCTGCAGGCGGCGTTTCAGCGCGACGAGGGCGCCGTGGAGGTTGAGTTTTGGGTAATTCCTGAACAGGCCGCTCTAGAGCGGCTCCAGCAGCAAGGTGCCAATCATGACCGATAAGCAACTGGCGGTGGGCCTGGGCGAGGCCAAGGTCAGCCGGGACCCAGAGGAAGTGTTGGTGGCCTATGGCCTGGGCTCGTGCGTGGGCATCGGCATGTTTGACCCGGTCACCCGCTTGGCGGGCCTGCTGCACGCCGTGCTGCCTGAACATGTTGGTGAGCCCAAGACCAATTCACCCAAATACGTGGATACCGGCGTGGCTCACTTGCTGGCGCTGATGGAAAACGCCGGCGCCAAGCGCACGACGCTCCTGGTGCGGATGGCTGGCGGCGCCAACATGCTCACGACGCCCGGCCTCAAGCAAGTCTTCAATATCGGCGATCGCAACGTGGCCGCCGCCCGGCTGACCCTGGCCGCCAACGCGCTCACGATCCGGGCCGAGGACGTCGGCGGACATGCCGGCCGCACCGTGCGGCTGTATCCGGGCGATGGGCGCATGACCGTCCGTGTGCTGGGTACTCGGGAACGGGACATCTAGCTGGCCCGGCCCAGCCGGCCGGCACCTGGAGGAACTGGCAGTATGGCAAAAATACTTGTGGTGGACGACGCGGAATTCTTGCGTGTGCGCATTTCAAAGATGCTGTCGAGCAGCGGTCACGAAGTCATCGAGGCCGATAATGGACGGGCCGCGGTCAACACCTACGCGGCCAACAAGCCCGATGCGGTTCTGATGGATATCACCATGCCGGAGATGGACGGCCTGGCCGCGCTGCGCGAAATCCGCTCGCGCGACCCGGGGGCGCGCGTCGTCATGCTCACCGCGCTGGGCCAGGAGTCGGTGGTACTCGAGGCCATTCGCTCGGGCGCCCGCGATTTCGTGGTGAAGCCGTTTGAGCGTGAGCGCGTGCTCAGCGCATTGCGGAAGGCGCTAGGCTAGGCGCGCCGTGACCGCCTCCGTTTCCGTGCCGCGCGCCACCCCGCCTGGCGACCTTGCTCGCCCGGTGCGGGTGCTGGTGGTTGACGATTCGGCTTATATGCGGCACGTCATCTCCAAGAGCCTCAACAGCGCGGCTGGCCTGACGGTGGTGGCCGCCGCCCGCGATGGCCGCGAAGCGCTGGAGCTGATTTCGCGCCTGGCGCCCGACGTGGTGACGCTCGACGTGGAAATGCCGCGCCTGGATGGCCTGTCAACCCTGCGCGAGATTATGGCCACCCAGCCGCTCCCGGTCGTGATGCTCAGCAGCCTGACCACCCAGGGCGCCAGTGAAACGGTGCAGGCGCTGGCGGCCGGCGCGGTTGATTTTGTGGCTAAACCGACCATCAAGGCCAACGTTGCCGCGGTGATGGATGAAGTGATCGCCAAAGTGCGGCTGGCTGCTGCCGCCCGCGTGCGGCCCCCCGCCCGCTCACTGGCGCATCTGCCCGCGCCCACGACCATGTCGACACGCGGGCCGGAGACCACGCGCCGCTTGCGGCCGGGCGGCCGCGACAAAGCAGTGGTCATTGGCGCCTCCACCGGCGGCCCGCGCGCGCTGCATACGGTGGTGCAAGGCCTGGCGGCGTCGCTGCCAGCTGCGATCGTCATCGTACAGCACATGCCGGCCGGCTTCACGCACTCGCTGGCCGAACGGCTGAACGCATTGGGCAGCCTGCGCGTCAAGGAAGCCGAGCCCGGCGACTGCCTGGAAGTAGGCCGGGCCCTGCTGGCGCCGGGCGGATTTCATCTGACGATCGACCACAACGACCAGGTGGCGCTCAACCAAAATCCCACCGTGCACGGGGTACGGCCGGCCATTGATGTGACGATGTCGTCGGTGGCGCAGCAATATGGCGCCGCGACGATCGGCGTGGTGCTCACCGGCATGGGCCATGACGGCACCAGCGGAGCGGCGCTGATCCACAGCGCGGGCGGCTACGTGGTAGCCGAGGCGGCGGCCACCTGCGTGGTGTGGGGCATGCCGCGCAGCGTGGAAGAAGCCGGCCTGGCCGATGCGGTGGTTCCCCTGGAGGAAGTGGCGGGCGCGGTTCAGCGCGCTGCCCTGGCCTGAAGCAGGCCGATTGAGCGAGCTATGAATCTCGACACGTACGTTCTGGTCAAGCGCTCGGTGCGGTCGCTGCTCAATATCGACCTCACCCCGTATAAGGATGAGCAGATGCGGCGGCGCCTGGATTCGTGGCTGGCGCGCGCCGGCGCGCCCACCTGGAACGCCTATGCGGTGCGCCTGCGTGACGATCAGACCGAGCTGTCGCGCTTCCGCGACTTCCTGACAATCAACGTCTCCTCTTTCTTCCGCGACCCGGAGCGCTGGCGCTATCTGCGCGAAGTGATCTTGCCCGAGCTGCGCGCCACTCAGCCGCCGACCGGTCTGCCGCCGGCGCTGCGCATTTGGAGCGCTGGCTGCTCGATTGGGCCCGAGCCATACAGCCTGGCGATGCTGCTGGACGAAAGCCTGCCCAAGCCACGCCACACCATCCTGGCCACCGACCTCGACCGAGGCGCGCTGGCCAAAGCGCGCGCGCGCGGCCCATACACCGCCGACGATCTGCAGAACCTGACGGCGGAGCAAATGCAGCGTTACTGCGAGCCAGGCGGGCCGCCCTGGACGATCAAAGCCAGCCTCACCCGCACGATTGAATTTCGCGAGCACAACATGCTCGAACAGCCGTTTGAGCGCAACTTCGACCTGATCGTCTGCCGCAACGTGGTGATCTATTTCACCGCCGAGGCCAAAGACAAGCTCTATCAGCGCTTTCAGCAGGCGCTGCGGCCGGGCGGCGTGCTGTTTGTTGGGGGGACTGAGATTGTTCCCCATGCGCAAGAGCTGGGCCTGGTCAGCCATGGCATCTCCTTTTATCGAAAGCAGTAACATGCGCTCACCTCAGTATTCAGTCGATAGCCTGCTGCACATGACAGATGAGCTGCCAGTGATGTCGGAAGTCGTGCGGCGCGCGCTGACCCTCATTCGCGACGAGAACTCGAGCATGGCCCAGTTGGCTTCGGTTTTGTCGCTGGACCAGGGCCTCACCAGCCAGGTCCTGCGCTGGGCCAATTCCGCTTCTTACGGACTCTACAACCCGGTGTCCACCGTGCAGCAGGCTGTGGTGTACCTGGGCCACAACGCCATTCAGAGCCTGGTGCTGGCGGCCTCCGTGTCGGGTTATCTGGCCCGGCCGGCGCCCGGCTATGCCCTGGAGCTGGGCAGCCTCTGGAAGCATTCCATCGGGGTGGCCGCCGGCGCCAGGCTGGCGGCCCAGCGCTTCGGCGCCAAGCTGGCGGAAGAGGCTTATCACGCCGGGCTGCTGGCCGACATGGGCAAATTGGCGATGGAGCTGGTTCTGCGCGATGTGGATACCACCACGTCCGACTGGCAGGGTCGCTCGTTTGCTGACCTGGAAGTGGCGCACTTTGGCATTGACCATGCGCTGGTCGGCGCCGAAATGGCCCGGCGTTGGTATCTGCCTGACAGGCTGGTAGAAGCCATCGCCTACCACCACCGCCCTGGCGTAGGGCGCCAGAGCGCCCTGCTGGCGTCGGCCGTGCACGTGGCCGACTGCGCCGTGATGATGCTGGGCGTCGGCCTGGGCCGCGACGGCCTGCAATACTCCCTCGATCCACAGGCGTGCGAGCAGCTGAGCTGGACCGAAAAGGACTTCCTACAGCTGCTGGATCGGGTCGGACCCCTGATCGCGGAGGCCGAAAACGCCATGGGCATGATGACCTGGAAGAAGGCATGATGAAGGTCGACTATCTCAATCCATTCTTGGATGCGGCCAGGGAAGTGCTGGCCGCCGAGGCGGACGTGCATGTGTCACACGGTCCGCTGGTGCTGCAGCGCTCGGCCCTTACCACGGACGACATTACGGTGCTGATCAGCATGGTCGGCCGCGTGCAGGGCGTGGTGTTGTATGGTCTCTCGCAAGACACCGCGCTCAACCTGGTGGGGCGCATCATGGCGCAGGAATTCCACGAGTTCGACAACCTGGCGCAAAGCGGCATCGCCGAGCTGGGCAACGTGATCACCGGCCGCGCCAGCGTCAAGTTGGCCGAGGCGGGCTACCCGACCGATATTTCGCCGCCCGGCCTGGTGCTCGGCCGCGACGTGACCATCTCAACCCTTGACTTTCCGAGGATTGTCGTGCCGCTGAGCTGTGAGGCAGGCAGCCTGATGGTGCACCTGGCATTGCGTGAAACGAGGGGGCCTGGAACTGCGCCGCTGTCATTGGGCGTGGAGGCGGTGGCCCGATGAACGTCAGATTTCTCAATCCATTTGTTGAAGCAGCCTTCGAGGTGCTTGCCATAGAAACCGGCCTGACGGCCACCCGCGGCGAGCTGGCCCTGGAGAAGCAAGCCTACCTCACCGACGACGTGACCGTCATGCTCAGCTTGGTTGGCGACGTTGAAGGCCTGGTCTTCTACAGCCTGTCGCAGTCCACCGCGCTGGCATTGGCCTCCAAAATGCTGGGCGAGCCCCTGACGATTTTCGATGGCCTGGCGCAGAGCGGCATTGCGGAGCTGGGCAACGTCATTACGGGGCGAGCCAGCGTCAATCTGGCCACGGCCGGCTACGAGGCCACCATTTCGCCGCCCACCCTGCTCTGCGGCCGCGGCGCAACGCTTTCGACACTGGACTTTGCTCGCATTGTGGTGCCGCTGCAGCTGGAGTGTGGCGCGCTTGTCATACATCTGGCCTTGCGGGCCGGCGCCGCCAAAGTGGCCAGCTCCGCCGCCTTGAGCGTGCCAGCTCGGCCAGTGGTGAACATTTGAGCCCTGAGCCCGTCCGCGGACTCAGGCCCTGAGGGACCGATATGGTCAGTCAGCAACGCTTCAAGCTAGGACAGCGATTGGCACGCCTGCGCGTCAATATTGCCGGCAAGATGGTTGGCACCTTGCTGCTGGTGGTGACGCTGATGATCGTGGTCGGCGGCCTGGCGCTGGTGCGGTTCAATCAGCTGCAAGGCACCGTGCAGCGCCTGGTGGGCGGCGTGGCCGCCGAGCGCCAGGTGGCCGACGACCTGGTTGCCCAGATCCTATCGGTTCGCCTGGCGGAAAACCGCTACGTGCGCACGCAGCAGCCGGCGGACCTGGAGGCCTTCAACAGTGATTGGGGCCAGCTGGCGACCGTCATGAGCCAGGCCAATACCGTATTGACCGGCGACCAGCGGCGCAGCCTGTTGGCTCGAATTGAGACCGACGCCAAGTCGTATCAGGGCGGCGTGACAGAGATTGTCGGCATCCTGAACTCACGGGCGGAGGTTCAGACCCTGGTGCTGGATCTGCAGGGGCCGATCGTGGAAACCAACTTGGAGAGTTTGCGGAATGAGGCCTACGTCGGTGGCAATACGATTATCGTCCAGGCCGCGGCCAAGGTCGAAACCAGCGTGCTGCGCATGCGCCTGGACGCCTTTAAATTCGAGACGGAAAACGACCCGCAGTCAGCCCAACAATTTGAAACCGACTATGCCGAGGCCCAGAAGGCGTTTGGCCTCATCGACCCGGCGACGCTGGGGGCCGACCAGAAGCAGTTTATCAAGCTGGCCCGCGCCGCGACTGATACCTATGCCCAGGGCTTTGAGAGCCTCAAGTCATACTGTGACCGGCAGGCCAAAATCCAGAGTGAAACGCTCGACACGCTCGGGCCAAGCATCCGCGATAACTCCACGGAGATTGCCGCCAGCGTCGACACGGAGTTCAGCGCCGCCCAGGCCAGCACCAACCAGTCGCTGGCGAAGACCCGGCTGATCCTGATCAGCACGATGATCGCGGCCGCGGTATTGGCGCTGGGGGCCGGCTTGCTCGCGGCCCGCACCATCACGGCGCCCCTGCTGAAAGTGACGCATCTGGCGGACCAGATTGCCGAGAACGACCTGCCGGCCCTGGCGCACCACATGCAAAGCCTGGCGCAAGGCGACCTCACCCACCGTCTGTTGCTAACCGCACAGCCGCTTGCCGTGGATACGGGCGACGAGGTGGCCCAGTTGGCCGGCGCCTTCAACACCATGATCGCGCGCATGCGCGACGTGGGCGAGGCCGACCAGCACATGACCGACTACTTGCTGGCCATGGTCAGCCAAGTGACCGACAGCGCGAGCAGCGTCGCACGGGCCTCCGATCTGTTGGCCGCCACTGCCGAGCAGGCGCAGCAATCCACCAGCCAGATCACTGCCACCATCCAACAAGTGGCGCAGGGCACCCAACAACAGACAGAGGCAGTCACGCGCACCGCCGGCTCGGTAGACGGGATGAAGCAATCCATCGACGTGGTCGCGCGCGGCGCCCAGGAGCAGGCCCAGGCGGCCAGTCGGGCGTCAGAGTTGACCAGCCAGATCAGTGAGGTGATCCGGCAGGTAGCCGCCAACGCCGAGTCGGGCGTGCTGGGATCGACCCAGGCGGCGGCAGCGGCGCGCGGCGGGGCGCAGACCGTGGCGGCCATGGTGACGGGAATGGAAGCCATTCGAGTCAAGGTGGGGCAGTCGGCGGAGAAGGTTACACAGATGGGGCTGCGCTCCAGTCAGATCGGGATGATCGTGGAGACGATCGATGACATCGCCGGCCAGACCAACCTGCTGGCGCTGAATGCGGCCATTGAAGCGGCGCGGGCCGGTGAGCATGGCCAGGGGTTTGCGGTGGTGGCAGACGAAGTGCGCAAGCTGGCTGAGCGATCGCGGACGGCAACCAAAGAGATCGGCGGGCTCATCCAGGGTATCCGGCAAACAGTGGCGGAAGCGGTGCTGGCGATGGACGAAGGCGCACGGGAGGTCGCCAGCGGGGTGGCGCGGGCCAACCAGGCCGGCCAGGCGCTGGAGTCCATTTTGGCGAGCTCGGCGGGGGTGAACGAGCAAGTGCAGTCGATCGCGTCCGCGGCGGCCAGGCTGGGCGGCGCCAGCGCGAATTTGGTGGAGGCGATGGACAGCGTGTCCGCCATCGTCGCAGCCAATCGGGCGGCGACACAAGCGATGGCGCTCAGCTCAAGGGAGGCGACACAGGCCATTGAGAACATTGCCAGTGTGAGCGAAGAGAATAGCGCCGCCGTTGAAGAGGTATCCGCCTCAGCCGTCGACGTGAATACGCAGGTCGACGAGGTGACGGCCTCCGCGCAGGCGCTGCGCGATTTGGCAGCCCGCCTGCGCCAGGTCGTCGATCAATTCCGGCTGGCCGATCAGACCGCCGTGTCAACGCCGCCGCCCCATGCGCCTCGCTCGGGCGGGGCGCCCATCTTACAGGCTTACCAGCAGCCGGCGCCGCCGGCAGCGCTGGAGCTCGTTTCAACCGAACGTCACAACGGATATCACTAGACAGAGCCTGGCCGAGAAATGGAGAGCAAACATGGAAAAGCAACTGGTTGTATTTGATATTGATCGCGAGCATTATGGGGTGGATATCGCCGCGGTAGAGAGCATCATCAAGATGCAGGCGATCACGGCTGTGCCGCGGGCCCCGGCCTTCGTGGAGGGGGTCACCAATCTGCGCGGCAAGGTGCTGCCGGTTATCGACCTGCGGCGGCGTTTCGGCCTGGCAGCCACCGACCCCACCAAAGACACGCGGATCGTGGTGGTCGAGCTGAACAGCGTGACCGTTGGCATGGTCGTGGATGGCGTGAGTGAGGTGCTGCGAGTGAGCAATGACAGCATCGAGCCGCCGTCGCCCGTCGTCACCACCGTCGATTCGGCTTTTATTCGGGGCATTGCCAAGGTCGGCGAACGACTCATCATCCTGCTGGATTTGAGCCAGGTTCTAACGCTGGAAGAGGCCAACCAGGCGCAGGCGCTGCCCGTGACGGCCTAGGCCCAAACGCGGCGCCTGGCCGGGCGTCGCGTTTCTGAGAAATTTACGCGCATTTTACCGTGCGGGCAGGCCGGCACCGCGTACAATACGGCGAGAATGGGCGTTGATCTTTTGTTTCACCCCCTGCCAGGCCGGCGCTTCCTGGGCTGGGGAGCGGCATTGGCCGTCGCGCTGATCGGGGGCTACGCGGCCATCATGTCGTGGCCGGCCAGCTCGGCCCAGCATGGCGTGGCCGCCGATGCCATTGTCGCGGCAGCCAGCCTGATCGGCCTGGTGCTAGTTTGTCGGGCCGCCTGGCATTCGGCGCGGCTGTCGCCGCCGCTCGGCCGGCTGTGGCTGATCATTGTCATGGTCCAGCTCGCCGCGGCTCTTGGCGAATTCGCCGTGCTGTCGCTGGATTTTGGCGTCGGCCGGCCAGCCTATGCCTCTCTCCCCGAACTCTTTTTCCAGGCCCGCTACCTGCTCATTGTGGTCGCTATCGTGGCCTTGCCAAAGGCCCCCATACCGGCTGGCGAGCGGATGCGGGTGTTACTGGACGCCCTCATTTTAATGACGGCCGCCGCGCTCATGGTTTGGGCGGCTTTTTTTGTTCCCGCCCTGCAGCAGGCCAGCGGCAGCTCGCCCGTGGTCCTAGCAGTCAAGCTAATCTATCCGCTAGGAGACGTTGTGCTGCTGTGGGCCGTGACGGCAGCGGTGGTACGTCGCTCTGTGCTGCAGCCGGTTGGTCCAGCATTCATGTTGGCCATCGCTTTGGCGCTGGCGCTGGGGATCGACCTGATGCTGGACGCATTGCCCATGAGCGATGCCTTCCAGACCGGACATTGGCACGAGCTGGTTTGGACGCTGTCCTATGCGGCCCTGGCCGTCAGCAGCCTGTGGCAGACCCGCCTGATGCAGGCCGGCTCGCTGCGGCCCGCGACCCCCGCCAGGGCACGCCTGCCCGCGTGGCCGTGGTCGATCTATTTGGCCTGGGGCTGGTTGGCCGCCTGTTATCTGCTGCTGATAGCGACTGAGAATGAGCCGCGGCTCAGCTCTGTCCACCAAATGACGATTTATGTCAGCGGGCTGTTGACGGTGCTGGTGCTGATACGTCACCTGCTGGCATTTAGAGACAACAAGCAGCTGTACGCGGAGCTACGGCAAAACCAGTCGCAGCTAGAAGCGCGGGTGACGGCGCGCACGGCTGAGCTGGCGTTGGCTAATGTGGAGCTGCAGGCGAAAATCAGCGAGCGCAAACGGGCCGAAGCCGCCCAGCTCGAGCTGCGGGTGCTGGCCGAAGCCCTGCGCGACACGGCTGTGGCGCTCAGCAGCACGCTGAACCTCGACGAATTGCTGGACCAGATTGTGGACCACATCTCGCGTGTTGTGCCGCATGACGGCGCCAGTATTGGACTGGTGGACGGACCGTCAAGAGCGCCGTCCACGTTCAGCATGCGCAGCCAGGGCGCCAGCCATGCGGCCATGGTCGTGCTGCCTGCCAGCTGGCTGGAGCAAGTCATGCGTTCTGGGCGACCGTTAATTGTGAGCGATGTGGCCGCGGCCGCGCCGGACGATTTCCAGCCAGGCCTGGCGGGGGTCGCGGCTTACCTGGGTGTGCCCATTATCTCCAAAGGTCAGCCGATCGGCCTGCTGAACTTGACCAGCGCCAGCCCCGGATTCTTCACTGAGCTGCATGGGCAGCGCCTGATGGCCTTCGCCGGGCAGGCGGCGGTGGCCATCGAGAATGCTCGCCTCTACGAGCGGGTGCAGCGCCAGGCGGAAGAGATCGGGGCCCTCTATCGAGCATCGGCGAAGCTGCTGGACACGGGCGGCGACCTTGGCCTGCTGGCACAGCAGATTGCATCAGCCGTGACGCTTGAATTTGGACAGGCCAACTGTGGCGTGCTCCTGATTGATGAGAGCGGCACCGGCCTGAGCTGTCTGGCCGCGGCCGGCGACTATCCGGCGGCGGCGACGGCGCTAATGCCACTGAGCGGGCGCGGCCTGGTGGTGGCCGCATTCCTCACAGGCCAGCGTGTCTACTCGCCCGAGGTGGCCACAGACCCCCGCTATGTGCCGCGCGATCCGCGCATCCGCTCGCAATTGGTCGTGCCCCTGGATTCGGGACGGCACGTCCTGGGTGTGCTCGACCTGCACAGCCGGGAGCCAGACGCGTTCGACGAGCGGGTGCAGCGCATTGTGACGGCCTACGCCGGTCACGCGGCCCTGGCCCTCGACAGCGCGCGTTTGCTCATCCAACTGGGAGACGCCCTGGGACGGGCGAACCAATTGGCGATGGCTGCCCAGGAGGCCAGCCGGCTGAAGAGTGAGTTCCTGGCAAACACCTCGCACGAACTGCGGACGCCGCTGACGGGTATTATCGGGTCGTTGAGCCTGGTGTTGGAGGGCCTGTGTGAAACACCCGCCGAGGAGCAGCAATTTGTCAACACCGCCTTTCTGGCGGCGAAACATCTGCTTCACGTCATCAACGATATTCTGGATATTGCCAAGATTGAAGCCGGCCACATGGATATCCGGCCGCAGATTGTGAGCATTGGCCCATTGTTGGAGGAGGTGCGTCAGATTGTTGCCCCAGACGCGGCCGCCAAACAACTGTCGCTGACCGTGGCGGCCTCACCCACGGCTGATCAGACGGTGTTCGCCGATCCGAGCCGATTGAAGCAGATCTTGTTGAACCTGGTGAGCAATGCCGTCAAATTTACCCAGCACGGGGGCGTGACCCTGCGCGTGACGCCTGACGCCAGCGCGCGGCAGCTGCATATCGACGTGCAGGATACCGGCATCGGCATCGCGTCTGACACGCAGGGCCTCCTGTTTCAGCCATTCGTTCAGCTTGATGGCGGCCTGGACCGGAGGTTCGGCGGCACCGGCCTGGGGTTGAGTATCGCGCGCCACCTGGCTGAGATGATGAACGGCAGCCTGGCGCTGGAGAGCGCGGGCGAAGGCCTCGGCAGCACGTTTCGGCTGAGTTTGCCGCTGGAAGACTAAGGCAGCGTTTGCGGGGCGACCGGGGTGCCGTTGAGGCGCACCTCGTAGTGCAAATGGGGGCCGGTGGAGTTGCCAGTGCTGCCTGAAAGCCCGATCTGGCCGCCCTGGACCACCTCATCTCCTGCCTTCACCTTGATCTGGCTGAGGTGGGCGTAGTAGGTTCGATAGGGGCCATTTTCGACGATCACCAGGTTGCCATAGCCTTCCGTGTTCCAGCCGGCGAAGACGACCCTGCCAGCCAGTGTGGTGGGGATGGGCGTGCCCACCGGCACGGCGATATCGGTGCCCGTGTGACCGGGATGAAAATCCTGGGTGATCGGGCCCGACACTGGCCATTTCGTGTTCGGTTCGTCGGCGGTGTGGGTGGGGGCGGAAGTGAGTGTGCCGGCGGTCTTGGCCGCCCCGGCACTGGCGGCGGGCGGAGCCGCCAACCGCTCCACCAGCATCACCAGGCTCAGCGCGATCAGAGACTCCGTCATGTCGCTGCCCGCCAGACCGGCGCCAGAGCTAAGCGCGGGCAGCCCGCTCGCCAGGGGCAGACTAAGCGCCCCGGCGCCGGTTTGACCAAGCAATGGATCGGTCAAGGCTGATTCGTTGGAAAGCTGACCAAGTAGTTGATCGGTCAGAATTTGCGAGAAGTCGAAAGACGGGTTCGGGCCGAGGGCTGAGGGCGGCAGTGAATAGGCCGAATCAGGCGCGGCCAGGGCAGCCAAGGCCGCAGGCACCGAGGGAACTGGCGTGGTCATAGGTCCATTCTAGGACAGCCAGCCTGCCCGGCCAATAAAAACTGTGTAAAATCAGGTGATTACTCAGTATAGTCTTTACGCGAATTTTACTGACAGCCCCGGCCGCCCTTTCTATGATGGTCGCTGTGCCGATGAGACTGCCAAGCGCCACGTCTGCCACGAATGAGCCGGTGACGATCCCTCTCAGCTCGCCCGCGCCCCTGATACCCAGCGGGTTGTCGGAGGCGCTGCAATGCATCAGCGCCAGCCTGGCGCGGCCAACCAGCCTGGCCGATACGCTGACGCTTATCGTGAATCAGGCGCTCCGCTGCCTGGCATGCGACCAGGCGGGGATTTATCTGGCGGAGCCGGGCAGCGCGGTGCTGGCCCTGTGCGCCGTGGCCGGAGCCGAGCAGCTATCGGCCACGGTTTATCACCTGCGCCCGGGGCAAGGCACCCCCGGCCAGGCGCTGATGAGTGGACATAGTCAGCAGACTGTTGATTTCCAGGCCGCCGGCGCCTCGCGCGCGGCCCTGGGGCTGGCCAACACCCGTTCGGAGCTGTCAGTTCCGATTTGGAATGGCGACCTTCCCACCGGCGCGCTGATGGTGAGCTCCAAACAGCCGGCTGCTTTTGGTGAGGCGGCGGCCCAGGCGCTCGCCTTGCTGGCCGCCCAGGCCGCCGTGGCCATGCGCCTGGAAGACATTAGCCTGCGCGAGGCCGAGCGCGCGGTACATTCGCACCTGCTGACCGAGATCAGCCTCTCAGTCAACAGCACCCTTGATTTGGACCACGTGCTGCAGCAGGCAGTCAGTCGGGTGGCGGTTGGTCTGCGCGCCGACCGCAGCACGCTCAGCCAGGCTCACCAGGCCACCGGCGTGTTCCACACCGCCATCGAATACGTGAACCCTCTGCTTTCGGAGCGGCGCTCGCTGACAAACGAGAAATCAGTGCTGCAGCACACGTCTGAAGTGCTGCAGCTGCTGCAGGCCGGCCAGGTGATCACAGCCTGCGAAGACGAGGTGCCTCCAGTGCTGCGCGCGGTCTGGCCCGAGCTGGCCAGCCGCTACGGCATTCGCTCGCTGGTGTGGGTGCCGATCCCGACCTCGACCGCCGCCACACAGGAGTTTTACAGCCTGCGCCTGCTGCAAGTAACCCATGCGCGCCGCTGGACGGAGGCTGAGCTGGAGCTGCTGCGCGGGATCGCCGGCCAACTGGCCATGGCGCTCAATAACGCTCACCTGTTCCATGCCCAGCTGCAAACCGCCCGCGAGCTGCAAGATCGCAACAACGAGCTGCAGAGCCTGGTCTATTCGGTCTCGCACGACTTGCAGGCGCCGATCGTATCCGTCAGCGGTTTTGCCAATCTGCTCCAGGCGCGCCATGCCGGCCAATTGGACGAGCGCGGCCTGGGATACGTCGGCCGCATCGTCGCCAACGCCGAGTACCTGACGCAGCTGTTGAACGACCTGCTTGAGCTGTCGCGCGTCGGGCGCATCGAAGAGCCGGTGGAACAGGTCGAAGTCGGTCCATTGATCGACCTGATACTGGCTCAATATACGAGCAGCGCCGCCTATGCCGCGGTACGGGTGGTTCGGTCAGCCGATTGGCCGGTGGTCACCTATTCTCGCACACGGCTGCGCCAGGTGTTTAGCAACCTGGTTTCCAACGCCTTCAAATTCATGGGGCCGCAGCCTGCGCCGCGCGTGGAGCTGAGCTGGCAGGAGATAGACGCGGGCCCGGGTGCTGGCCGCCTGATCGAGTTCTCGGTCCAGGACAACGGCATCGGCATTCACCCCGACTATCACCAGCGCATTTTTGGCACCTTTGAGCGACTGAAGCAGGTGGACGTGGCGGGCACGGGCATCGGATTGAGCATCGTCAAACGGATTGTCGAGAGCCGCGGCGGCACGGTCCGCCTGGAAAGCGCGTTGGGGGCCGGCTCGACATTTCACTTTACTGTTCCGGTCGCCAGCCCGCCTGGCGGAGCCAAGGACGGCGAGCGCGCCGGCCATGCCAGCCTCTAGGCACGTGTGGGTGATCGAGGACAATCCCGATCACGCCCTGCTGATTGCGACCCAGCTGGAGAGCGTCCCGGCCATTGCAGGCATTACGATTACGCCCGATGGCGAGCAGGCGCTCCAACACATCCGCTCGTGGCCCGGGCAGGCCGCGGGCAACCTGCCGGGGCTGGTGCTGCTCGATCTGCATCTGCCGCGAGTGAAGGGGGCGGACGTGCTGCTGGCACTGCGGGCTTCCGACTCGTGGCGTGAGGTGCCCGTGGTCGTCCTGTCGACCTCGGCCGCGCCCGGCGACATTGAAATGTGCTTTAAGAATGGCGCAAATGCCTACCTCAATAAGAGTATGCACCTACCCCACTTGGCCGTGCGCGTCGGGGAGCTTGCCAGGCATTGGTTCGTCCCTTAAGGAACAGATGGCAGTGAAGCCGAGCGACAGACCCGTGGTGTTGTGCGTGGAGGACGACCGGAGCACGCAGCAGATTCTTGCCAAAATCCTGGCCCGGCTGCCGGTCACGCCGCTGTTGGCGGCGGACCCGCTGCAGGCCATTGAGCTGGCCCGCCAGTACCAGCCGCAGCTATTGATGCTCGACCTGATGCTGCCGCGTATGAGCGGCTGGGAACTGTTGGCCCGCATTCGGGCCGGTGCGCCTGGCCGCGACCTGCGCGTGATTATCCTGACGGCCAAAGACAGCAGCTCCGAAAGGCTGGTGGCGGCCAACGTGGCTCAGGTGGATCTGTTTGAATCCAAGCCGTTCGACCCGGTGCTCCTGGGGCGTTCGGTGCTGCAGCTCTTGAATCTGCCGCTGGACGACGATGTTTGGGCCACCCCGAAGAGCACTGACTAAGCGATGACCGACCTTCGGCGACCGATGGACCACGCCGGCCAGCGCTCACTGCGCGTGCTGGTAGTGGACGACAACCCCGATCACAGCCGGCTGGCGGCAGAGTTCCTGGCGATGGCTGGCCCGTTCGAAGTGATTGCCGCCGGTGACCTGGCCCAGCTGTGGGAGCTGCTGGCGTCCGACGTGTTCGATATTATCTTGTTGGACTACAATCTGCCCGACGGCAACGGCCTGGACGCGCTGGAGGCCGTGCCTGCCCGCGGCTACCAACTGCCGATCGTCATGGTCACCGGCCGCGGTGACGAACGGGTGGCGGCCCAGGCCATTCAGCGCGGCGCGATCGACTACCTGGTCAAAACTGGGGATTACCTGCGCATCTTGCCGGCCATGATCGAAAAGGCGGTGCGCACCCAGGCCCTGCTGCTTTCAAACCAGCTC
>Ga0070730_10001231_pt1 | contig 25084 bp, 18 predicted proteins | sample Coa_R1_3_FD_66447 | JGI IMG/M metagenome (GOLD analysis project Ga0070730, IMG submission 66447) | Surface soil microbial communities from Centralia Pennsylvania, which are recovering from an underground coalmine fire - Coalmine... | ecosystem: Environmental > Terrestrial > Soil > Unclassified ... | reverse complement strand
CGAGGTGGTGCGCGTGGACGCCAAACCCGAATGGCGCCTCGACGAGCTGATGGACTACCGCTTCGAGCCGGACGGCATCACCTATTTGTCTTACCCATTTCCGAAGCTGACTCTCGAAAAGCATCTGTGCCAGGAGCCCGATAAATTGGTGGCCCGCTACCGGCTCATCAACGACGACCTGGCCGCCCACCAGGTGTGGCTGCGCTCGGTACACGAGCTGTGCCCCGACTACGCCGCCGCACTCGGGCAGGGCCGCGGCGCGCTGACGTATTATTTGCAGGACGATTGTTTCCCCGCCGTGCGCAATAACCTGACCGGGACAGCCTTGGTGATAGTGCCCAGCGAGAGGGACGTGCCGGCCGACTGTGTGCTCAACCTGCTGGCGCTTCAGGTGGAGCTTCAGTTTTACGTGCGTTTGGCGCCGGGCGCGAAATACGAATTCCAGATTGAGCTGCGCCGGGCGGGCGCCGATGCCTGAACACCCGCGCGCGGCGCGGGCCCTGGAAGCGGTGGGGCGCGGCCGCGGCCCCCGACCGGTGCGTCCTTTGGCGTGAAAATCCTCTACCTGGCGGCGGAGGCCGCCCCGCTCTCAAAGGTTGGCGGCCTGGGTGATGTGGCCGGCTCGCTGCCCAAAGCGTTGGCCGCAATGGGCCACGACGTTCGCGTGGCCATCCCGTTTAGCGGCGTCATCGACCGCCAGCGCTTCAAGCCCCGGCCGCTCGCGAATGTGAATGTGCCGCATGTGGGCGGCGACCAGGTGGCGCGTGTTTCACAGGTGGTGCTGGACGGCGTGACGTTCGATCTGATTGCCGGCCCGCCCATTCCCCGCGCGCGGCGCGTGTACGGCGCCGGCATCGAGGAAGACGGACCCAAATTCATTTTCTTCTCGCTGGCCGCCTTGGGCCTGTGCCGCGTGCTGGATTGGGCGCCGGACGTGGTGCATGCCAACGACTCGCACACCGGCGCCGCCATCTACTGGTTGGCCCAGGCTGGCCGGCATGACGACCTATTTCGGAATACCGCCTCGGTGTTCACGATCCACAATCTGGTTTACATGAACAATGGCGCTGGGCCGTTCCTGCGCGCCTATGGGCTGGCGGCCTCCGACTCACCGCTGCTGCCCGATTGGGCGCGCGACTCGCTGATGGGGCTGGGCCTGGCTCATGCCGATCGGCTGAATACGGTCAGTCCGCGCCACGCGCGCGAGATTCTCACCCCCGAGTTTGGCTATGGTTTCGAAGGGGTGCTGGCGGCGCGGCGCAATCGGCTCTCGGGCATCCTCAACGGTCTCGATCTGGATGTTTGGGACCCCGCCACGGACCGGCAAATTGCCGCGCGCTTCGATCGCTCGCATTTGGCGCGCCGGGCGGCCAACAAGCGCGCCTTGCAGAAGGGACTCAAGCTACCGCTCCAGCCGCGCACGCCGCTCGTGGGCATTGTCTCGCGCCTGGACACACAGAAGGGTTTTGACCTGGCCAAGCCGGCCTTGCGCGCGCTGTTGGAGGGGCCAGCCGCGCTGCAGGTGGTGGTGCTGGGCACCGGTCTCAGCGCGATTGAAACCGGCTTCAAAAACCTGGCCCGAGATTTTCCGCACCAGGTGCGCGTGGATCTGCGCTACGACCCGGCGCTGGCGCGACAGATTTATGCCGGGGCCGACTTGCTGCTGGTCCCCTCGCGCTACGAGCCGGGCGGCCTGGCGCAGATGATCGCCCAGCGCTATGGCGCAGTTCCGGTGGTGCGGCGCACCGGGGGCCTGGCCGACACCGTGGTGGATGCCGCGCGTCCCGGCCGCGGCACGGGTTTCATGTTTACGGACTATAATGCGCGCGCGCTGCAGGCAGCCATGCAGCGCGCGCTGCGGCTATATGGCCAGCCGGCTCGCTGGCGGGCCATGCAGCGGCGCGGCATGCGGCTGGCGGAAGGGTTCGGCTGGACGACTTCGGCCACGGACTATGTGGCCCTGTATCGGCAGGCGATCACGCAAAGGAAGGAGAGCGTAGCTCGGTTGGCTCAAGCCGCAACCTAGCGGGCTGCCGGCGACTACCTCAACCCTGACATGAAGACCCTGGCCGCCATTCTCGCTGGAGGCGAAGGCTCTCGCCTGGGCGTGCTGACTGCCAAGCGCGCCAAGCCGGCGGTGCCCTTCGCAGGCAAATACCGCATTATCGACTTCGTGTTGTCAAACTGTGTCAACTCGGGCCTGTTCGATATCATGCTGCTGACGCAGTACCGGCCGCATTCGCTTATCGAGCACATCGGCGCCGGCCGGCCGTGGGATCTCGACCGCGGTTTCACCGGCGGTCTGCAGGTCTATCAGCCCTACAAGGGCCGGGCCGACACCGATTGGTACGCCGGCACCGCCGACGCCATCCAGCAGAATTTCACCTTCGTCAAACGCGGCAACCCGGATCTGGTGCTGGTGCTGGGGGGCGACCACATTTACCAGATGAACTACGAGCCGATGATCACGTTTCACCTCGATCATCAGGCCGACCTGACCATCGCCACCCTGCGGGTGTCGCTGGAGGAAGCCACCCGCATGGGCGTCCTGGCCACCGACGACAGCTATCGGGTGCACGAGTTTATCGAGAAGCCCAAGGAACCGCCCGGCACCATGGCCTCCATGGGCATTTACGTCTTCAACCTGCCGATCCTCGACCGCGTCTTACTGGAAGACGCTAAGCGGCGCGACTCCGGCCACGACTTTGGCCGCGATATTATTCCACGCATGCTGCAGACCGGATTGCGCGTCTTCGCCTATCCCTATGGCGGCTATTGGGTTGATGTCGGCACGATCGACTCGTATTGGCGGGCGCATATGGACCTGCTTTATCATCCCCCGCGGCTGGACCTCAATGACCGGTCGTGGATCATGCATACCAAGTCGGAAGAACGCCCGCCGGCCTTTATTCAAGAAGGCGCCATCGTCAAAGACAGCCTGGTAACGGACGGCTCGATCATTGCGCCGGGGGCGCGCGTGGAGCGCAGTGTGCTCTCGCCGGGCGTTTACGTGGGGCCGCAGGCGGTGGTGATCGATTCGATCCTGTTCACCGATTGTTCGGTGGAGGCGGGCGCGCGCGTCGAGCGCACCATCGTCGACAAATATGTCACCATCGGCCATCGTGCCCAGGTGGGCCGGCTGGAGGACGACGGCAGCCTGGGCATCAGCACCATTGGCAAAAATACACAAATTCCAAATGGCACCGTGGTCGGGCGGGGTGCGCATGTCAGCTCCGATATCACCGCCGATATCTTCCCGCGCAGCGGCGTGTCCGACGGCAAGATCCTGGAGAAGAGCCAAGTATGATCGAGCAGCAGGCGGACGCCGTTTCGTTGGACGACGAGCCAAAAGCTGCCGCCAGCCCGCGCGGCTCGGGTGTGCTGCTGCACCCGACGTCCCTGCCGGGGCCGTTTGGCATCGGCGACCTGGGGCCGGCGGCCTATGCCTGGGTCGATACCCTGGTGCGGGCCGGGCAAAAATGGTGGCAGGTGCTGCCGTTGGGTCCCACCGGGTATGGCGACTCGCCCTATCAATGCTTCTCGGCTTTTGCCGGTAATCCTTACCTGGTTAGCCCGGAAAGCCTGGTGCAGGATGGCCTGATTGTCGCCTCTGACCTGGCTGACCTGCATTTTCCCGAGGACCGGGTTGACTTTGGCCCGGTGATCCAGTTCAAGGTGGCGCTGCTCCAGAAGGCCTGGGAGCGTTTCAAGGCCGGGGCAGCGGCGGCGCTCAAGCCAGAGTTTGAAGCCTTTTGTGACGAGGCCGGCAGTTGGCTCAATGACTACGCGTTGTTTATGGCGATCAAGGACGCGCATGGGGGCGTCAGTTGGCTGAGCTGGGACGCGCCCCTGGTGCAGCGCGCGCCCGCGGCGCTGGCCAAAGCCAGCCACGACCTGGCCGACGGCGCGCGCCAACATCAATTCCGCCAGTTCTTGTTCTTCAAGGCCTGGCGTGCCCTCAAGGCCCACGCTAACAGCCAGGACGTGCGCCTCATTGGCGATGTGCCGATTTTTGTGTCCAGCGATTCGGCCGATGTTTGGGCCCACCCCGAGCTATTCCAGCTCGACGCCGGGCGCCAGCCGGTGGCGGTGGCCGGGGTGCCGCCCGATTACTTCAGCAAGACCGGCCAACTGTGGGGCAACCCGCTTTACAACTGGGAGACGCTGAAGGCTTCTGGCTACGATTGGTGGGTGGAGCGCTTCTCGGCCACCCTGGAGCAGGTCGACCTGGTGCGGCTCGATCACTTCCGCGGTTTTGAGGCTTACTGGCGCGTGGCGGCTGGCATGCCCACCGCCGAGGTGGGCGTTTGGACGCCCGGGCCGGGCTCCGATTTCCTGACCAGCCTGCGCGAGGTGTTGGGCGGCTTGCCGATCATCGCCGAAGACCTGGGTGTCATTACGCCCGGTGTGGAGGCGCTGCGCGACGACTTCCACCTGCCTGGCATGAAGATCCTGCAGTTCGCCTTTGGCGGCGCCACCGAAGACCGGTTCCTGCCGCACACTTACGAGCACAATTGCGTGGTGTATACCGGCACGCACGACAACGACACCACGCGCGGCTGGTATGAGGCGGCCACTGAAACCGAGCGCGACACCTTCCGCCGCTACACGGCCCGCGATGGCAGCGACGTGGCCTGGGACTTTATCCGATTGGCCTGGGCGTCGGTGGCCGACCTGGCCGTGGCGCCCCTGCAGGATGTCCTGAGTCTGGGGACTGAGGCGCGCATGAACCTGCCCGGCCGCGCTTCAGGTAATTGGACCTGGCGCTTTCGCACCGGCGCGATCACGCCGCAATTGGTCGGCCGGCTGGCCGATATGACCGAACTGTACGCACGCTAGCCCGCTGGAAACCCGCGCCCATGGCCGACCACTACCTCTGCGTTCATGGTCACTTCTATCAGCCGCCGCGCGGCAACCCATTTGACGATGACGTGATCGGCGTTGAGAGCGGCGCCGAGCCCTACCGCAATTTCAACGAAAAGATCACGGCTGAATGCTACACGCCCAACGCCGACCTGGGCAACTTTGGGCTGATGTCGTTTAACCTGGGGGCGACCCTGGCGCGCTGGCTTGAGCTCCACGCGCCCGAAACCTACGCCAAGATCATCGCCGCCGACCAGGCCCAGCGCACGCAATGGGGGGTGGGCAACGCGCTGGCGCAGCCCGCGCATCACACCATTTTGCCTTTGTGCCGCAAACGCGACAAGCGGGTGCAGGTGCAGTGGGGGTTGATGTCGTTTGAACACCGCTATGGCCACCCGGCGGAGGGCATGTGGCTGCCCGAGATGGCGGTGGACCTGGAGACCCTGCAGGTGCTGCATGAGGCCGGGATCAAGTTCACCATCCTGGCCCAATCGCAACTTAAGGGCGCCAATGAAGGCGCTGGACCCTATTGGGTCAAGCTGCCATCTGGCGAGCGTATGATCGTTTATATGCGCGACGACTGGCACTCCAACCAGTTGGCCTTCAACATCCAGTCGCTGGGCGGGGCCGGCCGCTGGGCCCGCAACACGCTCACCCCGCTGCGCAAAAGCTATCCGCGCTTTCTGCTTATCGCGACCGATGGCGAAACGTTTGGACACCACCACCTTGGCGAAGAGCATTTCCTGCATTGGCTGCTGGAATTTGAAGCCAATTCGGTGGGCTTTGAAGTGACCACGCTTGGCCGTGATCTGCGCGACCATGAACCGGTGGCCGAGGTCGAAATCAACGAGTACACGGCCTGGAGCTGCTGGCACGGCCTGAACCGCTGGTCCAACGGCTGCGAGTGCACCGCGGGTGACTCGCGCTGGAAGCCCGCCCTGCGCCGCGCCCTGGACAACCTGGCCGCCTGGGTGGACGAGGGCTATTTGGAATACACGCGCGAGTTGAACTTGGATCCCTGGGCGCTGCGCACCGATTATTTCCGGGTGCGGCTGGGGGAGCTGAGCGAGAGCGAGTTCCTGCGTCAGGCCGGCCTGGCGGGCCTGCCGGCCGGCAAAGCCAAGGGTTTGCTGTCGCTGCTGCTGGCCCAGTTTTACCGCCAGCGGATGTATGTCAGTTGCACCTTCTTTTTTGAAGACCTGGATCGGCCCGAGCCACGCTATGGGATTGCTAATGCATTGCGGGCGATCCTGCTGGAGAGTGAGGCGATTGGGGGCAGCTACATCGATTCGTTTCGGCAGGACCTCAAGCTGGCCGTGTCGAACAAGAATGGCAAGACCGGCGCCCAGGTGCTGGACGAGGCGCTGGTGTGGGCGCATGACGCCGGTATCGAGGGGGCGATAACGGCTGGGACCCGTGACTGACTCCTCGGTCGCCCAGGGCCGGACATTGCAGGCGGACCGTTTTCACGGCGGGGTGCGGGTGGTCACGCTGGTGATGTGGATTGTCGCAATTGTTGCCGCCTACCTCGTCTTGGATCTGCTGGCTTCCCAGCTCTTCGGTCCAATCGCAGGCTTCGGTGTTTTGCTACTGCTGGTCGCCGCGATCGTCGTGGCGCAGCCGCTGGCATGGTTGGGCGAGCGCCAACTCATTGCGCATTGGCCCAGTGGCCGGGCGGTTGAGCTTGAGCCCGGCGCGCTGGTGTGGCACGACCACGGCCAAACGGCTCGCTTCGATCTGGCGCAAAAGATGAATTATTGGCGCTGGCGCTTTGCGGTGGGCGGGCGGCGCAGCGGGCGCATACCGGGCAATCACCATTGCTTTGCCATCCGTTTGGTCCAGGGCGATACACTGGTCACGCTCTACACCTTTTTGTCGCCGGCGGCGGCGGACAGCCTGTCGGCCCGTTATTCGTTCTATGAGCTGCGCCGGCCGAATGAACCTGTCAAAGCCGCCCTCGGCGGGCGTGACGCCATCTACCTGGCGGCCGAACACACGCGCTGGGACGACGGCGCGGAATTAGAGCCGGGTGACTTCGAGGCCCTGACCGCTCACCTGGCGGCTCACCTGGCCGAATTTCCTCGCTCCGCCCAATCCGGGGTCTGATCCCCTCAAAAGTCGGGCTGTCAACCTGACCTTGAGGGGATGTGGGCCGGCGCCCTTTTTGCTACAATCTAGCCAGATACGCGCGCAATGCACGCGCCGCCGCGCTGCGTATGGCTATGCCAGGGGAGCTTGAAACGCCGCGCCGCCCACAGACGTGCTCCAAGCCTCGGGCGGTTGACTACGAGCCAGCCAAGCCAGGCAGACTTTGGACATCGAAGACGCCATTCTGCGGACCGTTCTATATGCTGATATCTTCGATTATCCGCTGACCCCCGCGGAGATCCATTACTATCTCATCGCGACCTCTGCCAGCGCCCAACAGGTGTTGTCCATTATTGAAAACTCAGCCTGGCTGCGCTCGCGTTTGAGCCTCACGCGCGGCTTTGTAACCTTGAACGGGCGCCAGAGCATTGCCGCAGTGCGCGAGACGCGCAGCCGCAGCTCGGCGCAGCTTTGGCCGGTGGCGCGGCGCTGGGCGGGGTTGGTGGGCGGCCTGCCATTTGTGCGCATGGTGGCAGTCACCGGCGCGCTGGCGGTCGACAACGCGCCCCCCGGCGACGACATTGACTATCTGATCGTTACCACGCCAGGGCGCGTTTGGCTGTCACGCGCCCTGGCGGTGGTCATGGTGCGCGTGGCGCGGCTGTTTGGCGTGGGCCTGTGCCCAAATTATGTGCTGGCCCAGACGGCCTTGAGCCAGCAGCGTCGCAACCTGTTCATTGCGCATGATCTGGCCCAGATGGTGCCGTTGGCCGGCCGGACGGTTTATTCCGAGATGCGCGCCGCCAACCCGTGGGCGGCCGACTATCTACCCCAGGCGCGCGGCCCGCTAAAGGCCGAGCCTGAGCTGCGCCTGGCGCGCTGGCAATCGGCCCTGCAGCGAGCGGGTGAGTGGCTTTTGGGCGGCCGGTTGGGTGATGCGCTTGAACGCTGGGAGCGTGACCGCAAATTGCGCAAGTTTGCGCCGGTCGCCGGGCAGCCCAGCTCGGCGGCCGAGCTCGACGCCGACCGGGTCAAGGGCCATTTCGACGATCATGGCTACCCCATTCTTAAAAAGTTCAATGAGCGCGTGCAGCAATACCTGGCCGATCGCAACCTGCCGGGGGCGGTAGCCTCAGCGGCGCTTTGGTCGGAGGAGGCCGCGGATTAATGCAGCCGCGCATGGCCCTCAACCTGGCAGGTGACCGGCTGGCGGCTTTGCCGCTGGCGATCCTGTACGTCACCGACCGCTGCAATTCGCGCTGCATCACCTGTGACTATTGGCAGTTTGGCCAGACCAACCTGCCGGTGGACCAGGCGCGGCGGCTGGCGCCGGAGCTGCGCGGGCTGGGCACGCAGGTGGTGCTGCTCTCGGGCGGCGAGCCCTTATTGCACCCGCACTGGGATCAGGTGGCCGAGACGCTGCGCCGGGCCGGTTTGCGCCTGTGGCTGCTTACGGCCGGTCTATCATTGGCCAAACACGCCGCCCGCGTTTGCGAGCTGTGCGAACGCGTCACCGTCTCGCTCGACGGCGCGACGCCCGAAACCTACCGCGCCATTCGCGGCGTGGACGCTTTTGAGGCGGTCGGCCGGGGCATCCGGGCCGTGGTGGCGCGCGGTCTGCCGGTGACCCTGCGCTGCACCGTGCAGCGCGGTAACTATCGCGAGCTGCCGCGGCTGGTGCGGCTGGCGCGCGAGCTGGGGGCCGAGCAGATCTCATTCCTGGCCGTGGACGTGAGCACGCATGTGGCCTTTGCGCGGGCCGAGGACTATGAGCGCACCATGGCGCTGGGTCCGGCCGACCTGCCCGTGTTTGCCGATGTGCTCGGCGAGCTGGAGCGCGATTTCGCGTCTGAGTTCGCCTCGGGCTTCATCGCCGAGCGTCCGGCCAAGCTGCGCCGGCTTCATCAATACTTCGCCGCGCTGCTGGGGCAGGGCAGTTTTCCGCCGGTGCGCTGCAACGCGCCGCGCTTCTCCAGCGTGATTGGCGCCGATGGGCATTTGCAGCCGTGCTATTTTATTGATGGCGCCGCGCCGCTCGACGGCCAGCCCTTGGCAGACGCGCTGAACACGCCAGCGCTCATGGCCCTGCGCGGCGATATTCGCGCCGGCCGCCGGCCGGAGTGCGCGAGGTGTGTGTGCAGTATGTATAGGAGCCCAAGGGCGCTGGTAAGCGGTAACTGGTAACATGACTGACATCTTATTCGGCCAATCCTACTATCTGCGCTTCGACCCGAAACTTTGGGCAGCCGCGCAGCCTTACCCCCCGCTGGGGACGCTTTACGCCGCCTCCTATCTGCGGGCGCGCGGCTATGAGGTGGGCCTGTTTGATGCCATGCTGGCCGAGTCCGAAGCCCAATGGGCGGCGGCGCTGGACGCGCACCGGCCGCGCTACGCGATCCTCTTTGAAGACAACTTCAATTACTTGAGCAAGATGTGCCTGTCGCGCATGCGCGCCGCCGCCTTCGAGATGATCGGAATGGCCAAGGCGCGCGGCTGCTGCGTCATCCTCTGCGGCGCCGATGCCACCGACCATACGCTGAAATATTTCGAGCGTGGCGCGGACTATGTGCTGCTGGGCGAAGGCGAAGAGACGCTGGCGGAGTTGATGGACCGCCTCACCGGGCGCACCGAAAAACCCCTGGAACAGATTATTGGCCTGGCCTGGCCGGATGGAAACGGCGGCGAGCATCGCAACTCGCGCCGGCCCGATATCCGCGACCTGGACGCGCTGCCATTTCCCGCCTGGGACCTGGTGGATATCCCCCGCTACCAGCGTTTGTGGCGCGAGCGCCACGGCTACTATTCGATGAACATGGTCACCACGCGCGGCTGTCCGTATCACTGCAATTGGTGCGCCAAGCCCATCTGGGGCCAACGCTACAATTCGCGCTCGCCCGAGAACGTGGCGGCCGAGATGAAGTGGCTCAAGGAGCACTATCATCCGGACCACCTCTGGTTCGCCGACGACATCCTGGGGCTGAAGCCGGGCTGGATCGAGCGCTTCGCGGGCCTGCTTCGCCAGGCCGACGCCATCATCCCCTTCAAATGCCTCACCCGCGCCGACCTGGTGACCGAAGCGGTGGCCGCCGCCCTGGCCCAGGCCGGCTGCCAGACGGTGTGGATCGGGGCCGAGTCCGGCTCGCAGAAGATCTTGAACGCGATGGATAAGGGCGACCAAGTCAGCGATATCTACACGGCCGCGCGGCGACTGCGCGCCCGCGGCATCCGGGTGTGCTTCTTCCTGCAGTTTGGCTATCCAGGCGAGACCTGGGACGATATCCAGCTCACCCTAAAAATGGTGCGCGAGTGTCTGCCCGACGATATCGGTATCTCCGTGTCCTATCCGCTGCCAGGCACGCGCTTCTTCGAGCGGGTGAAGCTGGAGTTGGGCGAGAAGCAGAACTGGGTCGACTCGAACGACCTGGCCATGCTCTATCGCGGACCCTACCCGCAGGAGTTTTACCGGGTGCTGCACGGCCGGGTGCATCATGAGTTTCGTCTGCGCCGGGCGCTCGATTGGCGGCAAACGCGCCGGGCCCAGCCCGCCAGCGCCGCCGGCCGCCTGCGCGCATTGGCCGGCGTGCCGCGGCACGTGGCCGGCCTGCTGCAAACCGAACGCCGCCTGCGCGCCATTGCGGAGAATACGAGCGAATAAGATGATTATTCTCTATAACCCCTGGAGCACGCCGTCTCGCAAAAAACCACTGCCTATGTCCCTGCTGGCCGTGGCGGCCATGCTGGAAGGCGAGTTCGACTACGAGATCGTAGACGGCAACTTGCTGGATGACGCGGTTGGCCGCATCCTCGAGATTGGCCGCCAGCACAAGCTGTCGGCGGTAGCCTTCACCGTGATGCCCGGACCGCAGCTCAACCATGCCGTGCCGGATGCCCAACGCCTCAGGGCGGCGCTGCCGGATGTACCCATCGTGTGGGGCGGCTATTTCCCGTCGGCGCACGCGGATGTGGCCCTCAAGGAAAATTACATCGACTATTGCATCCACAGCCAGGGCGAGCAAACCTTTCTAGAGCTGATGCGCGTGCTCACCCGCGGCGGGAGCCTGGCCGACGTGAAGGGGCTGATCTACAAAGACGGCGGTGAAGTGCGGCACAACCCGCACCGGCCGCTGATCCCGCTCGACACCCTGCCCTTATATCCGTATCACAAGGTGCCCATGGAGCGCCACCTGCACAAGCACTACCTGGGCAACCGGGTGGGCACGCACCATTCGTCGTACGGCTGCCCGTTCTCGTGCAACTTTTGCGCGGTCGTCAACATGGTCAACAAGCGTTGGCTGCCCGAGTCGGCCGAGCGCGTGGCGCGCATTATCCGGCTCCAGAAAGATCAATACGGCGCCGACGCGGTGCAGTTTCACGACATGGACTTTTTTGTGTCGGAGGCGCGCACGGCTGAATTCTCCGAGCGCATCACCGGCTGGGGCATGACCTGGTGGGCGCTGGGGCGGGTGGACGAGTTGATGCGCTACAGCGACGACACCTGGCGCAAGATGAAGGCCAGCGGCCTGAAGATGGTATTTAGCGGCGCCGAGTCCGGCTCGGACGAAGTGCTCAAACGCATGAACAAAGGCGGCAAGGTAACGGCCAATCTCACGTTGGAGTTGGCCAGGCGTATGCGCGAGTATGGCATCGTGCCCGAGTTCTCGTTCGTGCTGGGCAACCCGCCCGACCCGGTATCCGACATCAACGACACCTTGCGCTTCATCCGGCGCCTGAAAGAAGTTAACCCGGCGGCCGAAATCATCCTCTATATCTACACCCCCGTGCCCGAGGAAGGCACGCTCTACGAAGAAGCCAGGGCCATGGGCTTCAAATTCCCCGACAGCCTTGATGAGTGGGTCAGCGGCGACTGGCGCAGCTTTTCGCTGCGGCGCGAGCCGCGCACCCCTTGGCTCAGCCCGGAGCTGCGGCGCGGCGTGCGTGATTTCGAACGTGTGCTCAACGCCTATTACCCGACCGTCACCGATTCGAAGCTGACCGGAATGAAGCGCGCCGTGCTGCGCAGCCTGGGCGGCTGGCGTTATCACACCGGCTTTTATTCTTACCCGCTGGAGCTGCGCGCCTTCCATAAATTCTTCCAATATCAGCGGCCCGAGACAACCGGGTTTTAGGCGCAACTCGGACTTCCGGCAAAAGTTCTGCTTATCCGGCTGGATTTCTGCTTTTGCTGCTCGAACAGGATGTCCGGCCGACTCAAGATGCCAAACTGGTTGTCACGCCGCCGCGCGGAGCCCATCGAGCTGGACGTGCTGGACGCTTATGCCGAATGGGCCGGCGCCTACGCCCCGGAAGCCCACAATCCCGTGATGCAGCTCGAAGAGCAAGCGGTGTTGGAACTGCTGCCCGATGTGGCCGGCCGGCGCCTGCTGGATCTGGCCTGTGGCAGCGGCCGTTACCTGAAGCGGCTGGGGCCGGGCGCGGCCGGTCGAGCCGTGGGCGTGGACTTCTCGCGGCCCATGTTGGCGCGAGCCGCGAGCCTGGACCGCCCATTGGTGCAGGCCGATCTGCTGGGGCTGCCGCTGGCGGCTGACTCTTTTGACTTGATCGTGTGCGGGCTGGCCGTCGGCCACGTGGCCGACCTAAGCGGCAGCGTCAGCGAAATGGCCCGCGTGCTCACCCCTGGTGGCGTGCTGGTCTATTCCGACTTTCATCCCTTCGGCGCGCTGCTGGGCTGGAAGCGCACCTTTCGAGCAGCCAATGGCGCCGAGTATGCCGCCCGCCACCACGTGCACCTGTATGAGGCGCACCACGCCGCCTGCCGGGCCGCTGGGCTAGCCATTGAGGCGGTGCGCGAGCCGCGCATCACGGTCGAGCACCCTTACCGTGGCTACCCGGCCGTGCTGGTCATTCGGGCTGTCAAGCCATGATCTTGATGCGATTTGAGCGACATCCGCCGCTGACACTGCTTAACGCCCGCCTCGTCAGCGCCGCCGGTGCGCGCCCCAGGTCGCTGCATATCCGCGCGGGCCGCGTGGCCGCGCTAGGCGGCCCACCGTTGCCAGGTAACAAGGTGGTTGACCTGGAGGGCGCATTCGTGTACCCGGGCCTGGTGAACGCCCACGATCACCTGGAGCTAAATAACTTTCCACGCCTCAAGTGGCAAGAGCGCCACGCCAACGCGCGCGATTGGCGAGACGGTTTTGGGCCGCGCTTTAAGACGGACCCGCGCCTGGCGGAGCCGCTGCGCGTGCCCCTCGACGACCGCCTGTTCCTGGGTGGGCTCAAAAACTTGCTGAGCGGCGTTACCACGGTTTGCCACCATAACCCGCTGCACCTCGCCCTGCGCCGTCGAAACTTTCCCGTGCGGGTGGTGCCGCACTATGGCTGGAGCCATTCGCTGCTGGTGGATGGCGACGCGGCAGTGGCGCGCGCCTACCGCCGCACCCCGCGCGGCTGGCCGTGGGTGGTTCACGCGGCCGAAGGCACGGATGCCGAGGCCGCAGGCGAGTTCGGCCGCCTGGAGGCCTTGGGCTGCCTGGGCCCGAACACCGTGTTGGTTCACGGCGTGGGTCTGGGCGCCCAGGATCGTGCCCGTTTGGTGGCGAGCGGCGCTGGTCTCATTTGGTGCCCATCGTCCAATCTTTTCATGTTGGGAACCACGGCCCAGGTGGGCGCGCTGTCGGAGGCCGGGCGGGTGGCTTTGGGCAGCGACTCGCGCCTGACCGGCGAACGTGACTTGTTGGGCGAATTACAGTGCGCCGCACAGACGGGGCAGGTGTGCGGTTCCGCCTTGTTTGGCATGGTGACCATCCACGCCGCGGAATTGCTGCGCCGGCCATATGCCGGCCGGCTGGAGCCGGGTCTGCCCGCCGATCTCATTGTGCTACCGGCGCGGCAAACGGATCCATTCGACAACCTGATCGCGGCAGAGCGATCGGCGCTCACCCTGGTGATGATTGGCGGCGAGGCGCTCTATGGTGACACAGGCTTGATTTCAGGCCTGCTGAGTTCGGCCAGCGAAGCCATGCCGGTGCGCGTGGATGGCTCACCCAAGTGGCTGCGCCGTGGGCTGGCCGAGCGGCTGTGGGCAAATGCCGCGCAAGAGCCCGGCCTCGAACCCGATGCGGCCAGGCCGGCGGTGCCCCGCGAAGCTGCGATGGAGGTGGACCGGTGAGCGCGCCGGCCAACCCCTGGCGGCGCTGGGCGTTGGATGGGCTCATCGGCGTGGCCTTGCCGCTCGCTATCGGTTTGAGCCAGGTCCATCTCTGGCGGCCAGGCCCGGCGATTGTGTACGATTGGGCTGCGAGCGAAATGCAAGCCGGGCGTTTCCGCCCGCAATTGTATGACGATACTTACGCGCTTCAGGCCGTGGCCGATTACACGTACGGTCAGGCGCGCGATATCCTCTCGCCCACGCCGCCCACCATGTTCGTCTTCATGCTCCCATTCGAGTGGTTGCCGTCCGGGTTATCAGGGGGCATCTGGCTGGCGCTCGACATTTTGGCGCCGCTGCTGGCCATGTGGCTGACCCTTAAGGCGTTGAACTTGCCCAGCCTGCCGTTGGCCGGCGTATGTACCTCGCTGCTGCTGCTGTCGATGCCATTGTGGGAGAACAATGCGCGTGGCCAGGTGCTGCACTGGCAGATGCTGCTGTGCGCGTTGGCCTTATATGCCCTGGCGCGCGGCCGCGAAGCGTTGGCCGGCGCCAGCGTGGGATTTATTTTTCTGTTGAAGCTAGCCGGCTGGCCGGTGTGGGGCGTGCTGGCGCTGCGGGCGCACTGGCGGGCGCTGATGTGGGCGGCTGGCGCAGCGGCGGTCTTCGTGCTGTTGAGCCTACCGTGGGTCAAGCTCGACACCTGGCAGGCTTACGTGTTTAGCGTGCTGCCGCGCTGGGTGCAGGCGCCTATTGCCGCGGTGCCCGCCTATCAAACCGTGACCGGCTTCTGGCAGCACCTGCTGCGCTTCGACCCCAGCTTAAATCCGGCGCCCGTGGCCGATCGGCCACGTCTGGCCGCCGCGTTGAGCATCGCTTGCACCCTGGCTTTGCTTGGCGTCACCCTGATCGGACTGCGGCGCGCGCCCTTGCTGTTGGCGGTGAGTGCCGGCCTGGTGCTCAGCGTGGTGTTGGCGCCGATTGCCGAAGAATATCATTACTTGACCGCGGCGCCGGCGCTGATCGTGGCCGGGGTGGAATGGTTCCGAACGGGGCATCGTGTGCCGCTGGGCCTGCTGCTCGTCCTGGCGGGCGTGCTCATGTTCTGGCCGCTGCCGTATAAAGACCCGCGCCTGGCAGCGGGCTGGCTGGCTGTGCTGGCCTATCCGCGTTTGTGGGGCGGACTGATGCTGTGGGCCGGGCTGTGTGGGCTGGCGCGGGTCGTGCCCGAGCTGGCGCGGCAGTGGGTGCCGGTGAAACCAGTGGTGTCGCCATAGTTACCCCTACTGCCAGCCAGACGAACTGGACACGCGCGGCAGTGTGGGGCGGTTGGCGCTGGGTGCTGCTGGGCCTGCTGGTCAGCGCGTTTTTGTCGGCCGAGCTGCCCTACCTCAACCGCTACCCGCTGCTCAACTATGACGAAGGCGAAGAAATGGCGCCCGCCTATAAGCTGGCCACCACCGGCGTTTTTGGCAGCGATTTGATGACCGGCTTCTATCACGCCGAGGCCAACTTGTATTACATGATGCCGGCCTATTTGCTGCTCATGGGCGCGGTGTATCGAGTTTTGGGCGCCGGCATCTGGCAGGCCCGGCTGCTGTCGGTGACGTGCGGTCTGACAGCGCTGCTGCTTACCATCACGCTGGGCCGCGCGCTGCACAATTGGGCCGTGGGTCTGCTGGCGGGCGTGCTGTTGTGTTCGCTCCAGCTTAGCCTCACCCTCAGCGGCAGCGGTATACCGTTCCTCGATATCGCCCGTGTGGTGCGCTACGACATTCTGGTGCCGGTGTGGGGTTTGTTGGCTAGTTTGTGTTTTTTGTGGGCCCACGAGCGTCAACGGCCGTTTGGTTATGTGGCCTGCGGTGTCTGCGTGGGTTTGGCGGCGCTCAGCAACCTCTACGGCGCGCTATTTCTGCCACTGTTCGTCATTTGTCTCTTTTGGGTCGATGGGTTGACCGCGCTGCGCCGCTGGCCCCTGTATCTGCTCTTGTTGGGTTGCCTGCTGGCCGCCATACCCTGGGCGCTCTACGTGTCGCGCGCACCGGCCGACTTTGTGGGCCAGATGACGATCCAATCGAGCCGTGACCGCTTTGACTTCTTGAGTCCCGCCTTTTACTGGAATAATTTGCTCAACGAGCGCTATCGGTACGCCTCCTGGGTGGGCGAGCATTTTGGCCGCCCGGTGTTGTGGCCGCGCGCCGGCATTTGGGTCCTGGTAGTGGCCGTGCCGGCTGGCCTGGTGCTACTGGCGCGCCATTTGCGCGAGCGCCGTTTGGCCGATATTTTCACGTTGACTGCCTTTCCACTCCTGGCGCTGCTGCTGGCGCTGATGACCAATCTGAAAATCTATGGCTACCTGGCGCTGGTGATGCCGTTCCTGGCGCTCGAAATGGGTTATGCCATCGTGGGGCTCTGGCGCGCCCTTGGTCCGGGACGGGTGGCGCCGCGGGCGCTTATGCTGGTCTGGCTGGGCCTGGCGCTAGTGGAGGGGCAGGCGGCGGTGGTGCGCAACCTGGAGACGGCGCGGGCCGCTATCCCGTATGACGAATTGATGCGGCCGATCGTCGCGCACCTGGCGCCCGGCGCCCGCGTGCTGGCCACGCACGCTTACTGGTTTGGCTTGCAGCCGGCGGCGGTAGTGCGCTCGCTCGACCTGCCGTTCTATTTTTCCAATCCCGCCTATGACGACGAGCACGTGTCGCTGGCGGGGGCCATGGCGCAATTGAACCCGACTGCCATCCTGGTCGACAGCATCGTTGGCGCCACCATCCAACTGCCCGCGGCCCAGGACGACCCGCCGCTGGAAAAAGACTTTTGGACTTATCTGGCACAGCACTGCGCCGTGGCTTTCGCTCTGCCGCACACTCAATATGGCCCCCTTACCTTATATCAGTGCGCCAACTGAGCAGGCGGCCCGGGCCGGCTGGCCGCGCTGGCTGGTGCTGGCCGCGCTGCTGCTGTTCTGGGGCCTGGCGCTGTGGAACCTGGACCGCTATCCGCCGATCCATTTTGACGAGGCGACCATCCTGGAGCCCGGCTACCAGTTGTTCTACAACGGCGTGTATGGCGCGCCGATGTATACCGGCTTCTATGGTCAAGAGCACTTATATCTCGAGGTGCCGCCCCTGATGTCGCTCCTGCAAGGCGCCAGTACCCGGCTGCTGGGTGTAGGTGTGTGGCAAATGCGCTACATTCCAGTGGTGTGCGGTCTGCTCACACTGGCCCTGACGGCGGCCCTGGCCGAGCGCCTGGCGGGGCCAGCCGTGGGTGTAGCCGGGGCCTGGCTGCTGCTGCTGTGGCAATGGACACCTAGCGATTTGGACTTTCTGGGCAGCGGGCTGCCCCTGCTGGATGTGGCGCGCATTGCGCGCTATGACATCCTGGTTCCGGTGTTTGGCTTGAGCGCTTTCCTGGTCTGGCTGCGGGCCCAGGCCGGCAGCCGCCCCTGGCTGCTGTGTGCCAGCGGCCTGCTGGCCGGTCTCTCCGGTTTGGCCAATGTTTACGGCGCGTTTTGGATTGCCGCCCTCGGCCTGCTCACCCTGTACGAGAAGGGCGCGGGCCGGATGCGGCGCCTGGCCTGGCTGGTGGCTGGCGCGGCGCTGCCGGTGCTGGGATGGGCTGGTGTGCTGGGGGCGCATTGGGACGACACGCGTGGCCAGTTCATCAAGCATGCCGGCCGTTTCGATCTGTTGCAGCCGGCCTTTTATCTCAACAACCTTCTGAACGAGCCGCACCGCTACTTTTTGGGCGTGCGCGACCCGGCCACCTATCTGCGCCTGGGCTTTTGGCTGGTCGTGCTGGGCCTGCCAGCCAGCCTGGTCTGGCTGGCCCGGCGCTGGCGCCGCGCCCATGACTCGCGCGCTGTGTGGCTGCTGGCGCCGGCCGTGGTGCTGCCGGCCCTTTTGGCGCTGCTCGACAGCGAAAAGCGTTTTTACTACTTGATCGTCGTGATTCCGGTGTTCGCCATCAGCCTGGCCTGGGCGGCCACTGCCGTTTTCCGGGCCGCCTCGCGCAACGGCCGCGGCTTGATGGCCGGAGCGGCGATGGTGCTGGCGGCGCAGGCCGGGCTGGGCGTGGCCAGCCAACAAAGCCTGACGCGGCAGGCCATTGCGCCCGCCACCGTTTATGCCCAACTGCGGGCCCTGGTGCCGACTGGGCCGGGCATCATCCTGGGGTCGCCGCAGTTGTGGCTCGGCATGCCAGCTACCCATTTCCGCTCCATTGTGCTGCCCTTTCTTTTATCGCTGCCGCTCAACCCTCGTCCAGTGCCATTCGAGACTGCGCTCAACGACATCGATCCAAGCATCGTGCTGATGGATCCAGAGCTGGCGCATTCCGTCGCCGCGGACTATGGCCCGCCGTTTATGGATTTCATGGCCCGGCACCACGCGCGCATCATCGGCCAGGTGCCCGGCTATGAGGGGCAGGGCGTGACAGTCTACCAACTCGACCCATGACGCCACGACCTGTGTCTGCTGCATGGCGGGAATGGGGGCTGCCCGCTGGGCTGTTCCTGCTGGCGCTGCTGGTTCGCGCCGGCTCGCTTCTCGGCCAGGGCTTCGATGGCCTCTACGGGCAAGACCCCTTCGCCTATTATGGCTATGCCATCGGCCCGCTGCGCAGCGCGCTGCTCAGCTTCCAACCCTGGCCGCCTTTCTTTTGGCCCCCGGGTTTTCCACTACTGATCACGTTGGCCTCGCTGTTCTTCGGCGCCAGCCCGCTCGTCGGCCAGTGGATCAGCCTGCTGGCCGGCAGCCTGGTGCCCGTGTTGACCTATGCTCTGGCGCGAGAAATTTGTCTTGACTTGCAGGATATTGAAATATCAACGTCCTGGGTGCCTCTTCTGGCTGGCCTGGTCACGGTCTTTCATCCACAGCTCTGGCAGTCCAGCATTGTGCTTATGTCCGACACGGTGTCGCTGGCGGCCGGCACCCTGGGCGGTTGGGCGCTGGCGCGCTACGCGCGCCTGAACCGCACCCGTTGGCTGGCCCTGAGCGCCGCCGCCCTGGCTTATGCTATGGCCACCCGCTGGGCTTACGCGCTCGAAGCGATCCCATGCGCGATTTATGCGTTCTATTTGCTGTTGAGCCGCACGAGGGGCCAGCGCGCGCGGACGGTGCGTGGCGCCGCCGAGGCAGCGCTGTCGGGAGGGGTTGTGCTGGCGGCGCTGCTGGGCCCAGGGCTGCTGGCGCGCTCGGGTCCGGCCGCGCCGGCCTTCACCGGCGACCTGGAAGTTTATTCGTGGAGCCCGCTCAACTTTTTCCGCCGCCAGTTCGCCACTATTGACGGTCTGTTGAGCTACCGCCTGCCGAACGGGCTGTATTACGCGCTGTCGCCGGGGCATCCGGATTATTTCACACCGCTGCTGGCGGTGCTGCTGGTACCCGGCCTGTGGCTGCTGCTGCGCGACGGCGGGCCATGCCGCTGGTGTTGCTGCTGGCCTGGCCGGTGATGGTGCTGGGCTTTCACGCCGGCGCGCCTTGGCAGAATTTTCGCTTCACACTGGCCGCGCTGCCGCCGTTGGCCGTGCTCGTGGCCCTGGGCGCGGCGCAGGCGGTGGACTGGCTCGGGCCGCGGCGCGGCTGGCTGATTTATGGGTTGATCGCGGCCGGCCTGGCCTGGCAGCTTTGGGCTGGTGTGGTGCTGGCCCAGCAATTCATCGTGCGAAAGCGGGGAGAGCTGGCCGTCGTCTCCGCGGTTGAAGCACAGGCGCCGCCGAATGCGCAGCTTTTGACCTTCAGCATCACTGGCATGTTCGATTTCTACAGCCGGCTGGACACGCATGAGCTGTGGGGGCTGAATGCCAGCCAGGTGGCCGGCCTGGTGGCCGATGGCCGCCCGACCCTGCTGCTGCTGGACGTGGCCAATGTTGAAGCGCAGTGGCAGGGCCACGCGCCGGCGACCAATTATCATTGGCTGCGCGATGGGCCTGGGTTGGACCCGCTCGGCCAATTTCAGAACTATACGCTCTTTCGAGTCCGATGAGCCTGTCCACGAGTGTCGCTCTGCGGCGTGTGTCGGTGCTCGCTGCGCTCGTGCGCAGCCCCAGGCTGCGCAAGCGCGTCTGGATCGTGGCCGCCAACTCGGCTAACAGCCTGCTGGTGCCGCTGCTCAGTCCGCTATTCTCGTTCCTGGTCATCCGCCTGGCGTCGGTCAGCCTGTGGGGCGACTTCGTCAAGGTATTGGTGGTGGCGCAGTTGGCCGCGCATGTGGCCGGCTGGGGCAACAAGGATTACCTGCTGCGCGAGTTTAGCCGCGCCCCGGCACAGGTGGCTGCCACCTGGCAGAGCAGCCTGTTCACCCGCCTGGGCTTGTTTGCCGTGGCGGCGCTGATGCTGGCGGTCTTCGGCTACTCACCCCAGCGTTGGGCGCTGATGGCGGCGTTGACGCTGTGCCTGGTGCTCGACCAGTCGTACGACGTCTTCGTTCTCTATCGGCGCGACTTCTTTTTCGCTTTTGGCGTGGAGGTGATCGGGATCGTCCTGTTGGCCGTGCCGGTACTTTGGCTGCGGGCCCGCCTGACCGTCGATGGGCTGATTGCGCTGTTCGCGTTCTCGAACTTGCTCAAGCCGATCTTGTATGGGCTGCGCTATCGCGGCCAGTCCCTGACCAGGCTGGCGGGCCGCTTCAACCCGGCGCTGCTGCGGCTGTCGCTGGCGTTTTTCCTGATCGGGCTGGCCGGTTTACTTCAGTCTCGCATCGATCTGTACGTCGTCAGCTACTTTCTGCCCGCGCGCGACGTGGGCCAATACCAGGTCTATAGCAACCTGGTGCTCTACGTGCAGTCGGCCGCCGCCTTGGTGGTGACCCCATTCGTCAAAGGCCTGTACCGGCTGTCGTATGGCGTCATCTTACGGTTATCGGCCCGGCTGTTCGCGCTTGGACTGCTCGCCGTGGGGGTGGGCATGCCGTTGGTCGGCCTCGTCTTGCGCCACCTCTATCATCTCGATTTCTCGCCCGCTTTCCTGGTGACTGGGGCGCTGCTCGCGCTGCCGGTCTATTTTTATATCCCGGTGGTTTATGCGTTGTTCAAGGCCAATCGGCAGCGGGTGGTGGTGGGCATTACAGTCTTTGGCATCCTGGTCAGCCTGTTCTTCAATTTGTGGTGGCTGCCCGCCCTGGGCATGTTGGGGGCAGCGTTGGCCGCCGCGGTTTCGCAGTGGGCCATGGGCGCGGTCTATCTGGTGTTGGGTTGGAGTTTGCGCGAGCGCGATGATGTCGTTCCTGTTCCTGAGTCGTCCTAACGCGCTCATCGCGCGCGTGAACCAAGGGCATGGGCGGCCGTGAAGATCGGGCTGGTGCTTCCTGGCTTCTCGGCGAATGAGCGCGATTGGTGCATCCCTGCCCTGTTGGATTTCGTGCGCGTTCTGGCCCAGCAGGCCGAGGTGTATGTGTACACGCTGCGTTGGCCGGAGCGCGCCGCGCGTTACGAGGTCTACGGCGCCAGGGTGTGCGCCCTGGGCGGCGCGCGCCGGCTGGGGCCGCGTGTGCTGGGTTTGTGGGCCCAGGCTGTGCGCGCCATCGCCGCTGAGCACCAGCGCGGCGCTTTTGACGTGCTGCACGCCTTCTGGGTCGATGAGCCGGGCTGGGTGGCCGCCTGGGCTGGCCGCCAATTGGGGGTGCCGGTCGTGCTGTCGCTGGCCGGCGGCGAGCTGGCGTGCTTGCCAGATATTGGCTACGGCTTGCAACTGCTGCCGGGCCGCCGACTGATTCTGAAATGGGCGCTTCACCAGGCAAGCGCCGTCACGGCTGGCTCGAACTATCTGAGTGACCTGGCGCGCCGGGCTGGCCTGGCCCCCGCGGTGCGCTGGGCGCCGTTAGGGGTAGACGTGGAGATGTTTGCGCCGCAGGCCGGCCCTTCGCCGAGCGCCTGCGGGCCCACACTCGTCAGCGTCGGCTCGTTGGTGCCTGTGAAAGACCACGCGCTGCTGCTGCGAGTATTTCGGCAGGTGGCTGCGCGAGTGCCTGGGGCGCAATTAATCGTGGCGGGCGATGGACCGCTCGCGTCAGAATTGTCGGCTCAGGCCGCTGGTCTGCCGGTCCGTTTCTTAGGTGCCATTGACCACGCGGCGCTGCCGGCGATTTATGCTCAGGCCGGCCTGCTTGTGCAGACCTCACGCCACGAAGCACAGGGCCTGGCGGTGCTCGAAGCCGCTGCCTGTGGCGTGGCGCCGGTGGGCACCCCGGTGGGCGTGCTGCCGCAAGTCGGCCGAGCGGCCCAGACCGAGGCGGATCTGACGGAAGCGTTGGCCGAACTGCTGCTTGACGGTGGCTGCCGCCGCGCCTTGGCGGCCGATGCGCACGCCCGCGTGAGGGATGATTTTGGCCTGCTGAAATGTGTGGAGCGCTTTAGCCAATTGTATACGGAGGTCGGCCGATGATCCAGGAGTCTGGGCTTGAGCCGATGCCGCCGCTCATGCCTACTGCTCAAGCTCTGACTGGACGGCTGACCACGCCCCTCTCGGGTGCCCGCGTCCGGCTCAATGGGGCGCTGTGGATGGTGAGACTCGGGCGAGGCTGTTTGATGGCCTTCGCGGCCATGGCTTTGATCAGCACGAACCGCGAGGCCGGCCTGCTGACCCTTGGCGCGCTAGCCCAGATCAACTCGCCGGTACGGGGCGGGGTGCAAGTAGGGATTGCGTTCTTGCTGCTGCCGGTGGGCGCCGCTCTCTGGTTGGCCGGTCGCTGGCTTTTGCTGGGCCCGCGCCCATGGGCCGCGCGTTGGCGGCTTGGCCCGTTGCCGGTGGTCGTGCCGCTGGGCAGCCTGCTGGTCCTGACCCTGGTCCATCTCAGCCCCGCAATTGGTTGGGCCGATGGCGCGTTTGTGCTGACTGGTCTGGGTCTGCTAGTAATGGCCTATTTGTTCATTTTGTGGGACGGCCCACGCGGGCCGGCTCTGGCGGCTTTCGTGGCGCTGGTCGGCGGCCTGCAGGCGCTGGTGGGTGTCGGGCAATTCGTGCTCCAGCACGACCTGGGGCTGCGCTGGCTAGGGGAAATGTCCTTGAACCCCTCCGCTGCTGGCGTTAGTGTCCTGGGCGGCTCTGTGCGTATCCTGCGCGCATATGGTTTGATGCGGCATCCCAATGCGCTCGGCGCCATTTTGCCGTTAAGTCTGTTGGCGGCGCTGAGCTTGTGGCTGCGGGCTGGGCGGCGCCAACGCGCCATTTGGTCGGCGCTTATTCTGGTCATCACTGCCGGCCTGGCGCTATCCTTCTCTCGCGCGGGCTGGATCGCGGCGCTGGCTGGGGTGGGAGTGTTGTTTATGGCCAGCCGCAGCACACGCGATCGGGCGCGCCACATGGGCGGCGGATCCTGGCTGCCCGTCGTGCTGGGTGCGGCAGTTGTGGTCGTTGGCATGGTCAGCCTTGAGCCAGGCTTGTTCCTGGGACGCGTCTTGGGCGCGCTCGGCGGCGGCTCTGGCCTGGAACACGGCTCAATGGCCGAACGGCTTTTTTCCTTGCAAACGGCGTGGACCCTGATTGAACGCTGGCCGTTGTGGGGCGTTGGCACGCGCCAATATGTTTTGGTCGTTGCCCAACTGATTCATGTGTCGCCTCGGGAGAGTTTACTGGTGGACAGCACGCCGCTGGCCCTGTGGGCGGAACTGGGACTGGCCGCGCCCGTGGCCTGGCTGGGCCTGGGCCTGGCGCTGGTTTGGCTGGGTTGCCGCCGCGCGGCCGCGCGCGCGGCCAACCTCGACCTGGCGCTCGCCACGGCCTGGATGGCAGCGGTGGAGGTGGTGTGTTTGTTCCAGGCCTTCTTCTGGCCCTCTCACGAGCTGTGGCAAGGCGCCATCTGGTTGGGCATTGTGCTGGGGCTGTGGGCGCGAGCGTGGCCAGGCGGATTGGCCCGGCCCGCCGCGGCAGCGCCGGCTGGCGACCTTGACTAAAAGGTATTTCCCAAACAGGTTTGGGAATCGGGACGTGACAAAGTTGTGCAAAGGATAAATCGCGCCAACGTGCGCTCCTGATATGAAATTATGTGTTGTTTCACCCTATCCACCTGAATTGAATGGTATTGGCGAGTATGCCTGGAACGTCGTGCATGGCCTGGCTGAGACGGGCCATTTCGATGCCATCACGGTCCTCGCGCAAAAGCCCGATCGCAAAGGCCCGCAGCCCTTCGCGGCCGGCCGCTCGAACGGAACCGGTCATGGGCTGATTGAGACGCGCCAGGTTTGGGCGCGCGATGAACCTCTGGCTGCGGCACGCCTGGCGCGCGCGATACTCGCCGCGCAGCCAGACGCCGTCTGGCTCAATCTCGACTTCATGATGTTCGGCGACTCGCGGCCGGCCAATTTTTTCGGCCTGCTGGCGCCGTTGATGGCGCGTCCTGGTGGCCGGCCATTGGTCGTCACACTGCATCAGATCTTGGAAGCCACGCCCCCCCGCAGCATTGGCGCCAAGAACGGCGCTGTGACCCATTGGGGCCTGCGCACCGCCACTCAATTGCTGCTGCGGTCTGACGCCGTCTGCGTCACGCTGCGTAGCTACGAGCGCACGCTGCGCACCCGTTATGGCGCCCGCAATGTGCACCACATTCCGCTGGGCGCCTACAGCGCGCTCGAATATCTGCCTTATCCGAGTGATGACGAGCCTGACGATATCCTCTTCTTTGGCTTCGCCGCGCCGTTCAAAGGCCTGAGCACATTGTTGGACGCCTACAGCTTGCTTCAGCAACGGCGCTCGAATGTCAGCCTCACCATCGCCGGCACCGACCACAAACGTTTCCCCGGTTATCTGGCCGGGCTTCAGGCCGCCCTGCGCGCGCGCAACGGCACAGGCCCAACCCACGTGCGCTGGCTCGGCCCACAGACTGACACCCAATTGCGCGACGTGTTTGCGCGCGCGCGTGTGGTCGTCTTACCCTATACTGCCACGACCGGCACCTCATCGGTGCTGCATCGGGCCGCCGCGGTTGGGAGGCCGGTGCTGGCCAGCGATCTGCCCGATTTGCGCGCTGCCGCCGATGAGGAAGGACTGCTGGCCGGGTATGTGCCGCCCGGCGACTCCCGCGCGCTGGCAG